>ERZ891376.1-NODE-1-length-185085-cov-8.838761_pt1 | contig 185085 bp, 274 predicted proteins | sample MGYA00520906_ERZ891376 | MGnify/ENA primary metagenome ERZ891376 (study PRJEB32303, sample SAMEA104408695) | aquatic metagenome | biome: Brackish water; feature: Chemocline; material: water | place: Baltic Sea | collected 2014-10-18T08:59:00 | depth 139 m ...
AGGTGGTACGTCCTGCCCACCGAGAAGAGCTGTCAACATTGCAAGCGCAAAAAGGTCCATAGCTACACCCCCTTGGACTCGTTGTACTTAGTAGCCAGGTGACGGCCAGCCAGGACCCCGGCGATGATCCCGCCAATGCGTCCGGATAGTTTCAACTTCTTCTGCATTTTCATGGCGTCTATCAGAGAACCTATCTTGCCGGACCGAGCAGCTACAGCCTTCGCTCGACCGAACAACGGGAGTTTCTTCAGGGCGGCGACAGCTGCCTCCTCTCCAGTCTTCTTCACGGCCTTCCCACCCACGGTTTTTCCTAGCCTGGCACCCAGACTACCGCCGATGGATCCACCCACGACTCCCCCGAAGATGTGCCGCTCACCAGCTTTGTAGTCTTCGCTCTTCGCCACCTTTGGTACCTCCGTAAGTAGTTGCTTGGCCGCACCCTTGAGATTTGCAGCCGTCACCTTGGACTTAGCTATCTTGGCCTCAGTGGCTTGGATGTTTTCAGTCAGCTTGTTTGCCTGCGCCATCTGGTTCTTCTGCTCCTCTGGGGCGAGCAACCCGCTCCGGCTACCACGCTCCGCACTGAGTGCCTTCTCCGACAACCCGGTGAGCTTCTTTGAGAGGGTCTTAGCCTTCTGCTCCTGGCGTGCTGCTTCCTGCATGGCACCCATGGCCACCTCAGCACTGGCGGTCTTAGGTGGGAGTGCTGCTATGGGGAGACCGGGGAACGCTTGTTTCAGTTGCGTTTTTCCGGCGGCTCCGGTCATGCGTGACATGATGTTGTTGAGTATGTCCATTGTGTCTCCTCCGGAAGCATGCTTCTCTCGGGTGTACGGCTTTACGTACGTCCCGTCTTTTCGGTAGTAACCAGACACTCGATTGTCTCGTAGTCCGGTCTGCTGCACAACCTCTACGTTCTTACCACTACGGAACTTATCGACCTCTGGTTTGTACAAGTTGAATAGCTCTTGGGCTACTAACTTACCTTTTTCCCTGGACCAGAGTGGTTCACGGTGCGTCCTCAGGTACTCACGCCTCACACGCCTCCGGAGGATCTCCCCTCTTGGTGTGTCAACGAGTATACGCCTGTACCCCTCAGTCATATCCGGATCGATCAACGCCTGGGTACCCTCGATCACGTGTGGCTCTTTCGTGCGGAGAGCTCGCTTGAGTATCAGCCTGCGGGCGTCATCAATCTCCCCCTTACCGGCCTTTACCGTACCCTTGAGCAGCTCACCGAACTTTTTGTCCTTGTCGAGTTGGAGGATAGGGAGGCCTGTCTCTTTGGACACTCGCTCAGCGACAGTGGACTTCCCGGCACCGGAGTGGCCGGTGACAATGATGTGCTTCTGCTTCTCGCTCTTCCGGTGCACCACGTACTTCTCTTTCCCCACCCGCTCACCAGAGTCCGTGAACCCCTGCGACTCGTAGAAGTCCTTTGCCCGCTGGTCGTCTGGCTTCACCTGCATGTGGGTGGCTCCGGTCGCACCTACCAGCTTGGAGGCAATACCCTGGCGACGAAACTTCGGGTGTACCCACATGCCGGTAAGCTCCTGCTTCTCCTTATCGTACGTACGGAGCGCCACGAACTTCCCATTGAGGGTGACGATTGTGGCATCCCCCTTGTTGACGGACTTCCCATCGATCTTGTACTGCTTGATGTCCTGACGGGTGAGTGGACGTACCACGTACTCCGGTCCCAGCCCACCACGACCCTGGATGGTCTTCAGCTTCTTGATGTCCTCCTGATCTTTGGGACGGTCCATCACCTGCTTCCACTTTAGGACCTTCTCCGGTGACCAGAAGTTCCACCCATGGAGGTTCACCGTGTCCTTCAGACCGGAGTAGTTGGTGTCCCCGATCTTCCAGTCCCCGGTGAATATCTCAATCTCCCCGTGCTTGGTGTCCAGCCGGAGTCCCGGGTCACCGCTCTTACCCTTGTGCTTCTGGATCTTCGGGTGCTTCGACAGTTGCTTGAACAACTCCGGGGTAACCCAGGTGTCGAGGTCGTTGATATCCTTCAGCCCATGGGCACCGAGTACGCCACTACCACCTATAGCCACCTGCGCCCGGTCACCACCCACCTGGTCGATTGCAGACCCCAGGGCAGCGGTGAGCGACTTGGTGACATCAGTAGCGGTGCCGAAGCTCATTCTTCTGACTCCCCCTTGTTGCCTTTACCGAGTAACCCACCGAGTGCACCACCACCGAGCATCCCGAGTGCTGCTGCGCCACCCAGCATTAGGCCTGCTTTGCCTTTGGCCTTACTCACCAGACGCTCAGCCAGCACCTTGCGGATCTTGTTGATCCGGTGCGCTCCAGTGATCCCTAACGAGGGGATAAACGGGGTTGCCTTACTCCCCGGAATGTTCAGCCGCTTAGACGCAGACGAGAGGAACGGTAGCCCCTGGGTCGGGTACAAACCCATACTGACGTAGTCCGCCGGTAACCCAGCCCACCTCAGCGCAGTAACCCCACTGGCAGCACCCGAAGACATCTTCCCACCGTGAGCTTCGACCATCTTCTGGAGAGCATTACCGGGGCGAACGAAGAACCTCCCGAACGCCTTCACCGGCTTACCGCTATCTACACCAGATTCCCGTAGCATTCTGCTCAGCTGTACAGCGTGTACACCCGGTATAGCTCCAAGCGCTGTGCTCTTCGCCACCGACTTCGGGGCGGTCTTCACCTGGTTCATGATCTCCGCCAGGTGGGCGTCACCCTTGGACTTACCGATAGCCCCGCCAATACCGGCACCACCGAGTGCTCCCAACAGTGCGCCGAGGGTGCCGTTCCCCTTACCCTTGTCACGCTCCTGCTGCTCGAGTATCCCTCTCATCTTCATCAACTGCCGATCGATTGTTGATTCCATCTTCTGACCCTCCCTGCTACCAGTTCTTACCAAACTCCGAAGCATGACCGTTCCCTGAGCGCACTTGAACCTTGGTGGCCAGGCCCTTCGACTTCAGCGCCTCCTTCAGTGCGTGCACAGGTGCTACCTTCCCCTTCGATGCATCGGCGTGCACACTCTTACCACCTGTGCGCATAGCGGCTTCAGCCACCTGCTTTGATGACACCTGCTTACCACCGGAAAACATCTTGTTACCCTCGACCTTCACTTCAGGGGAGTGATCCTTTCGTGTTTGCAGTGCCACGCTCGGTTCTCCCGCTACCTTGCAAAGCTCATCAATGATGTTCGCCATGTCCTTCTCCTATAATTCGTCCGGATATTCGTAGCGCCACTCCCCACTCTTAGGGTCACGCCATTTTCGTGTGTACTTGTAGTTCCCACTGAACGCCTGCTTCGGTGGCTGCTGCCCCGGCATCAAGGGCCTGTTACCTGACAAGGAGATACGCACACCCTCGTTGGTAAAATGCTTGGCCCGAGCCACGTCGTACATCCACTCGTCAGTGGTCTTCCGGTGCTTAGGCTCATTACCGGCCCACCGCTTGATCCTGGTGAACAACCCGGGAGCCGGCTCCACCGACACGTACCGACGAATCTGCACCGTGCGGTCCTTCTTGGGGAGATCCTTGTGAGCACCCAGACGCCGGATACGGGCCTGGGCCTGCCGGATCACCTCTGGGTTGAAGTGCCCCTCTGCGGCCATGAACATCGACCCGGTCTTGAGGTCAAGTCCTTTCGCCCCGGCACCGGAGATGATAACCACCCGAGACTTACCGGCCTTGAAGTCGGAGATAGCTTTGTTCCGGGAGGCCTCGCTTACAGGCTCACCAGGTTCCATCTCGTTACCCTTACCAATGAACACCGAGTGGGGAATCCCCACCTTCTTTAGAGCCTCGTGGATAGGGCGAACCCCAGACTCCACGAAGTTGGCGTAGATGACTACCTGGTGTCGAGGGTTCTCCTGGAGGTGAAGCTTCACATCATCAGCTATCCGGGACACCTTTGGAGAGGTCTCCAGCACCTTGTCAAAGTTGTCTCCGTACTTCATCGACGTGGACTGAGCAGCCTGACGAGCTTTTATCACCCGGTTCTTTGGACCAGAGAACCACTGCCCGGTGACGATCTTCGCCGCCAGTGACTTCGGCAACTCTTTCACCTGCTTGTTGTACATACTGTGCTGCTCTTTCGACATCTCCACCGGGATGTACTCGGTGACCGCATCCGGCATGTCACCAACATCGTCGGGATCAACGTAGTCGATCAGGTTGCTCATCGACTTGACTATGTCCGGCCGGTTCACGTGGAGCAGCTGCTTTGGCTTCCCGAACAGCGTCTTTACCTCGTCCACCTGCTCGGTAATCATCTTGCTCAGCTTCATGTCCGCTGACACTTGCCCGTCCGTGGTGATCGCCAACAGCGGAGGTATCTCATCCGGGGAGTTGCTCACGAACGACGCTGCCAAACCAACTGCACCGGGTACACCCTGACGGACTATCCGAGCCGCACGATAGTTTGACGACTTCGGACTCTTGGCGGTGTCCATCTCGTCGAACACCACCATCCTGGGGTTTAGTTGCCGAGCCTTCTCTGGGGCGTTCCGCATCAGTGCCCATGACATCACCAGGTACTCAGGGACAGAGCGGTTGGACGCTATCCTCTCCAGCAGGTAATCTAGCTCCTGCTGCGAGTCAATCACCTCGGCCTTGCGCCTGGTGAACTTCTTGACGTTCTCGACGAAGTTGACTCGGAGGCCGGCCGGAACGATCGCTAGAGCTATCCGGTTACCGCCGGCCATCTGGAACGACCCGACACCGTCAAGAGCGTCCTCTGCTGCTGCTATCGAGGTGAGAGTTTTCCCGAGCCCAGTGCCGTGGGCCACCAGCAGGTGCCCACCGTTCTTGTGCATCTTCTCCAGGGCCTTAGACTGGTGCGGGTACAGGGTGTACTCACCCTTGATGGATGCATACTTCGGTATCTCGAAGAGTGGGTCTCCGATCACATCCCAGTGCTGAGTTGTGTCGTCCACGCTACTCCTGCCACTCCCGGGATACCACTCCACCCCGCAGCTGTGCGTCACGTCCGCCCCGGGCCAGGTTCTCCCGGTACTTGTCGTTCTCCAGCCCCTGCCACACCACACATAGCTGGTGGCAGATTGGTGCCAACGTCGGGAGCATACGTTCCTCGTCCATGAGCGGCATGGAGGTGTAGTCAAACGCCAGGAAGTATGACTCGGCTTCCGGTGTGTACTCGAGGAAGTACCGCACCCCCGCACCCTCGGCCATCTGGGCGATAGCGTTCTCCGCCCGAGTAAACATCTGAGCGTGCATTGGTCCCTCGGTGGGGATGAACGGACCGTAGATCTGCACCAGCCCAGCCACCCCCTTGACCGCAAAACGCATGATAAAGCGACCCTTCTGGTACTCCTCGAAGATGATGTCACGGGAGACCTCGAAGCCTCCGTCACGCCAGTACGACTCTTCCATGAGGAAGTCTTTAGTGTCCTCAATTCCTACTCGGTTACTCTGCATAGTCAGGCTCCTGTAGTTGTTTGGGTGCTCGTTCGTTGAATAGTCTCTCGACCTGAGTAAGTGCATCCTGGACTTCTGCTAGACTGAGCCTGGCACCAAGTACACCGGTCACCTGCAGACCGGCTCGTATCCGCTCCGACTCCAGGGGTACAGTAGCAATAGCAACACCCTCGAGGAGTGTGCGCAGCTTCCGAGCAGCTGTACCCTGTCCGGTCTGCTTGTAAGCGTTCACCATCACATCGGTGTAGTTCCTCGCTGCGGCGGATGACCGTGAGGCATCCTTCCCCCGAGTAACCTCTCGGAATTTTACATAGGCAGTCTGGCACACCTCTCCGAACGCCGCCTCCGCATCAAACTCCAGGTTCCCACCGCTGTAGAACATGGCACCGTCCTCCCCCACCAGGTACGCAGCCCGGTAGTAGTCACCGCTGAGGTGGATGTCGAAGAAGGCATCTGCCTCCCACTGCGAGAGTGACGACAGGTCCATCAGGAGGTGCTGGTACAGCGCTACCACTTTATCACTGATCCCCAGCCCCTTCGTCTCCTTCAGCTTGACAGACACATGGGCGGGGGTCATCCCGGCTACCAGGCAGAGGTCGATGAACTTCCTCAGCCCTGCAAAGCGCACCAGATACTCCACCTGGCCCACCAGCTCTGGACTCCCTAGCGCCGTGGTCAGCTGCCAGGCGCTCTTGATGCGGTCGCTGATCTCTCCGGTGTGTGTAGTAGCTTCTGCACATTGCGATTGGATCTGTAGGACCGACGCCATCAACTCCGGGATGACATCTGGGGGAGGATACCCGAGCATCTCAAGAGAGCGGTAAAGCATCGCCGAGGGGGTGCCCCTGAGTGTACAAAACCGGATGTACCTGTCACACGGTAGCCGCATGTCCCCTCACTACTGTGCGGTGACCTGATTCGAATCAAGACCACGTTCGATCCTCACACTCTCGAGCTGGGTAACGAGCTCCTGCAAGTTTCGCAGGGCCTGGAAGGCAACAGTCTCCTCCACGTCACCAAATCCCATCTGCGCTGCCAGGGTGATAACTGCAATATCGTCTGCAAAGTTCTTGAGGTCTGGGAGGTTGTTCAGGATCTTACCCAGTGTCCGGTCACCAAGCATCTGCACAGCCAGGAAACGGTCGGCCTGCGCCGGGATCGCTGCGGCAAACTTCAGGAAGCCGAGGTGAACTTCCACTTCGGACGGTGCTGATAGCGTAGTGAACGAGCGTACACGAGACTCACCCTCGCTATAGGCCTCGGCTATCTTGGCCAGTGCGGTGTCCTCATCAACACCAGCTGCACCAAGTACGAAGGATGCGTCACGGAAGGAGAGGGGGAGCTCTGCGATCTTCTCGTCGCCCCACTTGGCGCTGTTCACTGCTTTTCCACGAAGCGACACCATCATGTTGGCCTGCTTCTGGATGTACACCATGTCGCCGATGACCTCGTCCCGGTCGATAACCTTGGGCGTGACCTGCTTCTTCATCGGCGCAAACTTGGTGGCTGACGGAAGGTACAGGGTGCAGCCCATGGCATGACGGTTCTTGGCCAGGGACTTGACTTCGCTGGACATGACGATGTCCATCAACTCCCCCTGGACGATGGCCCGCTTAGCCTTGGTGAACTCTACTGGACCGACAGCTACAAACTTACTTCCACCTGTGCTGTAGTGGCGTTCACCAGCGTAACCAGGAGGCGTCGGAACGATAAAAGTACCGTATCCCCCGCCGGTCTTGAAAGCGTCGCTGACGTCGGACCCTACGCTCGGGACAGACGGGAGTGCCCGCCCCTGGTACTCGGTGTGTCGCTGGATGGTGGCCCAGTCCCCCTCTGCGGAGAGCGCTATCCACTCCCCACTAGAGCTACAGGATGGGGCGTCCATGTCGCCGGACTCAGCCTTCTTGGCGGAGCTGAGGTCAAGGAACGGTAGCACCTCGAACTGCTTGACCTCACCACCGTCGAGCAGGAGGGACATCCCGAACGGGGGTAGGCCTTTCTTAGGCTGAGCCTTCTTCTGCTGCTTGTACGACTTATCGTAGTCGATCAGGTCGGACACCTGCACCGGGTACACGAACTCCTTCTTCTTACCTTCGCCGTCTTCGACGACTTCCTTCTTGTCCTCGATGGCGACGTAGGTGGACTTCTTCTCGGCGTCGTCGCTGGCAACCTTCAAGCGCTCGGTGACGAACGGGTTGCGATCGAAGAGGTCGAATACCTCGTGGGGTACTTCGTCGAGGGAAAGACGGATCTGGAGGGGCTCAAAGCAATCGGCGCTCGCCTCTTTCCGCAAGATCCCAAACGGCACTCGCTCGTACTGCACCACGTCTGGTTGGATCTCCAGCAGCTGGAACAGCTTAGCCGACACCCCAGTGTCCTTCAGCGCCGTAACGAGTGAGCTCTCCTTGGTCAGACCATCGAGCATACTGCGACGGTAGCTATTGGGGTTCTCCTGGTCTGGCCCTTGCGACTGCATCTCCTGCTGCGCCGTGGTGGCATCAGCCGGACTGGGGTTGGGGGCTGTAGCACCAGCGTTGGGTGCACCTACCGCACCGGTCGGGGTAGGACTCTCCATCAGCTCGATGAACGACTGCTCATCCCCAAGGGCGTACATCTCCCCGTCGATAGCGAGCACCACAAAGGGCTTCAGCTTCCCATCTTTGATGACGAACGGGATGGAGACGCTGGCACCCATCTCGTTGGCGAGGATGACCTCACCGAACTTATTCTGGTCTTCCTCCTGGAGGATCTCCACTTCCGATGGGTACTTCGAGAGGAACGGGTGCTTCCGGGTAATGTCGTTCATCACGAAGCTATGTAGCTGCACCGGGTCCGTAGGAACCATCGACATGGAGCTCTTGAACACGCTGGTCCGAGGTCCCACCCACTGCGGAGCTTGCGGCACCATGCCTGGGGCTCCACCTGGTTGCACCGGTTGCGGGGTGGCCTGCACCTCAGCAGCCAACTGCTCTCGGTAAGGGCCGGCCGGTGCTCCAGCCTGCTCCGGTGCCTGAAACCCTTCCTGCGCTTCCTTGAACAGCTGCTGTCGGTCGTTCCCCATCTCTTACCTCAATTGGTTACGTGATAACCGTTCCTGTAGCTATGCCCTTCGCCACGGCCACGCCAGGTTGGACGCCGGCCACCGTCACCTCGTGCTGGACAGGGCGGGTCTGGAGGTACTCAATCACCGCTTCCGCTATGCCCTGGCAAAGAGCGTCCAAAACCTTCTGTTCCGTACCCGGTGGGTCTATGCTCACCGGGGTGATCACCCCGGACGGGACGATAGACACTGTCCCATCGGGGTTACGAGTAACAGTCACACCCTCTACACCCGGCTTGGCTGCAAGTGCGGCCGTAACCTTACTTTTAATCCGAGCCTTGAGGACAGCGGTGCTCATACACTACTCCGTACACGGTTACCCAGGAAAAGGATACCACGCACGCCGAAATTGTAAAGAAGGTTCTCCGGATCGGCCTCGATGCTAAAAAATAGACGTGTTCCAGCTATAAGATTAGTGAACAGAAACCATTTGTACAGCAAAGGGGGGTCCATGAAACTGACCCTGAGAAGCATGCTCATTCTGGCCGTGATGACGGCTGTTGTTATGTTCCACGTCGTCGGCTGCAGCGTGGTCGACGACCTCTTCTCCACCACCACCGAAGAAGTTGCGGTGGTGGACTACAGAGCGCAGTTTGAGGAGTCTGTCCGGGCGCTGGACGAGTCTCTTCCGCCGGTCGGTGGAAGAGGCGAGAATGTGGTAAAGAGGCGCCCTGCCTGTATTTCCGAGGCAGTGCGGTTCGAGCTGCCAGCCGCAGCCATCGAGTGGCTGGCAGCGGCATGCCCGACAACCAGCGGAACAATACTGGTGCGTCGGCACGACGACCTCCTCGTCCCGGCGAACTTCTGGATCACCGAGGACAACTCCACCGAACAGGAGCATCTGTTAGATGGGGTAAGGTATTTTGGTCTGTGGACAATGGCCGGACTCAACTCGGTCGTCCAGGACCATACCGTATGTTCCGGGGATCTCTCCCGGAACCTGCCATTCTTGCAGGCGGTGGTTATTGAGGCCGCTTGCCGGAAGTACTCCCTCACCACCTACACACCCCCACCGGCACTCAGCTCCGCAGAGAAAAATGCGGAGAGGGACGCAGATGCCGAACGGCGGGCGGCGAAGTGGCGAACAAAAGCCATAGTCCGCAAGGGTGTAGTACGGGGTAACGGGAAGTTCCGCCCCCCCATGAGTATACATATGGGGGTGGAGTGCCCGAAGCTAAGCAACGGCAACCTGGCTAGCAACTGCTTCTAGCGAGGTTGCCGTTGTCGAACGAGCGTCTAGTAGTGATCACACGATCGCTGCTAGACGCTCGGGTCCCGGGTGATGATATATTTTATGAGCCAGATAACCAGGGCCAGCAACCCTGCGCCACCGGTGAGGAGTGAGCCGAGTTTGAAGTTGGCGATGAACCCCTCAATGGTGCTTATGCGCTCCAATGTTTTTTTGTACTCCAGGAGCCCGAGGTCGGATAGTCTCTGCGAGATCCTGTCAATCACAGCGTCCGGACAACTGTCAGCATGGATGTTGACCTCCTCCGCTACCCTGTCCACCTTCTCCCGGACCTCCACCACACGGTCCTTCTTGGCGTAATATCCACATTGATTCTCGATCTTGGTCAGGTCCGTTTTTATCTGAGCAAGCAGCATCGTGACTTTGGTTCGCCACTTTGCAGTCAGTACGGGGTCTAAGATGTTGTTTGAATCCCCACTGTCTGGCACCACCTTACCCCGCTAGTAGCGAAAACTCCGTGCTGACTGAGTTCTTCAGACAGGAGTTCCCAATCCGTCCACACCTCCCGGATTGAAGCAAGGAGCATCTACCAGTTGAGTCGTTGGGTATTCTCTTTTCGTCGGGTGGGACCAGGACCATGCAGCCTGAGGCTGGTCCACCTTCTCGCAGGTAGGTAATGGTGTACGGCTCCGCTTGCTTCAACAAGAACGAGTCACCAGGAGAACTTAGCAGCTTAGCCTCGATTCCGACGCCCTCGATCAAAACCTTACCCGGAGAGAGCAACAGGATATTCTCCGAGTGAGCGCCGTTTCTCGCAACCTCGATCATCACATCTTCCGTACCATCGAACTCCCACCTGCACAGGAGCATAGCGCCGTCGCAATACGCCGCCTCGATGCGGACGGCTTCGTCCAGCATCAGGTTTCTGCTGAGTCCGTCTTCCACGAGCCTGACCAGATCGTTGGTCATCTCCTGCACCTCTGCGAACAGGATATCTCGTAGCTTCATCTGACCTTCCACTGGGTTGACGGTGGCGTCGTTCATTGTGGTCCCTACCTCAGCTGGACGAGCTCCATCCTTTGAGAAGCGGCGCTATCGCCCGCCCCAATGGAGTTCGTGTCAAGTTGTTTCGTTTCAAGTTGTTCTTCGTTTTCCGCATTGACGGTGTGAGGTCTCCTGCCGGAACACGCCACCAACCTCCGCCAGTAGCGGAGAACATGGAAGGTGACGTGACTCTAAGTCCTGTCTTCTGCTGGTCGAGACCCAACACCTTCTGCCCGGGAAACACATCCCCCAGGCCTGTCGGCTCCCGCTTGCGTCCCTCGGGTTTGGAGAACGTAGACTTCAGGGCGTCCCGTGATACGGTCGAGAACCAGCGATCCCTGATGTTGTTCGAGCTATGCTTGCTCAAAACGTTTTCCCCAGAAGGAAGTTGGCTCCGTAGCCCTTCAACCCACGTTTGTCGAGATACCCTTCACCTTCTGCCGATCCGGAAAACCCACCACCCAGGTTCTTGGACAGCTTCAACGCCATCTTCGTGTCCTGTAACTTATTTCCGGACTGCTTCACCTTGAACGACGCAGGGCCGTACCCGACGCTCCCCTGTACCTCCGGGGTGAAGGCGTTCTTCTTCGTGTCGAACTCTCCGCCGGCGGACAGGCTAGTGTCAAGTTTCCCAAAGCGTTTCCTCCCGGAAACACCTACGTACGGGACCGCACCCTTAGACCCTGCCTTGATCTCGGTGTCGACAGATACGTTCTTCGCAACTGGTGCAGACGCCTGGATCTTCGCCTCAGGTTCGGCGTTCTTCAGCTTCGTCTGGACCCCTGTTTTGATATCACCCATAACCATCACCGCCATGACCACCGTAGCAGGATTACGGTTCTGGTGCAAGAGGAGCTACGATGAATTTCACAGAGCTAGTCGCGTCGTTCGAGAAGCATCTGTACCCCAGATACCTGGAGATGGTAGAGGCTGCATCCACCGCTGAAGGATATAGCGACCCGGAGCTACAGGGGTATTTACACGGCGTGTTGGCTGTTAAGCTACGTAACATCGATGAGGGGACACCCAAGGATCGTCCTGACGACCAGATGGAGGGCACACTGGTATGGGCACTAGCCAGGTGGATAGAAGGCTCCCGGGCCAGGTTCGAACTGACCAGCGACCTTGCGCTGCTGCTCCAGTCCACCAAGACTAAAGGTGTGAGCATGGAGTGGCTGCAGCTGCCTGCCAACCCGCTACTGATCATGTACCCTCCTGGATTACCTCTCGTTCCCTCATTAGATGGCAAGTTTGAGGATCTGATGTGCACACTTGTCCTCCCAGCTGAATCTACTGTAGACGCTGCCCCGCAACTGCAAATGCTGCATGTAGCTCGTGGACACAACCCCTTCGCCTACCATCGTATACACACCGACTACGCAACTATAGACGAGGCAGCGGCGGGGATGGTTGACACCGTCGAAGCGCAGCCGGAACTAGGAGATACTTCTAGTAGAACCTTACTACGGAAGTACACGGCGCTCCTCGACCTGACAGTAAACACCATCCTCTACATCAACTCTGGCGAGGAGAAACTGGAGGAGTCGATGAGCAAGAAAGAGGAGCTACAGAAGCGCCTCAAGGGGACGACAAGCCCTGGTAAACGTAGAAAACTGGCACGAATGATCGCCAAAGCTGACCCGTACCCAACGTTCGTAATGGGGAAAACTATCGCCCTCACCGGGTTCCAGCGCCGGGAGCTCACCAAGCAGTACAAGCAGGGCCTCAGCGGGAAGCCACTCGTGCACTGCATCTCGGTGCGTGGACACTGGCGCAACCAGCCGTACGGTCCGGAGCATATGCTCCGCAAGCTGATCTGGATCAAACCCCACCGAAAGGGCCCCCAGAACACCACAGAAGTGATCCGTTCCTACCTCGTCGACAAGCCGGCACCTCATTGAGAAGTTTCCTGCTTGCTAGGCAGACGAGTAGATTGTATAACACTCCCAGCACAAGGAGGCCGGATGAGTGACCGTAAGATGAGGATCAAAGACGAAATGGCTGAACCGCACCACTGTAGAGGATCTGTTCCTCAGGACGACTCCCTGCTCCTGGACAACCACGTGTACGTAGGTTACTACGACCGAGAGATTTTCCGCACCAAGGACGGGGAGTTCGCAGTAGGGGTGGTACACAACCCGGACGTCGACCATCACAAGCTGCTTCGAAACATCCCGATCAAAGGGTCCTACCCAAAGGTCGACGAGGGCACCAAGGTGTCAGTCAGTGGCACCTGGGTGAACGACCCGAAGTACGGTAAACAGATGAAGGTGTCCACCTTCCACTTGTTCCTGGACGATTCCTACTCCGACGGGCTCCGTGCGTTCTTCACGTTCATTGCTGAGGACGTCGGGACGATCACCGCCACCGCCCTGGTGGAGATGTTTGGGGAAACGCTCGGAGACATAATTGAGAACCACCCCGAGCGGCTCCTGGAAGTCCCGGGGGTAGGGGAGAAACGTGCAGAAGGTATCACTGCCGCCTGGGCTAAGCACGAGAAACTCCGAGACCTCTACGTAGGCCTTGGTAGCCTCGGTGTGGAGTCCGGGGTTATCCGCCGGATCGCTAACCGTTTTGACAGGCAGGGGAAGACCGCTGCTGACGTGCTGTCTGTTATCATGGACAACCCGTACAACCTCATAAACCTCGGTGACATATCGTTCAGCGACGCTGACGCTATTGCCTACCGGATGGGGGTGGAGGAGGACGACCACCGGCGTATCGCCGCCGGCGTTGGGAAAGTCTCCGAACAACTGTTCCGACAGTACGGCCACTGCGCTATACCTGGACGGCTCCTATTGAGCGAGCTCCGCAAGCTACTCTTGATCGACAGTATGCCAATCCGACGTGCTGTTCGGACGCTCGCTAACGACAAGGAGTTCCTGATCTACCGGATCGGTGACGAGCAGTTCATTGTCACACACCGGATGGACACCATCGAGGACATGGTCGCCGACTGGGTGACGCAGGAGGGGACCGGTGGTCCGATCAATCTCTCACGGGAGCGGGAGTCGTACGTCTCTCAGGTAGAACGAGAGTTCAACCTCACCGCCGAACAGACCGCCGCAGTACGTGGCGCTGTAGGTAGGAAGGTCAGCGTGGTAACCGGTGGACCTGGAACGGGGAAGACATACCTGCTCAAGGGTATCACCAGGGTCTGCCGTCTGGCTAACCTCAGCTTGGCGCTAGCGGCACCAACCGGGAAGGCAGCAAAGCGTATGAGCGAGATGTCCGGTATGGAGGCTAGTACCCTGCACCGCCTATTCGGCCTCAGCACGGACGGTGTGGACTTCGACTCCGGGGACCTGGAGCCCATGGACGTACTCATTATCGACGAGTCGTCCATGATGGATGTAGAGCTCCTCTTCCGGGTGCTCTGCAAGCTCCCCGGACACACCCACGTGGTGCTGGTGGGGGATGTTGATCAGCTACCCAGTGTCGGCCCCGGTAGGGTGCTCTCCGACGTTATCGACTGCGGGGTAGTGCACACCACCCGACTAACCCACATTTTTCGTCAGTCTGCTCTGAGCTCCATCATCGACAACGCCCACCGTATCAATAACGGGAAGTCTCCGCAGTTCCATGAACGTGAGGGGATCGTCCGTGACATGTTCTTTCGCTCTGCTGAAACCACCGAGCAGGTGCTATTCACACTCCGAGACACTATTGAGTACCTACGGGGTGACGGGTACAACCCCATCGAGGACGTGCAAGTGTTAGCCCCCATGCACGGTGGAGACGTCGGGGTGCAGGCGCTCAACCTGCATCTGCAGTCCACCCTGAACCCAGACGGCACGTGGTTGACCGAATCTGGGCAGGGGGCTTTCTACTCTGGAGACCGTGTCGTGCACACCCGAAACAACTACCAACTACAGGTGTTCAACGGGGAGTGCGGGATCGTCATTGACCCGGTGGAGTACCTGGGTAGAGCGGAGATCGTGGCAGACGGTATCCTGCTGGGTGTACAATACCCGGACCACAGTGGAATCGTATGGTATACAGAGGAGGACCTGGAGCAACTGAAGCTGGCGTACTGCCTCACAGTCCACAAATTCCAGGGGAGCGAAACTCCGGTGGTGATCGTCATCACCCACAGCGCCCATACGTTCATGCTGAACAGGACCCTGATTTACACCGCTGTTACTCGAGGTAAAAAGCAGGTGGTCCTGATCGGATCCAACCAAGCGCTAGACCGAGGAGTGCGATCGCTCAGTGGCTCCAGCCGGGTGACGTTACTCAGAGAGCGCATCAACAGGGAGATCTAGGAGGCGCAATGAAATACCAATCTCGTGACGGAAATGGTTACGACTTCGCTGACGGGAATGGACCCGTCCAGGCACACCAGCACCCCAATGGTGGGGGTTGGGTAGCAGACACTGCTAAGGTAGAGGACACGGTGTTCGTGGCGATTGACGCCCGGGTGTTTGGTACCGCACGAGTGACAGGATCCGTGAAGCTCCTCGACACCTCCAGGATCTGGGGAAGTGCAGTAGTGTCAGATGACGTCCACCTGCACGATCACGCCACCATCACCGGTAACGCCAGAGTGGCCAACCACGTCGCCCTTCATGGCCAGGCGTACATCAACGGAGACGCCATGGTCTACGGGAACGTGTACGTCGGCGACACCGTGCGGGTGTACATGGACGCAGAGGTGTGTGGCGACGCCGTCCTCCTGGGTGCTGACCTGGTCCGATACTCACCGGTGGTAATCGCCGGCCTCCACTACCCCGCAGTCACCATCACCGAGAAATACTGCAACCTCACCGGCGGACCATCCCTGCCGTTCACTGAGTGGGACGAACTGCTCGCTGATGAGGACGCTCTCGATGAGCTGGGCGGCTCTGAACTGTTGGACTTCTCCCCCATCCTCATCCAGCTTCTCGAAATCTTCACGTAGCACCAAGGGGCATCATGGACCACTGCACTATTTTCGACGACACCCCGGGGTCTGCGCCGCCGATCCCGTACGGACGATTGCTTCACACCTGGTTACAATTACTGAGGGGAAAGAGATGAAAGAAACGTTCAAGCAACGCCTGGACAAGCAGTTCAACCAGGTACCAGACAACCACGTCATCGTGGTGAATCACGCTGCAGGTTTGAACCACGGGGAGGTGCCGCCGGGGACCTACGTCGTATTGCACGAACAGGCGATGCGGCTACTCAAGTTGCCCACGATAAACGGTGGGTACACGGAGCACTACATCGGGACGCTCAACAGTGGTGAGCCCAGGATATGGTTTGGGAAGGGCACTGGTGATCTGACGGTGAGCAGGTCGCTCACCGACGACTACGAACCTAACTGGTCGGAGAAGATGTGGCGGCTGTGCACCGGGCAGATCCCGTTGCTATCGATCGTATCAAGGGGGAGTTTCCACAGCGTGTCGGTCCCGGATCCACTGAAGGTGGACTCGGACACCGGGTTCCTGGTGTACGATCAGGATGTTGTGGTAATTACACCTGCAAAGCCGGTGGAGCACATCACCATCCCGGAGTCCACCAACCAACCCACCCGACAGGAGATGGTCCGCCAGTTCACTGAGGAGGTCATGGCGCTGGAGTTGTGGGAGTCAGCCAAGAACCTGGATGGGCAAGACCTGTACAACCAGTCACCCAATCGGTTCGTGATAGGTGAGTATCCAGAGCACGGGCGGTGTGACACGCAGTTCGTTATCCTGCCGGCGATGGAGCGGACGACTGGTGGGTTCATACGGCGAGTACGCTTTGTAGTCATCGCCGACTACGAGGAGGGGTTCCCGCTGCAGCCTTCGGATCTGATCCCACTGCCGATCGACGACCTCATGGTGTACAAGCCGGAGATCAAGGAGGGGCTCTTCCGACTGCTCACTGGGGTGGCTCGTTCCTGGCAATACATCCGGCTTACCTACCGACTGGAGACCCCGGCCGGTGCGTTCGTACCGTACCCGTAAGGTGCTACTTGGCCTGCGGCGGACCTTGACGCTTGAGGTTCGCCGCTTTGGCCCGCACCTTATCCGAAGTCGACTGCCTGAAGCTGACTACCGCCGGGTGCTTAGAGGTGGCAGGAAAGGTGGGGAGCAGATCACTGGTGGTCTTCACATTCTTTCGTGCCGGAACCACAGCATCCATCACCCGGAACAACCCCTCCGACGCCAGGCCCGCATACTTTTCTGACTTCGAGGGCGGAGTCACGTCTCGGTACTTCATCGGGGGATGTTCCGCCACCTTGAGTAGTTCTTTGTCACGATGCAGAGTATCCATCACCATCACCTCGTCGCCGACGAGCGTACCAAAAGGAGGTAACACATGGAAGCAGAAAGATACTCCATCAACGCCGGGGAGCTAACCGAGAACATGGGTGAATCGCTCGTCGGTCTGCATATCCTCACCAACTGCCTGGGTGAATGGGAGGGTGGGGAGTGCGTTATCACCCACCGCAATCCGGAGGATGATGCAGATTCACTTCCGTTCTTCGTCCAACGCCTAACCGACGGGGAGGTTATGGGTGTGCTGGAGTTCGAGACGGTGCACGTCATCACCTACGACCCATTCCGGGAGTTCCTCGGTCTGATGATGTCATCTGACCCGTGGCCGGCCGGGGTGTCCCAGGACGTGCTCGTCAACTACGCTAACGGGAAGGCCAGGTACCGGGGGTTCGTCGACTGGGTAGACGCCTACCACAGGCTGTGCTGGCTGAGCGAGAGTGTGAAGTTTCTCAAAGAGTACGGGTGTATCCCAACCACACCGCTAGTACTGTTCTCTGATGGAGACGGGGAGCTTATCCCCGGGCCGGAGTTCGTAGTTTCAGTCCAGTCTGGGGACCGCACCTCCGTCGATGGGTGGGGGTACTACTCGATGTCTGCGGAAGAGGGGCGCTCACGCCTGGTAGTCGACCTCGACGAAGTAGCACAGGGGATGTTCGACCGCCGGTGGACACATGTGCTGTGGGTAGCGACACCATGAGCGACTCCAAGCGACTCGTCAGCGCACTGACACGTATCATGGAGTTGTTCCCCGGTCGGCCCACCGAAGACGCACCGGATGGTGCCATCGCCTTCTGGACACCTAAGGCGGCTGCAGCTTACAACTACGCCCGCAAGGTGCTAGACGATGCCAAGGTCACCCCCATCGAGAAGCAGAAGAAGGACACCCTGATGGAGCTGTTCGTGGTCCGGAGGTTCCTCCCAGGAGACGGGGATATCTCCTACTGGAGCTTCAAGAACAAGAAATTCGACGTGGTCCTGCTGCACCAACTCCCCTTCCCGGAGGGGTACGAGGAATACACCACGCAGGATGAGCGGGAGGCGAGGAGCGTGGCCAGGGTGATGTCCGAGGCGCACCTCCGCATCATCCGGGTATTTGACTCGACCTACGTGAAGGGGAGCTCGAAAAGCTAAGGATCTGGATTTTCCCCACCGCTCGTGCTACGGTGGGCCAATTGACAGCGAATGGAGGAAACCATGAAGTTCGCACTCGTAGTCGCCGTACTGGCCGTGACACTCTTCTCTGGCTGCAAGAAGGACGAAACCAAGTTGACTGACGCTCAGGTCACTGACGCTATCGGAGCTACCGACGCTATCGGAGCTACCGATGCCGTCACCGCACCGGCCGACGTCAAGCCCGCAGATACCGCACCCCTGAAGGAATTGGTAACAGACCTCAAGGTGGTGGAGGAAGTGGCTGCTCCCGTAGAGGAAGTAGTCGCCCCCGTGGTGGATGTGGTAGTACCTACCGACGTACCTAAGCCCACTGACGTGGCAACCCTCGACGCACCCCCCGTACCTGACGTGAAACTGCCTCAGGATGTGCCCTCGAAGTAGCTCGAAACACCCCCCGAAAAACCCTAAAATTCCGGTACTTTTCCGCTATATGAATAGTGCATAGCATACTATCAACATATGTGGAGGTGCACTATGAGAGATGATCGGTTTGACGGTCTGATGTTCGACGGCGAGGGCGGTTTCTACTTCGGTCCCGAAGGGGCCGAAAGGGAAAACGAAGACGCTCAAGGACACTCCCTGGAGTGCGAGATACTGTACGAGGAGGTAACTGGGCGGTACGTGCTCAGTGACCCTCTGCGGAGGTCTCGCTAGGGAGCAGCACGGGAGTCACAATCCCGAATCCTCATCCCCCGCTAAAGGGTAGGAGAGGGTAGAAAAGTGTGAGCCATGCGGAAGCAGAGCCGCCACGGGTTGAGAGCCCAACATTCTCCGGTCATTGGGACCGATGTAGCCAGGTTCGACTCCTGGTGGGGAACCTAACAGAATCAATGGAGGTGCATCATGGAAACATCACCAATGATAGGACTCAGCCTCCAGTTCAAGGTTATCAAGCACCTGGAACTGCAGGATGACTCACGGGTCCGAGACTACCTGATTCACATCAGGAAGACTTGGCCCAGTTTCAAGTTGTGCCCAGTCGACGACAGAGTCCTCAAGGACGCTGCTCGATTCCTGCGCAGCAGGGGCTGGGAGTTGCACCTTGGTGAAGACCACTCGGATCGCCCGAGTCGGTGGATCACCAAGTCGTAGTTATATGTACCTCCTGGGCCGGAGGCTAAAGAGCCCACAAGCGTAGTGCCGCTTGCAGCAAAAAGAGCGGCGGCGTACCATCTACCCTCACAGGGCCCCCACTACCGGATGGGCGGGACAAGCTCTGTGAACGGCGAATTGGTACGTTGTCTCATTGTTGTGTGTGAGGTCCGGGGGCAGGGTCAGGTCAAGCACTGGCGACCCTGGATATCGGAAGAGGCTGGTACCGATATCTAACTCGTTCAGACGACGAGGATAAATAAGCGTCTGCTGACCGGGGAGTCGTCACCTACTCCCCGGTCAGTAAATAGGTGACAGGGCCCCAGGCAGAAGGGTCCTCCTCAACCCCAGACAGCGAGTAGGGTGAGAGGTAGAATAGCTCAGATGCTGAGCGACTGCTTAGGCCGCACGGTCACCATAGCGCTCTGTTGCGCACTATGGTGTTTGATGAACGTGCGGTCGCAACATATTCCCACGGGTAAAAACCGTGGTCCTCCTGAGCACGAGGCTAAACTCCTCACCTCGGACGCTACCACCGAGTATAAAGAAATGGGCGGTAGTCTGTTCAGAGTAGGCGTCATCTCCTACCTGGGCAGTATAAAGATGACAGGACCCTCCCCCAGGCAGAGGGGTCCTCCAGCGTCCGGGAGTACTGGAGACGGTGGTGCAAAATCATGCAGCCGGGAATCGGATGCATCTGCTAGGTACCTGGGTAGTGTTCACCTTACGTACTACGGTGCACACTTTCGAACAACGGGTTCCGCACTCACCTCCTGAGCATGAGGCTAAAAGGCTCGTACGTGGGGGACATCCCGGGGGGGTTGCTACAGAGCTGTTTGTCACGAACGTGGTGCGCAACATCTACGTTCCTCTGGCTGACAGTAATGTACCCTAGATGGTCGAGGATCACAGGGGAACATCCTGTGTCGGTTCGATTCCGATCCTTCACACCTAGTAGTACCCACGGCTGATCCCCGTGGAGTTGGGGGCTTGAAGCTAAGCCGACCAAGGCTGCGACACGGGCAGCTTCGAACCAGGTGCTACCTGTGAATGTCGAAGCGGTGTCGCAGCTAAAAGCCTATCCTCCTGAGCATGAGGCTAAAAGGCTCGCAGACGAGCAGCAAGTGTAGCGAACACGGTTAGTCTGGGAGTAGCTGAGCAGGTTCGATTCCTGCTGGTGGTTCCAACTAACAAACAAGCCTGAGGAGGGCACAGTGAAAAAATTGTACGAAGTAGCAAGTGCCGTTATGACGTTTGTTGCCGTGATCGTTGTCTTGGCATTCGCCCTGGGTATGGGCGGGTGCACGAAGATGGACCGGATCAGCTGCGACGAGCTGGTCCTGCGGGTGAACGAACGTAGCTTTGAAGCTACGTTCGTACCGGACTCTGTCATGCACAAAGAGTGCATGAAGCAGCAGCGTCAGATGGGTCGATTGAGTCGCCTCGGGACGTTCGTGGCGACCACCATCGACTGATCATCCCAACCTGCACACACCTTAGGCCCGCCGGTTATCCGGGGTCGGGAGTTCACTGGGTGTGTGCAGGTTGTCCGCAGTATCCAATCGCCCCGTCCGGGGCATTTCTTTTAGGAGACACCATGGAAACTACCAGAAAGATTTTCACCTCCTTCTCTGGAATGGTCCTGTCGATCAGCGGCGGCACCAGCACCATCGACGACATCCACAACGGGTTCGTCTTTCCGGCGTGCAGCACCAAGATGCTGGAAGAGCCGTACGGTGACAGAGTCCTCCTCAACGTCAATATGGACCTCATGGATGACATCATCACCGCCGTGCGTAAAGCAATGGACGAACGTCGGTGCGTGTTCTTCCGGTGGTCGATGTACCGCAGCGTCCCGGGGTGGATCGCCGCCCACCTGACCAATAGGCTGATTGGCTGGGAAGGAGAGAACCACCACACCGACACCGACGTGCTGATCGCTATGCTGGCGGAGCATGGCATCACCGATGTCCCCCTCACCTACGGATGGTACGACTGGCCCGAGGTGCTGTACCGCCGGAGGGGTGCCGACATCGAGTTGTGGAATCGGGAAAAGATGATTGGTGACTCAGAACACAACGCTCTGCGGGTTCGTAGGGAGCTCGACTTCAAGTCCGGAAGGTACCTCTACAACACCTGGGAGAAGGGCGTTGGTGAGCTGACACTTGGCTTCTACCAGCAGGCTGACGTACTTGACAAAATAGTTGTCAGCTACCTGTCCACCAAGGAGCCGAACTTCACCGGGTGGGAAGATAACGGTGTCGGTATGCTGTGGTGCCGTAACCTGGGTGGCGTCAGGCTCAACGGGGTGGAGGTGGAGTTCACCTCGGCTCACCGGGAATCGGGGGTTGACAGCTACAAGCTGGACCTGGCTGCAGTTACCCTGCTGCTCCATGATAACGCAGCATGGAAGTGGCTGAGTCTGAACCCGGTGGGGGGTGCCCAGTGAAGGAACTGCGCATCGAGGTGCGGGCTAAGAACAACATCCTGTACCGGGCCATCAAGGATAGGTGGCCGTCTATCGCAGCGTTCTCTAGGGAGGCAGGTATCCAACCGGTGCGGGTGTCCAGTCTTCTAAACCTCCACAAGTCCCCACTTACCAAGAAGCTGACGTGGACAACTGCTGCTGTGGACATAGCAGCAGCTCTGCAGTATCTCCCAGAGGACCTGTTCCCGCTCAAGCTATACGACGTAGAGCGTACTTCGGTGTCCTTCGAGGTGGGTATTCCGGAGCTGGCTGCGTCTCCCGAGGAGATGCTACGTATCCCTGACCCATTCTCTGCAGAGGACTCGGTCCTGGCCACGCAGGTCACAGGTCTCGTCAGGCAGGCACTGGATACCCTAAAACCTAGAGAGGCGGAGGTCCTCAGAATGTGCTTTGGCGTAGGGTGCGATGAACACACACTCAACGAGGTCAGCGACGTGCTCGGGGTACAGAGGGAGAGGGTTCGGCAGATCCTGGCTGGCGCACTGAAGAAGCTCCGACACCCAACCCGTAGTCGCCCCCTACGGGGTGTTATGCACAACACCACCTAGACGGGATGACCATCGAAACCTACCGATGCCCCCCCCCGGATGGTCTTGCAGAAGGGAGTGCACTGAGCTACTCTTTGGTATCTGGAGTCACCTACCCTGGGAAGTCTCTCCGACTCGTCCCTGAAGTGGTGAGCCTGCCGGAAGCAGAGCCGGCACTGGACCACCCCCTGGTTTCTGCGAAGCCACCAGGGGGTGGTCCAACCTCTGCAGCTCAACCCACCAATCATCCCACCTGGGTGCCCTACCCTGGGCGATTTCTTTAGCATCGAACCTATTGAAATAACTAGGTATTCCTGCTATATGATTAGTGCATAGACATACTAACTTCATATGGAGGTGAATATGAAAAAGTCACCCCTACAGTTCATGGTCTCGTTGGTGGAGGAAGACACCGACGATGACCACAGTACTGTGGGTACCACACAGGGCCTCATCGCCTATGGCATGGCGATACGGTTCGCCCGGACCTTCAACAAAGAGCTGCCCGAGAACTTCGGGAAAGTCTCTCTGGAGAAGGGTCGGTTCCTCATGCGGGTAAGTAAGGACCCGTGCTGGGGAGCAAGTCTGGTGCATGAAGTTGTGCGTCAGATTGGCGACCAGGACCTGGAGGAACGGGTTGATTGGCTCGGGGATGCACTATCCCTCTGTGAAGGCGTCTGGGCCGTAAGCCCAGACGAGAGATCGGAAGGTAGGGATCTCCTCGAGGCGATCATCGCTGATCTCGACTACGTGGACTTCCCCACGGAAGAAGTCGAGAGAGAGCGTGAGCTCTTTGGCGAGGCCACCCCGTACAATGTAGAGATCACCGATGTACCTCTCCCCGAGGTGCTGAAGTCTCTGCACTGCATCTAGTAACGTCCGCAGTCCTCTCGCCCCGTCCGGGGCGTTTTCTTTCCCCTTGAAGTACCCGAATTCATAGGCACTTCCTGCTATATGATTAGTGGATAGAACTAACTGTAGAAGGAGGGGTCATGAAAAAGATCCTGGTTTCATGCTCTATGGGGGTCATTGTAACAATGACTATTATCTGCGGCAATTCCGCCGCCACCGCCGCCGAGTACGGTGGCTGGGTAAGCCTCGGGAACGTTGGTCAGACCATGCGCATCATGGTGCTGACTGAGGATCTGTGGGATCACCTGCCTACAGATCCCGATGTGTATGTGTCCATCGGGGAGACCGACGAGGTGGATGGTGTCAACGGGTGCGTGTTCGTTGATGAGTACGGGGAGTACGCTATGGTCATAACACCGGATGCGCTCCTCCTGTCAGACGCCTCACTGCAGGCACTGATAGCTCATGAACTAGCACACATCGTACTCGGTCACATAGCCGGGTATGGTGAGGATGCGACCGTCGACTGGTGGCGGGAGTTAGAAGCAGATGCGTACTCGATGCAGCTACTACTGGCTGCAGGGTTCGATCCCGTACAGGTGATCGTGCTTCAAGAGACGCTACGCCGTACCACCGGCGTGAAGTACCCCGAGATGGAACCGGACATGAGCAAACGTCTGGCGTTCCAGCACGTAGTACTCGCAAATCTCTAAGCCCCCATCCCGGGGGCGTTTTCTTTAGCATGTAGGTTGTGTGTCATATACAAGTCACAAACTACCTTGTGTTGCACCAAACGCCTATCTGAGCACCACAAAGTCCTCGTAATCCCCAGGGACTGGACTATCGGGGTGATCCGCCATGGTGAGGTCGGGGATGGTAGACGAGCGCCACGTGGTGAAGCTCTTGTCGGAGGTCTTCATAGCTCTGGTGTATCCGTATACTACTACTGGAGCAGCACCGCTTGGTATGGAGGTAAAGTCCGTTGGGGTCTGAGCTTCTAACAGGCCGTTACCCAAAGCTACCATAGGAACAGCCATTAGTTACCCCCACGGGAAAGAAATACCATCGTATGAAATACGAGTACCATCATTGGATTCCATACCATAGGTTAGCGATACCGCTACCCTTCGAGTGTGTTCCATAACTCCAGCCACCCTACCTGCATCAGCATCGTACACCAGCATAGGAAGCTCTACCCACTTGTTCCCGTTCTTGGTCATCGGATTCAAATCAATATCGGTATTGTATTCGTAGGAGACATAGGAGTATTACCAGGCATTCCTGGCTGCATTTGGAACAAACCCCTGGGCGTTGACGCCTGTTAGGTAGTAGCCCCATCCCTGAGTCTGAGTTCTGTTCAGATCATTTCTACCCCAGAAGAAATGGCACGGTCGGGGATCATCCACAGCGGTATCCAAACTGGTTATTGCCCCAGCGTACATCGCCAACTTGTTACCCTGGCTAGTCATCTGGATAATAAAGGCGTCCGGTGCCGAGATAAAGGAACCGGTTATACCGGGTGTGGCGATAGTGGAAGCATCCCAGTCGATCTGCTTCTCAGCTAAAGAGCCTACCCTACTGGAGAAGTTCTTGGTACCTACGTTCCACCCACCGTCTGGTGAGTAAATAAAAGAAATGCTGTCGTCTAGTATTGTCCAATCTGCTCCACCAACCCCACCAAACGTAGAGGTCCCGGTGGCAGCATCACGGGCACAAAACAACAGCTGCTGATTTACAGCGGCGTCGGCCCAGGGGGTGTCGCACTCGATGACGAAGTAGTCGCCATCTGCCGGGGCACCAGAGTCATACCCACCTTCTTCATGGATAATGCTCCAGTTAGAGTCCCCAGCAGCTAGGAAGTCGTATACCTTCTGGAGGAATTGCTTACGGGTGGTGCATATGTAGTTCTTTTCGATGTTATAAGCCATGGTCCACTCCTAATTTATCCTCACTGCGCCACCAGAAACAACGCCCACTTGATACTGCCTGATTGTGGGTCGGTAGAAAAAGTCTTGTCAGTAACCACCTGGGTAGCCGAGTCAACTGAATTAATGTTTGCTAACCCAGCGTTGGCAGCTATGCAATTGTAGATGTACAGCTTGTGGTTGGCGTCAGGGAGCTGAAAATCAGCTGCGGCATCGGAAAAGGTGTTCTCCCCAGCAACAATCGTTCCCGCTGACCCCGTGGCTACTGCAAACTTGTTGACTAGGTCAATGACTTCTGCTGGATACTCGTGTGGGCCGATGTCGAAGTTAGCCCCCTGTGGCCTCTCAATTCCACCAATGTCGTACCTCATCCCAGCAATGGTTTCCCCGGTACCGATACAGGGGGAGTCAGAGAGCAGGGTATAATCGCCATTAGCTGGGTCTGCCTGGAGTGGGTCAACCGCTTCCAGATCGTTGGCTCCCTTTGTCCAGCCAGAGTAGTCGGTACCATTGTTGTAAGCTACGTTGTGGTCGGAGTCGGGGTCGAAGGTTCCGTACGACACAAAACCGTTACCGACGCAGTCCCGAGCAATCACATTTCTTATCGTCGGGGCACTTCCAGCCACCAACTGATTAGCTGACACCCCGCTGGCAGACATTCCTCGGATAACCCCGTTCACAACACGGTTCTGGTCCCCTACAAACGCAGACGGTGCCTGAAATACGAAACCATCACCTCCGCAGTTATCGAAGATGAAATTTTCAATGTCGATCCCTTTCTGGTATGCATATCCAATCCTTGAATTGACTGGACCTGTTAGGCTACGGATCTGCGCTCTGCGTACTCTCATAACATCACCAGCACCTGTTCCTCCCCACGACAACGGATAGGAAGGTGCGACTGACGAGCAATTCTCCAGGATGACACCGTCTATCAGTACTCTCCCGCAGGAACCGCTTGATAACACAGCATACACACGACCAGTACCCGTCACGTTCACATTGGCGATATACAGGTCTGTCACCAACCCACCGTTACTGTTGCTGATGTAGAGTCCGTATTGGTACGCCTGATTGTCGAGGCCACTGGCAATTACTGGTCTGTGGATAGTGCTGTTGGCGTACAACATGTACGGTCTAATGTGCCCTGCCGCCACGTATCCGTTATCGAATAGGTACGGGTCATTGATTACGTTACCAGCAGCATTGACCCAGAACACGTACCTTCCGTATCCCTTTATCTTTACCCGTGTACCGTCCGCATTCAGCAACACCAAGGTATTTCCTGTTCCATCAATTCTCAGGCAGTCAAGTGTTGCCAGCCCGCCGTCGAACGTGTAGTCACCACCTCCCATGTGAAGCCAAGTTATGCCACTCAAAGCCCCTGGCCAGGTGTATACACCCACCGTGTCGGTATGTGGACCCCATGATCGTACAGTCCCACCAGCCCCAGCCGCAGCAACTGCTGATGCTAGATCTGGGTACGCTGGGTAACCTGCTCCGAAGTCAATGGTGGCCATGCCTGCTCCTATGAGGATACCAATTCAATGTGCCCGTAGTGGGCCGTGTCCGCTGGGTCTGCGCTGTTGAGGATCTCCAACCGAACCTCATACACCTTCTCGGTGTTCTTCAAGTTTCCTGCTGCTGCTCCAACTGTCAGCGCCCCGGATAACGAGTGGGTTGCGCCCGCAGCTGTAGATGTCAGGGTAGTTCCGGTCACTGCTTCCCCGTCACTGAGGTTGTAGAGGGATACCTGTGCCTGTAGCGCCCCAGTTGGCCCAGATACCCACATCAGCGTTGAGAACTTCACGGTGCCTGAGTACTTGGAGCCATCGAAGACGAATTGGGAAACCGATACTGGACTCCCAGCTAGAGAATGGTCCACTGAATCCTGTGGGTGAAGCAACACCCGAAGCTCTGTGGACAACCCACCTCCTACCATACCAGCTACTTCATCTACGGCTGCTTGAACGTCAGTAGCTGCTAAACCAGAAACGCCATTATCGTAGGCAACCGAAGCTGCTGTAAGATTGTCAACCGACGACTTCGTAGCAAAATAAGCGGCCTCGTTCCCATCCAGGGTATCTGCATCCCCGGCAGTCGTGGCATGCAGCGCTGAAAGTGCTACCTTCGCTGAGTCGGCGTAGTCTACGACACCATCGTCGTTGGTGTCGTAGACCGACTTGAACATGTCTGCCAAAGCAGGAATCCCTGTAATTCCTGCCCAGGGGACAGCAGCGGCCGTGGTTGCATTAGCGGCGAGGTCGGCATTGGTAGCGTGATCTGCGGCATCCACCCGCCCATCGTCGTTGGTATCGTAGGTGGCCTTGTCCATGTCACCCATGGTGGGCTTCCCACGGATGCTGGCCCACGTCACCGAGTCTGACTCCTGAGCGTTCTCGGACTCGAGGGTCACTACGAAGTCGTCCCCCACGTCAGCTACTGAGATGACGGTAGCGGAGAACACCTCAAACGAGTAGTTGGCCTCGCCGTCCTCGATAGGGTCACCAGCCCCGTCCAAAGCAATCGTGTGGATGGTGAACACCCTCCCGTCGATCCCCGTACGTCCACCACCAACCAGGCTAGCAAAATACCCAGCTTGATCTTGGATGTGGAGCAGGATAACGTCCCTATCTCCGTACGCACTAAACGGATCAGATGGTGATCGGTACTTACCACTGGTCACCCGGGGGCCCACGATGGGATGTACGATGTCCCCGGTGGGGTCACGCTCCTCACCAATCGCTGTGAGGATGTGGCCAGCGACATCCTCAACCGTGATGTACGTGTAGTACTCAACAGCGGAGGTGGACCTGAGAGCTGATCTCATGCGGGCTCCATGCGGAATCTGACTTGAGGATATGGCAACGGCGGGGGTATGTCAACGGGTGGGGTTACTCTGCGGTGACCTGTGGGCGCAACAGGAACTGCTCGAGAAGTTCGTGACGGTCGTGGTACAGAGAGTACAGCTTCCACGCACGATCCTCCACGATCTCGTTCCAGTCCTTAGACGCCGGCCGGCCGAAACCGATCTTCTTCATGGTCCACCCGGGGAGGGAGAACACCACATTAGCCGTGAAGCCGCTGACACCGATGTCCGCTCCGAAGGTGGTAATAGCGTAATCATCATCCTCCAGCAGCCGGAACGACGTAGTGCCCTCGATGTCATCCGCCACTACTGAGACTGTGTCGAGCTGTGCTACTGCCTTCATGGTGCCACGCATCTCCACCCACTCTACGTTCTCGGGGAGGCGAGCTTCACCACTGTTCAGCCAGCGAGCCATGCTCCCCATGAGATCCTCGTGTGCTTCCTTCTCAGTTGTCTCTGCAGCCACCCCCCAGTCGGAGATCTCGCTGGACAGGGTGAGCGGGGTGAGGTCGATCCGGAACGTATCACTGATCGCCTCGTGAACAGTGGAGAGTAACGACCCCGGCACCGGCTGCGCAAACACCAGGTCACGATCTTTACCCGGGACGATCAATACCTCAATGAGCTTGGTGCCTACCGGGGCGGTGGCACGCACCATGAGGAAGGCCTGCTCCTTCAGGTCAGCTACCACGTCCTTCGTCGGGCGGTGACCCGCCTCCTGCTCGTAGGTCTCCCGCATCCGCTGGAACTCCATCTTCACCTTCGCCCGGTCGACATTGACTGCGTCGATCCTCAGCATGCAGGTAGAGGACAATCCGATTGACGGGTGCGAGGTGGGTACTCGGTGCGGTGCAAGTGGTTCAACCCACCCGTACTTGAAAAACTCCCCGTTCTCCCGCTGCAGTGGTGCGAACGCCTTACCCACTACCGCCTGGAAAATCTCCTCTGACGACTTACCGGAGAGTTGGTTGGTAACGAAAACTGCCGGTGACGCTCTGCCCTTGAAAAGACCCATGTCCTACCTCCTGGTTGTAGGTGCTACCCTGGTCGTTGTCCTCCCAGCACGGCCTGGTCCACCACGGCCATCCGTACATGGAAGGATATTACAGCACACCACTTCGGTCGATCGCCGTGTCTGACGAACGAATAAATGGACTTCTTGTACAGCTTGCACGCTGTGTTCTGGTAGGCCATCGGGCACGATGAGCACCCGGTGGCAGCGGACGCTATCTCGCCCTGGTCAATTAGTTTCCACTCAGCCATCGATGATCTTCCGCAGCTTCAGGGTGTTGTGGTCAAAAGTGGAGAACCCCACAATCTTGTCCGGTCGTGGCCGGCCCTCAGCCCCATCCCGAATCAGCCACATCGAGTACACCACCGCTTTCGTGTTGGCGAATGGGCCAAACGATCCCCAGTTGCCAATGTGCCAGTACACTCCGCTGTGCCGGTTGCGCACCAGCGCCACGTTGTGACCCTCGATCCCAATGCTCCCCTTTACCGTCCACACCAAATTGAGGATGCAGGTCTCCCACTCGTCCGACTCAAGTGACGCAGCAGCCCACGTAGCGAAGTCATCGCAGTCGAACGCCCCCTCGGGTTGCTCACCAGTCTCCAGCTTCGTCTGGTACATCCACTCCCCGTACCTGGGGTCAGCAATAGCATCCCAGAGCTCAGTGGGTCCATCCTTCACCCACTTCAGCGTCCTGATCGCCTTGCGTACCTCTGTAGGGCTAAACCGCCTCACCACCTTGGTGTCGATGTACTCGTGGTCACGGTTGAGGTACCGGTAGAACCGACTCCACTGGAAGTAGATACCAACCCGCATCATCAGCCAGTACAGAAACTTCCAGAAGTAGAGCATCATGCCATGACCTCCATGGGGTAATGTATAACATCCATCGATACGGTCGTCAACTGCTTCTTCCGCCTACTCGATTTCCGTAGATACGACCCCGAAAGCCTCTAGTACCGACTGGAGAGTACGCCACCGAGCCAGCTGAGTCGGTGTCCAGTCATCGCCCGCCAGGACTAGCACCTCGTCCGCCTCCCGACAGGTGGTGATGACGTACTGGTCTGTCTGCGGCGCATGCATATCGGGGTCGCTGGTGCTGGTGCACAGGTAGACGATGTTGATCTCTGAGGACGGTGCGTCAGATTCAAACACCAGGTCAGCAGGGGAGTACCCTGCTAGTGGTGAAGGAGCGACAAACGCTACAATGTGCTGCATATCCGCACCGTCCACTTCCGCCCACGAGTGCAGGACGTCCGTCACCGTACCGTCGTCAGATTTGATCAGCGCTTCGCCCTTACTCGGCCTTCCTGGAATTCTCTGCATGGTCTACCTCATCGTTGGTGGTTGCGTGCAATAGCTGCAAGGCGGCGTGGTTGGCCAAGATCCACGCTTCCTTCTAGGTGATCTTGAGCTTCGTTGCAGCTGTTGCGCTGTACGTCCCTAGATTGTCGAAGTCCCGGACGTGGAGGAACGCAAGGTCTTCCTCCACAGAGAACAAGTGCCTGGCCCGCTTGTACTGTACTCGTGTTATAGAGGCCCAAAACACGATCACGATGGCACCAATCCCGGAACCTCGTTGGTTCCCCCCCAGTTAGCCAACCTTCAGGTTGTGCTGTCAAGGGTTTTCTGGAACTATATACTAAAAAAATCACCCGCTTAGGGCTATAAGAGTAGTGGTAGACGTACTTGACTCATAAACTGTGAGGAGAAAACTATGCGTAAACTACTATTTTTTTGCATGCTGTTTCTCGTTGCTCTCCCGGCCTCCACCAACGCTCAGGAGGGTGACCCCATCCTGGGGTTGAAGTTCGGATGGAATAAGGTGGAAGTACTAGCCGCTGTGAGCGAGATGGACGTCACCCAGCAGGAGGGGGACTTCACCGTGTTCAGCACGGAGACACCGCCGCTCCCGCTCATGGACGCTACGGTGTACCTTCTGACCTTCTACAAGGAGAAGTTGGTGAAGGTGACCGTCGTTGGCGAGGAGATCGTGGACGACGAGTTCGGAGATGAGGGAAGAAGAGTATTTGAGAAGTACCGAAGTGCTCTCTCCGGGAAGTACAAGGAGGAAATGCTACACCGGTACTCGGGGCGTGAGGTCTACACCAGGACCGATGAATTCTGGCAGTGCCTCGGTCGCAGTTCGTGTGGGTGGTACTGCGCAGTATTCGAGGGAAGCGGGCGGTCAATGGTATTGGAGATGCACAGCCTACACACCGGAGGGTACTACCGACTGGACGTGGAGACCACTGAGTTCAAAGAGGGTGTCAAAGCCCACGTGAGGAAAAACGCTCAGGATGCGGAGGACGTACTCTGAGCTACGAACGTGCACCACACCGGGGATTGGCCGTGAACTCTAACTGAGCTAACTCCTTCTACAGCCAAGCCTTCCCCGGTGTGGTGCACCCTTTCAACGCCGTTATTTTTATTGGGAGATGTGATGGAATTGCACGAAAACCTGATGTGTCTACGGGGCCTGGAATATGGAGATCACGTGTGGGTAGTGGTGCCCACACGTGGGGGCGTTATCGAGGGTAGCTTTGGGGGGTTTATCCCCACACGCCCTGAGCTCTCCCAGGTGGTACACGAGAACGGTGTGCTGGTTGCACCAACCACCAGCGTGTTCATCAACTACAAGGACGCTCTCAAGCACGGCGTCGACATGCTGTACGCCATCGTCGAGTCTGACACCGGGGACGAGAGTCACGCCAAACTTTTACTTGACCTCATCGGCCTGCTCGCCGTTGAGTGTTGCCCTTAGAGGAGGTTGATCATGACTGAGCAGAAAACACCCACCGCAGCGGAGCTGCTCTCGTTGATCGAGGGGCGAGCAGAGGACTACCACCAGAAAGCCGTGGAGTCTGCGGAGATCGCCCGCAAGGCACTATCCCAACTGCGGGAGTGGATTGACCACTACAAGGAGCAAAGTGCCTTGTTCGACACCTACCTGGACCAGGTTATTGGTGCCAAGAGCTTGGTCGAAGTGATGAGCTTATCCATCACCGTGTGTGAGAAGCGGAAAGCTCTCTCCAAGAGCATCAGTAAGGAGGAACAACCATGAAGATCGACGTCCCGGAAGGAAGCAAGTACAAGCTGTGGTTGGAGTTGGAGATTGAACTGCCTGAGGACCCCGACGCCAAGCCCGGTGAAGAGCACCTCAACGGTGCAGACTTCGGCCTGATCCCGGACTGCGTGGGCACCTACGACACGCTCGACGAAGCACTCAACGCCGCCCGCTCGTTCGGGTGTGACCTGGAATTCTAGTAGGAGGTCACCATGGTCACCAAATTCCTTGTCAACGCCGCCTGGATAGCAGGCATACTACTATGGATCATCGGTGGCCTCTACGCTGCCAGATACTGGCAACCCTACCACCCAGAACATCAACAGGAGAGCACATGAAACTCACCTTCCTCGGCTCCGGTGGAGCCTTCATCGACTTCCGCAACGAATACCACTCCAACGGTGTCCTGGAGATCCCAGGATATGGCCTCATCCTCATTGACTGCGGGGCAACTGCCGTCCAGTCGATGAAGGAGCTGGGCATCGACTACCTCAACGACCTCAGGGCTGTCCTCATCACTCACATGCACGCCGACCACATCGGTGGGCTGGAGCAGCTCATCTACGAGCGCTACTACCTGAGCGGACGGTGGGCCACCACCCAGATCTACACCCACCTGGCGATTGCTGGTGACCTGCGCCGGTGGTTGGAGCTAACGGTGTGCCCCTTCTACGACTTCAACGGTACTCAAAATACGACCCTGCGGGAGATCGTAAACGTGACCCCATACGGCCCGAAACTGGTGGACACCTACCACCTTGGCATGCATACGACGGTGGAGTTCTCTGCTGCGCAGCATTGTGGTCCCAACAAGCCATGCTGTGGGGTGAGCGTGCACGACTCAGTATCCGGTGTCGAGATCTTCTGGTCAGGTGACACCGAGGTACCCAACGAGTGCCGCATGGACAACGCCGACCTGGTTGTCCACGAGTGCTCCTTCGGTCCCAAGTATCCGGACACGGTGCACACCCACCTGGTGGACCTCAAGAACCTCCCCGAGTACCACAAGGGGAAGACTATCCTCACCCACTGTGGCCCAGTCCCTGATGGTATCCAGGACGACCTTGACGGCTTCGCTGGTGTCGCTCACCGAGGGATGTACGTCGAGGTACTCCCGGGTACGGTCATCGTTCCCACCATGCCACCCCGAACACCGTAGCCTGCTGTTCTTGCATTGGCACCGATGTGTCTGCGGTAGTGGTGGCTACGGGATAGATTGTGCCGCTACCCCATCCTCAACCTTCTGTTGCCGGTTCGAGAGGGGAATTGGTGCACACCGGCACCAAACTAACCTACGAGGAGCACGATGAATATTGAAGACACCATCCACGAAACAGGCCTGCCAGTGAACGCCTACCCGATGCTCGACCGCATCAGGCAACTCCTGGCGGAAAGTACCACCAACTCCCTGGGCACGATCACCGGACCCAACCGCATCCGCATGCGCAAAGTGCTCTGGCTGCTGATGCAGCAGGTGTACGAGCAGGTGGGGAGTATCGACATGGCTGACGAGTGGGGGTACCTGGACAAGTACACCCCCGGACAGGAAGAATACTGGGAAGCCATCTGGGATCGTGAAGGCGAACTACGACAAGCCGCTGAGATTGTCCGGGGGCTGTAATACGAGGACGTATCAACCACAAGGAGACACACGATGATCGTAAAAAACCTGCTGTGTTCAGAAGCTATCGCCGTATTTCGTGCAATGGCCGCTACCGGACGGTGGACTAACTCCACCAGCGTCAAGCAACAAATGCAGTTGGAGTATGGTATCTCCGGTATACGACTACTGAAGAACCACTTCAAAGGCAACGGGGGGCTCACCCTTGGAATGGTCATGAAGCTGGGCGGCGAAGCACTGCGGTCCGGGCAGCTCGATGGCAACAAGAAGGTAACCGCTGCCACATACGCCCTGGTGGCAGCAGAGAGGGAGGCCGAAAGACTCATCACTGAAACGCCGTACATCGACCCCACCTGCTTCACAGTCGACCTGTTACTTGAAGTGGCCGACCAACTTGCGAAGATGGCCAAGGATAGCGGACGGAACGCTCTGGCGTTGGCTGCTGCGAGCGCCCGTGAAATGCTGCTCCGGGTGGTGATTTCCCTGGAAGAGGAGGGGGTGTCTACGGTGAGCCAGGACTGGGTAGTAGGGAAACTGCTCGCAGTCCTGAAGGACGGGGAAGCCAAGACCTCAATCGAGGAGATCCTGCGCTACCTGCGCTTCTCCACCCGCTTTGTTGGCGGTCTCCCGGACTACCACCTCGCCCCCTCCGGGACGGTGGTACACGTGCCACCGCCCTATCCAGGGTACAATGACCTCATCGAGAAGTTCCAGTTTCGCAGCCGTCACGCCCTATTCGGGCAGAGGGAGATCAAGGCGCTGAAGACATCAAAGATATTCACCCTACCTAGCGGGGTGAAAGGGCCGGCTGCATCGAGCCGGAAGAGGAGCTCGAAACCAGTGGAGAAGGCTGCACTGACAGAAACCACCAAGCTGGTGAAACTACTGTCAGAGATCCCGGGGTACAAGGCGGACAAGTCGGTGTTGGAGAACTTCACCTGCCTGGAGCGGAGGCTCCGTGAACAGCAGGGAGTACTGCACGCCCTGCGGAAGCAGGATGAGGTACTGAGGAAGCAGGATGAGGTACTGAGGAAGCAGGTGGAGAACGACATCCCGAAACTACAATCGGAACTCGCAGCATCCACTAAGGAGATGGCCAGAGCGAACGACCGGATACGTGCTATCCGTGAGAGCAACGTCAAGCTCAGGGAGATAGTGGCGGAGCTCGAGCCTCTGAGGGACGTCAAGGCGCAGCTCAGCGAGACTGTAAAGTTGCTGAAGGAGAGCGACAAAAAGGTTGACGGTGTCCGAGCGGTGGAAAGTTCGTGGAAAAAGAAGGTCGCCGATGTCGAAGCTGCGTACGCCGAGTGCCTGAGTCGGTGCCAAGAGGCCGAGGAGGGCCGGGGTATCCTGCTCTCCCAGGAGGGTGCGCTCATCCGGGAAGTTGAACGGTGCCAACGGCTCCTCGATGCGGAGCGTGAACGTGTACGGGAACTGGAAGCAATCGAGCTTAGTGGCATCGAGGCCGCTAAGCAGTACGAGCAGATGGCGGAGTCTCTCCGTGGGCAGGTGGCTACCTGGAAGGAGCGGTACCAGCGGAAAGTTGTGACACCAGCACCAGTTGACGTACCCGCCACACCACCGGCCGATGCACTCCTGTCAGAACGGTTCTCCGCTATGTGTGAAAAAGCGGAGCGTCAGGAGAAAACCATTGACATCCTCAAGGGAACTATCACCAATCTGCTGGGGCAGGTGAGATAGGAGGTTCCACCATGAGCTACGTATCCAAACACGCCCCGGTGGGGGGCGGACTGTGGGGTAACCATGACTGACATGACTGACAGATGGATAGCTGAGTCGAGGAAGATTTGCGATGGGGCTACAGAGGGTCCATGGGAACCTTACTACGGCGATTTCGGGACGTACGTAGCTACGTACGTCTGGGAATACACCGAGGATTCCAGCTGGGAGCAGAACACCTCAGTCTGCGAGGTAAACACTATCTACGCCTCTGAGGGTGCAGCCCCCAATGCAACTTTCATCGCCCACGCCCGCACCGCTCTACCCAAGGCTCTCGACGCTCTGGAGGCCGCACTGAACCACCTCCAGGGGTACAACATGGAATTAGCGGAACGAGTGGCTGGCTATCTGCGAGATGATCCGGAGGAGGATTGGGAATGAGCGACGTATTTGAAATCACCCCGGTGGACGATGATGACACCGGGGTGGAGCCGAGCATCACCACCCCGGACAGGTACAACCTGCGGAAGAACCCATCTCGGAACGTGTTCAACACACTGATAGCCGGGGTGATGGCCGCATCCATGCTCCCTGAGCGTCGACCGCACAAAGACGACCCACGCTTCGACTACATGAAGCGACCCAAGCGTGCACCCGCTGCCAAGAAGTCCAAGCGGAAGCAGGAGCAGAAGTCCAAGCGCAAGAACAGGAGGAAGTGACCATGAACCCAGAACACATCGGAATCGTCCTACACATCACCGTCTGTGGTAGTGGCAGAGCGTTGTGCCACGAGTCCTGTGCGTACATCGCCTACCACCCACGGACCCCGAGGTGCGAGTTGTTCAACTGTAACTTGGAACCAAACGACCCGGGTGCCTGGCGCTGTGTGGAGTGCGCCTGCTCTCCCTACGGGGTGCAGTCATGAAGTCATCCGTGCTCATTGAAGCACTCACCAAGCTGCGCCGCAACGCAGCGGCACTCGACGGCCCAGAAGCCGACCCCGAGGTGTACGTGTACATCCAGGGTCGGCTAACCCCCGCAGCGTTTGCATCCGCCAGCCGTATTCACGATGGCGAGGTGGTGCTGAACGACGGCGACGTCCCAATCAGTGTGATAATCGCATGACCAGGAGAGGACCATGACCACACCACTCAAAACGAAAGACGCTTACTGGGATGAAGATGGTAACTACCACATCATCCTCCCCAACGACGAACACCACGTGTACCACGAGCCTACCCTGGGGGCAGTGAAGCACCCAGACAGTTCGAGCTGGGGACACATCGTCACCGACCGTGGGGTGATCACCTACCGGAACAAGTGGTCGTTTCCACTCTGGTACACCCCGTCTCCCAGGGACTACTCGAAGGATGACCGAGCGGCAGATGTCCCCGATGTCCCCGATGTCCCTGCAACCACCCTGCCGTTTGGTACTACCACGCAGCGAGGTGTAGTGAACACACTGAACAGAGCCCTCAGGGCTGGTATCGAGAGGTTCGGTAGCGACGTCGACAGACCGAACCAGGTACTCATGAACCACCACGACTTCGACGGCGTTGAAGCCGCCCTGCGCTTTATCGGAGCCACATCAACGATGCGCACCGACGGGTGGTTTGCATATCCCGTAGACGTTGGTGAGACCATCACCATCGCCAGGGCTTACACCGTCGACGCTAACCAGATTCTGATCATATCCCGCACACGGGTAGTCGGCATCAACCCGAAGGAGTACCGATATGCGATCTGACTGCACGCCACGTCCCTGGCCACCTGCCCCACCGGATCGGTGGAAGATCATGCTGATCGACGACCTATGGCGAGCTGTGAAGAACAAGTGGGATCTGGAAGATGAAGATGGTGAAAACACCTACTGCTCGGAGTACTTCCAGGACATGCCACTCAACGAGTGCATGAAGTACATCGAAGCTGGGCTCTACCGGGTGGAGGAATGATGGAACCTGTGATCGTCACACGCTGCACCATCCTCGCTACCGGTGAGGAGACGTACGAACTCACCACCACCGACGCCATCCCCTTCTACTGGGTGACCAGGAAGGGGAACGAGCTGACCTACGTCAAAGCCCCGAGCGTGTTCATTCGGGGCACCGTCGCCGGCCCATTTCAACTCTACTCCCAGGCCAAGTACTGGGTAAAAACCAACTGGGTGGATCTGCCCAGGGAGGTACTGGATGGCTGATGAATTCATGGAACAAGTGATTGAGTACTGTCAGGAGGCCATCGACGGTGGCTACTCCAAAACCAAGAACCTGTGCTTCATGTGGGATGCTAACACCGGTGTCACCGAGTACCGTGCTGACACCCACGCCAAGGCCCTGCGTGCTGGACTTGAAGGGAGCCCACGAGCCACCCGTGCTGCGCTGTGTGTACAGCGGAAACAGGAGGATGCAATGTACGTAGTGAGCATACACCTCGTCCTGTACGGTGCACCGGTCTCACAGGACCTGCGAGTCTATCCTGTTCCCCTCAATTCGGATCTATGGCTCACTGCAGAAGAGGTGTCCCTGGTGGACCCTATTGTCCCGGAACGGAGGCACCGATGACCACCGACAAACACTGTGGTAACTGCCGCAATATCAAGGTGCTGTTCACGCTCCACGGACACCACGCCCACGTCGCCTGTCGGGAAGCAGACGTGGGCTCGAAGTTCTCGCCGGAGTGCAACCAGCGCTGCGTCTGCGCCCACGCCGGCTATGGTACCAAACCCGACGACTGCCCCGGTTGGGAGGTGTTCCCACCACTACCAGAAGAAAAGGAGTGACCATGTCCAATGAGACTGAAAGCCCGGTACACGGGTTCTACGTGTGCATCAGTTGTCGCAAGATCACCTTGCTGGAGGAGATAGAGGGTGGTGGATGCATCTTCTGCGGAGGTGAAGCGCAGTGGATGGACCTCGCTGACCACGAGCCCTACTGTTACCGCAGCGAGGACGGTGGCATCAGCTACCGTGATTCCCCTACCGTGTACACAGTGCACATGTACGCAGTAGTACGGATACCTCTTGGCGGGATCTTAGCAGGTTCCCAGAAAGCGGCTATTCTCGCCGCCAACAGATTAGACCTGGGCAGCAGGCTACGCAACCTTCCTGGCAATTCGGAGTACGCCGACTACGTGGTCGGGTACATGGTGGATGAAGAGGACGACGAGGATTACGTGCACAGCCAGGCATACAACGAGTCGATGGAGATAGTGGAACACCCCTACCTGGCACCGAAGAGGACACCATGAGCGTGACCACCATCACCGACCTCACCCAGATCGTCGCCCACGTTACAGTGGGAGCTATCGACTACACCATCACTGCCAGTCGCCTGGGCCTTGGTGACTCTGCGACCACCGACGAGATCACCGCTGCTGCTCATGAGTACGGCCGCAACGTCGCCTTGAAGCGGGGTAACCCGAAGCTTCTGATTGTCGTGAAGCTGAAGCGCAAGCCGGCCCCGGAGCCCCGGTTGCTGTAGGAGGTGCGTTGTGCAGAAACTGTCAACCATGGAAGATGACCTCAAGCGGTACTTCGGTCTACCTCCCCACGAATCCAGTATCAACCTCAACAAGGGGTGCCAGTACTTCCGCAAGTGGATGGAGCGCACCTACGGACTGTCCATCGGTGAGATGCGGAAGCTCACTGGTGTCAACCCACCGGAGAAATTATGAACAAGGACTTGTTTCTGAAAGACGTGCGTAACCACCGGCTGACCGTCATCCGTGACAAGGGGATGTACCGACACCTGCGGTTCGGGATACCGGGTAGCAGCACGATGCGGTTCGACATCCTCACCTGGCCCGGTTACCTCTGCTACACAGGAGACATGGGCACGTTCGTGTTCCGTCGCCTGGACGACATGCTGCAGTTCTTCCGGTCACCCCACGACCAACCACTCAGCACCAGCCCGGACTACTGGGCGGAGAAGCTGGAAGCGGTGGACACCTGTGGAGGCCTCAAGAGTTTCGACCGGCGGGTGTTTGACGAAACTGTCCAGTCGTGGATCGATGACTTCTGCGATGGTGAGGGGTTGCTGGCGAAGGACAAACTGGATCTGGTGAGGGAGGTAGGTGATCGTCTCCGGTACTGCGAATCCGACGACGAACGTGGGCTCCAGGAAGCCTTGGATGGTCTCTCCTGCAACGGCAACGAGGTATTCGAATCGTTCTACGGAACAGACTGTCGCTCGTACTCACCGAGGTACCTGTGGTGCTGTCTAGCACTACCATGGGCGATCAAGGTGTACGACGACTACAAGGACTCACCGGAGGCACAATGACAACAGGGGTTATCGAGGTACCAAACAATATGAACCTGCACCTCTCCGACACAGAAGCTACCTACTGCACCGAGTTCAGTGTCACCAAGTCGTACGACGGTGACGCCGAGTCAGTGCACGACCAGGTGGTAGAGACGTCCAAGAGGATCCTCACCATCATCGCCGACAACCGCCCAGCTCTCACCAACCCGGTGTTCGTGGGGGTGTCCCTCAAGAAGCGCCCGGGGACACCGGAGGGGTACATGGGCACCGCCGGGTTCATGGTGTACAGCACCTTCCTACCACAGCGGGATATCCACCACGTCATCCAGTGCTACGACGTGGCCCGAGTGCAGGAAAGAATCGTATTCGACTTCGACAACGCCAGGTATCTGCACGATTGTGACAGTTGTACCTTCCTGGGTGTTATCTACATCGGTGACGTGCGTGGTGAGGCCTACGCCTGCACCCATGGGAAGCCGGACGAAAACGACTCGATTATCGTGCGGTTCTCCTCCTATGGGCCAGACTACTGCAGCTCACCTGTCTCCTGCATCGGACCAATGAACGACACCCACCTGGCTGCGGCGTTCCAGATGTACCTGCGCCACTACAAGGTGCGTGCGAGCTCCCGCATGCAAGCGAAGTTCACGTTCAAGGACGGAACAGTCCTCAAGGTAGGTGAGTGATGACCACTAAATTCACAACTACCAAGCTCTGCTGCCCAACCTGCCAGAGTGATGTCACCAGCCTGGCGAGGAATGTCATCTACTCGCTGGACACCATGACACAGGGGGTCTCCCCGATCTACAAGTGCTGTAAGTGCTGGTGGGCAGGGGAGACACCTGGGCACAAGAAGGTGACGTACAGCGGACCACACTTCGCACTAACGGAGTGACCTGCAACGAACTGGAGGCCAAATGATCTACCGAGTTGAATACTACTCTGACGAAGGTGGGCATGGTGGTTACACCTACGTCATGAACAGGGCCGATGCCATGAAGTACTGTAGGGAGAAGTACCCCGGAGTGCCCATCAAGCGGGGTGCTGGGCTCCACGAAGAATACCTCACCATTGAGACCACCCCGACCCCCCGTACCAAGCAGGACATGGTGCGGCTACTGAATCGGTGGGCGGACCACCCCGACAACGGATAACGGAGGATCCATGACAACCAGACACCCTGGTGAGATGTTGGAAGAGCTAGTAGAGCAGGATAAACGTATCACCAGCATCACCCTCACCAACACCAAGCTCCGGGCTGCACTCCGGACGATCACTGTGCTCCTGGACCCCGACAACGAAGTGCGGGACCACATGACTGCAACCAGTGCCTATGAGGTCGCAGTTGAGGCCCTCAAGGAGGGACCATGCTAAGTAGGAAGCAACTCTTCAAAGACCTGCAGAGCCTGAAAGCGGACCTGGACGGATACGCTGCCATAGTCCAGAACGATGATAGCACCACAACCAGAGAGGAGCGTTCGGAGTGGTACGTCAATTCGGGGGAAACTATCGAGCACCTGATAACCTGGCGACAGAAGGTTATGGCCCACCTGGTCCTCGACGCTGCTGGTGAGGATCACCATGACTAAGACCTGGCAACCCTTCGACCAAGAGTGCTGCCCCCACTGTGGTGGCGATGCCGAGGTATGCACCTACTCCGAGCCCGGACGCTTCTGGGAAGACGACGACGCACGGTGTAATGACTGTGGTTGCCCCGGCGTGGTGAACATCGATGACTCCTGGGACATGAGTGACGACGACGAGGAGGAGCCCACCGGTGTCGCCTACATCTCCTGGCACGATGAGCCGGACTGCGTCTGCGAGTGGTGTACGGCCCACTTCGACAAGGACAACAACTGGATAGGAGACTGAACCATGGACAAGCATGAGTTGGTGGAGTGGCTGGGTCTCCAAGGCTTCCGCTCCCTGGAGTACAAGCGAGGGTACCTGCAAGCTATGCAGAACAGCGGGGTGATCACCGAAGACGAGTGTTTCTCACTGCGAACTCAGGTCCGTGAGCAACTGGGACCTCTCACACTACCACAGGAGACTGAACCCAATGAGTAACAAACTACGACTTGGAGAAATCAGCACCCTCGCTGCTAACCTTCGTGCAAAGGTGGAGAGTGGTAAGGAGCTCGGTGTATTCGACATAATGCAGTATGCGGTGGACGCCACCAGCGCTATCGAAGACCTGCTGGTGATGGCGGGCAGCACACCTGCCGACGTGTGGATTGCCACCATCGAGCACAAGCACGGGATTGATAAGTACGTGGGGTCCGACGAGGAGTCCTGCCTAGCGCTCGTGCTCGAGTACGTACAGGAGAACTGGGATAGCTTTTGCACCGACGGTCACCCTATCCCCGACGACCCTAAACAGGCCATCGAACTGTACTTCGAAGCCGCCGGTGAGCACGAGTACATGGAGTGCAACGAGTGGGACATTATCACCAAGAAGCTGCCTGAGTACGCACCTGAACCCACACTGCCCGCTATTCGACCCTGCCCCGGGTGCAGGAACGTCACACCGCACCTGGACGGGCTGAAAGTGAGTTGCTGGTGTGGTGCCTCAGGACCCAACGGATCCACGGAATATGAAGCCATCACTTTCTGGAACCGACTACCCAGATAAGGAGACCACATGAAATACACCGTAGAGGCGCTGCAGTCCAAACCAACGAAGAAACTCATCCGCCTGGCGATGTTCTCCGGGATGTCGAAGGCCTCGGCTATCTGCCTGAGCCGTGACGCCCTGATCGCCTACGTGGTTGCCAACCCACCCAAAGACCTGGAGGACTGAGATGAGTGACCAAACACCACCTGACCCGAGCTACGGCTGGGTGATCACCAGAGACTACATCGACGAAGACCAGGCAGTCGGTACCATGGGGCCACGTGGTTGCACGTTCACCAAGGAGGACATAGCCATCAACGGTAAGAAGTTCCGGATGTACGATGACGACAATGAGCTGTACTACGAGGGCTACCTGGTTGGCATCTGCGACGGCTTCGAGCCCCTCGACGACTATGGTACCCCAAATGCCGGGTGCACGTACATCCAGTACGAGGAGAACGGGGAGTGGGTGACACTATGAAGAGGATCCGATGAAGGAGACACCATGCCAGACAACGACATGACTGTAGAGAGCATAGCCAAGGACAGCGAGGAGTGGGTGGACTTCTACCCTGAACACGTCCTCCGACATGGGTACATCGCAAACAAGATAGCTGCTCAGCGTAAGTACCTGCTTGAGCACATTGACGACCTGGAAGCGCAGATCGACCAGATGCGGATGGATAAGGAGAACCTATGAAACGAGACTCGAAAACACTGGGTGTACGACTCCCCCAGGAGCTTACCGACACCCTGCTGTCATTCGCTGCCTACCTTGACACCATGGATGACTTCATAGTCATCTCCGAAACGTCCTACTCTGCAGCGTACCGGATGGCTCTTCTCGAGGGGGTTCGCATCCTCGAGAGCTCCAGCACCGACGCCAACCGAAGGTTCAAGCCGATCACCGAGGTATGCCCCGCCCACCAGCCGCTCAAGTGTGGTGCCTGGCTGGTGGACAGGATGGAGGTACTGGCGAAGGGTAAGTTCGGTGGCTTTGCCCGCAAGTCGGACATAGTCCGGGATGCACTCACCATCGGCATCCCGGTAGCACGAGAGAAATTCATGAGGTATGCCAAGGAGGACCACCATGCTAAAGATTGAGTTCACCTCCGGCTTCGGAGAGGAGTTGTGGAGTAACATCCCTAAGGTAGTACGGGGGGCCTGGATGGCCTCAGGTCTCCCCGTCGTGGAGTTCCTGCAAGGGTGGGCAGGGTCCATCCTCTGGCACCCCAAGGACCGCACCTACGCCATCATGGATAGCACCTCCGCCGCTCTGCTCTGGACAGCAGCGATGGGCTCCGGGATGTGGAAGGGTGCTGCCCTGGTCAAGGACGTCCCGGTGAAGCTCACCACTAGCGAGCTTGGGGGACGTGCGGTGGTGGCGTTCCTAAGCGGTGTTGGCACCAACATGCTGTACCCCGCCAAGCCCAGTGTACCTACCACCGCCGACCTGCTCGGTTGGGATGGATGCCATCTAAGGGCCGTCGCCAGAGAGATGGGAGCTACCCGAAGGGTGATGGTCGAGATGAACAAACCGGAGCTAGTCGCCCTTGTGGCGAAGCTCTTCGAGGAAAAAGAGAGGAAGAAATATGACTGATAACGACAGCACCCTGGGCATCATCGGGGTTGAAGAGGGTGAGGAGATTTGTCAGTACACCAAAGACATCGTAGCCCTCAATGAGCATGGTGTGCGTGTTGACAGTCTCCAGGTGCGGATGCTCGCCACCAACGCCAACCGACTCACCAGGTACGTCAAGATCCTGGAGCTGGCACTTGTCCGTGCCGTCATGAACGACCTGCACAACCAGGGAGTCGCTGATTCCCAGGAGCTGTCACTCAGAACGGTACTCGGCGCTAAAACACTGAAGGTGTCTGCGGCCGAGTACCTGAACGACAAGGGGGAATCATGATCACCATCATTTGCGGTAAGGCAGGCACTGGTAAGTCGTCGTTTGCTCGAGGGTTTGCAGAGACTATCAAGGCGACCTGGAGAGCTGAGGGGAAGCCTAGACGACAGGTTGGTATCTACGACCCCGACGACATACTACCGAGCCCTGCAGCGTGGTACGAAGTCAACTGGAAAAAGTACGACCACTTCATCTTCGAGGTACGGTTGTCAGACAGGTTGGACTCCAGCATCGACTGGGGCACCACGCTGCCGGTTTCCTCTCTGACGGACATGTTCGACGAGGGTACCACAGTGCAGGTGTTCCGCATCGAACGGGAGGTGCTGCATGAGGTGCTTACCACCAAGGAGGACTAACGATGGCTACGTTCACCAGAGAAGAACTCAACGAGCTAACAGACAGTCAGCTCCGGTGTTTGACTCGATTCGAATACGGCATAGACCACAGGGCCTTACTCCGGTCCGGCTCCAAGGTGCTCATTGACTTCCTACTGCGGAAGCAGGATGACCCGAAGGCGGAGTTCCCCCTCGTGGAGGGCCACCATGGCTAGAATCGAACCCAAACCAACAGAAGATCCTGCCCAATACGGATGTGATATCTGCGAAGAGAACTACGCCACCCGCTGGGTATGGAGCTGGAGCTGCAAGGAGTGGTTGGCCTCATGCGGATGTGTGGACAACTGGGAGTACCACATCGGTCGTGACTTCGGGTGGATCTACGACTGGGAGGAGCACTGCACCGAGTGCGGGGCACCACTCGACTACGTGAGCACCCGCCCGCTCATAGCGACAAGTAGCCGTCCAGTGTTCCGTGCAGTCATGGGCTGCGGCTCTTACATGGAGTTCGGTGTAGACGGTCAACTCAGCGAAAGAGACCTCTCGGAGCTTGGCCTCGACGGAGTTACGTCCGTCACCGACGAGATGGATCACACCAGCAGGGAGTGCACACGTAGACGCATGGACTTTCCCCGCACCATCCACCAGCTCAGGTCGGCACTCCAGAGCCTGGTAGCCGGTGAGGAGGGTGCTGTGGATAACGCACGCATCGTACTGAAGGAGACACCATGAGAATCGAGGACTGGAAATGGGTCAGCTTTGGGGAGTGGGACGACTACAAGCACGCTGTTTTCGTGGCACCGAGCGGTAAGACCGACGTCGTCACATTCTGCGGCCATACTCTTCACGAAAGAGATCGGGTGGTTGAGAAGCCCGACAAGAAGGCTCTCTGCCGCAAATGTGTCTCTCGAATACTGATGCAGGAATGGGAAGAGGAGACACCATGACCGTAAAAGGGAAACTGCAAAAGATGGTATACGGATGCGGGATGTTCGAGGACCCTGCCGCCGAGGTGGTGGCCCTGGCGATCCCACAAATCAACGCACTCACCCCTGGGTACCGTATCGACTGGGATGGCCCATCCGATGCATATCCTGAGCTTATGTACACCATGTGGTTTGGCACCGCTGCAAAAGTCGCTGTGAAGTGGATCGACGAGAACCTCCCGGAAGCCTGGTGCCGGCCGGTGTTCGAGGCGCTCGCCCGGTAGCACCACCCCCCCAAAATCCAGTGTAGTTACGGCTATATGAGTAGTGCATAACAACTACACTAGGAGAACATCATGAAAAATAGCGATCGTAGGTGGATGGTGTTGGGAACAGTTATGTTTGTTAGTTTCGTTGTCGCCACCACAGTCTCGGTGGCATTCCCACTCTCACGCCCCGTCAGCATCTCGGAGATCAAGTGGGACTGCAACGTCGCAGAGTCCGGAACACGCACCTGCTTCTCCCTCGACCTTGGTAAGCACGAGGCGGAGAGGGCACGGGCGCAGATTGGGCGCTCACTCACCGGGATGTACGGTGCGGGGAAAGTAACTCCCTGCAACGCTAAGGGTGGGTGTCTTGTCTGGAATGATTTCTCCGGGCAGGAGGTATTCCTCGGCTTGTCCTATGGGGATGACGTGGTGTGGGCGGTGCTTACAAAGGAGGGCAATCATGAGTAGCCCTAGCAAGTACCACCGCACCGAAGTGAGCGAGTGGATCGCCTGGTATTACGACGAAGTTGGCGGTTGCTCTGAAGACGTACTGCTCGACGAAGTGCTCCTGGCGTTTGGGGAGCCCTACCCTGACACCGTTGACTGGCTTCATGCTGCGGTCAAGAAGGTGGTGTCATAGCTATCACCGGCACCAGCGTCAGGTCTACATGACTGGCGCTGGTGTTGACCTGTTTGTTTTACGTTGTTATACTCGCTGAAGATTCACCACGGGGGTGATCTGGGTTCGAGCGGGGTGATCAGAACCGACAGCTGCATGCCCCGGAGGTTACGCACCGGGTTAGAAAGCGTGGCAACCTTATAAATGCCAATGACACTATTGACATGGGCGACAATGTCGTCCCGTTCCCGGTGCACGGAGCGCAAACCAGTGCACCCTCCATGGCGATGGCTTGCTAAGAGCCTCCTCAACGTCGTGGTAGTACAAGAGGAAAGCCGATCTGCGGCTCTAAATCAGATATTCTCCAGGGTGTCCATACCCACCAAGGATAAGAGGAAGAATGGACTACGCATGTAGACGCTAAGGTGACGCACTTCGTGACCGGGGTTCGATTCCCCGCACCTCCACAACTGCCTGAAATCATTATGTTTTCAGGCCGTCAGCACCCCTCCGTAACCCAACACCAGGCTTAGGTCACCTGGTGTTGGGGGAGGGTCAGCATTCCTTTTTTTAGCATCGAGTACCCCCTAAAATAACTCCCTGTTCGTGCTATAAGATTAGTGCAATCCAATAACTAGGAGGAGTATGCGAAACCAAGATGAGTCTGGGATGCTTCCCGATTTCAACCAGTGCGTGATTCACCCCGGCCCTGCCCACCGAGACGAGTTCTTGTCGGTGGGGATGGCAAGGTACTTTGGGCTGATCAACGAGACATCGTCGGTTAGCAGACGTGAGCCAGTGCCTGGTGACCTCGAGGATCCTCACACGTTAGTCCTCGATTGCGGTAAGTCCCTCGAACCTGCTCGAGGGAACTTCGACCACCACCAGAAGGGTATGGAGGGTCAGTGCACTATGACCCTCCTTGCGGAGTATCTGGGGATCGACAAGATCCTAGCAGTTGAGCCCTGGTACGAACGTACGGCTCAGCTGGACAGCCTTGGACCCTTCAACACAGCGAAAGAGATGGGCCTAGAGAAGTTTCCCTTCTCTCTGCTGTCACCAATAGAGAAGGGGCTCTTGCGTTTGTGGGCGCAAGAGGAGTACTTGACCCACTACATGGTTGAGGCATCTGCTGCCATCTTCGAGCAGCTGTACCTTGACGCCAAGGCGAAGGCTGACGACCTCGATTGGCTGGACAACCACGTCAAGGTCATCGATATCGAGGGTCTTCTGGTAGGCTACATCCCCGACTTCACGGGGACCCCGACCAACGTGTCGGTGTGGATGGACAGGCACGAGACCAACTTCGCCATAGCGGTCAACCCCGCTGCCCGTGGCAATGGTCTGGCAATGTTCAGGATCGAAAACAACCCAGCAGTGGACTTCACCCGAATTAGTGATCGGGACGAAGTAGGGTTTGCCCATCCAGGAGGCTTCCTGGCTACCACCAAGGAACCGGTGGAGTGGGCAGTGGTAGAAGACCTTATCCGGGCGTCACTGGTCTAAGGGTAGTCTTCTGGTGGAGGTGAGTCCGCACGATCACCTCCACCGTGGGGACCCACGATTTCTTTAGCTTCGAGGTCGACTCATCCATGCGATATTGACTACACGATGCGGATCCTATAGCGTAGTTGGGTGTACCGGAGGTGGACATGAGCGTACTCAGAGCTGGAATGGTAGTTGGTCAGGGAATCAGACATGGTTTCGGGGGTGGTGCTGGAGCTGTACCCATCCCGCTGATTGCAGGTGCTGGGATGATGGCTCTAGCGCATGCAATAAACGTCGCCAGAAAGACACCCGCCCTGAGGTCCACCAAGACCGTGCTGAAGATGCTTGGTAACCCCGCTAGTATAAACCAGGGGGTCAGGGCTATGGAGACTCTCGGTCGGCGTGGGCACAAGCTCCCCAGGAAGGAATGGATGATGTACAACAAATACGCCGAACCCGGCAGCACCAAGTTTTCAAGGAGTCTGCCCGGGGGAGAGTTCTACGAAGCGACCCCTATGGAAAAACTGGACATCGCCACCTACGGGAAGAAAAAGAAGATCGCCGGTGGGTTAGGTATCGGTGCTCTGGTTGCTAAACTGCTACACGGGCAGAAGGACGCAGAGTAACTACTTCGAGTTCACCATCGGACGATTGAAGATTTCCTTCAAGCGTGCCTTGCGTGACGGCTCCACGAAGTCCGGTGCCCTCCGGTCACGATCACCATCCACTTCCTTGCTGGGGGTAGTACCTCTACGGGATGGGGTGCCCAGCGGTTTGGTGCGCACCTCTGACTTCCGTGGGGTGAGCTCAGGTTCACCGGCAGTCTTCGTCAACAATACACGCTTGAGAGTGTCTCTATGTTTCATGGTGATCTCCTCTACTTCCACAAATTACGTAATTTATCCACTGGAGACGGGCCTTTGGTCCTGGTGACTGAGATCGGATGTACCTTCTTGAGGTTGGACTTGGATGCAGGCTTAGGCGATCTGGCTATGTTATCGAGTGCCTTCGAAGCAGAATCTACGTCTTTCTGCGACTTCTCCAGGTCTTTACCCACACCACCACCAGTACCGTCGTAGCCGCTGAGTCCACCGAAGTAGTCCTCTGCCACCTTCGCCAGCTCACTTGTACGGCTTAGAACGTTTCGCATTGACATCGGTGCCCACCTCCAATGGCAATACCGTATCACGGTGGGCACCGGAGATCAAGTCGCAGAACTCCTTACCCCAACCATGCGGTGTGATCTCATCGACGATCTGCTCTGGTGGGTTGCGGAGACGTGACCTGATTATCTCCCAGACCTCGTCCTGGGGTAGGTGGGTGATCACTTGCGTTTCTTGCTGGGCTTCGTGAACTTACTGCCACGCCGCACCGTTGGTTGCACCTTCTTGGTGACACTACGTCGAGGGAACTCTGCGTCCCGGAACTTCTCCACCGTAGTCGGTGGTGCGTCATCGAATCCTGCGAGATCATCTACCACCACGAAGTCCACCGCCTTACCTCGGATCCTCGGAGGCTTGGCCGGCAGCACCTTACGTAGCTGGAACTCTCCGCTAAAGAGCCTCACCACCTCTCCGATGTCGGTGGACTTCTCCTGCGCCCTACCTACCCGCTCTACCAGGTAGCCCATTGGCCGGCTGTGCTTACTGGTGAGGATGTCCTGACCTACCACCGCCACCGTTTTGATACTGCCAGTGTACGACCCCGGCTTCGGGGGCGGTGCGATCGGTGCTGAGTCCAGCACGTCGGTAGCCAGGAGGGCGTGGTCGTACTGCGTCATTTGCACCACCGGGATACAATGCTTCCCCAGGGTGACCACGTGCTCAGCGACCATGTTGAACGCCCGGAAGATGTCGTGGGCGGTGCGAATACCACGTACACCGTAGACTACCTCTTTCGTTTTACTCATTTTCAACCCCTGCACCAGTGTGCGTTGTGCGTTCTGTAAGTTGTCGTAATCGTTCGTTTATGTCCACTGCAACGTGGGGACCGGAGTCACTGTCATCTTTGCTCCCTCCGTGGTGTCACCGTGACTAAGGTTGCTTTCGGGGTGTTTGGTACGCACGTGGCGCAGTGGTCCACTAACTCAAAGTGGTTCGGGCTATGGCAGTCACACTTGAAGTCGTAGTTGAAGTAAGTGCGGGTGAGAACCGCTTTCTTCCCGCACACAGCACAAGTACCAGAGTAGCACTCCCCGGTGACAGCGCTATCTTCGATCGTCATCACTATCCTCCTTGTGCGTTTCAGAACGCACACCATGATCCAACCCTCGCTTGTACCACATAGCATCCGGCCGTCGAACCTTCCCACCGCACCGGGTGCACGTACAATCTGACAGCCGGTTGTCTGGGTCCTGGGGCTGGAAGTCATGCTCTGGACAGGCCTTCAGGACCTCCAGGTTGGCCTTGACCTCTTCGAAAATGGTACGGATACCCTCCTTGCTCATCCCGGTTGCCTTCGAGAGGGTGTCGAGTGAGTTAGTCTTCTTCGGCATCTGGAACCTCCTTGTCGTAGTCAACCTCGGGGATGCTACCACAGTCAACCTCAGGAGCGTTCTCCCTCAGCCACCGCTTGGCAGCTCCATGGCAGTCAAATGGGCCAACCGTTACATAAACCACCTTGGCACACCTGCTGTGAACAAATGTGATCTCGTCCTTCCCATCGTACACGATCCACCAGTAGCTCTCACCAATGTCCCCAGCGATGTCCTGGTCCAGGGTGGTAGTTCCAGCGATCGCCCCGTACTCACCGGTGATAAAACGTGCAGCTCTCAGTACCAATGGTTTCATGGTTTCTCCTCCACCTTCACCACCACAACCGGGACTGGTTCGCCCATCTGCTCGTACACATCCACTGGCATGTACATTACCGGCCGGCCAGTAGCCTCCTCAGAGATGGTGACCACCCCGTTCTCATCTTCCTCTGCAACCAGGGGGCCCTTACCAAGCTTGAGCTGCTCCCCGTTAGGCCTGGTGAACGCACGCTCCAGCGAGGCAACGTCAGCCAGCTTCTTGAGGGTGCCAACCGTGGTGTACCCAACCCCTGGCAGCTCTTCCGGTACCTCGTACACCAACCTGGCGATGTGCACCAGCGCAGTGGTTGATACCTCTGTATCCGTGGGGTTGTGCAGGGCTATAGCGACTCCGTACACACCACGAGGACCGTCTGCAATGCGCCCCACTCCGATGCTACCACTCCCACGTACGCCAGGGCCTGAGTGGTCCTTCCACCGATTGAACTGGTCAACCCCTGCGAACATCACAACCGGGACCAGGGGGACGTTGTCGGTGAACCCCACCGACACCTCTGCGATAGTACGAAATCGGTAGTTACCGAGCAGGAGCTTCTCTCCCGGTGCCAGGGTTACCTCGTGCTCAATGAGCATCACCGAGTCAGACTTGGGGTCCTCTTCAATGGTGGGCCACCACTCCTCTCGAGTGAATGGAACAACGTGCCCTCTCTCATCCTGGGTGTACATCTCTCGCTTGGTATTGATCATCAGACATCCCCCTTATGGTTCTGCACGAACCCTCTCTGTAGCATCACCGCATTGTGGGTCGTGGTGCTAAAGAAGTCTGTCTTGCCGGCGTCGAACATACCGACCTCGCACTTCCCAGACAGTGGGGAAGCGCCGTTACCAGGGATTACCACCTGGTGGTCGGGTGGAAGTGAGTTCAACAGGGTGATCAACTCCTGCACCGTGATTGACCTGAGTACCTGGTCATCTGCACATTTAGGGCAGAAGTCACCTCTGTGGTCACACATCCACGGAGGATCTAACCTGGTGGTGACAAACCCCCGCAACTCAGAGTCTGACCACACCACCTGCAGCAGTGGGTCTGGGACAAACTCCGCCTTCCTGCACTGGTCACAACGTACCAGGCTAACCAGTGGGCCTATTCCTCGTGCCCCAGTCCTTCTCACATGTATGCTCATGATTTCTTCTCCTTCGGCCACCTACCGAGAGTCCAGTAGGTATCACCATACGACATGTCGTACATGTTCATCTCCTCTCTGCCGCAGCGTACACAGGTGCGGTTCTTCCGTGGACCACCGATGTGCTCGTACAGCCACTTGTGGAACCCGGTAGCGCAGAGTAGTCGGGTGTACCAGGTCATGATATCTCCACGTCGTTCCCGCTCACGCGGACTGTGATGTCGAGCGTCGAGAAATCTTCGGGGTCGAAGGACTCGTGACTGATGTCAATCCAGGAGATCTTGGTGGCGTCGCCGCCGCCCTTCTCCGCTAGTCGCTTATCCACGAACGACTTGAACTCGCCCCAGGTGAGCCTGCGGTACTTGGAGTAGTCTTTCTTGGGTGGGTCTACCTGCACCGGGGTGTCATAGTCAATGGTCTCACTGACCTCCATCACCGCCGGGGCACCAGGGCCGAGGACAACTGATCCCTCAACTATCTCCAGCTCGAATTCAGTACGCCCACTGGCTTCCTGCATAGCCTGCATCACCGGTGAGGGCTTGGTGACCTCATCCATGAGCTCCTTGTAGTGCTTCACGTGGATGTCCACTATCCTCTTCGCCGCTGGGGATAGTTCTACCCCGTCAAACGACGCCACGAACTCCTGGTTGATTCGCTGCGCTTCCTCGGTAGAGACCCTACCCTTCACCGCCTTCATCGCATCCAACCGTTCGTTGGACTTCTCTATGCATGCGGGGCAGATGTCCTGTGTATCTTTGGTAACCCCACGCCACCACCCGGACTTGAACGCCCGATCCCGCATGTCGTTACCGAAGGAATCGGGCTCGTCATCACGATACTCGTTGGTGCACCCAGTAGCGTCGCAGGTGAGGTGGGTGATTCTGGTTATTGGGTTGTCGTAGTGGTGGGTCATAGGGCAACCTCCATAGCGTCCTCTCCGTCGTTGACAGTCCACCATCGAGGTGAACCAACCAGCCCTAGAGAGTCAACCCATACCCGAAACTCTGCTACGTCAGCATCAGGGTCGGCGAAGTACGACCTGTCAAGCTCCACGTACGAGTCCTTACAACCCATTGTCACCGTGTCATGCAGGAACTCCAGCGCTCCCTCTCTGACCTCCTGGGCGTCGTGCCACTCAATCGTGTCCACCACTACCGTTCTGGGGCAACCAGTGTACCATGGGGTCCCCCTGGCATCGTCGGTTGCATCCTGTGAGCTGGGGAATGGACCAAATGCCTGGCCAGCACCAGGTACGTGCCAGCACCACTCAACTCTAGTATTCATCACTCCACCACCTTGGGCGCAAACAGCACCCCGTTGATCTCCACCACCCCGTCGGATTGAGGACCAGGGCACTCACAGTCAGCGTAGTGGGCCTCGCACACCTCACACCAGGGCTCTTCGCAGCACTCGCACGGAACCATGTCGTGGGCAAAGCGCACCGGGACTAGGCCACGGACCTTGCAACCATCAGAGATGCAGTTGGTGCATTTGTCTTCGCTCATGGTGTCACCTTACTGTCCGAAACCCACTCCAAGTACTCCACCCCGATTGCTCGTAGGTACTCCCTGGCTAGCATCACCGGGTCAGAGGAGTATCCTGAGGCTACGGCCCGGAGCACAGCACTCATGCCACTGGCGTATTGGTCCTTCTCTGCTATTGCCTTACGGGCCTGGTCTGCCTGCACCTGGAAATCAATAACTGAAAAATACACCTTGGTGGTCCCTTCTGCTACTTGTTCCTCGGTCATTTCCACTCCTCTGTTAGATGGTACTCGTAGACTCCCCACATAAGCACACGTCCTCCCCGGAACCGGGGCGCTTGGACTTCCACCTTCTCCAGGATACCCTTCCTAACCATCGCATCCGCAGTTGCTGCTGTGGCTCGAGGAAGCAGGTCCAGGTTCTTGTATTTGCTATCACCCTTCTCCAGCTCGTGAGCACCGGGGGTCTCGTACCAATACCTGCCACCATGACGAAGGATCTCCACCACCTGGAGTTGCGCTTTGGTTGGCTTCTTACCCACTACCATAGTGGCCTCCTCGACTGATCATCGAACACGATGACCGCCAATGCTGTAACAGCAGCTCCGTTGAAATCCCCAGGATGAACCCAGAGTATCAGGTAAGAAATCCCTATCCATCTAGCCATCAGGAACAGGTACCTGCCCCACTTCGTGTAGTTGATTTTCATGAGTTCTCCTTCTGTCTCAGGTGCATCTTGTACAATGACGACAACTCCCACCGTCTCCCCATCACCGTTGGCTCCAGAACCGTCTGGATAACCCCCCGGATACGCAGCCCCCTGAAAGTCTGGTGGTAGAGCACCACTGGCTCATGGCCGGCTTTCTCTACCTGGATGTTCCCATACTCAGAGATAGTCCACCCCTGTAGTAGGAGATCGACCACCTCTTGCTGCCGGTCGGTGAGTGGGCGTGCTGGACCCGGGCGGTGGTCATCTGGGGTGATCTCAATGATTGGGTTGCCGTAGTAACTACGTCTCATAGCACCTCCGCACAGAACACACACGGCTCACACCGTGGTGGTACTATCCCTGCCGTGGGTATCGGGGTGTTTCTCCACTTTACTGCCAGTGCCCTGCAGTGCGAGCATGTAGTCATCGCCTCGACCGCCTTGAGCACCCGCTCGGTGGTGACGTGCTTCGCCGGGGAGTCGGGGGTCTTCCCATCACTGAGCTCACGCCGGTGGTAGGTGATCTCACCTGGTTGGGGTAGTGCTGTCATCTTATTCCCCTACAAGCAGGATTCGTTCTCGTTCCCCATCTGCGTGAACGATCTGGAGAGAGCCGCCCCCCTTCCGAGCCTCGACGTACAACTCCAGGAGGGAGAGGGCGTGGCGCATGGTTTCAGAGTACGACCCTAGACCCAGACCCTCGGTCAGTAAACGCAGCCGTTCCTGGGCGTTATCGGTTAGTGTCAAAGCAAATTTGCGTTTCGTCATTGTAGTTACCTCCTCATCATGTGCTGCACCACCACCACCACCAAGCCACACACCACGAGCGTAGCCACCACCCCCAGGACAAACCCGAACGTGGTGTACTCTGCGGGGGTGCCTACCCTGGTGGCCACCTGTACTCCCTCTCGCACCGCTGCGGCTCCTGCTGCGCCTGCTGCCGATGCTGCTGCCGCTGCGTTAGCTAGTAACATCACTCACCCCCACAGTCGTCACAGATGCAGATTGGACGCTTCCACGCCCCACACTTGGTGCACGGACTTAGCCCACACGAGCGTAGGAGGCCCTCCAACTTGGTGATCTTCTCCCTCAGTTGTGGGCATAGCGTCCTAAGCCTTTCATACTCCTCGGCTTCCTCTATTGCTCGGTCTGCATCTCGTTCTGCCCATCCCATCACCTAACCTCCACCACCGGGGTCTTGAGCTCCGGCTTGCCATAGCGGATTTTCAACCCCAACCCCAACACGCAGATGTAGAGGTCCTTCTTGGCGGTGTCCACGTAAGCACCCACCCACAGGTCATACCACTTGTAGAATGGTTGGACCCTCCACTTGCGCCGGCGCATCTTACGGTGCAAACGTTGGTGGGCTTTACTCTCCTCACTTGGGAGATCCAGGTACTCCAGGGATTTACCATCCCATGAAACGTGGACATGCTTGTCACCTATCCGTACCACACCGGCCAGGGCTACATCGATGAGCTCTATCAGGTAATGAGCCAGTGAGTCCATGAAGCGCTCGTAGTCGACGATGTTGACGAAAAACAACCCGTCCTCGCCTACAGCTGATGTCCCTTTCCCCTTCACGCACCGACCGAAGTCAGCAAAGTCGATGTTGGTGACCTTGAAGTACCCTACGGCCTCCACCTTGACACGTGGTTCGAGTATCGGACCAGCCTGGTGCTGCTTCGTGCGGTGGCGCTTCATGCCTATAAGGTCTACCGAGGGGTAGAGTTGCTCGTGATTCTCACGCTCCCGCCTCTCCAGCTCTGACACCAACTCCCCAGTAACACACACCGGCGGGATGAGGGCGTAGTCGAAAACCGCTCCTGGTGCTTCCTCAGTACGCAGGTCACCACGCTCACCGGACACCACGTTGGTGAAGTGGATATCGTTATCGGAGTGCACCAGCTGCACCGCTCCCCCGATAGCAAGTAGCAGTCCACCCTTCTGTGCAGCTCTTCCAGTCTTTTCATGCAACCACTTCACCCACTCCCAAACGTCGACGTTGCACTCGGCATGGAGCTGCCCACGAATCAGATTGCTGGAGTTTATTGTGTGGCCCGACACTGTGGTGGGGGACCCCTGGAAGAGGTCGTACACGTAGCACTCCCCGCCGGGCGGGATCGCAGTGAACACTTTGAACACGAATGACACTGGGTGTATGGTGGGCATGTGGGTACCTCCTGGGTCGGATGCCATAGGTTTGTTATACAATGGTCATAATGTGGTTGCAAGCGGAAAACGCCGGGTCATTGAACCTTTCCCCACACCAGGGCCAGTACAACCGCCAGCCCCCCGAGTACCAGGATGATGCGCATACCTAGCTCATGGTGGTACTTGGTAGCTTTCGGTAACCACTCCCGGAATGTGCGGGTGTCACTGGTGTCGGTCATGCCCCGTGCGCCACATCGGTAGAATACCCACACCAGGTACAGGATAGCGATGCCTATGTACCCCCAACGGAGTACGTCGGTGTCCCTAAAAGCACTCATCTTCGATCTCCTACCGTCTGCTCCTCCACCCCTTCGAGGGTGAGGTAGATGTCGTTGCCAAGCTTCGTGACGAACGCCAACTCCTCCTTGGCCTCCTGCAACATGCGCTCGAGGTCTTCCACCCGACCTCTGCGCCGCAGATGCCACGAGTTCACCGCCCCCTGTGCCGAGTTGAACAACCGCTTCCGCACCGGGTTGTTCTTGTGGATGCGCTTCTCACCACGAGTGGCCTCGTAGGGGTGGTCACCACCACACCAAGTCCAGTACTCATTCCCGATGGTGAACCCCATCTTCAGGATCCGGTAGGGGTGGGCCAGACCCATGAGCTCAACGAGGTCGGCTGGGGTGCGGACCAGTGCGTACTTGGTTTGTACCTGGGACCTGGTGGTTTTCTTTCCGTTCATGATTCCCCCCATAGTTTTACACAAAGTCGTCTCTGGAACTCACCAAACCTGACGAACGTCACGATAGCCGGACCCATCGCCACGAACATCCCCGAGTAGTCCAGTGCCAGTACGTAGACGCTGTCGTTTGATTCCGCTCTGCGGTCACTCTGGGTCAGGGTGCCAGCCAGGTTGTTGGAAATTAGCAGCCCGTCTACCAGCACACTGAAGATGTAGTCAACCGTGGCACCGGGGTGCAGGATACGGAACCGCTCTATTGCGTGAGGGGTCAGGTTAGCGGTACTCGCCCCATCCCACCGTTCGTGCTCAGCCCGTTTCACAACCCGGGCAACTATGGCTTCGGCCCCCTGGGCGGCATTGTGCTCTGTAGCTCGGTCAATGCCGGCTTGGACTTCCTGCCTACCCTTATCCTGCAACCACGCCATCCAGCACAAGGCGGGATCCTGTGTGTCCTCATCACAGCAGAAACTGAAGGGCCCACACAGATCCTCGTGTACCGGACAGGACTTGGTTACATCCGCCAGTGTCTCTGCTGCAACACGGACGGACGCCTTCAACGCCTGCTGCTTCCGCTGTGTGCACAACAGCAGCTCTTGCGGGCTGCGCTTTGGTTGTCTACTCATCAGCAGTATCCAGTATCTCTGCTACTGCCTCCCTCAACCTTAGATCGATCACCTCGCTGTCAACCCCGAGGATCCCCTCACTTCGACCGCCCCCTTGGTTGTACTCCTTGATCCGTGTAGCCAACCATTGCTCCTTCTCACTCACACGAGCTTCGAACAACCTCTCCCAACACTCTCCACCACGGTTGCTCTGGCAGTGCTCTTCGCAGTACTCCACATCCACCCCAACCCAGGAATCATCTACGTCTACAGGGCACTGACCACAGAGTGGGAAGTCAGCTTTGACTATAGCTTCCAGGATCTTCAGGAGTCTGCGCCGGTCAGCTGCCAACCGGTTCACCAGAAACCCCTGGAACATCCCGCAACCTCGGACATCCACCCATGCAGCGTCCTCAGCTCTCATTTCAGCGATGGTCATACCCTACCTCCAAGTAAAAATGTTATACAATATCGGAACCAGTAGTACAAGGGGAAAATCAGTCATTGAAGAGGTGTTTGCACCTCACCTCTCCGCACACCACACAGCGACTCCAGTTCAGGCGGTGCTGCTTCAAGACGGTCACCTTCCTCTGTAACGTGTGTGCCATAAGGTACCGCACCCGCTGTGCCTCTAGGTTTTCCACGAAGTCATACCACTCCTGCTCCGTACGCCCACGATGGTAGCTGGTGAACTCTTTCCCCTCTTCGATGGTGACGTCACCCTGAGTGCACTTACGCACTGCGTTCAGGGTGTTCCGGTACGCCACTCCGTAGGTGGATATGGTGAGCAGCATGACCAAGGAGGTACCGAACAGCCCCTGGAGCATCGGTGGTGCATCCACCATCCGCCCGTAGAACGACGCTACCGCTGCGGTGATCACCACGAACATCACCGAGATGAACAGGCACATCCGCATGGCGAACGAGAGTGGTACCGGGAACCGCTCGGGGTTATCTACGAACCTACGCCATTGTGCTCTGGTCATTATTCGCCCTCCGGGGTGACGCAGTGCATGTAATTCGGGTCATCCCTCCACTTCTCGTACTCCACCCGCACCTTCGCTTCCCACTCGGCCTGCTCCTCCTTCGTCATCATCACCAAGGGGATATATGGTACAGGGTGCGGCTCGTGCCTGGCGGTGAACTCCCTGGCTCTGCAGACTGAGTACCTCCCAGGGGCGTATGTGACTACAAAGTCTCCGGGACAGACAATCAGGCCACCATCGGAGACGTCGATCCACCCATGTTGGTGCATGGTGTGACCACAGTCCCCGCACACCCGCTCACCAGAGTCCTCGGGGTCACGGTAGTACCGCACCACCTTACCCTCGCCCAGGAATGGGCCTTCACCGGCGTCAAATGTCTCACAGTTGTCGAGTGGGTGATCACCGTTCTCGAACCACTGGGTTGCTTCGATTACTTCGGGCTTCTTCAGATACTGCATGGTCACCACCTCCTCAGGTTGGTACGGATGCTGTACGTCCACCTACCCAGGTGCACGTCAACCGTGTAGTAGTAATCTGCGTCCCACGGGGTGCCCCAGTTCTGCCGGGTCACCGTCACGCCACGGATATAGTCCACGGTCCGCTCCACGGTGCGGACTCGTGGTGGCTTCGGGTTAGTCATGATCCACCCCTTGGTGCTTGTTGAGCTCCTTGCGAGCCGCAGCTTCCTCCCACTCCCGTCGTTCGAACTTCTGTCCGACCGTAAGACCGAGCGCAAGCCCGAGGCCAAGCCAGTTGTAGCCAGCACACAGGGCACCCATGATGATCCCCACAACAACCCAGTACCTGAGCTTTATCCGCCGGAGATTATGTAGATTCACGTCGTCACCTCCACTGGTTGCACAAACCCCACACCGTCTACCCACCGGCCAAACCCCGGCTTCGGGGTGAGGTCTGGGGGTGTGGGTATCCATTGCATCAACGTCGCCATCAGAACAACCCCCTTGGTCACCCCGGCTGTGTATTCTGTACTGGTTCCATGGAGCTCCTGGTTGACAACCTTCACAACCTCTGCAGGGAACCCACCGGAGTCAATCAGATTGCGCAGAGCATCGTAGGCTTCGTCAAGTGGGATGTTCAATGCCCACTGTGCTGCGCTGAGCATTGATGACTTAGACAGCGGAGGACTGGGTTGCCACTTGGTTATACTCATAGAGGGTGCTCGACAGCCAGACTGACCTCGGAGGGCTCTGGTGGTATAGGGAGGTTATCCATCCCTACATCAGGAACGCCACCGCCGACGTACCCAACCCCTGGTCGCCACGTACCAAACCCTGGGTCCACAGCTCTCCTGATAGGGTCAGGTATGCTCAGGTCCATGTGCTCATACAGGAACGCTGCCATCACCATCCCTCGAATGATCCCTTCGTAGATGAGCTTGCCACCCTTAGCGTGGACGTACTTCTTGGAGACCATCCCGGAGATGCCCGGTGGGCACCGCTTGTCCTTCAGCACCATGTCTAGCAGCGCAGACATCTTCTCCAGGGGTTGGTCGAGGGAACGTTCAACCATGGTTATGAGTTCAGAGTGGTTCATTGTGGCACCTCCCATGACAGTAGCAGCGGCACCGGGGCAGCATCAAAGGTCCACCTGGACCTAACCCCACAACCGCATAGATAGTGGACCTGCTGTGCATCGGGGTCGTCGTCGCAGTCAGCCTGGTCATTGAGAATGTCATGACAACCAGGACAGCGCACAACGCATCCACACTGTTGCATCACCTGTCGTTGTCGCAGTCGTTGCCGTCGTCGCAACCTCCACCCTGCCAGGAACGCTTGGAGTCTCTTGAACACTGCCTACCTCCTACTGCTGCCCGTACTTCATGACGGACTGGGCGTATCGAGTTTTGAGGTGCTCAGTCTTGAGTATGGATCTAAATATCCGTCGTCGCAGTCCTTGTTGGTAAGCGGCAACCGCATCATCCTGGGTTTGGTGCAGGAGACGCCCCTTGTCCCTCTGCCCAGGAACGAGGTACACAATCTCCTCTGCATGAAACGTTTGGGACTGGCTGGCCAGCACCCGGAACATCACACCCCCGGGGTAGGGGAACACCTCAACCTCTACCTCACGTACACCAGCGTCCTTCCCATTCCGAAGCACATCGATGGTGTACATCACCCTGCGGTTGGTGAGGGGTCCAACCTGACCCTCAACGGTTTTCATCACGGACCACCCCCGCACAGGCGTCGCAGACGAACGTCAGCTTAGCTCTGAGCTTATGCATCACCAGGTGCTCGTAGCAGAAGTAACCACCGCAGGAGCCCTCCGGGTTGTTGTCACCATGGTCCTCACCACAGGCATACGCTACCCCGAGGTTGATCTCCTCGGTGCAGTCAGGGTGCTCACACACCCCGCCTACTGCGTAGCCAACCTCTCGACCGCCTACCATCCCTCGTGCCCATCCCATCACTCCACCTCATCGGGCTCTACGGCGTCACACACCAGCTGGTCACACGCCTCGCCGCAGTCCTCGGTGCACTCCAGCTCTTTGTACACCCCGGCGTCCCGGTACGCCTCGTCCAAGTGCACGTCACCCAGCCGCATCCCACCACCCGTCCTGTCGAGGATGTCCCACACCTGCTCCGAGTTTCCCTGGTACACCGGTTTACTCTGTGCACCACGTAGCCCGTCCATCACCACCCGGTTGGTGGGCTTGAAAGCATCCGCCAGCTCCGGGTTGAGTAACACCATCATCCGGGCGAGTGCCACTTCGAGGTACTTGGTGTCACGGATGGTGGGTAAGTCGAGACGGTGGGACTCCTTACGTAGCATCTGCTCTACCCCGTCGTGCACCGTAGGGGTGACGATGCGGCCGTACACCTGCTCACGCTTCTGAGCTATGTCAGGGTGGCAGTCACCGGGTCGCTCTAAGGCAGACATCCAGTACAGGCGGCAGTTACGAGGTGCGTGGGAGTAGACGGTGCAGGCGGTGCAACTGCCGTCCTTCAGCAGGAACACACACTCCGCAGGTGTCGCTAATGGGCGTGACACCCGCTCGACGATGCGGTCCCACACCTTGTTCACCTCTTCTGGGTATGTCTGGCAGATGATGAGTGCCTCAATGTCCATCACCGGTACGCTGTAGCTGCAGCAGCCAGCGGTGGTGCACCCAGCGCAGGCGGTGGCCGACAGGATGGATGAGTTCACCATCTTGTAGGTGGTGGTGAGGGTGGCAATCAGAGCTGGGTCTACTACGTACTTGTCTGGCATGTGGATACCTCCTTGACGGTTATGGTGTAGTGATTACGATGGTGCTCCCTAGCCTTGGGGTTCTCTTATATTTCGTTTTTGACCAAATTGAGGGTGAGTTGCTGTGTAAACGGTAACTGAGTAAGGGATTGCCACCACCGTGCTGGGCTGTCGCCCTACGGACACCTGGGTTTGCTGGTGATGGGTGATGCTGTGTAAACGTTGACTGAGTATTACTCAGGAAACGTGAACTGAGTAAGGGGCATGCACCCACTAAACGCCGTGATCTGGTGGTCACCTGGACCACCTCTTCCGACATGCTGCACATCCTGGTGGTGATTCACTGCGTCGAGTGCGGGTGTCACCATAGTCGGGGTAGTCAGCTACCGTTAGTCCGCAGTAGGCTACGAAGACGACACCACGGTCGGGCAGCATATGCAGGTGTGATGACTGCACCCTGTGCCAGGGCCCTCGCTTACGTTCCTGCACCTGGAGTGGTGCGAGTGGGTAAGTAGGAGTGCTCACTGGTCACGCTCCTTCTGCACGGTGATGTCAACGTACGTGCCCAGGGCGAGATGGCTGCACTGCGTGTGGTGGGTGTAGCGTGTCACACACTTGACCTGGTAGCGAACACCGTGGATAACGAGTAGTTCCTCCACTCTTGGTACATCGTCCGCCTGGATTACAGCGTCTGGGGCCTCATCCGGGTTGGTGGTCGTGTACCTCACTGCGAGCTTGTACTTCATGGTTGTTCCTCTCTGGTTTCCAGGATGCGATACTCGAGTAGGCTGTTGTTGGGGAAGTGCCAGAACTCCACCGTGACATGTACATCGCACACGGGGAGGTGGAACGTACCAGGGTGCCGTTCTGACACCTCCTCCATGTGCTGTACATACTGCGTGAGGCACCCGTCCAAAGAGGCTGGCACCCGGTAGCCCCTCAGCACCGCCACCCGCCGGCCGTCGTGCATACCCTTGGACCAGACACCTACGGTCTGGACGTAGCTGGGCATGTTGTCACCGTAGAGTCGACGCAGGCAGTTGGTGAGTTCGCTGTGCACACCCATCGCTACACCTCATCCAGTGGTACTGCCCGAGCGTAGCTGGTGTCCACCTCCCCCGTGTTGTCAAGGGTGCGGACGGTGGTGGCCGCTGCCTTGATCTCATCCTCCAGCTTCTTGTACTCTGACGTCTCGAAACAAATGGTCGCCAGGTATAGTGTCCTACGACACACCGGACACCCGGGCCTGCGGCCCATGTATGGCTTCATGCCAGTGTGGGTGTCCTCCGGTGTCACCTGGGCACCGCACACCGCTGTCACCGGGAAGGTTACGAGCGGGACCCACGGTGTTACGTGCCACCGGGTGTGCTTGCGTTGCTGGATCATGTAGAGGTCCATCAGGCGTCCTCATACTCAAGCTTCTGCACGTAGACGGTGTCAGCCATCTCCGGGATGGTGTTGAGCAGGATCTGGGTAAGCTGCGGGTCGAAGCCGAACCGCTCGGCGTTCATCGCCACCGACTTGGCGGGGTCACCCTCACGCTTGCGCATAGACGCCACGTACCAGTCTGCGAACATCTCAATGAGGTCGGACAGGGTCATGCCGGCCACGCCGTTGGGGAAGTGCTCCGGGTGGTGGGAGTTGTTGGCGTAGTGGTGCTGCAGAGCCGGTCCCATGTCGGCGAGGTTCTGCTTGTACTCATCCGACAGGAACACCACCGTCTTCAGCTTCGGGGTGTACTCTGCAAACACCTCTGCTTCCGGTGACTGCTTCTTACTGGCGTCGTGGAATAGCGCCTTGTCCATCAACTGCTCACAGAACATCGAGAGCACTCTACCGACGTTGCGGATGTGCATGTTGACGGATGCTACCCAGGCTTCTTCTGGTTTGGGGGTGTTCATTCTGCGGCCCTCCTCAGGGTGGTTTCCTCCGGCAGGAACTGCAGCTCAATCGACTGCAGACCACCGGCGGGTTGCATGAAACTACGTAACGGGGTCTCCTGGTCCAGCGTAAGCACCAGGAAGTGCGCCATGTCGGGTTCTGCTGCCAGCACCAGTGACTTACCTGCAGCCACGAAGTCCAGCGCACCGTTGATGCGGCTCTCTTTCCCCAGCAGGCTGACGTACCCCACAGCCGTGACCATATCGTAGCCGGTGTGCATCACCGAGATACGGTCAGCTTCCTTGCGAGGGATGCCATTATCTTCGGTGGGCTCCATCACCCAGGTGACATCCTCATAGCGTAGCTCCCCGGCCCGGGCGGGGTCACAGAAGCCCAGCCCATAGTGCGAGTACCGGCGGGCAATCGAGCTGATCGCCTGGGAAACCTTCATGATGTGGTCCTGTATGAACTTCAGGTTCATTGGTCACTCCTCTTATCGGGGCTCTGGTACTCCCCGTTGGTGAGCTCTTTGCGTATTGCCCTGCGGATCACTACCGACATTGACTCCCCAACCTGCTCAGCAGCGTCCCGTAGCTGCTCCTTCAGATACTGGGGCACCATGAACATCATCGGTGTCATCGTGGGGTCCTTGCTCGCTTGCATGGTGTACCTCCTGATCCTCAATATACGTTATATATGCAGGGTGTCAAGAGGAATGTTATACGACCTCCAAAAGTCCTCCCGAAAAGGGCTATAAGAGTAGTGGAATGCATCTACAACTTTGGAGGCTGATATGAGAGACACTGGGGTACTGAGAAACTTCCGCATGAGCGATGTGGGCCTGGGCAGTACGGAGGTATGGGGCAGCGGAATCGTGGTTGGGGGAGAGATTCACCAGTTGTCCCAGCAGTGGCGGTACAAGAGGGACCAGGGCCAATGGGGGTACGTCTTCGGACGGAGAGACGGCACAGGTGGGTGCATCGCCGTCCGTAAGACCATACCCAACGGCGTCCAGGACACCTGGATGGTATACGCATTCTCGAAGCACCCATCCCAGTACGAGGGTGGCTTGCCAGACTTCGATGATGAGGACGGTCAAGCCATGGTGTTCACCCTACGTCAGGACCTGACTGGCCTGGACATCCAGGTGCGGAGAGAGTGCCACGGCCGAGAAGCTGCGTTGTTCCCGGCGATCTACGCAGTACGTGAGAAGTTGGGTGAGAGCATCATCTGGTTGAAGTCATGAACTTCGACCACTACGATGACCACCCATTCCACTCACCCTGGGAAGCACCGCCCACCCCACCGGGTGAGTGGCCCAAAGAAGTATTCGACGCTATCCGCCGGCTCAACGAGCAGGATGAGGATAGTGAGTGATCACCGCCACCTGGCATCCCGGAGCATTGGGGTGTCAGGTGGCACACCAGCTTCTTTACATAGGAGAGCACCATGGACAAGCGTAACGAGAGCAGTGAAGATCAGGCAATTTCCATCCCGTTTGGTGTTGGCAGAACCGGCATCTCCATAGTGCGTGACGACCTCCTGGGGTCGGTGCACATGCACCTGCACGACATTACCCACTTGCACCTGGAGCGTAGCAGCTCGTACCCGGAAGGATGGCAGAAAGAATGCCCACTAGCCGTGTGCCTGCGGTTCCACAACCGGCAGGGGCTGGTGGTCCTGCTCCACGACCTGACGCACGCACTGCAGATGTTCGAGGACCAGGACAGGGGAGGTGTCGGTGAGGTCACCAAGCTGATGGACGGGTTGCGAGAACAAGTGGCCGAGGCGAAGGATAAACTGACCTCCTCCACAGGAGCGGAGGAGGTCACCCAGGACTAGGAAAGGTGGGGGCTGCAAGGATCTGCCGAATTATGCTCCGGTAATGGTGCCGAGTACGGGCACTGCTGCTCGCAGGATGCAAGCAGAAGCCAAAGCATCCACTCTCGTCGAGTTTAAACACACTGCGTAGGTACCTTGATCAGCACCATCAGTGAAGTTGATGGTACCTGTGAACAGCCCGTTGACATCAGTCTTCACCAAAGTCGTCGGTCCAGCTGCACCATTAACAACGGCACTGGTACCTGTGGCAGTTATGGCGTACGTGCCGGCGACAGGCGCAGGGGCATACGGACCCGAGGACACCTCGATACCGAACAGGAACGGTCCCAAACCGGTGAGGGCGGACCCATCGGCGGACTGCAGCTGAACGTCGAGCTGGAGATCCGAGGTCTTTGCTCCCCCAGGGTAGGTGATGACAGCGTCCAGGGCGGTCCGGTTGAACTCCGCAGTCAGTGCCGTGTTCGCAGCCACGTCACCGTGGCTGCTGCCATCGGCAGAGATGTGGTCAGTGGCAGTGACAATCCCCCCCAGGTCCACCGCAGCTGCATCAGGGACGGTAATGGTGCAGTCCTGGGTGAGGATGGTTGGAGCTTGGAAGATCACCTTGTGATCCTCAGCACCAGTAGCCTCAAGCAACTCAAGCTTCGCACCAGCAGCACCAGCAGCAGTCAACATCGCAGTCAGTGCCGTGTTCGCAGCCACGTCACCGTGGCTGCTGCCATCGGCAGAGATGTGGTCAGTGGCAGTGACAATCCCCCCCAGGTCAACCGCAGCTGCGTCTGGGATAGTGATGGTACAGTCCTGGGTGAGATCCGCCGGAGCCTGCAGAGTGACTGCGAAGGTCCCGTTGTCCGTACCCTCAGCCAGTACGAGCTTCGCCCCCGCCACAGTGGTTGCGGAGGTCAACAGATCCCGCACGGCGGCGTACTGCGCTGCTGACGGGTAGAAGAATCCGTACGAGACCCAGGCGGCTCCGGTGGAGAACGCCACGTAGAATTCACCCGGCTTGACGATCTGGCTAGCAGCGTCATCGATGGTGATGTCTTCAAGGGCCAAGCCAGTGTTGTAGATGTAAAGGAACCCGGCGAAGTTGGCGACTGCCGGCAACGTGAGCGCTACGGATCCCGCACCACCGATGTTCGGGTCGCACAGGACCAGGTTGTTGACTACCTGCGTGTCGGAACCGTCGCCAGTGATAGCACCCATGACGAGCGCATGTGCCGCATTGGCCATGTCGACCGAGGTGGGGGTACCATCGAGTAGACCATTCACGGCCTGGGTGTGTTGCACCAGGTTGAGGTGGTAGTACTGGCTGGCTTCACCATCACCACCCTGCAACCCGAGCATCGAGTTGTGGGTAACCAGGGTAGAGGCGTCTACCCAAGCCGTGGTGAAGATGAAGAGCACGTTGGTGTCCTCATCGAACACCTGGTCACCTTCATCGGGGAGGTAGATGTCCCAGACCGACCCGGTGTAGGTGCGGATGGCAGTGGTGTCCGTCTGCAGATAGCGGTCACCCTCGCTGGGCGCACCGGGGAGAGCCGCTTCGTTGGCGACGATAGCGATCACCGAGCCGAGGTCATCACCGGTGCCAGAGCCCTCAAGCGAGGTCCGGAACAGCACCGGGTGGTGGCGGGTCTCACCGAAGTAGGTCAGCGCAACGTCAACCAGGCCCTTCTTGGTGTCGTTTTCGAGGTAGCCCTTCACCACGTACGCAGCGTTGGTAGCCGCAACTGCGTAGGCTGCAACGTAGGCCGTAATGGAGTTAGCCTCAATCTCGAAGATCGGCACCTGGACACCGGCGACGGTGACTTCCAGTTCGGAGTTCCAGTTGGTGGCGTTGGTTGGGGCGGTTGCCGCCAAGGGGAGCATCTGCGCCACGGTGAAGGTGTCACCAACTACGGTGGTACCGGTGAGCTTGAGGGCGATGAGGTGCTTGAGGTCCGCATTCGCCAGGATCAGGTTCCGCAGTACCGTGACCGAAGTGGAATCATTGGCGACGGTGAACGTGATAACCCCGTCGGCGAGGGCGACGGCTGCTTCCCCCGATGCCATCACCAGCGTGTAGTCGGCGGCACTCTCACCATTGAGGAAGAACACCCGGAGGGTCTTCCCGGTAGCAACAGTGACGTCAACGTAGGGCAGGCCTGCGTCGGTGTCGTCCAACACCATCTTGACGTACTGGATGGCGGAATCCGTAGCGATGTACAGCTCGGTGTCCGTCACCAGGTGTCCGGGGTACAAGACGGGGTCACCAGAGTTGTCCACGAACTTGGTTTTTCCGCTCTCCAGACGTTGGAACCCCGCATCCACTCGGTTCAGGATTTCCTTATCCTTCTCGTCGTAGCTGCCAGTCCCAAACGGCTTTACTTTCAGGTCTCCAAAAGTCTTACTTGAATTGCTCACGGCAAACCTCCCAAGGTTTGCGGCACCAAGATCCAGTACCGCCGTAATTGCTTCACGTTTCCAGCGTATCGAAGATACACCGTTACCGTTGCTGAGTCAACAAGGAGATAGCATGAGCGTCGAAACAGACCCAAAGGGTCGAGAAGCTAAACTGCCAATTGCTCTGAAGCACCTGCAGACTATCAAGATATCCGATGTTCTCGACATGGCAAACAGGGTGTACGATGCCGTCCCTGCGGGTCCTAAGGTCGGGGCGAAGAAGGTCTCCCTGGCCGATGTCTCACAAGGGCAACTGTTCTGCTGCAAAGATGGTCGTGCCTTCACGCTCTGGGGACTCGGCACAGAACGCACCATGGAGTGCGTATTCCTAGCCATCGACGTACTGGCACAGTACCCGAGAACCGTGGTGCCCACCACCCCCGGGCACACTGCTCGGCACATCGACCTCCCGAAACACGTCTGGGATGCTATGGTGGCAGCAGATGTCAATCTTACTGACGAGCGTCTCCCCAGCGGCACCATTACCTCGTGGAAGAGTGCACTGAAGTTTCTGTGCCTGCGTGTGCTCCACGAGAGGAACACGGGAGAGCTCGTGGCATTGCGAAAACCCACCCGTACCTACAAGATACCGGTACTGGGAAGCTCCAAACCCGTGTCGCCTACTCCGGAGGTACAAACGGAGAAAGTGGAACCAAAAACCTCTACCACCCCCGCTATGCCGGGTGACCACCGGACCAGAACAAGGAGGCTACCGAGCGACAAACCAAACTCTAGCAACCCCCCCAGGAACGCACCAACACGCACACCCGATAACGAGGTCACGCCGATGGAAGCTCTAACAGGACACCAGAACGGAGCAGGGCAGGTGGATCAACCCTCCGACCCGAAACCCGCCCGCAGGCGCAAAGCCCGTGCCCCCACCCCGCATCCGCAGGCCCAATATGAGGTGGAGATCCTCTCCGAGTGCGCTCGACTCATCCAGCGTGGCGCAGACACCTACCCATACTCCACCCGCTTTGCTGACATGCAAGTTCTGGTAACGTACCTGCGTACAAACGCCTTGAAGGACCTGCAGCGAGGAGGCCGCACCGATGGATAGAAACATAGATAAACCACATGAGCACACGCTCATCCGAGGTATCACCAGGGCCGTAACCGACGATGCACTCAAAGTTGAGGTACTCTGGGCGCACGGTACCTCACGCCAACTCCCTGTCACCGAGTGGATTCCTCGCAGCACGGTCAGAGACGGGTACAGCGCCAGCTTCCGAGTGAGTGAGTACGACCACTTCCTCGTGAAAACGTCTATGCTGGTAGAGAATGGTATCCTGTGAAGCGGACCATAGGAGCAGACGTAGCAGCGGTCAGCGGCTGGGGGCTGTGGCGACCTAACGGGGTCGACAGCGAGTGTGGGATCATCACCTACAAAACCCTGGCACAGTGGGAGAACGAGTGGCGCACGCTGCTCCGGTTGTACAAGGACGAGGCCGACTGGGTCATCGCCGAGCAACCGTTCGTGTGGGTGAAGGAGTACTCCCGCAACGACTCCCCGCTGATCAGGCGTATCGCCACCATCGTTGACCCCTTCAGCCGCATCCGCCGGCTGCTGGGAATGTTGGAGCTGATCTGCTTCCAAGAGGGATACCAGTACTCCGAGGTGGAGATCGCCGTGTGGCGGAGTGCCGTCATCGGGAAGCGGTACGCCAGGGCCAAGCGTGAGAAGGCTAAGCCTGCCGCAATTCAGATGATGAACCTCCTCACTGGGAGGGATCTCAAGGAGGACGCCGCTGAAGCACTCTGCATCAGCAAGCACGGGGACATGCAACGGCAGTTCGGGCAGCTGACCCCTGAAAACGTCTAGGTTTCCGGCTATAAGAATGGTGTACAGCAACTTAACTAAACACTAAGGAGGTGCACCATGGAAATTATCCTTGGGGCTGTTATCTGCATGTTCGTTGGGTACTTCGCTTCGAGATACTTCGAGGCGAAGAAAGTAGCGGACAAGGCTTGGGCCGACAAAGTCGGTCTCAGGTCCTCAGAGCCGTGCCCTGCTCCAAAGCCTAAGCTTTGGGACAGGGTTGTCGACCGGGTGCTCCCCCTCCCGGTCGAGACGCATCAACGGCAACCAGAAACACCGGTTGTGGTTGAAAGCAGAGTCGAACGAAGTATCGACCCTGGGGGACGGGCACCACTCACCGCCACAGCTGCTGGTGAGTGGGTGTTGGACCTGCTAGTTACCGGCGGGTTCACCAAGTTGGCCTACGACGAGAGTCGTACGCCGCCGTGGGTGGTTGATGCCGTGGAGCGCAGCCTGACTGAACACACGGAAATACACGGCCCACCCGCTCGATCCCACCGCCTGATGTATCGGGCGGACGGGAGCATGGAGTTCCTCAGCTGACACCCCTGGAGGCTGAGGGAGAAACTGGTGTGGAGAGTACACCACACCAGTTTCTTTACCTTCGAAGTAACACCAGGTAAGATCGAGCACGAACTACCTGGAGGTGCGTCATGAACGCTCTACGTGGACTCGTTATGGAGAAGGACTCTTCTGTGGTAAGCGTTGGCCGAGTATCTTTCTGGATCTTCGCAGCGGCAGTACTCTTCGTCACCCTGGTGCAGCAACGGGATCTGCCAGGGTCGCTGGAGGGGATCTTCTACTCCCTGCTGCTGTACAACACCGCCACCAAGGGGATCGGCATCATCCGCAAGACCAAGGACCTGGAGGTGCAGCATGATGCTCCTGCTTAGATTTCTGGCTCCGTACAAGGAGCTCATCATCGTCGTAGTATCCGTGTCGTTGGTATCCGTAATGTTCACGCAGCAGTGCACCCGTGACAAGGAGGCTGCGAGGCTGGCGAAGGCGATCGCCACTGTGGAGACGGAAAACGCCAAGGCCATCAAAGACATGAACGAGGTAAACTCGGCTACCCGGGTAGCAGTGATGCAACTACAGGACACCTACCTGACGAAGCTAGAGGAACTCAGAACCGAGCAGGAGATGAAGCTCGGCGCAGCGCAAACGGAGCTCTTGGCGCAGATTGACGCCATTGAAGAAAACTACATAGCTGACCTGGAGAGACGTAGAAAGGAGATACTGGATGAACTCGACTCGAAGATTGGTGATGATCCTGCTGACGTTGGTCGTTTGTTTCTCGACATCTTTGGCCCAGTCCCAGGAACCACCTACCCAACCCCCCATCAACCCTGACAAGATCGACCTCGGGGCGGGTGCACTGTGGTCTCCGAAGCTGGGGATGTTCTGCCTACCACCCGAGCTACTATACCGGGCCAGTTACATGTACAAGGAGTGTGAAGCCCGGGTCACCCTGTCGGACGAGAAGTGCACCGCCAAGCTAGATGCGGTGGGCAGCTCCTGCGACGCCAGGATGAACATCCTGCGGACTACTCTCGATCAGCAAGTAAATTTATCCTCGAGCTCCTGCTCTATGCAGCTGACCGCAGTCACCAAACAGGTGGAGGCGACGGTGGACATACTGTCAGAGTCATACCGGAAGAGGCTTACCGCCATCACCGACGTAGCACGTCCATCGTCGCACTGGTCGACACACCCGCTACTATGGGGTGGGGTAGGCCTGATGGTGGGGGCTGGTACAGGGGTGTTGGTGGGAGTGCTGGTAGAGAGAAACTAAGCCTTGTCAGCACCCGGACCCTGAATGACGTTACTGCCATCTTCCGCTGCGATCTCAACCAGTACTTCCTCATCAAGCTTCAGCTCGGCCGGAGAGTCCACGAGCTCAGGGCTGTCGAGGCCTTCAGCCACGTCCTTCCCCTCAGCCATGCCATCAGCAACACACACCATCTGCCGACGCAACTTCTCGATGCGGTGATCCAGTCGCTGCAGCTTGGCGAGGTCGCCGGCATTAGACTTCTGGAACTCGATGTTGAACTGCTGAGAGAGCGCCTTGATCTGGTCCTGTAGCGGCTTAGCCTGCTCTTCGAGCTTCAGGTTTACCTGCTCTCTGCTCTTGTCGAGCTTCTTCGTGATCTGCGACACACGCAGCTCAGACCGGCGCAGAACTTCACGTTTCTTCTGGTAGTCAGTAACAAGCATGCTCATGGTACCCCTCCCTGGTGGTCAAGTAATATTGTTATACTAACATCCAAACCGGCGGATGCAACCAATTTCTGGACCAAAAGGTTGAATCGTCATATACTCCCCCCGGAGGTGAACCAATGATACGCCCCCTTTCGTGGTCCGAATGGCAAACAGCCCCGGGGCCCGGGTACTTCAAGTGCCGGGTTATAGACACCGACGGCGTAGTCCTGTTCGTGCACCGCTTTGCTGCTGTTACCACCGGGGACAAACTCCGGGCCGACATACTGATTGACCGCACCACCCCTACCCCCATGTACACTAACCTGCTTGACGACCCGATAGATATTGGAGGCACACAGTTGGTGCTGCTGATTGATGGAGCGGTGAGCACCTTCCAGTTTTACGATAGCGGGGAGGACACCGCTATTGACGAAGCACAGTATGGTGTGCGGCAACAACTGGAGAACGCCCTGCCTGTAACCGTAGCGGTGTCCTCTGCTGCAGCCGACAAGAAGTTCCTGGCTATCTCATCCAACAGCATTGTAGAAGTGCTCGGCGGAGATGCCCTGGACGTGCTGACGGGACTGGCGGTAGGGCAGAAGACGCAGCGAGATAACACCGGAAAGAGCGTTTACGTCCGGTGGACCTCCGAAGACGGGGAGCTGCTGGACGTCATCACCGGACCGTTTATGCTTGTACCACCAAAGGTGTCGTCGGCTGTGGGCGACGTCGTAAAGGGGTAACCAATGTCCGACCAATTTGCTGTAGTCAACGACGAAAGCGTACTCAGCTGGGTACTCGGTGTTCCATCCCTGGTTGACGTGGAGGTTGCAATTACCCTCGATGACGTGGCGATCGACGAGAGTCCTGTAGCCGCCACCGAGCACCCCACCTTGGCCGGCGTATACCAGGCCGAGGTGACCTTCACCGAAGCCGGGACCTACGGGCTGGTGTGGAGTGGGGACGGCGGTGGAGAGACTCAGGAGGACGCCCTCTACGTAGTGGAGGAACTCACCGACACTCAGCGAGTGAATGCCCGAGTCATGGACTCCGGCCTGCGGATGCCGATGTCGTCAGTGCTGGTGCGCTTCATGCACTACGACAAAACGGAGGGCGGGTACGTCCTGGATGACGAAGTCACCACCGACGCTACCGGCTACGTCACCACTAGCCTGGGTGCCGGGGACTACGTTGCGGTGATAGAGAAGTCTGGGTACTCGTTCGGCGACAACAACTTCTTCTTCACTGTGTACGACGACTCGCTGGTGACCCCGTTACTCTTCAACATGGTGTTCGTGGAGGTCCCAGCGTCCGGGTACACACCGCCCACCAGCCTCGTCACCATGTCCGTGTCCCTGATCGGGATAGACGGCAACCCCCTGCGCTACCGAGACGTAGCAGTCACCTCACGGGGACTGTCAACCTACGAGTCTGGGGCTACCTTCGTCGTTGGTGAGTCCAGCTTCTACCTGAAGACGGACTCCAACGGGGTAGCGTCCGTCACGCTGGTGCCGGGGGCCGAGATCGAAGTGTCCGTGGCAGGAACCCGACTAACCCGCCGTATCACCGTCCCTGTAACCAACTTCGACCTGTCCGGGTATGTGTCCGGTGCAGGTGACTACTTCAACGTTATCAGTATGCCCTACGCAGCCACGGAGACTCCATGACACTGACAACCGACAGAGAAAAAGAATGCGTACTTATCGGGGCAGTCCTCATGGCTGGACGGCTCAGTGACCTCAACCCTTTGCACAAGCCAGTGTTCACACGGGAGTACCACCTGCTCCGAGACTTCCTGGAGCTAGAGGAAGAACAGGTGAAGGAAACGGTGCAGCCCGAAGCCGGGACGCTCCGCCACCTGCTGCAGAGGTTCTCGCACCAGACCGGTGCTGTCCTCACCCAGTAGCAAACCCCCAACAAGCGAGGAATGTAATGACCAACCCCAACCCACCCATGATAGTTATGTTCACTGCTGCCCAGGAGGGACCGTACATCCCCCCGGTGATCTTCGTGGACCTGTCCTCTCGGCGTACCCGGAAGCGCATCAAACACTGTGCCCGGGAGCTGAAGGGGTGCGACGTCACCACAGCCAAGTTCGGCGAGACCCTCCTGGTGAAAGGGTACACCCATCCCCCGACGAACGCCGCCTACTGTGAGGATGAATTCCAGTACTGCTTCCTCGGTATGCACTTTGGTACGCTCACCCTCTACAATGAGGGGCGTGTGTACTACGGACCAGCGGTAAGCGACATCCACCACACCGATCTGGTTATCACCTCAGCTGAGCGTACTGAGCGTATCACGCAGGTCCTCAGTGACCTTGACGAACATGGACGGCGCTCACTGGCGGAGAAGATCCGGTACCTGGTGCGCTACGGGAGGAGCTGCAGCGCTGGCTCCCGGAGATGTGTCCTGGGACACGACTGGTACGACAACTGCTTTGGTTTCCGAGTAGACGAGTGGAAGACCTTCAAGAACGCCTGGGAGTCAGTGATGCACGGTGGCCTCATCTACAACTCCAGGGACAACAACTACTCGGTACACACATGAGCAACGAGAAGTTCCCCTGCTACGGGGTGATGGCATCGCTACCGAGTGGCGGAGAGGTATTCCTGCTGCTGGACACCGACACCAACCTAGCCATGGTGGAGAGTGATCTTGATGTAGGCTTTCTCGGACAACGTGCCTGCGCTAACGCCGGGCTCTACGACAACCCACGTGACCACCCTATCGGGGAGGACGTGTGGTCAATCATCAACTGCGCTGCGGTGTTCCGGGACCTGGTGCGAGGGAAAAAACTGTACCCCGGCCCAAACACCTCTTTCATCACCAGAGGGAGCACAATCTATGACCGCAAACACGCTAAAACCTCCACTTGGGATACTGGGGAAATCGGCTTCTGGTGATGATGATGAGGAAGACGGGCCCATTGGGCTGATCTTTGACATGTCGCCGAAAGCAACTGCTATCGCCAAATTAGAGATCCCCGGAGTACCAGTAACAGTCCTGGCACAGACCATCATGGGGATCGTCGACGAGTGCCTCCGGAAGGACACCGGGTATTCATCCTTCGTCGTCACCGGGCCGGTAGCCGAGGTGCTGTGCCCAGGATACGAGTTGATCGCCACCATCGACGAATACAATGAGCGCATGAGGAGGATACAGGTTGTCCGCAGCGACGAGTTCACCCGGTCCCCGAGAACCATCATGCCCCCGGGGGATGAGATGGTGATGGCTGCTCGGGAGTACTGCAACATTCTGTGCAACTGACCACAAGGAGCAAGACATGCTGGAAACCTACCACGACTTGAGTGACAACGAGAAGGCGCTGGCTGACGCTTTCGGGCACCATGGGATTGCGTCAAGCCGCAAGTCAGTGCGTGCTGCCTTCGACTATCTGATGGATATCGCCAAGGGGACTGACGGTACGGCTCACATGACTGCCGCCGGCCTGGTACTGCTCAACACCACCGCTATCCTCGCAGCGCAGACGTTCGAAGCACATCGGAACAACGTGCTGGATTGGCTCTGCACCTATGGGTCGCAAGTGTCCTACGAAGCTGCCAACGCTCTGCAGAGCATCTTCACCGACTTCCCGGAGTTCCCGGAGGAAAAGACATGCAAGTAAAACGAGTGCTGCTGCGGATGCCCTACTCCGGCCACCCCGATGACTGGTTCCTCAACGTGGTGCTGTGCGAAACCCTAACCGGAGAGTTTGTGACCTGGACTGAGAACCTGCAGTCCGGGGGATTTGCGCACGGGCACTACTTCGAGAACCTGGTCGACGCCATTGACGACTTCCCAAAGAGGGTCAGACGCTCCTTCCCCCCAGCGGAGTATTCGCTGCCTGTAGACTGCGAAAGCCCCGCAGACCTCAACCTCAAACGAGCACAGGAGCTACTCAACCGGTCGGAGCATATCCCCAGCCGGAAGACCGCCCACGAGATCACCAACACCATCCTGCGGGAGCTACATCAGGCTGACTGCGAGGAGCTCCGCTCCGCCCTCCCCGACAGCTACGCAATCCTCGACGGAACCAGAACCCGGCACATGTAGAAGGAGCATCCATGGCTAGCAAAAATTACCAGAATCACACCTACACCACCGCTAAGCAGAGACTGGAGAAGAGCAACAAGCAGGGGCGTCCACGAGTGCGGTTGACCCCCAACACCTACCTGGAGTGGAGTCCCAAGAACGACAAGAGCATCGACGTGTGGCTGCACCGTACCATCATCGTTCACTTCAACCCGGACGGCACCACCGTGTACAACAGCGGTGGGTGGCGTACCGATGTTACCCGCCGGCGGATGGAGGAGTGTGGACTCCCCAACGTCGTCCTCAGTGTAAAGGATCACCAGATGCTCCTCACCGTACGAGGTAACCGCCGCAAGGACGGCACCAGGATCGTCAAGACGGTAGCGTTTGAGGATGGGATCATCGTTGGTAAACGTGGCGGACTCACCCTCCCGTCAGGAGGCTCCAAGAGGGAGGCCAAGAGGCAGTTGAAGCTCCGGAAGTCCGTGAAGAAATACTGTGACGACTACATCGAAGCCCTGAGCAAAGGGGAGGTACCTGCCCCCGGACTCGGCGACTGCATGATGTGCAGCTTCCGGGACAAGGACGGAGTCACCATGGGGGACCTGGGGCACCATGACCACCTCCTCGAGCACATCAAGGAGTCATACTACGTCCCATCCTTGCTCGCCAACGCCATCAAGGAGGACCGCTGTCTGGCACCTATCGCCACGATGGGCCTATCCTACTGGTGGAGTGGTGAGGAGCGTGCGAAGACGTTCGCATCGTTCGCACTACAACCCCTCAAGAAGTCCCTCCGGAAATACCTCCACCAACGCCTTGACCTGGCCATGTAACGGGGGAAACGTGCTGACACTGAAGAGACACCAACGCCTGGCAATCAAGTGGACCATCAAGCTGCTGACTCCGATCATGTACGTCTGGGTGCTCATTGAGCACAACCGGGCAGAACGGAGAAAACAGCGCAGAAAAGAGCGGGGAGTGCGATGGACGTAGACCTGAGACCAGTACCTAACGACGACGCAGTAACCAGAGCTCGGATTATCGATCTGCTCCGTGACAACACCGGACGTGCCCTATGCGACAGCGGGGGCGCTTACGGCCGGCACTGGGAGCGCAACCAGGACAGAGACTTCGAGAACGATCCGGAAGGTACCCTCGGGGTCTACACGTACGCAGACGGAGAGCATACACCGGAGTGGTCCGTCAGCCTGTACCACTGGCTGGCGAAGTTCCTGTACACCAGCGAGCACTCACAGAAGCTGCAGCAGATGTTTGACGCCTTCGCCGAAGACGAGGACAACCAGGATGAGCCATGGGAGGATGTCCTCGACAAGTTCAAGAAGGGTCTCGGTGAGGACATGCCGAAGTTCGAGTACTTCGAGTTCACCTACGAGGACACGAACGTCTCACTGGACCAGTCTGCGTACATCTGGTGGTTCGACGACGACCTCGTGATCATCCGCACGCATAATGGATGCGATCTACGGGGAGGGTACTCCAAGCCGGGGTTCTTTACCTGCTCGCGTGAAGACATGTCATCCAACATCGTCCTGTACTGCCCGCAGGAGGGGTGTGGTGTGTACGTAGATGTGTGCTACGACGACCTCACCAACCAGGACGAACAGCCGGTCGAGTCCGTCTGGGCGGAGTTCGAGACAGATGGTGAGACTGTCGTCTGCAAGAAGTGCAAAACGCCAATCATGGTGGGGCTGTAGCCTCAGGAGGAAGCACATGGACACACTGGATTTTGGAGCGATCATGGAGCAGGACTGTTGGTTTGAGAACTACGACCTCACCTGCCCGTACTGTAACGGAGACCCGGAGCACCCCGCCTACGAGAACCTCTCGGAGACTGAGGTGGCGGAAGTGCGGGTGGCCTACGCCAAGGACGCCACCGAGCTGCACGACTGGGTGGAGGAGCACAAGTCCGAGTGGGACTTCCACGACCCGGACGAGGAGGACTTTGAAGAGTGGAACGACGACGCCATCCTGAAGGCGCTGGACCTCTTCCAGGCAGATGGGGGTTGCGACGAGGATGACATCGAGGAGTACTTCGATGAGAACTACTCGGACTTCGACTTCCAATGCGACGAGTGTACCGAGGGGATGTTCGAGGTAATGTGGAACACCGCCTTCGGGGTGGAGATCGGCCGATTCGGGGTGGACGACCCAGCGAAGTTCGCCTGGGATAGTGGGTTCTGCCTGATCAACCACCACGGTTCCAACTACCTGCTGATGGGTAGTTGCGGACAGGACCAAACCTGGAACATCCAGTACACCCGCTGGAAGATTCAGGGGTACCTGGGCCGGGAGGACGTACGCCAATGCCTGGGTAGCGGTGGTCACGTATTCCTGCACGGTGAAAAGAAGGTGGCGTTCCTCAAGTACCTGGGGTCGCAGCTGCCCACCGCCCACTCACTCCTCCACGACATCAAGTATCGGTACCAGGACCTGTACCACGTGCACGATGCTGAAATAGGTCGTCACCGTTTCAACAACTCACCTGAAAAGGACGAACACCCTGACCGGAAGTTCGTGGTCGAGACCGTACACATGGTGCCGTGGCGTAAGGAAGTCACAGCCAAGTCGTTCGGTGACGCCATGAGCCTGGTGGAGAAGGAGCACCAGGGTACCAAGGGGTGGTACGTAGTCAGAGTAGTCGCCGTTGACGGCAAGGAGATTGTGCATGACGAAGACTAACGACAAGAGCATGCGTGCCACGTTTATGGACGCTGCACAGGACACCCCCTCTACCATCCACCCGGAGGACAAGCTGGAGTGCAGGAATTGCGGAAGTACCTTCGAGGGTATCGAGCTGCTCCTGGATGTGCACGGGTGCGTCCGTTGCCCGGACTGCGCTAGCAGCGAATTAGTCACGTACAATAAGCACAAAGAGCTATGGTTCCCCAACCGGTGTCCGAAGTGTCTCGGACACGCCCTGGCTGTGGTAGTCAGTGTGTGGTCGGTACTCACTGAGAACGGCTCAGAAACTGACCACGATGACTGCCCTGACCACGACCACGAGTGGGACCCCACCAGCGCTATGAAGTGCCTGGACTGTGGGTTCTCGGGGGTGGCACTGGACTTCGACCCAGAGAAGGAGACCCTATGACCCTGAAACACTCACCATCCCCGTGGGAGGTAGCCGGGGAAAGTAGTAACGACGCAGAGGCGTTCGTTATCGAGGGGCAGAAGCGCACCATCGCCTGGACCTGCAACACCTACGACGATGACCTGGACGAGGAGATTATTACCCCGGAGGACCGGGCCAACGCCAAGCTCATCGCCAGTGCACCAGACCTGTACACCTACCTGCACCAGCTGTGTGGGGTGATCCGGGTGGAGTTCCTGGCCGGCAACATCTGCAAGGAAGGTGCACCACACCTACACGACATGACCGAGAAGTGTGAACAGCTTCTCAACGACATGGAGACCACCACATGAGCGATAGCAAACACCCAACCGGGTGGATGACTGACGAGGAATACGCCGAGGGCCTCGGAGAGCACTGCCCCCTATGTCGTAGTGACAACATCTCTAACACCGAGGAGCTGCAACAAGATGCTGGGAGAGCGTTCCAGAACTGCACCTGTTATGACTGCGGGTTGTCGTTCTCGGACGGGTACTACCTGAGGACCTATGACCCGCACTTCTGCGACTGCACCGAACCCGATATGTCAACATCCATCGGGGAGAAATACCCACGCTGCCTCCTGTGCGGGTGCATCGAGGAGCCCACCAATGACTGACAAAGAACGCCTGGAGCAGGCCGAGAAGCTCCTCAAGGAGTGCTCACACGCCGTCAACATTATCCGTCGCACCAAGTACCTGGATGCCGACGGGAACCGCTGCACAACCTACGACCTGGCGTCCAAGCTCGACGCTTACTTTCGGGAGACCACCAATGGGTAATTACATACCACGCTGGCGCACCAACCACTTCAAGGTCAAGGACAAGGTGGAGTTCCTGTCCTGGGTGGACTCATTCTACTCGGACTACGAAGTCGTGATGAATACGGTCGATGACGCCGAGTGGTTCGCAATCTACTCCACCGGCGAGACTGGCGAACCCTCCACCCGAAGTCAGACACCGGCGGAGGCCGAGGACTGGCTCACTAACCACCCTGATATGCTGGACCCGGGCCTCAGCGACGATGATAACATCCGTCGGGTGCAGGAAGAAGATGAGATGGAGATGGACTTCTACCTGGAGCTCTCCGAGCATCTCACCGACGACTGCGTAGCCTGCGGTGTGGAGGTCGGCTACGAGGGTATGCGCTACCTCATTGGAACCGCTGTTGTTGTTGACTCCACAGGTGAGCGAAGCTGGGTAGGTCTGACCCAGTGGATCGATGCCGAAGCGAAGAAACTGTTCCCAGGTAAAACCTGCACCGACCCGTCATACTGAGGATTGCAGCGATGAGGATGAGATACAAAGTGGTACTGGAGAAGACAGTCACCTACAAACAGGTGGTGACTGTCATGCAACGGGATGATAAAGCCAGCAGCGCCAACGTCGCACGAGGAGTCTACGACCAGGCTGAAGCACTTGGTCCACAACTGGACTGGTCGATGTCCGTCGAGTGCGATGCTAAGTACACCGCCACCCATCACATTCCGGATTACCCGGAGGCAGCGCAACAGGAGATATCCGATGAAACAGACTAACTGTGCCAGCTGCACCACCTGTCCGCACTGTGGGCATGATATCCCCGAAGTAAAGCGCAAGGTCGTGCAGATCATTCACGACGTCCATAACGACTTCAACCCCCGTGATGACGACAACCTTGGAACCATGGTGTGCTGGCACTCCCGCTACAGCCTGGGGGACGAGCACCACTACGACAACCCTCAGCAGTTCGTGGAGTCCCTCGCCAACGAGGTAGACCCTACCGTCGCTGACCGCATCGACTACTGGGAGAACGGTGACGGGTGGACCCAGCTGTACCGGAAGTATGGTACAGCCTCCCCCGCCAAGCACGGTGCTCCCACCGCCTACAGCATGTGCAGCGAGAAGATCCAGAACATCATCCACAAGGCGCTGGACAAGCACGTCGTCATCCTCCCTCTCTACCTCTACGACCACGGTGGGATCACCATGAGCGTGGGCGACTTCGGCGACATCTTCGACTCCGGTCAGGTGGGTTACATCTACATCACCCGAGAAAAGATCCTGAAGGAGTACGGCGGGAAGATCGTCACCAAGGCGCTCCGGGAACGCATCACCAAGTACCTGAAGGGTGATGTCGAGACCTACGACATGTACCTCACCGGTGCGGTCTACGGCTTCCAGGTGTTCGACGAGGACGGTGACGACGAGGAGTCGTGCTGGGGGTTCTTCGGGTACGACCACAACAAGAGTGGGATCATGGACGAGGTGCAACATTACCTCGACCAGGGGTACACCCTGGAGGAAGGAGAATGATCGACTACAACACTCCCATCGAAGAGATCGCCAAGAAGGCGGCTGGGGACTGGAAGAAGATCGACAACTTTGTCTGGTTTGACTCCCCGGAGGACGAGGATACCTGGACCATCATCAGCCCGGAGCACCGGGACTCAACACTCATCGACAAATCCAACAGTGAGGCTATACAGGCGGCACTCGGAGCGGATGAGTTCTCCGACGACGTAATCATCGGTTCGGCGACACACTGGGCTGTTGGGTGGGTGACGCATATCTGCATCCGGGTGTACGACGCTGCGGGCAACATCACCCCGGCGTTCCGGGAGCTGGTGGACATCCAGCTGCGCCTGCAGGAGTACCCGGTCCTGGACGATGAGGATTACAGCCGCCGGGAGTATGAAGCATCGCTGTGGGGAATCGAGGACAGCTGCCGCACCGAGCTCACCTGCGATACCCCGGAAGACTGGAAGGAGAAGGTGTTCTCCTGGCTGTGGGACAGTGAGGAGCACCAACGGGAGCTTGAGAACACCGACGACACTGGTGCCTACCCGTCGTCGGAGTCCATCCACTGCGCTCTGGTGGCGCTAGGGTGGGCCAAGCGGGATGTGTACACCATTCGCATCCCCGTGCTCGGAGATGCAGCAGATTTCTTCCGGGTGGCTGGTAAGGTGGAGGTTTACACCACCCGGAGAGCCGCCGAATCCGAGATCGTGGACGACCTCGAAATACACATCCAGGAGTGGAAGGATGGGGAGCGACCGTTCGACGACATCGAGGTCAACGGATACATCGAAGATTGGAAAATGGACAAAGATGGGGTCGCATCGAACGAGTCCGGAGAGACCCTGGGAACTGACGATTACAAGGAGACCGCATGAAGACAAGTTCAACTGTAGTTGCACTGCTGCTGCTCTGCACCACCGCATTCGCCCAGGAAGCCCCCAAGAAGGTTGACCACTCGGTGCTGGGGTTGGAGTTCGGCGACACCTACACCACGGTTGCCAAAAAGGTGAAGTTGGAGAAGGGGAATGATTCTTCCCCCTTCGTATCCTACAGCACCGACAAGCTGCCCAAAGGCCTGTCCGACGCCGCCCTGTACATGCTCCTGTTCTACAAGAGCACGCTGGTGAAGGTCCTGGTCATCGGAACCCCTTACACCAACGACGCTTACGGAATAGAGGGGAAGGAGGCATACGGGAAGTACAAGGAGTTGCTGTCCAGGAAGTACAAAATAGACAACAGCTACGAAAAGGTTGGTTCGTACCTCTACGAAGACCCAGCAGAGTTCTGGGAATGTCTCGGGTACAAAGAAGGTGCGTGTGGGCTGTACACTACCACGTTCAAGGGTGTAGACCGGTCTGTGGGACTTCAGCTCAAATCCAGCGGCAGGACCGGGTACTACGTGATCACCTTCGAGTCGAATCTCTTTGCTGAGGCCCTGGAAGAACACCAGAAGGCGCAGAGACTGAAGGACAGCGAGGGGCTATGAGCGACTACAATGACATGCTCAGGGGTGCTAGGGAATCCTTACGTGACTCCGTCCTGGAGCGTCGAGAGACCCACAGAGACGATGCGGTGTGGGAGAACACCAAGCTGCAGGTGGCAACCCACGCACCGGAGCCGTGGAACTGCATTCCCAACTTCGCTGATGAGGCACCTGACGAACGCAAGCTGATCAGATCAGGAAAGCTTGTACTCGCAGAGGTTACCCACCAGGACATGGGGTGGGAGGAGTACGAAGCCAACGCCAACCGCATCGTCGCCTGCGTCAATGGCATGAAGAACATCAAAGACCCAGCTAAGCTGGTGATAGCTGCGACGAACGTGGTTATCGCCTACGCCGGGGACATCCCGGACTGGATCAAACCACTCATCAAAGACCTGGAGAGTGCTCTGGGGCTGGAGGACTAATGAAACCTACATATGAAGATGTAGTAGCACAGCTGGGGATCATGCTCGCCTGGTTCCGAGACCACGGCCAGTACAGTGAGGAAGAAGCAGTGGTCATCGAAGAAGCAGACGCTGTGTACTATGCGGCGAAAAGTAGTCAGTAAAGGAGACACCATGACCCACGAAGAACTTTTCGACGACAACCAACGCCCCACCAAACTACCTCGCCATACCCCGGAACCTTGGGGAGTGAACAAGGGTGGAGCATTCAACCTCGAACGCTGGGGAGCCATCGAACGTCGGTGGCTCGACCCGGAGATGAACCCCGAAGAACAACTGCAGGTAGAGACCATCGCTGAGGTCTGTGATGGTGACCCCAAGGCCAACATCGGCGAAGCAGACGCCTGGCGCATCGTGGACTGTGTCAACGCCATGGCCAACATCTACAGCCCCGCAGAATTGGTGCGGGCAGCAAAAGCGGCACTATCAGCCCTGGAAACCCCTGATGACCTCACCAAGGAAGAGATGGGGTACGTCATTGAAGACCTGGCCCACGCCCTGCGTGAGGTGTTCAAGAAGGAGGACACCGATGAACAAGTATAGAATCCGAAGCCAGAGAGAACTAGACGACGACGACCAGCGCCCACTGTACTGGTCCAACTACCAGGGGTGGGTTTCCCGGGAATCCGCTACACTGTTCGGCACCACTGACGTCATCCCGAGGGATCTGGGGGTGAATACCAATCTCGCCTCTGCTGGGATGTTGGGGGATTGGGAGCCCGAGACTGTCTCCGGGTGCTCAGCGTGTGGGTCGTATGGTCTTGTCTACGAGGCCACCATCGGTTGGCACACGTGTGACTCCATCATTGACCCCGATGCACAACTTACCTGTGAGCGCTGCGGAGCAAAGCTCACTTTACGGCAGCTACTCCCACCCACCGTCACCCCTGACAACCAGTATGATGACGCTATGTCGAAGCTGCGACTGGGAGTGGTGGCCATGCACCGAGCGCTATCCAGCGCCGGCCGGGATGAACTAGAGGACGTACCCAGGGCAGTCATCGGGACTCACCTCCAGGTCATCGAACAATCACTGGAAGCACTCACCGAACTGGCTGGTGAATACCAGCTCACGAGGTAACCATGAGCATCATCGACGAAGTGCTGGAAATCATCTCCGACGAAAACGGAGACTACGACAGCGAGGGTCTCGCCAACATGGTGCATGAGGCAATGTCTATCGAAGCTTCCGACATCAACAACTGCGGGATCGAGGCCCAGGTGGAGTATCTCCTGGAGTCGTTCACCGGAGACCAACTGCTCGACGAGCTCAAAGACAGATACAAGGAGTAACCATGCTGAGAACTATTGACGACATCCTGGAAGCAATCGACGTTATGCCACCAGGTATGTGGGCAAACCCCACCGGACCCGAAGACTGGTACTCCGTAGTAACTGACCAGGGCATCGTCGCCTATGCTGCTGACGAAACGCTGGCGTGCAAGATCCGGCTTTGGCTGGTAAACGACCTGCTCAACACCATCCCCGAGAGTATCCTCGGGTTGAAGGAGGACACGGATGAGTAACCTGAGATTCAAATGTGCCAACTGTGGCAGCCCCACCCTGGAGGAGATCAACACCGCAGTCACCCAGAGCTGGGTTATCACCGACATCTCCGCTACACCGGAGGACGACACCTATGCCGACCTCGACTACGGGGAGTCTGAAACCCAGGGTGGGCACGTCGACCGCTACCAGTGCGGGTACTGCGGCTTCGTATTGAAGGTCGACGGCGTGAACATCACCGACTGCGGAGCCCTGGCTGCGTACCTGTTCAAGGTTGGGATGCTCAAGGAGGACGAAAGTGACTGAACCATACATCGAAAAGCTGCTCGCCCTCTCCACCGCCCACATGCCGGAGTCGGACCCCTACCTGGGTGATGCTCGGCACATGGAGCATGAGTACGGGTACGTAATCTTCGTGACTGAGCCTAACGAGGGTACCCCGGACTGGCTCGTACCGGCCATGCAGATGGCCTACGACAACGAGTGCACCCTGATCCTATTCGACCGGGACTGCAACGAAGACACCACACTCCCCACGTGGGATTGGTAGGAGGTATCATGAGCACACCAAGTTTCGATAGCACCATCATCGACGGGGTCGATGTCATCTGCTGCCCAGGGTGTGGGCACGAGTTCACACATCACCGCAGCGTGGAGATTTGGGCTCGGCCAGAGGACAGCCCCACCGGTCTGCATATCACCGTAGACGGCGTGGACTCAGACCCGAAGATGGAAGTCGTTACTTCCCTCCGGGGAAACCCCTCCACGAGGAGAAACGCTGTAGCAATCACCTTCTCGTGTGAGAACTGTTTGGACCTCTCGAAACTTACCATTTCTCAGCGCAAGGGTCTGGAGATAGTCTCCTTCCACAAGTGTGGGGAACTCAATCTCCACAAGGAGAACTGATGGACAAGGTAATGTTCCTGGAAGTATTCAACGCCGACGAACTCGACGACCCACCTGCATTTGCTCGGGTGCGGTTCGACAGGGAGCTGGTCGAGCAGATCCGCAAGATGGTTGCAGTCATCAACAGCCAGCCGGCACGTGACGTAGGGCTCTACGACGTGTCGCTCTTCAACTACGCACCTGACTGGTACGAGCGCACCGAGGATAGCGACGACGGGGAGGCGGTACCGGAGTACGAGTTCCGGTACACCGACAACATTCCAGGGTTTGACTTCGGTGATGACTACGAGCAGCTGGTGCGTGTCGACGCAGTAACCCTGCACGTCAGCCGCTCCGTGGACCGCAACGAGTTCTGGTGGCACGGGTACATCAAGCACACCCCGTTCCAGTGCACCACCTACCGGTTGCCGGTGAGCATCCTTGACGAGTGGGAGGGAAGGAACGATAACGCAGAGCTCCGTGAGGAACTGGCCAAGCTTGTGGCGCAATTCGAGGCTCAAGGTGGTAGAGGGATCGAACTTGCCGACAGAATCGATGCTATCAGAGAAGAACTAGGTGAGGGGGAATTCTGATGACTGAGAAACGCAGCGAAGTCTCCAGGCTCTTCGACGCCTGCGACGCAGACTACGAGTACGCCGCCTTGGAGAGTCTCTGCTTCAAAGCGGGGATCCTCTGGCGGTGCACCGCATCAACCGAGGAGTTCCCCGATAACTGTGGAGCAAACAACCACGAAGACGACACGGTGTGCTGCGATTGCGGTACACCAAAGCCGGAGGACGCATGACGAGTGCAACGGAGGTAAAAGGGATCTGTGTGTGGCGTAGGTATGATAGCCTGTGCCAAAACGCAGACTGTGACTATTGGATGCTCATCTGCCGTGGATGTTCATGCATTGCGTACACCGCTAATGGGTCGGAGGAAACTAATGACCAAGTATGCTGAGATATCCTGGGAAATATATGACGTCCAGGATGTATTTGACGTGACCGACGAGGAAGCCAAAGAATTCATGATCCGGAACCAGAGGTACATCAGGGACCGATTATGTGACGCCGGATACCAGGCTATCGAGTCCCTCGGGCTCATGGACGGACTACCACCCATCGACCAGGACATCGAGCAAACTGCAGACATCGAGGTGCACGTCCACCAGGACGCCCCAGGATGCGGTTCTACTTCACCATAGCCGGGAAGAAATCCAGCGTCTCTTACGACTCAGCGCAGGACGCCCGGGTAGCGGCCAAGCGGCAGCTGGCGGGGGAGGACTGATGCACTACCTGGAACTGTGGTTGTCCCTCGCCCTGCTCGTCACCTGCGCCTTCGGGATACTCGTTGGCGTAGGAGTATCAACCGGGAGCATCCCGCTCTGCGAGTACTCCCCACTGCGCCGCACTGTTGGCAGTTTGGTGGTGGCCATCTTCGCTGTAGGGTTCCTGTGCTGTGGGCAGTGGGCAATTGACCTGATGAAGGTACCGAAACAAGCACCAACAACAGAGGAGCACAAATGTCCGAACCGATGACACCAGAAGAGTACGCAAAGCGCCTCGGAGTACACTGCCCGGTATGCGGTAGTGACATGATCGAGGGAGACAGCTTCAACACCGACTCAGGGATCGCCAGCCAGGAGGTGCACTGCACCGAGTGCGATGCCTGCTGGAGGGACCTGTACACCCTGACTGGGTACGACAACCTGTCGGAGGGGTAATTACTCGAACCACCCCTTGCGCTCTCTCTGGGTGCGGGATGTCCGGCCGAGGTACAAGCTCTTGGCGTTACGTCCGTACGGGTCCGACTCGCTGCTGCTATTGGCGATGGACGCCAGCTGCGCCAGGTTCAGCTTCACCCCACCCTTTGGGGTGGAGGTCCGTTGGAACGTGGTAGTAGCGTCACCGCCACCAGCCGGACGTACCCTCTTCAGCACCGACTTAGAGTAGTGCATATTGTCGTCACGCCCACCAGTCTTTCCGGCCCTGGGTGCTGACTCCGCTCCTGCCGGACGACTACGCTTACTGGTCCCACCAACTCTGGCTTCCTGTTGCAGGAAGTCGTAGTATGACTGCGCTCCACGTGCACTGGGATCTTTCCTGTTGCCCTTGGCCCGACCTCGCATCTCGTGGAGATGTAGTTTGGCCTCATCCTGGGCCATGCGGTTGAAGATGTACTTCACCCGCCAGTGGTCCGACGATAGGTTCTTCTTCTTGGCGCTGGCGATCTGGCGATCGTAGTCAGCTACCCGGTCGGCTGCTGACACCCCACCGAAACCTAGCTTAGGGTTCTTCAGCAGGTTAGCCCGCATGGAAGAGAAGTCCAGCATCTCATCACGTGACGGAACGTGTACATCGTCCTTTGGTGGGTCCCGGTACTTAGCCTTTCCACCCATAGAGTCCCGGAACTCCTTGAACCCCTGCTTCTTCTCCCCTGCGGTCATCTTACGACCGATATACTGAGTTGCAACCGGGAGCTGAGGTTGCCCAGGTTCACTCTTAGGGACAAGCGTCCCATCCAGGTACTTGGAAGGCACGAACTCTTTCCCACCTCCGCTACCTGTGTCCGTCTGCTTGGGGGCACTGACCGGAGATTTCGCAGGAGCGGCCTTGGTCACCACTGGAGCAGGTGCAGATATCTCGGTACTGCTGGCGCTAGCTGGTCGTGCATTACTCGCCATCATCGCTACCTGCTGCCCAAGTTTCTCGAAACTCATGATTACACCCCCATACCGAGGAAATAGTAGCACACCGTGCACCCAGAGGCAATGCCTACAGGAGGCCCTATGGAATACCGAATCGCCGCCATCTACACCAGCACGGACTCGTCCACAGCTATCCACCTACGTGCCAACGTAAGGTACGCCGGAAACGACGTGCAGTTCAGGGTTGCCAATAGTCCTGGTTTGTGCCTGGCTGGGACCTACCAGCTGGTGGAGTTCCATCCTGATGACCAGTTCGCCACCATCATCGACGCATGCACCATCAAAGAGTTGGTTTTGCGGGAGGAAGAAGATGCCTAAGTACATCGTAACCGTGTGCCGTGTGAGCTTCGGCACCCACGACATTGAAGTAGAAGCCGACTGTCCAGACGATGCGGAAGACAAGGCCCACAACGACGCAGGAAACCACCTCTACAAAGAGCGGAGCTGCAGGTACGAAGTTGACCACGTGGCGGAGGTGCCCGGATGACCAGTTCGCCACCATCATCGACGCATGCACCATCAAAGAGTTTGTGTTGAAGGAGGACCAATAATGTCCGCACCAGACCACCCTGACATCTCGGATACTCCGGTTCCGGGGTGCTACTCAGTGATGTTCGAACAACCGCACTCGGATCAACTACTGGTCGTTCACACCAAAACCGACCTCATCGCAAAAGCGCAAACCCTGTCCGTCTGCTGGGTGCAGAGGAACCACCCTGACGAGGGGTGGAGATTCATCTATAGATTCGTCAACCGGTAGGAGTCGGAACATGGGAATGTTCGAGGTGTACCAGGTAAAAATCTGTGGAGATGAGTTCTACGGCCTGGAAACCCCAGATGACGGGGCTGTCATGTCCCATCGTCTGGTGTCTGAAGTTCCAGAGATATGCGAGTGGGACATGTACTCCGCTGACCTGACTCTGGAGTGCTCACTAGAGCAGTTACCCGTCCTCCTGGGGCGGATTGAACGTATCGTCAGTTCCCCGATAGCAAATGGGGAGCACGTTGAGGAAGTGTACGAGGATTATGAGTACCGCACAGTGTATCACCCTGGTGAACGGGCTTACGAGGAGGAATCATGAGCGAACGAGACGCAGACGATCTCATCCACACCTTTGGTAACCTCTGCGGTTGGAGCGACCTGGAGCGGATCGGTGTCCTCTGCCAGCACATCAACAACCAACGGGATAACGACGCCCTCGCAGACTTCCTGCAGCAACTGGCTGACGACGAGGGACGTCACAACGCTATGAACCCACCTGGAGACGGGGACAAGTATGCTGACCTCAGGACAGGGGATGAGTGTCCAAACTGCCTGTGTGGGACCGTCGAGAAGGTGGAGGTGGATGGCCTTATCGAAATACGCTGCCGAGGAGAGTGTGGTTCCATCATTTGGGATGAACAAGTCGGTGACTACGAACCAGCCCAGGAGACCTGCAAGTGTGGGAAACCCGTGTTCGTCTCAGACCAAACCAAACCCGGTGACCCAGCGTGGGACGGCCAATGCGGGGACTGTCACTGCCCCGACGAGGACACCCACGTCGGTGACTGGCGGTTACGCTGCTACGACAAGAACCAGGTGATCCTCATTGAGATCATCATCGAGAACAGGAACATCACAGAGGCAGAAAATGAGGCTCGACGGCACCCGGAGGTTCAGGATCCGAAAGTCGATGACTGGACTCTGACTCCGATCTACGGGATGGATGCCCTGCTCGATGGGACAAGTGCCATCCTCGACAGTATCTGCCCCTTCTCCGGAAAGGCTGAGTGGGTGTGTGAAGACCAGAAAATAGCGCTGTCCGAGGGGTGGGATATCTTTGGTGTACGTGGCTCTGCTCAGCCAGGAGACTACCAGATTCAACGTTACGATGAGGTCGAGCGTTTCGACTCCGACCTTGCTGCCTGGTACCACGTCACGCTCCAGGCCAGGAACGGGAGCAAACCCCATGTCCGGGCTCTGCAGTTCATCCGGGAGCATTCACCAGAGGAGTACAAGCGAATCGTGCTCCACGTAAACGAGGGACAGTAATGCAAGTACAACCCCACGAAGCGATCAACTGGTTCGTCAACGGTGAGTTGGAGCTCGTCGCAGACAACTCACTGGACTGGATCCCACCCCACTACAACGTAGCCCAGGACCCAGAGCGAACTAAACTGGAGGAGCTTTGGGAAGCCTATGTCCACGATGTCCAGAAGGCCTTGTTCTCCTGTCTGAACGCCGTCGCCGGCAAGTGCACCATGGTAGCTGACATGATGGACGCCGACGCCCCAGTAGACCTCTACCACACCCTGCAAGGTGCTGGAGTTGGCATCTGGGACGGACGGTGGGAACAGTGGCTCACCCGAGAGCAGATCGAGGAGGCCGAGAGGTACCTGAAGATCCGCCTGCAGGGGTGGGCAGACGGCTCTGGCGGCGGTCGCCTCGACGAGGAGTTTGCGGACGCCGCCGACCGATGGGTGAACGCCAACGTCCCTAAACCGGGGATCCGGTACGAGGTGGTGTTCAGCATGCGAATTTACGATACCTACCGAGTCACAGCTGCATCCGAGCTGGAGGCAGAGCACCGGGCCAACTACCCAGAAAACTACCCCGACGACGTTACCGTGGTAGCCACTGGGGAGTTCTGCGGCGGCGACCGTGAGCTGTGTTCCATAGAGGAGCTTCCATCATGACTGACATCCGATACGGAGTTATCAGCGCCAACGACCTCAACGACGAGGCAGTCTCAGAGATCACCATCAATGGAGATGACGTCCTGTACATGGAGTGGAGAGAGAACACTCACGCTGCTGTGCGGGCAGTCGTCACCAAAGTAGTCGAGGACCTCCTCGTTGACGGAGTTGCGCTCACCAAGAAGATCATGGTCGAGGCGAAGAAACACGACTGCCTCGAAGGTCTCCAGGAGGATACAGCAGAGTTTATGGCCGAGGAGGTTGTGGAAAACCTGGAACACCACCTGGAAGAGATCGCAGCGGAGCTCACAGACAGCGTTGTCGAGGCGCTCTCCGATGGTTGCTGCTCAGAGTACTCGGGTCCGTACCTTTGGGACGTCCACGGGGATGGGACGTTCGTTGTCGAGCTCAAGGAGGACAACGACGTATTCGTCCACCGCTCCATCCACTACTCCTACGTTGGTGGTACGTCACCATGCTACCGAAACACCGGTGACCTCACCTCCACGAGTAGTAGACTCCAATCATACTGCCTCCCACTGGACTGGTTCGACGACGAGCGGCCATGCCCCTACCCGATCTACGAGGTAGACGGGGACAAGCTAATCCATGCCCCCCACGGAGTCTGCAAGGGGTGCCAGATGCACCTCGACAAGGGTGGTGATTGCTACAACCGTGACTGCACTAAATCTGTCTACAAACAGGAGGCACCATGCCAAAGCTCCGACCAAACGTAGTGCTGTGGGTCTGCCCGGAGTGTGGTGCCAGCGACGATGAGAACATCCACCACGACCCAGCCTGCGACTTCGCCAGCAATCCGGAGATCGCTTGCACCTGCCTGAAGTGCGACGCACACTACGTAGTCAAGTACAAACCAGAGTCGTACACGCTGTACCAAACCTCGAAGAAGGAGCGATAATGAAAACATTCAGCGCATCAGAGTGGCTATCGAACAAGATCCAGGCATCGTGCGACCCCGGAGAGCTACAGGAGATTGCAGAGGAGCTCATGTCGTTGATCACCGAAGACGACATACTCAGCACCTTCGAAGGCCAAATCACCGAGGATGATCTCGGGTTTCTGCAAGCTTACAGCGCAGTGGCCGTGAACCTACCGTTCTCCAACAAGCTGTACCTGGTGCTTTTCCAGAGGGACTTCTCCCGCCCAGACTTTACCCCGCCGACAGAGAAGGATAGTGCGGACATGGACGCAGCCTTCGCACCGGAGTTCCAACGTATGGGGTCTGACCTGATCATCTACGAGTCAACCACCACCGACCCCCCGAAGCGCCGTGGTCAGTACCCTTTGCGGATCCTGGAAATCCACAACACAGGTTTGGACAACGAGAGCGTCGTGCGCATCCTGGACGCTGTGCGGACGGTGAACCTCCGGAGGCACTATGACACTACCCTCACTACCTAAGTGCTACGAGTGCGGAAAGTCGGTGGGGAGAAACTGGATCCCCACCGGCACCCGCTACGCAGTCGGAGAAAAGTACCCAGGAGGTGCGGAGGTGCTGGCTGTCAAGAAGGACGGCAGGTATTGGAACAAGGAGTGCTGGATGGTGTGGCTTGGGGAGTACATCCCCGCACAGTGTCTCGGATACTTCGACACCGTGAAGTGTGCACAGGCCTTTGCAGTACGTGCTGCACAGGCACAAGGAGAAACACATGGGAAATGATTATCCGCCTGATGCCATAGACGTAGACCACAACGACACTGTGTGTGCTACGGAAAATGTCATCCTCACCCACGACCCTATCGGTAACTTCCTGTACCTGGCCGAGATTTGGCCCGATACCGGGGACCACCACAGCACCCGGACGTTCTCGTACCACAACACTGAAACCCTGTGTTCCCAGATGCTGGAAAGCGTCCTGGAGTTCACATCACGAGTAGGTGTGCACTCGGTCCCTGCGACATCTAGGAAGCTAAAGCTGGAGTCGGGCACCTTCTGGGAGGGAATCGACAGATACCCGGTAGAGGACTGGCGTTACGAAGTGGTCAACGACGACACCCGCCTCGGATACTGGGAGTGGGTGGCATACCACATGACGAGCGTAGATGACTCGGAACCTCGTTCCGACCTTAGCGGTCTGAGCCCTGACGACCTCTTAGAGACTCTGGCTACCAGCGAGTGTAGGAGCGTCGAGGAGCTTATTAGTAGTGCTGTCGACTCGGACTCGTGCCTGGGTATCTGCTCGTCTTGCGGAACCGCCCAGTACAACATCAACCCGGCCACCGCCAACGGAAACTGTAACTACTGCGCTAAGCCGGAGGTCAACTCCTGCCTGGTGTTGTTCGCCCTATCCAAGGGAGGTGTTCGGTGAAATTGATCCTGGCAACTAAAGACACCATGGACAAGTTCAGGAGCGCCGTAACAGTCCCAGACGGGTACTGGAGAGATCGATCCCACATCGTCATCAGGGTGTCAAAAACCTCACCGTACCTGGACCCGTCAACACTCTCACCGGTGTCTGTACCTACTCCGGCGGAAGAAACCGGATTCACCCTGCAACGACTATCTGACAGTGCGAAGCTACCAATTCTGGATTACTCGGCTACCCGGGATGTGTACCAGTGGCTTCAGTCAACATCCACCCCGTACCGTGCACTACTCATCAGCACTATGCTCCAGGCGGACGACGATAACCTGGAGTGCCTCCGCAAGGGGTACCCGGCGCTGGTCAAGACTGTTGAGGTGTGGCGTGCGCTGGGTGACGCCTACATCCTTGGTGTAGGGGAGTCAATGCGCTGGTACACACCAACAAGGAGCTAGCATGCCCTGGACAATCGCAATCCTCATAGGCGTCACCTCAGCCCTGATCATCGGAGGTCTGGGTGGGGCAACTAAGATATTCAACATCAAGTCAACCGGTTTCTGGGTATCCGACGAGTTCGTCTGCTACCTGGTAGCTATCGCCGTCAGTGGTCTGTACCTGGCTTCTGAGGCAGACCGTGACACGCTCATGCGCCTGGTAGTAGGGGCCGGTGTGGGCTCCGGCCTCACCATCGGGCTCCGGTGGCTACGTGGTCACCTGTAGACTTGTAGTGTCCACGTCGACGGTGTAAACTTCACACCAACCAAACGGAGGTAACCGATGACCACCTATCTGACTTGCAAACGGGGTGACTCCAGTAAGCACGTGGCGTCACTCCAGGACTGGCTCAACCGCTGCGACTACTCCTGTGGTCCTGCAGACTGTATTTTTGGTGCCCGCACCGAGATTGCCGTCGAGGAGCTGGAGAAGCACCACAACCTCCCGGTAGACGGGATAGCCGACCCAGCGGTTTGGTACATCCTATCGAAGCTCCTCGACACCGCCACGGCCAACAACACAACCGAAGCCATCGACACCTACCAGGAAGTTATGGCACTGGAGGTGCAGATGCCGCAAACCGCACTTGACCAGTGCCTCTCCGACTCCATCCTGATGATGCAGACCTGCGACGGTGGTCAGGGGCTACGGTACGGTGGGTGGATCAACCCGTACATGTTCGACTCGGAAGAGTTCGACGAGGGTCAGCAGTTCATCATCCCAAAGGTAGGTAAGGTTCTCTCCGACGAGGTACTTACCCAACCAATACACGGTGGCACATGCTCACCATTTGCATCGATGTTCCTGAGCTGGCTGTACTGCGTCAACGAGGACTACAACTTCCGCTCAGGGCGGTCCGCTCGCTGGCTGGCCACCTGGGGTGCACACCACGTGTACAAAGGTACGAAGATCCCAGGACTTGGAGACTACTCCGAAGTCCATGGGCGGCTGGTACTGGAGAACCGCCCACTCAACGTCCTCTATGGGATGTGGGAGTGGCTCAACAAGGTGAACATCGTCGAGATGGATCATCACATCATCCTCATCCTCAAGGTGGGCGGACCTACCGGCCTGAACCTGATGGACCCCGCAACCGGTGAGGCATGCGCCCCGGGTCTATACCGGCTGGCTGCTGACGGGTTCTACAAGGAACGGGACGGGAAGAAATACTACTCTGGGACCAAGCAGACGTTCCGCAGGATCACCGCTACCGAGCGCACCAAGCAAGGGTGGGACGTATACCGCCTGGACGACCTCCACCCGGACACCTGCCAGCCTACGTCAGGGCCGTGGATGAACAACAAGCCGTGGCCGTTGGTTCTCGAACCGTAGCAACCCGCACACACCACAATCGGAGATCACATGAAACTTTCGCTGGAGAGCTATATCCGCTCTACCCAACCCCTTATCGCTGTCAACACCGACGAGCCCGATGTCCTCGAGGAGGTCATCAACGACATCGCAGCCTCAATGGACCGAGCGGAGACAGTGGTCGGGAAGTACGACTTCCTCAGCATGGAGCCTATCACGCAGTTCCTCACCGGAGCGCTCGATATCGCAGAGCGCACCAACACCAGTAGGAAGTCTGCCGGGGAGCCCCCGAAGGTGTTCATCACCCTGATCCGCAACCTGCAGTTCTTCATCGACTCAGAACACTTCATCCAGTGGATACACTCCAACCTCGGCCGCATGAAGGGTGCCGCCATGGTGGTCATAGGCATCTCCCCGGGCATCAAGCTGCCAGCGGAGTTGGAGAGAGTTGCAGTTATCCACGACGCCGGACTCCCTGGTGCAGAGGCACTCAAGCACTTCGCCGCCATGCTGGCCAGGGAGTACAGCCCGCAGCTCACCAAAATAGGGAAAGACCCTATCACCCAGGAGCACGTGGATGCTGTAGCCAAGCTCGGGGTAGGGCTCACCACTCGTGAGTTCCAGGATGCCCTGGGGCAGTCCCTCACCATCAGTCACAAGTTCGACCTCAAAGTGATTGCAGCTATCAAAGAGCAACTGCTGCGAAAGAGTGAGATCCTGGAGCTGCACCACCCTAAGGACACCGAGACATTCGACCACCTCGTCGGACTTGACAACCTCAAGCGGTTTGTCCTGAAGACAATCGGTGATGATGCCAGAGGCGTACTCTTAGTTGGGGTTCCGGGGGCCGGGAAAACTTTCTTCAGCTACTGCCTCGGGCAGGCCACCCAGCGTCCGGTTATCTCCCTCAACCTGGGGAGGGTATTCGACTCCCTGGTGGGTAAGTCGGAAGAGCGGATGGAGCGAGCGCTGACCCGTATCGACGCCTTCGGGAACGGAATTGTGGTAATCGATGAACACTCGTCGATGTAAAACTACGTGAACTGCTGGAACACCCTAAAGCCCCAGGAACCACAACGTGGACGGAAACGTCGGGCGTGACGGTTTGAGAATCCTGTGGATGTACAATGGGCGATCAGCATCCAAGCCCCTACAGCCGTGTTCATGGCCAAGGGGAAGGTTCAGAGACTATCCCGTAAGGGAGTAGGGGCCAAGGGGCCTCGAAGTGCGTAGAACTGTGCTTGACATGGTGCTAGTCGATTGATAAACTTTGTCGATCGGGGGTACTATGTGGGCGAAAAACCATGAATCTTGCGTGTCTTGTTTCACAACGGAGAAAAAGCATGTCGGTAGAGGCTTCTGCTCGAAGTGCTACCAAGACTGGTACCGTACCACCCCTAACGGAATAGAACGATTACGAGCTGGGGGTCGTAGATGGTATGACAAATCTGGTGGTAAAGTCTGGTCTAGGGTCCAGCGAGAGCAACGATATTTCTCTGGGAACCGGGAGGATGCTCTCGACCGGGACCGTCATCGATGTACTATCTGTGGGTCTGACCACCAACTGGTGGTGCACCATAGAGACGGGAACGGAAGAGGATCCAAACGTCAAAACGACGACATTGCGAATCTCCAGACACTCTGTAGGGCCTGTCACGTGGACGTGCACAGATCGGACATCCAGGCCGGGAGGAAAAAACCATGGTCACGTATATCCGACTGCTGCATAGAGTGTGAATGTACTCACCGGAAGCACGGAGGGAATGGCCTGTGCACCAACTGCTACGCAAGATCATTACGGAAGAGGAAAGTGCAGTTATGATATAGTCCGGACTCGTCGGAAACGTCGAGAGTTCATGCGGAACCGGCATGAGCGCAACATTACGGAAATCGAGAAGTCACTCCGTGGAGTAGGAGGCGGTGGTGACAGTGGGGTCTCTGACAACACCATGGGGATCTTCTTACGGTGGCTGTCCGAGCGAGCCAACACTGGTAGCTACATCGTAGCTACGTGCAACGACATCAAGTCTATCCTGGACAAAGCCCCGGAGTACCTTCGGGCCGGCCGCTGGGATGCACTGTTCTTCGTTGACCTTCCCACCGAGGATGAGCGCAACGGAATCTGGAACGTCTGGCTGAAGCACTACGGCCTGGCGGAGGATGTCACCAAGGTAGCTCTACCCAACTCGGAAGGGTGGACCGGGGCGGAGATTGAAACCTGCTGCCGTCTGGCACGACTTGCTGGCAGCACCGTGGATGAGATGAGTATCTTCATCTGCCCCACGTCCGTCACCGCATCTGAGAACATCAAGAACCTGCAGGAGTGGGCGAAAGGTCGCACCGTCCCCGCCAGCAGCTCCAACACCAAGACCAAGATATTCAACGGTAGCCCAACCCTGATACTGGAGGGGGAATGAGCCATATGACACCAGTGAAGTGGTCACCAAGTGATCTCGACATGCTCCTGGAACTAGCCCGGGAGCAGGGCTTTGAGGTCCTCACCAACACCCGAGCCCGGTTCTACAACGGGGCCACCAAGGAGTGTGACGTCTGCCTGCGGCATGGGTCGTCCGACTTCGACATAGCCCTCACCAAGTTTGTCGGGCGCTACGTCGTGGAATACGACAAGTTCAGCAACCATGGTGACTTCCTCACGAGAAGTCTACGGAGTATCCACGAAGAGTACGTGGTGCGCTCCCAAATGAGGGTTGCCCAGCTCAACGGGTACCGAGTAACCAGACAGAAGAACGAGCGTGGGCAGACCCAGCTCGTCGCCACCCGGAGGAGGTAACGCTATGTCCGAGGAGAAGGTGATCATCACCATCGACAACACCAACTTCACTACCCACATCGAGGCGGAGGGCTTCTCTGGCAACTCCTGCCTGGAGGCCACCGCACCATTCGAAGCCGCTCTGGGGAAACCAGGCGACCGGAAACTGAAAAAGGAATTCCACCAGGTGGTCCGGACTCAGGCCAGCAACAAACTGGAGAACCAGCGAGGGAGGTAGACAACGTGGACGAGCAGCCAGCGGAAAAGAGGAAGCGCAAGAAGAAGGTACCACCCGTCAAGCCGGAACTCTCTAACGGCCCAGTGCTGCCATCGGAAGTGGCCAAAACACGGGCGTTCCTGGGAATGAAGGCGGGGGACTTTGGTAACCTGCTGGGGGGCATCACCGCCAGGTCTGTCACCCGATACGAACGGGGTGATACCGCTATTCCGACAGCGGTTGGGAACGCCATACGTGACATCCTGTACCCCAGGACCACACGAGTGGTGGAGCCGGACGAAGTACCCCCACCCGCAGAAGAGGATACACCTCCCGCTGCTGAGCCGAGGAGACGTAGACGTCGGAAGGAGCCGGAGGTGTCGACCGAGGTGGGGGGGACCAGGAAGCTGCTGTACACCATCGAGGTCTACGAGCACTCATAGGAGGAAGCGATGCAACTCAGCGCTACAAAGCTGTTCACTGACAACGCCATCATCCGCTTCAGCGCTAGGGTCTGGCGGAACAAGTCAGAGAGCGCCGACGAGGAAAATCCCAACAAGGGGAAGTGGTACCGATACGTCGACAAGGAGGAACTCAAGGAGACGGAGAAGATCGTCCGAAACATCCGTCACTACCTCGGAGCCGTAGTCGGTACGAACTTCGACTGGGGCCCGGGACTGTATATTGTTCGCAAGCGACTCCTGAAGGACGTACTCCTGAAGTTGACACTGTTTGAGTACGAGTTCAAGGACTCCGTCCTGGACTTCCTGGAGAAGTACCCGGTAGCACTCAGTCGGTCACTGGCCGAAGGGAAGATCACCCAGGAGGAGTTTGACACCGCCCCCCAGATAGGGCAGCTGGAGAGCAAGTTTGAACTGCTCTACACATCGTTTGTGGTGTGGCTTCCGGAGGACGTGGAGGATGACAAGCTGGCGTCCGACATCAGGTCACAGTTCCTGGGGTCTCTGGAGAACTCATTTGGTAGTGTCAGGGAACGACTCAGAGTGGAGTTCGAGGATGTCCTCGCAAAGTTCTACATCCCACTTCTTGACCCTGACCGAAAGAGACTGCACAAATCCACCATGGAGAACCTGTACACCTGGATGGACTCTTTCAAAGACAGAGACATCCTCGTGGATACCACCCTGGGTAGTGCAGTAACCAGGCTCCGGGAGATGCTCGATGGGGTGTCTATGGACGACCTCAAGAGCGACTCGGATAGGAGGACGGTAGTGGGTATCAGTGCCAAGGCTCTGTGTAACGAGATCCGTGATGCTGCTCCACCGTCCAGGACTCTGATCCTGTAACTACAGGAACACCTTCTTGCTGAGCACCGTGTTAGCAAATGTGAGGAGGTCATCTGGACTAATCTTCCCACCCACTACCTTCACCGAAGCTAGCCAACTCAGGAGTGCTGCCCCATCTACTGCAGGACCATCCGCCTCGTTTATCTCAATTCGATCACCGGTGATACGCACCAGTTTCGACGTCATTACGAGTTGTTGCTCAACGGACACAAACAACTCGGTCGTCTGGATGTCGTAGCGTTCACCGGTGATCGAAGCCGCCTTGGTGACTATCGCAGTCTCTTCCGCAATATTCGCCGTATACGTCCCGGTTATCTCCGAGTTGACATCCTTAGCCACCATGGACACGCCACCGTCTTTGGCGATCTCCGTGTGGAATACTGAGCCGACTCGCAACGATGCCCCGACATCTCTCCCACCAGCCCACTCTCCGGCACCGAACGAGTTGCCGGCACCTCCCAGTATAAGCCGTACGTCACTTCCCCCAGTACCAACGTTTACGTTGAACGCCTCGGGCTCCCACAGGATAGACCCGTAGGTGGAAATCATCCGGTAGTTACGGACGTGCATCTCTACCAGGTTTTTACTGGGGATAAGGGCTACCCTCGATAGGTTACCGTCACTCACTACCACATCCCCGTTGGGGTGTAGCAGTACGGAGGATCCGGATGGAGACACAATACCACGGCCACCTTCCATCATCCCGTCAGGGACATCTCCGACTCCGTACACGTGTCCGACCACATACCAGGCTCCGGCCTTCTTCCCGGTCTTGCAGATGACGACCGGATCACCAAACGTCACGTGCTCCCCACGACGCATCTTGATTCCGGTAATGCGCCCACCGCCTTCGAGCTCAACGTCACAGGTCATGGCGTCGACATTCGTACCAACAACACGTCCGTCCTTGATCAGACCGCTCATACCTACACTCCGGGGGTGGACGGGGCCTTCACCGCTGCTGGAGTCTTGGACAGAACAGACTTCACCGTCGGTGCTGCAGTTGGGGTAGTAGCCACCGACGCAGCTGAGACTGGGGTGGAAGCCGGTGTGGGTGTCAGCGACTGACGTCGAGCAAGCACAGTCTTGGGCATGGACCCCGACTTCCCGACCAGGCTGTTAGTGCTGGGTGTTCCAAGCACCCCACTAGCCTTCGGTTGACCCCTGATAACATTGGCCTGACCCATAGACTTCAGCACGTCCTTGTGCTTGATGGTGGACATTGACGGACCAACTTTACCTAGCGATTTCAACACATCTCGCTTAGCTACCAACGACTTCATGGGGCCTCCTAGTACGTTACTCCGCCCTTGTCCCGGCCCTTGCCAAACTGCGTTGGGTCCAGGAGCAAAGATGCACGTGGGTTCAAGGTGTGGATGCGGGCCTTCTCTCCCAGGCTTGCTGCCCGACCTAGTAGCTGCCTGACATTTCTGTACGCCATCCCGGATGCCCACTCGTCTCTGGTCTGCGGGAGAGTTGTCACACCCTTCAGCACTGGGGTAACGTCCAACGACCCGTCATTCTCTCTATTCCATGCCTGGGCGGCGTAGAAGGGGATAAAGTCGCCCTTCAAGTTGTTCGAAGATCCGGGGTCGTCTACTCTGGCTAGGTTGGTCAAACCCCGCACCAGCAACTCTACGTGCTTACTCTGTATCCCGTACCGACCGTAAATTCCACTGATCGATTTCACCAGTGCCCGCTGCGCAGACGGGAGGTCCTTGGTGATGTTGAGCACCTCTCTCGGGTCTACTGCCCCGTCGGACACTGCCTGGGCAGGCTTCACGTAGTCGCCTACGCTGACAGAGACAGTACGGGTGCGTGGTACGAACGAGGTACTCGTCTTCTCCCCATCAGAGGTAACTACGTCGAGGCCATCAATGGCCGGCCGTATCTCCGTCACCCTGCCAGCTTTCTGCGCCAGTGACGCCTTGTTAGGCATGTTCTCGGGCATCCGTAGGAACGACGCTAGTTGCTTCGCCGGGGCCTCGGCGTTGAAGCCACCTGTGTGGAAATTTCGCATGGAAAGCTGGGTGGATCTCTCACCCAAACCCTGAGCCGCACGCAGTCCAACATTGTCCCCCAGCTGCGCTGGGCCGTTCTCAGTCTCGCCGTAGCAGGTGGCGCAAACACCGTGCGCTTCACGACACGCAAGTGGGGAACGGATTGGGACCTTTTTTACCCCCTGCTTCCGCAGTTCCTGGATAATGTCCGGGGTAACCATAGTCCCAGCACGGAACCCCCCAAGGTTTCTGGACATGCGTCTGTCAAGTGCTCCGTCAACACCAATTACAGATCCGTCTGACTTACAATCGTCACTGACGATAACCTGATCTATAGAGATGGCTACCATCTGCTTGGTAAGCTCACCGGGCAGGGACACGGAGCTGACTTTGTCTACCAGCCCCTGCCTGGCGCTGGGTGACATCGACCAGAAGTCCATCGAGGACATACCTTGTGCAAAACCTGTGCGGATCGGGATCATCTTCCCATCCCACGGTGCAAACATCGGGGACATCAGCATCTGCTGGACGTTCCCAGCACCTGGCTTCCCAGACCCAATTAGCATCTGGATAAATGGGTTAGAAGCATCATGGATAACCATCTTACCAGCACGGTCGGTAATCTCCATCGCCAGTTTGTTCTTCTGCTCCTGGGTCATACCCTTCGAGCGCTTGTCGTACTCTGCAAAAAGCTCGTCACGTATCTTGCTCTGGGTAGTGAAATCTTTCAGGTCGAAGCTGAACCCGGCCTTGTACGTGTGCTCGTACCCTCTACGCATGAGCTTGTTCATGATCTTACCATAGGCCCCAGGATGTGCGCCACCTAGCACCTGCATGAACTTCCCAAACTCCTTTTTGTCCCACGCTGCCTGCCCCATGTCCAGGTGCTTCTGCAGATCCGGTGGGAGCAAAGACTTCACCAACTCCCTGCCCACGGTGGTCTCACGACCGCCGAGCATAATCCTGTCAGACGCTATCTGCGTACCGGCAGCATATGCCTTCAGCGCCTCAATGGTGTTGGGGTAGGAGTTCTTGACCTCCCCATCAGTCACCCTAGTCAACAGGAACAGGCCTGTCGCAGCATCCAGAGACGGAGCCATGATAAACTTACCAGTGGCCGGGTCCTTGATATTCCTCGAAGGGACAGCGGCCTTAGCTTCCAGGACAGATTCCGGAGAAATCGGAACATACAGAGCCATCGTGTCTCCGTCGTGGTCGGCATTGTACCCACCAGTAACCAACGGGTGAAGCTCCACAGCGTTAGACCCGTCCCCGTTGTCCAGGAGCTTAGGGTAGAACGCCATCGTCCCGAACTTGTGGAGAACCGGATCCCGCTTAGCCCATATAGGTCGTTGCGCTACCACCATCTCCAGAGCTACTCGCACCGCCGGGTCGTCTGGGTGCTCCTCAATCATCTCCCTGGCCCTGAGCGGCGTCATTCCAAGCTCCCTCACCACGAACGGCTTGTACAACTCCAGGGCCATCTTGAACGGAATCCCGATCTCGTCAATACCGAGGTTTGGACCTGGGACAATCACCGCACGAGCTGACAGGTCCTGCCTTCTCCTCAGCATATTGCGCTGGATGAAGCCATACTTCGACGTAGGTCCATGAAGCTGGTCTACAATACCCTTGGCCTCGTGGTTATGTGCGGTAGACCCAGCCATCCCGTACAGCATAGCGATGCTCTCGTACGTCTTCCCCCGCAGCTGCTGCCCTTCTTGCTCGTTCACCAACTCCGGGTTGGAAGCTTGCAGGTCCTTCATCGACGTAGCGGCGCTGATGAGCTCGGAGTACAGGATATTCAGGTCTGCGTACAGTGGGCGACCATCACCAGTTGGTGACACGGGGCGGAAAACCGGAGGCACCACCGGAACAGTCTGCATCATGTAGACATCGGCCGACTTATCCATCTTCCTGAGAGCGTGGAGGTACTTCAGACGTTTTACGTCCTTCTCTTCTTCGATCTCCTTGTCCACGTTCACTGACTTCAGTGCCCTGAGCATGGTAACTTCGTCTTCCTGGTTCTCGTCGGCGTCGAAGTGCTTCTTCCCGGGATGGAGGAACTTCCGGCCGGCAGCTACCTCTACCACGTCGGTCTGCGATATCCCCAGTAACGCCGAGATGGGCTTGATGAACATAGGATTCGGGTACGCCTCAGGGAGCTCGATGTGCCCCCACCCCTCGCCATCCAACCCACCGGTGATACGCTCGTCGAACAATTCACCATCCTTCGACTTCCCGGTCTTGGCCGAGAAGAAGGTGGGCTTATCCAGTTCACCGTTGGACAGCTTCCTTGTCTCTTCGTCGGTCATTGGTAGTAGGGACACGCTGTCGTCGGACCTGTCAATAGACAAACCAAGTCCGGTGAGGTATGCCTCAAACTTGCGATTCACAAACGGCATAGTGGGGGGTGGTAGTGGCCTACCTTCCTGGATTGCGGTCCATACCTCCGAGTTATCTCTGTCCGCCTTATAGGTCATGAAATCACGTATGTTGGCCGTGGCACCGTGGACTAAAAGTGCCTCTAACATAGACCGACCGATAGCCTGAGGTGCCTCCACGTCGGCCTCACCGATCTCCTCTGACCCCTTCACTGGAGACCTGTCGGTAGAGTAGAAGAACGGATGCCCGTACCCTCGAATGGACTTCTTGTCCTCGGACAGTTGCATCAGCCGAAGAATATGGGAGTTCCCAACCAGCACCTTCCCGTAGGACTTTCCACCAACAAACACCTCCTCCTGCGCCTCTATACCCTCTTCATCGAGGAGCTTCTGGACGGCCTCTACGAAGTCGTGCTCGTACGAGTACTTCTGGATCAGGCGCTTCACCGGCTTCTTCTCCGGACCCACGTAGTACGTCCTGGTGTGCTGCTTCACCTCCACCTTCCGGGGGTCATCACCCAGCTCCTCCGATGGGAACTGCGGCACGGCTATAGGCTCCCCACGTAGCTTGGCTACCTTCCCAACGACGGCCTCGTACACCTGAGCGGAGTTCATTCGTGACCCTACACCGTGCGGGTTCAGCATGATCTCTATCCTGGTACCGTCGGCGGTCTTGGGCATCTCCTCATCCATGAGCACACGACCAATGACACCCTTGTTAGCCATCCTAGTGGCGAGCTTGTCCCCTACTCTGGCCGGCTCGTCTACAGTCACCCCGACGTACACCCCCTTCTTCGTGTCTACAACCTCGGTGACTACACCCTCGTGGTCCTTGTCCCAGTAGATTGAAGCATCCTGCATACGCAGGGCATCCTGCTTCGTCCGTGCAAACAGACGTTCCTCTTTGGACAACGACGTGGTGCGTACAGCTGCGATGATGAGGTCACCTTTACGGACCTTTGTCCCCACCCGGGCGATGCCGTTGTCCAGCCGGCTGCGCTCCTCGGCAGTGATAGGAGCTATCACTCGGTGATATTTCTCCTCGCTGATCTCCGAGTCACTGCTGTCGTACTGCTTCTGTACCAACGTCTTCACGCTGAGGCGCTTGGCAAATGAGGAGCTGATAGTGATGGCGTCCTCGAAGTTGTTACCGCCGTCGGACATGTACGCCACCACGGCGTTGGTACCGAGAGCGAGGGCACCGTCCCTGACAGCGTTGGACTCCGCCACCACCTGATCCGACTTGACACGGTCTCCTGGTTGGACCATCACCCGGTCATGCTCGAATGAGTGACCATCGTTCAAGGGGAACAGGTACGCTGTATGTACAACGTTCTTCGACCCGTCATCACCCTTGATGTGGATCTTCCCGTTCTCCACCTGAGAGACCACACCATCTACTGGAGACTTACGAGATAGGAGAGCAGACCCGATGAACTGCTCCATAGAGTTGTCAGTGCTGGGGATAATCGTCTGCACCCATGGAGCCTCGTTGTGCTCTATCACCCGAGCCTGTGTCATGAACCTGCCGGCCATCTCCGCCCTGTTTGGGGACACTGAGCTGAAGAACGGAACCAGCCTGGCGGGAATCGAGAGGGTACTAGCTGGGCGGATAGTGAAGTCAAGCTTATCCTTACTGACCTCGATCACCTGGCCGTCCTTGACCGCACGTATAAGCCGCTTCCCGGACTTGGCCAACTCCACCTCATCGGACAGCGCCAGCGACTTGTTCACGACCTGGCTGAACGGCACCCGTTCGAACTTCCCAGTCTTCATGTTGGTCAGGGGGAGGAAGGCCTCACGATCCCTGATCTCCACACCCGACGCCAACGGATACGCAACACCAGTCTTTGACCCCTCGGGGGTGATGACCGGGTCGAAGATCCCGAGGTAGTTAGGGTGTATCCCTCGAGCCTCTGCAGTGATGGCGTTCATCGACCCGATACCACCCTCACCAAGAATCGACGCTCGGTTCATGGCCATTATCGACGCCACTGGGTTCGTCTGTGACGCACGGTCCGACAGGCCGGCAGAAGTGAAAATCTTCCAGACGTCGACGTCCAGCGGTGCTGACGAACCGAACACCCCCCGGACTGTGTCATGCCGGCGCATGCGTCGTCGCAGTTTCTGGTGTATCTCGGAACGCTGAGTACGCTCCTTCACGTAGGCGGACGGGTCCATCATCCACTTGAACCTCGGGGACTCCCTGTTGTCGGGCTCCTCATCACCAAGGTGTACTCGTCGTACCTTCTGCGACGCCAGTAGCAGCAGCGGACCACCAACCTGCTTGGTTCGGTACCCGAGTGTCTTCTCGGGGACCTCGGGGGTGCTGATCTCCATCGCCCTGAAAACGTCCTTCACTACCTGCTTCGCCTGGTCCTCGGTGTCAACATCCACTTTGGCTGACTTCGCCAGGTACTTAAGTCTGCTCGGCGCAGCCTTATTTGCCTCGAAGATGTCGCTACCCCACGCATTACGCATCTCCGAGTCAGAAACCCCGACGGCGTTCATGACATGGTACAGGGGTGCCCGTGTAGCCTTGTACCTGACGGAAAAGAGCTTCTTCCCGGGGTCATACTGCATCGTGAAGTTGGACCCGGTAGACAGGTTGAACTGCGCCTCGGCCTCCCCGGTGGACCGCTTCCTGGTGTAGACTCCCGGCTTCAGACGAGGTTGAAAGAACGGGTGGTACTCACCTCGGCTCATGATGTAGGTACCCTCACTGGTAGGCACCGGGATGTTCATTAGCCGCAGGTTTCCCTTGTCCAGCACCTTCCCGTCCTGCTTTAGGGTAAACTCCCCCTGCATCGGGACGCTCCACTTCTCCCCCGATAAACGATGCGCCTTCTGTGCCTCTTTATCGAACGGGTCCGGGAACTTACCGAGGGTGAGGTTGTTGAGCTCCAGAGTACGTCCGCCGTACTCAAACGGGAACAGGGATTTCACCCCTTCAAATGCGGAGTCAATGTTGGCCTGGTAGATGATAGGGATCTTAGCCATTTGCGCCCTCTGTCGATCTCGGTCGAGCATACCTCACTCTGGGTGTTCACGCAACAATCGGCTATAAGAACAGTGGTAGACATCTTGCACACGGAGGAAATTATGCTTCACGTCTACAACGGACGTCCCGAAAGTATAGCGAGCATCAACGATTTACCCCCAGGTCCCACCCCGGTGTTCGACCTGAGTAAACGGTTTGGTGCAGACATCTACCTGCACCTGCTGCGATCATCGGGCGTACAGTTCCTGTCACCTACTCAGTCGGTGATGCTCCTCATGAGCCACGGCCTCCCCAAATCGAGGGCGTGGGACCTGATCACCCGCCCGGTGGCGAAGGTGCGAGAATTGTTTCCCGGGTTGGTCAAGGAGATGGAGCAGGCTCGATGCTTCATGCCCAACTGGGAATGGGCGCTGATAAACCTACCTCCTTCCGCTGTGTTCCTTGCAGCCGACACTCTAAGCGACCAGTTCTGGGATGTGGTGGATAGGGCCAGTGGGGAGTACTGGATTATCGGCGATCCTAACCGGATGACCCACGTAGGTGAGGGGTACAGCCGACTCCGCCGTGGTACGAACATCCTCACTGTCCCGGAGAGCGTATGGCCGTGGGTGAAAGGGGTGATGGAGAGCCACTCGAAGCTCTCACCTGGTGGACCAGACATATGCTGCGGATCCTTGGAGGAATTCCGTGACAGTGTGGCCGCACGGGGTGAATACGGGGAAGTAATAACCTTCTCCCAGCAGCAGATGGATGGACTACCGGACTTTGTTGACAAACCGGTATTCGCCAACAGCCTCTTTGACACTCTCGTCAAGACCGCTGTGGACATTCACCTCTGGGGTGAAAACGGGGTCCTGCTGCAGATACTCGGGAGGACTATGATTCAAATGCGGGACACGAACGACCAGTACTGCCACCTAATCGACGATGTCGTGAAGGCGGAACCTGGTTCCCGTATGGTAGACCTGGTGGACTCCCCGTTCGGGGATGTGACACTGGCGCAGTACGCTACGTCTCCATGGAGGCATCGGTACATTGGTGAGTCCAGGATTCGAGCAAAGAGCGGCTTTGCGCTGACCTCCAGTAATCACTTGGCGTTCGCCGAGTCGTGGCCCTGGAGCGAGGCATTGACATACCGGGCGTACACCAGCGCCTGGAAAACCGTAGTGCTCCTGACATAGGGGCAGGGAGGAAGCATGCGCAATCTCATGAAGAAGATGTTGGGATGGACAGTAAGCGTAGGCGGAAAGGGCGGCTGGGACTTCTAGCCTCCCGACTACAGAAGCACCACACCGAAGTGGAGACGGCCCGCATCCGGCCGTCTCTTTACCCTGGAGGGTGACCATGAAGCAAGATGAGGGGCACCCGCTCAGCGGGTTGATCACCAAGGAGGAGGTACTGGATCTGGTATTCCGTGGCATCAAAGAGGGGGCCCTGTACGGGGTGAGGATGGCGATCGACCTGGCGAGGACAAGGTATCTAGCTAAGACCGGGCAGTCTCAGGTGCGGGAGGACAACCCCCCGTACACCTACCCTAACGACCAGAATTGGAAGTACTAAACTTGACGTCTCGGCGGAAGTAGATCGGGGAGATCCCGGTCTGCTCCACCGCTGAGGGTGCTGGTAACCATCCGGCTCAGTTCCGGGTACTTCCTGGCTATCGCCGCCAACAACATACTCCGGTCTGCTGGTGATTGGTACGGCAATACCTCTACAATCTTCTGAGCGGCGTCCGGTCCGGGGTTCTGCGGGAGCGAGGACATAATAGAGTCAACCGTCAAGTAGCTCCCAGTCAGACCCTGACTAGCCCCATCCGACATTTGCTGGTTCTCGGAAGTTGCGGCCAGTTGCTCAGTGGTCGGCAACCCTGACGTAGGGACTGTTGGTACGGACTCTGGTCCAGGGACACCCTGCTGAGGAACTTCCTCAGCCTGCCCCTCTACCGGGACCTCAGCGCCCTGCTCCACCGGTGGTCCAGCTGCCGCCTGCTGCTGTTGCTGGGCATCAGCCTGTATCTTGTTATTCTCCACGAGCTGGCGGGCACGCTCGTCCGCCATCCGCCTCTCGTCCTTGATCTGCTGCCCTATCCGTTGTTCCTGCTCTTCAACCAGACGAGCCTCGATCCGCTTATGGTCCTCACCCAGGACTGTTTCATGGAACGTCTGTCGGTCGAGGTTACCGGCCTGTACCAATCCGCTGTACACGCTCACCTTCTGGATGGCGTCAACTGACATCAGTGTACCAAGGGAGGTCTCCGGTATCGGCCACCTCAACAGCCTGTTAGCCTCCCGCACAACGAACTTCACGAGGTCGTTCTGGGTATTCTGGTTACCCTTAGCGTCCTTCTCAAACAACTTCAAGTTTGGTACAGCTCCGGACCAAGGAGCCCCCTCTACTACCAGGGACTGTGGAACTCTGATCCCTGTCAGAACGCTGCCAATGCGCTGGTACATCGGGTCGGACGGGAGCATGGGGCTCGGTGATGTCTGCGTTTGCACCGACTGCATAGGCACAGGGAGCACGGACAGGTACCCAGGGTCAGCCTGGAACTTCTCGTACTCCCTCTTTACCAGAGCCTCCCACTCCCCGTACGCTCCCTGGCTGAACAGCTGCGCCGCTGGGCTTCTGGGCTCTACCGGGGACACCGCCTTGAACGGGATCATCTGGGTGACCAGGTTGACCTCCTCGTTCTTGTAGGCTATTTGTAAGTGGTAGCACTCCTTCAGTGTAGCTGCGAGTGAGCCAAACGGCCAGATGGTATCCGTCTCATCGTCAAACGGGAGGGATGTGCCATCTTCGGTGCGGACGAAGATACGATCCTCTCTGATGCCGATCGGACGACCTCGGAGAATGGACTCAACAATCTCCTGCGGAGTGTTGTTGATGGCGGATCTGACACCTCGCTTGATCTGGTTTACGATCCGCTTGGACGGGGTCACCAGGTACATCTTTTTATCCAGGAACCCTAGCTTCTTGCAAACCAACTCCTTCGGTGCCCACCGGCGTACACTAAAGCCGGAATCGGACGGAAGAACGATATCCACTACCTGAGCAGACTGGACCTTGCAGGTTGGGCAGTGCACCCGGAAACTCTTCTTTACCGGGTCGATGCTGTACCTGATGGCTTCAGCAGAGTACCGCCTCTGACACTTACCGCAGATGAAGAACTTCCGGAACGGGGGAAACACAGAGATGGCGGCTCTGCCGTACGTATACAGGTCCATGTTGAAAGTGAGCCGGACGTTGTCAATCGACAGCGAGTCGTCGAGTAGGGTTTCCCAGGCCTCGGCCACCTGGTCGGAGCTGTGCTGCACTACCAGGTCGGTAACCGGATACGACGCCTTCCTCGCCAGTGCTGCGCTCACGTACGGGTTGCAAATTGCGTAGTACGAGCACCAATACCACATACCCTCGACCGTCTTTGGTATCTGGGTGGATGCGTAGTCGAAGAACGGAGCAGGGTACCTTGCCAGGCTACCTACATTCTGGCTCCACTGGCTGGTTAGTCCGGGGTTGAACACCCCCCCTGATTCAAATGATTTCATACCGTCTCTCCGTAGGTTGCCTGCTCTCTCAGACGCTTCTCCAGGACCATTGTGTACGCCAGAGCGTCAGCAACTACGTCTGTCCTGTCACCCCTGCGGGACATGAACTTGTCCCCCTCCGCAAACGGCACTACCAGCTCAGGTACCATCCGAAACATCGCAGTGGCGGCGGCAAACTTGAGAATAGCCGTGGTTGGTGGAGCACCGAGCAGACGTAACAGCAACCCACCACCACCAATGAGCTCCGGATACGATGGTACCTCAATCGACATGAAATTGGGAATCAATCCGTTCAAGGCGATCAAGCAGTGGGAGAACATCATCCAGTCGTCAAGCACGCTGGATGGTTGACGGATAGCTGTTTGTACGGCCCTCAGCTTACTGACGTTACCCTGGGAGATAGGACCTACGGTGTCCACGAGGGTCCGTAGGTCCTTATCACCAAGCTCTACCCAGCCAGGGTCTGCTGTAGTCAGGATCCTCTGCAGAGTGAATGGGTGGAGATCGTTGTCGGTCAAGTCCACCAGAGGGCCTCTAACTATGTTTGGGTACCTGCGAGCAGGTAGAACTCGAACGCCAGACCACTGACCCGGAGGACCCCACGCAGCATATCACCGGGATTCGCTACAATGTCGATAGGTCCAGCTGCAGCGAGCATTTCCGCCGGTACCGTGGCGACGATAGTAGCTGCCACAAGCGACGTGATAGGGATGGTCTGTCCGCAGAGTTCTACCGTGGTGGCTTCCCCATACAACTCGGTAGGCTCGGCCAACGAGAACGGCGACGCTGCGATCGTGGTAGCGTCCAAAACGTTCGTTCCGTCCCCGTACGTAAACACCAGTGAAGCTGCAGCTGATAGCTTCCCTTCCGCTGCAGCAAGTGCCTTCAACGCCGTGTTGATAAGCGTTAGGGTGTTCTTTGCTGGGGCGAGCACACCTGCGGTGTTGCCGAGGGTAATCGTGAGCGTGAACGTATCAGCATCATACGCTACTGAGGCTGCGTCATCTGCCCCTTCTGCCTGTTCCACCACAACGGTGGCGGTACGGGCGGTGTAACCGAGCAGGCTACGCATAGTCATGTCCGTGTCTTCAGCTACAGCGTTCACGAACGTGAACGTCCCCTGGCCGAAGTCCAGTGAGTCTCCCGAGAAGGTGATGTCGGATGCAGCACCTGCAGCACCAATCAGGATGCCCTTCGGGTCCTGTCCGGCGATCACCGCAGAGGCTCCCCGCACTGCGAACAGCGACGGGTACGTATCCAACGTAGGGGTCTTCCCCTCCAACTTCTTCGCCAGCATGATGATGTCGTCTTTCAGCACCATCAAATTACGGTTAGGCCATTGCTTGTTGAAGTTCCTGTCTTTCAGGTCACCTGTCATCCAACCTTTCATGATGTGCTTGCCTCCTTATGCAAGCGGGACACTAGGTCCCGCACATCGTTATTCAGAGCAGAGACATCCCCACTCCGAAGAGTTTCTGCCACTTCATTACCGAGGATGTGGGCGACCTTCTGGATGGTCAACTCGCTGTACGTTGCAACCTTCGGGATCGATGCCGTCTTCCGCAGCGGGCGAGCCGTAACTGACAGTACAGCGTCGGCTACCCCGAAGAACGGACCGAAGTCTTTATCGAACTTGTGAAGAGCTACGATGCGCTCCTCGATGTCATCGAGCTGCGCTACCTTCCGAAGTGCCTTGTACGCAACAGCCTTGTCAGCTTCCCGAACCTGCTGGTACCTGGATGCCTCGTAGAATCGGTAGTCTGCGTTCTTCTCGAAGGAGGCGTACACGGCTACCCGAGGGGGAAGATCCGCACCCATCGACCGTAGCTGCAACGCCAGGTCACGTCGCTCGATAGCGGTAAGCTTATGGAGCTCTGCATCAATATCCGACGCCACCGCCTCGAGTTCCTCTTCGGTACGGATCGGTGTCTTCTTCCCACGGAACTGGAGGTTCGGTGCAATCGACGGCATGGCCTCTTTCTTGGCGAGGGGATCTGGTACCGCTGCAGCACCGGTCTCATCCCCAGCATAACTCCCGAGGATCTCCGCAGCCTTGGCAAACCCGAGTTCCTCTAGTCGGCCAGACAGTCGAGCAGCTACACCCTGTCGAACCTTGTCGTCGAGCTTCTCCCCGTTGGCCAGGAAATAGATCGTGGAGAGCAGAGTATTCGACTCATCCGACATAGGGAAGTGCCGTGACTCGTCCGCACCTGCACCGGCCTTCAGAGCAAATTCTTCATCGGGGAACCGCACCTTGTTGGTCTTGTCTACCGGGGCAGCAGTTTCAGCGAGAGCTCTAGGACTCACCCCGAACATCTGCTGTACGTCGTCAGCTGCGGTCTTAAGAAATTCCCCGTTGTCGTCGTAATGGTCAAGTAGAAGTTCCATTTGAGCCTCCAGCTTTTGCCTGTACGTTACCACACCTACGGGGGTCTTACAAGCGAGAGTTGACTGGGGTGTAGCCCGGGTCTGGGGGCGGCGTCTGAGCCCCCGGTAAAAACGTCTCTGGCGGGCGGAGCCGCCAAGAGCCGGGTGCTCGGCACCCGGCAGGAGCCTTGAACGCTAAACTCGATCCCCCACTACTAGAAAAACGTGAACTGCAGAAAAACGTCACGTATGACGATATTTCAGAAACGGTAACTGTGGAGTGAGACTTGTGCCCTGTAGTACGGGGTCTTTGACCCTGTACTACAGCTATTCTTTAAGCTTTGACGTGCAAAGCGTATCTACGCCCGTGCGCCCGCACGTGAGGGCTAGGGACTTGTGCAGGTGACGTTGCTGTGGTAACCTCGGCAGGAAGTTACTTGCGAGGGTGCACCCATGGCAGAACACCGAGACCAACTACTCACCTCTTTCCTCCTAGCACTTGTTGACCACCCCGACGAGCTGCACGTCAACGTCCTCCGGCACAGTGCCGGGGTGATCTACGACGTCAAGGCCGCAGATGCCGATCTCGGCAGGATACTCGGTAAGAAGGGAGCCACCGTGAATAGCATGCGCTCCTTGATGGCCTCGGTCTGCGGGAAGTTTGGGGAGTCCGTTCGAATAATCGTCCAGACAGACAGCACAGTAGCGCAATAACGCCATCGCCGCACCCACCTACAATCTGACGCACAGGAGGTAGCGCATGCTGCAGCTATTATCGGTCTTCCTCATCCTGAGCGGACCACCTGACCCGTTACTCGACAAGTTTGAAGCCACCTGGCCGTACTGCCTGGAGGTAGCTGAAGAGACTGGAATGGACCCCCATCTGCTTTGCGGGGTGGCCGGGTATGAGTCCCTCTTCGACAACGATCTGGTGAACAAGTCTTCCGGAGCTTGCTGCGCCATGCAGGTGATGCCAGGGTACCCTGGTCGCCCTACCTGCAAGGCCATGAAGCGTGACCCGCTCGTGTGCATGCGGGCAGGTGCTGCGTACCTGCAGAAATGGCTGGAGAGGCTCGGGTGCGAGAAGCGTGCCCTGTGCCACTACAACTGTGGGAACAAGTGCTACCAGGGGAGCCTCCGCCAGTACTCGCCGGGAGTGCTGTGGATGGCAGACCTGGTACGACGGTACTCCGAGGGTGATCCCTACGGGTACCACATCTGCAAGGTTACCCTCCCCATGCACAAGGTCGATGGTACCGAAACCATTCTCACTGGGACCGGGGTGGAGCCAGTTTACGGTGGCCCTGGGAAGTGGTCCCATAGAGGTACCGTGAAGCACTATCGGCAGCGGCGGGCAGACGCCCTCTGTGACCACGTCCGGTACACCACCTGCAGGCTGCACCGTCCGGACGCTTACGAAGCCTGCACACACGCACCAGGACGGAGGACCGACAGCGCTTTTCTACCGGTCGACCCGGTGGAGCTGGCTTCGGCACTTCTGCAGTAAAAAACTTCTTGACCATCTCAGAAATTCCTGTATAACAAAATCGACGGCTTGGCGGAGAACGCATGAACTTCATTGACCCCAGACAGCTCAGGACTTTCGCCGCAGGGTACCTCTGGTTGTTCAAGGAGGACCTCGACGACGTCGACGCTGTGAAGCAGGCCCTGACCTGGGAAACTGACACTCAAATCATCACCTACTGGCATGAGACCGAGCTACACCTGATCGTGCCCAGATACTTCGACCGACCCTACCTACCCGCTATAGAGTACGAGTACCAGAGTAAGCCGAGGCACCTCCGTCGGTACCGGGATAATGTCACGTCCTTCCTCGACGAGGAACAGGAGAAGGCATGGAGCGCCCTGCGTGACGCCAACAACGGCATACTCACCATTCCGGGTGGCAGGGGGAAGACCGTGCTTGCCGCTAAGAAGATATGCCACGAGGGGGTGTACACCACGATCACCTCCACGCTAGGACTACTCTCTCAGTGGAAAGATGAGCTGATGGAGCGAGCCGGAATACCAGAGGAGGACATCGGCTGGGTGCAGGGTAAGAAGATCGAGTTTGGTAAGCCTATCCTGCTGATCTCCCAGGACACCATCGCCGGCCGGCCACATGCTGTATTCCCCGAGTTTCGTGACATGTACGGACTCAACATTGTGGACGAATGTCACCATTTCGCTAGCCCGGGGTACTCACGAATACCATCCATTTTCCGTGGGAAGCGGATAGGGCTCACGGCGACAGTCTCCGCCAGTGACCAACGAGCGCAGTATGTCATCAACCAGTTTGGTCCGGTGTTCTACCACTCTACGTACCACTCACTCAAGGCTACACTGGTGGTCAAGAAGGTGCCGTTCTTCAACCTCATCAAAGCGCAGATGGTTGACGCTCGTGGAGATTTCTCGTTCTCCCTGACGTGGCGGTACCTGGGTCGTGACGCAGACCGCAACAACCTGCTGCTCGAGGACATCGAGTTCTACGTGAAGCAGGGCCGGAGTGTCCTGATCCTCTCCAACAGCAAAGAGCACGTCAAACGGCTCCACAAGATGCTGCCAGGATCGGGGTCTATCCACGGGGATGTACCTAAAGAGAAACGGCCTGCGGAGTTGGCAAAGAGCGTCGTCGTCGCCACCTCTCACATAGCAGCTGAGGGCCTCAACAAGCCAGAGCTGGACACCATCATACTCTCAATGCCTATGGGCGCAAAGGGGCGTCTGCAGCAAAGTTTCTGGCGCACACTTCGTGATGTTGTTGCAAAGGCCAGCCCACTGATAATCGTCTACCAGGACCCCCACGGGCCCTGTGAAGGACTCACCTACAAAGTTATCAAAGTTGCCAAGGAGATGGGATATGCTGTCAAGTACTCGGATGCTGGCGGAGCAGTGGAAGGACTGTACGAAATGTCCGCTCTCGGAGACCCGGACGAGGGTAGTCACGGGGGAGGGAGGAGAGCACGCCAAATTAGTGATTTTTGGTCATCGTCCAGGAAGTGACGAAGACGATATTGGCCGGCCGTTCATGGGGAAAATAACCGAGCGCATCCGGGGAACCCTGCAGGCCAACAAAATATCCCGAGAGCTGGTGTGGCTGGACACCCTGGTGGCCTGCCTGACTCCCGACAACCGAGAAGTGCAGAAGGAGGAATTTGCAGCGTGCGCCCCAAGGATCCACGAGCTTCTGAACATTCTGGATCCCGACCTCATCCTGGCCATGGGGAAGCCAGCTATCCAAACCCTCACCGGAATGCGTGACCCCATCGACGAGCTCGCTGGGCAGTTCTACAAGACCACCGTACCAGGACGCATCGAAGAGTACACCATCCCAGTCCTGGCCACCTACCACCCAGCACAATTTGCGTTCATGCCCGAGGCGAGTGAATTCGGGCGTGAGAAGCTTTTCGAGCAGCATCTTCGAAAAGCACTGGACATTGTAATGAGAATCGAGGAGGTTCGAACCAATGAGTAATCCTACACCGGAAATGCAAAAAGAACTCGAAGACATGCTTGATGACCTCAAAGACGTGATGGACGCCAAGCGTACACTGATCCTCCGCAACGCCAAGGTGATGTCCGCCCTGGAGGATCTGTCAACAGACCAAGCCCGGGTCGAAGCCGCAATCAAGGACCTGGTGAAGAACACCACCATCGAGGGGAAGAAGGTGGATACTTTCTACGGAACCACGTTGTCAAGAATTGCCACCACCAGACTGATGGAACCGGAGATTCTCTTCGACATGGGGTTGTCGCTGATCGCCGCAGGTGTGATCCAGGTACCGTCGTACAGCGCAGTGAGTAAGGCGTTGGCAGAGGGTAGGCTAAAGGACGCAAAAGCCCTCGATTACGCCACCCCGGTCAAGCCTGTGAACGAGCAGGTGGCGGGTGTCGACTACACCGTCAGAGTGAAGTTCCCAAACTGGGAAGAGGTCCGGAGCAAGTGACCCCGTCCCTGTTACCACACACCACCCGGGCAACCAAGCCCGTCAGCTTCGGAAGCCGCACTCCGGCCCGGGTGGTGTGTGATCATCGCCAGACAGCAGGAGTCATGACCATATGGGATTGAACTACGACCTGCAGGTAGTGTCGCATCTGGCGAAATACGGCTTTCGGGACGCCGTCGAGCACATGCTCGGAAAGGCTGACTTCACCTCCGACATTGGTAAGGATCTCTTCAGCTTCATGTACTCCTGGTACCATGACGAGGCTCGTCGTGGTACCACCCCGTCGATTGAGGAGATCCGTGACAACTTCGAGGGAGTCCCGATTCCGGACGAGCCAACACACGACCTGAAGACACTTCTTGACATCCAGCGGGAGAAATACATCCAGAGCCAGATGGGGATGAGTGTCCCAATGATTCAGGAGCTCATAAACTCTGACCCGATCCAGGCTCTGGAGCGGATGTCCGCACTCGTAAACAACCTCAACACCAAGCGTACTCTCGACGAGACCGACTTCGCCAACAAGGGGATGGAGGTCATCAAGAAGATGTACGAGTCTATCAAGAGTAAGTCTGGGCTCCTGGGTTTACCTTTCCCTTGGGGAGATGTTATCAACTCCAAGACGCAGGGCCTCAGGGCTGGGGATTCCTGGTTCCTCCTCGGCGAGTCTGGTGCAGGTAAGACCACACTTGCTTTGGAGATAGCCGTGTTCTGCTTCATGCAGCTGAACCAGCGTGTAGCAGTTATCTGCGGCGCAGAGATGGACAAGGAAGAGATCATCGAGATGGCTGCATGTATGGCCACCAGGACGGCTATCACGAAGTTTCGTGAGGGGACTCTAAGCAAGGACGAAGAGCACATCCTGTTCAGTCAGCTAGCGGCCCTCCACGAGGAGATAAACCACCCTGACGAGCAGTCGAAGTTTCGTATTTTCCAGGTATTCGATAAGGGTTTGGACCCGGTGGCCGCAATCATCGAGGGGTACAAGCCGGACATCCTCTACTACGACGCTTTCTACAGCGCCGCAGACAACAACCCGAAGCAGCAGTACACGCTGGTTGCGGACTTCTGCAAGATGGCGAAGCGGACCAGGACAAGGGTTCTAGCTACGTGGCAGATCAACGCTAGGGCTGCGGCTGAGATCAAGGCGAACAAGCGCCGCAAAGGTAACCAGACTGATTTTGCTGGAACCTCTGCGGTGTTCCACAAACCCGTTTTCACGACACGTCTTATCCGTGAGTACGGTGATGACGTCATGTTACTAGAGTGGCCGAAATCCAGGAGGCAAGCAATTGAGCCACTACTCATCAACTTCACACCGGGGCTGGGGATGGACCTCATAGCGTCCGGGGATGAAGCCGACAAGATACTGGCGAAGAGGGCTAAATCGAAAGGTCGTGACGTTTCCCCCGACGAGCCTGACAGGGAAGAGAAACGTGGGGAGTTTGAGTGGTGACAGCGAGGACCGCAGTGGTAGCCCTCGCAGAGGCCCTGATCGGAACTTCTGCCAGGTCTGCCGGGGAGCACAACGTGATGTTTCTATGCCCGTTCCACACTGGTGGGTCACATGGCGGGTGGTCGTTCACACTGAATATCTTCTCTGGTGCCTGCCAATGCCACTCGTGCAAGGTGGGATTCAGCTCATTGAAATACCTGGCGATAGCCATGAACCGCACCGACGACCTGGAGCTACTGGCAGAGATTGCCAAGATCCAGCCTGTGCAGCGGGCACCAAGTCTCAGCATCATGGAGTCGATACCACTTACAGTCCTGTACTTGATGGACGACCCGTACGAAAAAATGCCGCAGTTCCCGAGGTGGGTGCTGGATGACTTCCACGTACGGTATGATCCAGGGATCGACGCACTGGTGTACCCAATCTACGACATCGACGGAAGGTTCGTCAGGATACACTGCAGGATGTGCGACCCGGATGCTTATCTCCGGTACAGGTTCTTCACCCCGGAGGACTATGCCCGGTACGATGCGCACGTGGAGGATGACGAGAGCCTGGGTAAACGCCACGCTTTCATCAACGGGCAGAGGGTCATCAGGAACGTGATGAACGATGTCCTGAAAGAGGTGGTGATGTGCGAGGGGCCCAAGCAGGCTATGCGGGTGTACGAGGCAGGATTCTGGAACGTCCTCGCTCCGATGGGCGGTATGGGGTCCGAGCAGTACGCCATGCTCCAGCTACTCGACTGCAGCTTCTTCACGTTCTTCGATAACGACGACGGAGGTGACGCCGCACACGCAAAGTTCTTCAAGAAGATCATCGGATGTTCTACAGTGCGAAAGGTGGGTTATGGTGACTCACCACACAGACAGCCGGACGACATGAGCGTAGATGAAATAGAAGCGCTTCTCGTTGCGGCTGGGGCAACTAAACCAGGGAAACTATAGAGAACTCTGGTAACCCCTAAGGGAGGGCAGCATGAAAAGTCAAGGAAGGAAAACAACACCGCTTATGAAAATGAAAAGTCATGTTCCGAACACGGAGAAGCCCAAAAAGTTCAGGAAGAAGAACAACTCCCTGGGGTTTTCGTTCTTCTTCAAGAAGGAGCCTTCGTACGGTAGGTTCATGGCCGGTGAGTACCCCCACGACTTCGGCGAGGGGATCGTCAACCTCCCGGTGCAGATCCACCACGGAATGTGGTCGAAGGTGTTCGAGCCGAAGGAGGATGGGAGTTTCCGTGGGGGACTGGTCCCATGTAACTGCGAAGGTGGGCGTCTGTTCAACGAGGGAAACGGGAAGGAGTGCGTCCCGCACTTCCTCATGCAGGAGCAGATCAGGAAGGGGGAGAAGCTCAATCGCTTCGTCTCGGAGATGCACGCAATGAACTACATTCACATCTCATCCAAGTATCACCTCGTGGAGAAGGAGAGTCAGGCCGGAGAAAAGTACTCGTACGCCACGTACTGCAAACCTGGTGGGTGTCAGCACTGCATCAACGCCGTCCCCAAGACCAACTGCAACTACTCGTGGGTGGACCTGTACCTCAAAGAATGGAACATGATCTTCGAGTTTGATCGAACCATCGGCCGGAAGTGCCGCAACTGCGAGAACGGCGTCGTCGTTCCGGTGAAGGGGATGTGCCCGGAATGTGAAGCTGAGCTGCAGATGACCCCGAGTGAGCTCGAGAAGGTGATGATCGAGGACGGTTACTGTCACAGCTGTGGCTTCGGGGGGCGTTTCACCATCGACCTCGGATGTCGGGTACCGAACCGCCTGGACGACACCTACTCCGCCGGATGTGGCGACTACAAGGCGTTTGGAATCTTCGACGCCAACACCGACATCGTCCGGGCACCCACCACCGATACCGAGAGGCAGTTCGTCCTCAGCATGCGTAGCCATGACTTCGACTTCGGGTCTGCTGAGTATGAAAAGATCATCAAGGGGTGGAAACAGAAGGACTTCTCCAGCTTGCTGTTCATGGACCCCGAGGATCAGGCTGAGCGACTTGGTGTGCGTAACCCGTACAAGATGGATACTGCACCAGGTAAGGAGAGGCTCGTAGGTGACAGCTCCGGTAAGCTCGCCGGCTCAAGGCCGACTGCTGCTGGACAACCGTCGAAGCCCGCACCAGAGCCGGAGCTTGAGCCGGACGACGACCTTCTCTTCTAGTCACGCAAGTCAATCTCAACACAGGGGTGCCCCTGCTCATTGGGGTGCCCCTACTGAGGTCTACTATGGTTCTACGGCTCACACCAAAGCCTGAGTTCTTCAATAGTCCATCTCAGGTTGCGGCGTTCGTGGCCGACGCCAGGATAATCGGGGTGGACACCGAAACAGTTGGTGCCGACGGCACACCAGAGGGTGCGCTCGACGTCCACAGTAACCGGATAACAGTATGGTCAATAGCCACAGCAGACCGACGTGCTGCCTGCAGTAGATACGCACTCGAGGGACTGAAAGAGGGTCTGCGCATAAACAAGCGTGTGAAAGTGGTGATCCATAATTTCTCATTTGACGGTCCGGTCCTACGCCGGTCCGGCGTGAATCTCCCCGACCTGGTATCTCCCGACCGTCTGGTGGATACCCTCATCCTGGATAACCTGCTCAACCCTGATGGTGCACACGACCTGAAATTCCTGTCAAAAACCAGGTTGAAGATTTCCTACCGGAAGTACAAGTCGTACGGGTTCAACGATGACGATTACGGATGCCCGGAGCAGGGTATCCCGCCGTCGGAGCGGTTCTCCGACTACGCCTCGCTGGATGCCTGGTGCACAGTGAAGCTGTACCACCACCTTATTTCTCAGCTCAGCAACAGGCAGATTTACGACGGTGCACCCCTTGTATTTGGTAACCGGCTGGAGTCACTCCGGGACTATTACGAGGTAATAGAGCAGCCACTCATGGCAATCCTGCATCAGATGTCAACTACCGGTGTGAGGATTGACGTGCAGTACCTCAAGGGAATCGAACCAATCCTGGATGAGCAACTTGCCAGGACGCATGCGGATCTGTGCAAAACCGCCGGGATACTCTTCAACCCCAGCTCTCCAGATCAGGTGCGTATGCTCCTATACGACGACCTTGGGTACCCGGTACAGAACGTGAAGTCCAGAAAGACTGGGGACCTGTCGGTGAGCGAGAAGGTGTTGAAGGCGCTCATGGCGCTACCTCCACCAGAGCCGAAGTACGCAGAACTCCCCATGGGAATAGCGTTGTACCGGCAGCGTCGACTTCTCAAGACCACGTTCGTCACCGGCTTGATCAACAAGCTGGTGAGAGACCGACTGCACTCGGTGTTCAATCAGCACAGGACAGCTACTGGACGCCTGTCAAGTTCAGCGCCAAACCTGCAGAATATACCAAAATCTTCAGACCCCTCGATCAGGCGGGCGTTTATCCCTTCGGAAGGGTATCGCTTCATCGACGCTGACTACGCCCAGATCGAGCTGCGGGTACTCGCCCACCTCTCTCAGGCGACCACCATGCTCGACCCAATCCTGGCCGGGATTGACCTCCACTCACTCACCGCTGCTTCTCTGGCAAACACCACCTACGACGAACTCCTGGAGGCGGTGGCTGCGTCGAAGCTGCACGGTGTAGAGATGAGTGAACGACACCAGTACCTAATTCGTATGCGTGCTATTGCGAAGGTTGTCAATTTCGGTATCCCATACGGTATCTCTGCTCAGGGTATCCTCGTCAACCTGCAGACCCAGGCGGGGATTCGCATCACGTTGCAGGAATGTCAGCTGTACCTCGACAAGTACTGGGAGGACCACCCCGACGTCTGGGAGTACAACCTGGGGCTGATTGGCAGCGTCCGGGAATCCGGGATAGTTCACACGTACCTTGGACGGCAGCGACCGATCAGCGGACTGCGGGGGAAAAGAGCCAACAGCCACTCTATCAACCAGACCTACAACACACCGATCCAGGGCTCCGCCGGAGACCTATTGAAAATAGCCATGCTCAACATGTACCGTGACCAGCGCTTCCAGGACCTCGGATTACGCATGGTCTTACAGGTGCACGATGAGCTAGTGATTGAAACCCCAGAGGAGAACGATGCCGAAGGCCTTGAACTGGTGCAGGAGCTTATGCCACAGCACCTTGTCCCGTTCTCGGTTCCCCTGGATATTGACGCCCAACTGGGCGATAATTGGGGGGACCTCCATTGAAACCACTTATCACCGCAAACTCCGAGGAGGAGCTCGTTGAAACCATCGCAGAGGTGTACTCCAAACTAGCAGCTGGGGACGAAGACGCAATTTCGCTCTACACTGTCGAGGCCCTTGACAGGCATCACCGGAAGTTCGTACCACGGCACTACATACCCGACAGCATCGGGGAGTGGACTACCCTCCGAGAGGCTTCGGAGTACGGACCTGGGGTAGCCTGGGTGGGGGTCGACCCTGTTGGCCGTAATGCCACCATCAAGATCGCTCCAAGTGGGGGGGTGATCCTCATCGTGGATGGTGAGACCAGGGTGTACCACGGAGAGCTGACAAATTGACCCCAGATAACAGCTATAAGAGTAGTGGACCACAACCTCTTCCTATCCCTCTTGGAAGAAGGTGCAGTACAACTTCTGTCGTTGAGGGGCGACAGGAGGTTATGACATGAATGAGTTGAAAGTAGAGGCGTTCGGGCTTATCTGTCGGACGCAGAAAGAAGCAGTTGCGCTGGAGGCGGAAGTTAGCCTCCGACCGACGTACATTTTACCACCGCCTCGATCGGGTGGCGAAGGTGTGTGGATTTTCCTCACACCAGATGCCAACGAGTACATCGAGGGGTTCGCCCCTGCCGCTAGGGCGGTAAGCACTACCATCCGTAAGGAGGTGCTTACCACCTTGGGTGGTGATGACCTGGAAGACCAGGGAATCGATGGCTGGGTCATCGGCAACCACTGCAAGGTGGTAGCAGAGGTCTCCAGTGCCGGACATGTATACTCGGTGTACCAGCATGTCGGTGGCGACATTGACATTCTGGCGGAACGGGTAGAGATTGACGATCTGCCAGGGGAGTTCGTCCCGGCAGCTTACCGAGCACTGGGGGCAGAAGCGCCTAAGACCCCGGTTCACGAGATCAAGGCGCACAAGGACGCTGTTGCAGCAAAGGAGAAGATCGAGTCCGAGAGGGCCCGTACCTCCGAGCTGCAGCGGCAGCTGACGGCTATCGCCCACCTGTCGAACACCGCCGTCCGTATGCGGCTGATTCGTGCTGGCGAGGTGGTACCAATCTCCGCCACAAGGGAGGAGATGCTGGCACAGGCTTCACGCCTGGCTGGCTGGTAGAGTTGACAATGGAAACTACGTTGCACGGGTCTGGTCCACCTGTGCAACGCAGTTTCTTTACCTATGAGGTGAGGAGATGGAAGAGATCATGAAGCTGGGGGTGGTGACCAAGCACAATGGTGGACCATGCCCGAAGTGTGGAAAGACCCCGAAGCAAGAAAACGACGGTACATGGGTTTGCCCGAAGTGTGGGACACGACCCTTTGAGGTGGTGGCCGATGCCAACCAAGAAGAGTAAATCCGACGATCCTGCGGCCGAACCGGCGAAGAAACCTGAGAAGCCCAGGAAGAAGAAAAAGAAGGTGGAAGAGGAGGAAGTGCCCAAGACCACCCACCAGCTGATAAGTGATATGGTTGGCGCTGGGGTAAGGGTGTTCTCTGGATCGGAGCTGATAACCCCACAGCGGATAAGGAGACCCTTGGGGATACCGTCGGTGGACGTCGAGATAGCTGGGGGGTTCCCTGGTGCTGCGATCAGCAACATCTGGGGTCCGCCATCAGCCTGCAAAACCTGGGGGGCGTTCCGCACCCTGACGCAGCAACAGAAAATATTCGGTGACGACTTCGTGGGGGTGTACATCTCCCTCGGTCTCCACCCTGACATCTCTTTCGCTCGTCTCCATGGGCTCCAGGTTCCTTACGAGTCCGAGGCCGAACGACAGCACTTCATCCAGACCTACTACGGTATTCACGGGTCACCACCGACGGACCGGTTGGTGGAGCACGCCGGTCAAAAGGTGGGGCAGCTGTTCGTTCTCTTTCCCGAGGAGGAAGTACGCACCGGGAAGGGGCAGACGATGGAACTCAACAGCAAGCCACTGGAGAGGCTCTTCGCATCGACTGTTGAGATCTCCCGTAGCCGGCTATGCCAGATGATCGTCGTTGACGACATCGGCGGAATGCCCACCCAGGACCGGCTCAGTAAGACTATGAGTGACGAACCGAAGGTGGCGGACCACGCCAGAGTACTGTCACAGTGGGTAACACGTATGGCGTTGACTCTGCAGATGGTGGGTACGAACACGTTCAACTACACCAGCCTGTTGACGCTCTCCCAGGTGCGGCTGTCGATAGGTAGCTATGGTGGTTACCAGCCTGTCTCATCTACTGCTATGAACCACCTGCTGGGTACAGCACTGAGCTTCAAACTGGACGGCAGCGCCCAGGGTGGAACTACCCAGGAGAAGAAGCGAATCAACTGGAAGATCACCAAGGGTAAGCACGGACACAGCGACGGAGCTACCGGAAACTTCTTCTTTTACCCGTCAACTGGGGTTGACTACATTTCTGACTTGTTTACCACCGCAAAAAAGTATAACATTCTCGAAACTGGAGGATCGGTGGTGCAGTTTGAGGGGACAAAGAGGAAGGGGCATGACGACTTCAAGGACGCTATGGCCGACGATGCGGACCTGGCTAAGGCTATTCACGACAAGCTAATCTCGGTGAAGTGCCCGGGAGCACTCTTTAGGTAGGAGAGGTATGGACGACAAGCACCCACTGGACACAGAGATAATCAAGCACCTCGGTGGCCGTGTACAGCATCTGGTCACACCCACCCCCAGGTATTCTGCGTCGGGGATTGGCTTCTGCGACCGGAAGCTGTACTTCAAGGTACTTGGTACTCCCGGGGTGGAGCACATGCCGATTGACGCAGAGTGCCGTATGGCGGTGGGCAACACGGTGCACGAGGTAATCCAGAACCGCATCAAAGCCCGCTGGCCTGAGGCCGTCATTGAGGGCGACATGCGTCCCCTCGAAATCCTCCCGGAGCAGGTGGAGAAACGCCTCGGGGAGGAAGCCAACTTCGAGGGGGTCATCTACTGCTCCGGGCGTCCCGATATCCTCATCCCGTTCCATGACGAGGACGACCCTACCAACGACATGGACATCGTGGTGGAGATCAAGACTGGTGGCGCAGGTATCCTCAAGATGCCGATCTCCCAGAGTTACCGGATCCAGGGCGGTGTGTACTGTCGAGGGCTTGGGGTAAAGTGGGTGTTCTTCCTTCTCTGCGACCGGGTGGGGTTTGGGCGGAAGATGGTAAGACTGGAGAACCCCGACGACTCCTGGAACGAGGCGCTGAAGATAATCAACCTGATCGAGTACCACAAGAACGTCCTGAAGGCACCACCGGATGTTCCTCGGCACCTCGGTAAGCGCATCTGCAGCTCGTGCGCCTACTACAAACTCTGCTTTACGTAGGAGGTAAGCGGATGCCAGTGCATAAGAGCGACGTTATATCGCTGCTGGACATGAAGAAGCGGTTCGACTCGATGAAGAACACCATCGACAAGATCGACAACAGCCCGAGATTCCCAATGCCGAGGAAGCCAGATGACGAGACCTTCCCGGATCTCCCAGAGAGGGGAACCCAGTTGCTTGACGCAGAGATTGAGTCGCTGCTTCTTCAGTACCAGGCGTGGATCGAGTACTACGAAGGCAAAATGGAAAAGGAGGAGCCGTACTACGAACTGCTCAAGAGTAAAATGGAGATACTCGAGGGGGTACTCTTCGCTGACTTCAAAGCACGGGGGGTGGGATCTTCCACAGAACTACAGCGCACCAAGATGGTGAAGGCATCTGACCCTTACGTGTCAGTGCTGGAGACGTACGTAGAGGTAGCCCACGTGGTCAGGAAGCTGGAGCGAGTGCTCCGGGTCCTGAACGAGCGCAGCAAGAAGCTGAGTCGCATCATTGAGCACCGCAAGCGTCGTGGAGGTCCGGATGGATAAACCAAGTAAGAACGAGCTGATGTCCATTTGTCGGGCCGACGGTATCATCGCTCACAAGGGGCTGAGGTACGAAGTCCTGTACGAACTCGCTATGGGCGTGTACACCCCTGGTGAGGATGACTTGTACGTCTCACCTCTTCACATTCATCGTGCTCGAGCGGCACGTGCGGGGAAGGGTATTCCTGGCGTGAACCTGTCAGGGTGCGATGGTGTTTGTCACAAATGCTCAGACGCAGAAACTCTCAATTGTATCGACGAGTCGTCGAGTGCCATTGACCAACTGGAATTCAAAGGAGAAGAGATGAAGTTCACACGCAAAGAACTCGAAGGGATGGAAGAATCACAACTACGCTCGATGCTGAGGATCGACCACGGTATCTCTCGTCAGGAGACATTTGAGATGACGAAGGCGGCGCTGATCGACCTCGTCACATCGAAGACGGGGGAGGCCAATGCCGCTCCGGAAGGTGGGGCCGGTGACGATCCCGACGAGTCTGCTGCACCGGAAGAGGTGGTGGCCACCGATGGTGACACCACCGCCGAGTCCGCTGACGGGTCCGAAGTAGAGGCCGCTAAGGACGCCGTTGGTGCAGTGACCACCGGCCGGAAGCGCCGTACTCGGAAGTCAAAGGACGCCCCGGTTGCGGAGACAGTTGAAGAACCGGTGGTGGAGGAAGCAGCCCCCAAGGTGGAGACCAAGGCAGCAGAGAAGGCCCCGGTAGCCGCAGCCGCACCATCATCCGACAAGGCCACCGCTATCGGACAGGCTATCCTCAACGCCATTGGTACCGGTGGCGGCGGGCAGGTCGACAACGACTTCGTGCGCAAGGCCACGAAGAGCATCCAGGCTCTGAAGGAGGTCATCGACAACGCCACCGTGAAGCTGGGTGATGCTATCGAGGATACGTCTGCTGACCTGTCACTGGAGAAGGCCAAGTCGTCTGCTGTCGCCAAGCGGGTCGAGGCGCTGGAGAAAGCCCTCATCAACCTGGCCAGCCTGGTAGAGGGGGAGTTCGAAAACCCTCGGACGATCAAAACGGTGGAGGACGTCTCGAATCTGTAGACGCCGTGCTGGTCGAAGGTCCGGACCCCTCCTCCAGGAGTCTCGCAGAAGAGTTGCTGGATATAGCTGAAAATCTGGGAGTTACTTGCACTGATAATATCCGGCAGCTCGTGTTGTTGATGGATCTTGGAGTACCGGACTGATAGACCGGTACTGACGTGGAAAGAGGCACCCTGCTACATTGGGGGTGCCTCTTTTTTTAGCATCGAGGTTAATCTGCTATCGTCGTGAGCGATGGCTCCCAGGCAATTGCGAAGTGCTGACCGAGGAAGTGCTGGTCTTCCGCAATCGGCATATAGTCAGCAGACAACGAAGAAATGTTTATGGTGGCGGTTGCACTAACCGTGAGCCCCACGCCTCGTGCCCCCACCCATAACATGGCGTCGCTACAATGGAACGCCGGAACACAACCGTACCCAGTAACGTACGTAGCCAATTCATTCTTGGGGTCGTAGACGAGCAACCCGGGGTAGTCATCGAATCCGCCACCGTCGTTTATGCTGCACACACCGGGTCCAAGGATCGGGAACATCTTCAGTGGCTCCCCGGATTTCGTTACATACAACTGGTCCGCTATCGCCGGTTGGTAGAGTTTGTATGGAAAGTCTGCTGCGGCCTCCGAGGTGGTGCCGATTCCGCCGCCGACAGTCCACCTGAGGAGTGGTGCAACCCGGATACCAAAGTATTTTGTGGTGTCCGCAACGGTGTTGTCGGTACCAGCGTACTTGACCTCCGCACCTCCGCCCACGGTGAACCGGACGAATTTCACGTCCTGGAATGTGTTAGCACCGATAACCCATGGGGACACTGAGAGGATTGGGTACTTTGGCATGAGCACCGGGTACCCACCGGTTACCGGCCCGCCCAACATGCGTGTCCTGGGTGCCCTCACCCTGGGAAGTATCTCTCTGTATCCAGTACCTGGGGGTGCGTCCTCCGGAATGTCCTTGACATAGCAGTATCCCTCGTTAACTAGCGCTGCTACCACTTCGTTCTTCCCGTAGCACTCACCGTCTCCGGCCCCCTCCGGAACGTTCGCAGCACTATCCAGAGTGAAGTTCCACACCCACGGGCTGGAGTAGATCCTCCTGACAGTTGCCCCGTCACTATACCCGTAAGCGTAGTCCAGTCCGTACATGGGGACCCCAGGGCGGACTATCTTCATGAATGCGTACATGTTCCCTGCGCCTATTGCAAGGGATGGGTTCACCTGCATAGACCCAGACACACGATACATCAGCGATGAGTCCGGGACACCGTGGAGACGGTACCCAATCCCTGTTATGCCATCTTCGAAGGCAGCGGAATTGACGGTGATAGTTGCGCCTAAGCAAGTGGACATCGGGTCCGCAGGGAGGGCAGCATCGGACTGCGCGAACGACACCGCTGCCGCATACCTACCGCCCGCACCAGAATCATCGTACGTCTGGTCCGGGTAGGCCACAGGTATCCGCATACTACGGACTACCGTACCGGAAGTTGGAGCTACGTTCTGTTTCACCCCTCCTGGGCCCCCCCACGGGTACATGACGGATTTGTCTACCGAAGCCTCCTCAATCAGCTCAGGTCGATCCTCGGCACTCTCGAGTACATACCCACTTGCTGCTATCTGCTCTATGGTGTAGTCACACTGGATGACCAACCTCGAGCGGAGGAACCACTCGTCGTAGAAATTGAGTATGGAGAGCCGGCTCGATGCTGCAGCCCTAGTTCCGTTCGAAAGTACCACTACCGGAATAGCCTCGGTGCTCCAGTTAGTCGATGGAAGGTCGAATGTGGCGTCGATAAGTCCGACCGTCCCCACCACGTTGGCGGTGAAGATCATCGACCGGAACGCCGCTATTGGGTCCAGTGTGGCAGTCCCCGTTAGCGAGTACATGTCCGGGACTGATATCTCAAAATGCTGGAGGCTCGCTGGTGTCCCGTCATCTCTTATCCCGCCCGTCGGGTGGTCCGAAGTGACATCAACATACGACGCCTGCCCAACACGCCCTATGTCCGCCAACTTCAGCACGTCACCGGCTGGGGCTGTGAGCTCCCGTGTTATCACCCGAATCTCGTCGGGTGGGGGACCAAAGGAGTTCGCCCCGCTCAGGTAAGCTACGTGGGTGATAAGCCTGTCTGCGGTGGTGGTTATCTCCGCCAGCTTGTTCTGGGTGACGTTCCACACGCAGAACCGATTGTCATCGAGACCGGGGTCAGCTCCTAGTATTGTCTCCCAGTCACAGGCATCAATACCTGGGGAGTCCTGCACTGTCGTGGCCCCGGTACCGGCGATAGCGTAGCTAATGGCCCACCTGTTCCTGGATGGGATGATAACTTTACGCTGCGCAAATCTGGAGCGGTCCTGGTCCAGGGCGTGTGTCATGTCCACCCCACGCAGGAACATGCAGGTGATGGAGGTCATACCGGTCCAGTCCACAGCTGAGACCACCCCAGGTCGGTACAGGCTCAGGTAGAACGTCCCACCAACGTCAAGCCACAATGCGTTGTATATACCAAGGAGCTCAGTACCTCCTACCCCAGTGATGGCGTAGACATGCACGTACTGCTCCGCCTGCTCGTTGCCAGGTCCGAGGGCGTACAGGCGGTGCTCGTCAGCGCTCCAATCGTCGACAGTCAGCAAAGTTGCCGGAAATCCGTGGGTCATAACATACCCACGATCTCCGTATGGGATCTCAAGTCCGTACATCTCGTGCTGCTTTACGTGCGCTGTACCGAAGAGGAGCGTATCCACTCCGGTGTCCAGTAGGCTGGTCTTAGGGACATCTGCGCTCGACGTGTACACCAACTGGCGTCCATGACGACGTCCGGCAAACGGGCCAGTGTAGATGGTGTTAGCATCCTGGTTTCGGTACAATGGGGCACCGATCATCTGTGTCATGCGCTCGGTGAGGTCAGTAGCGTCGTCGTACCCCTCTGACAGGTCCAGTAGCGATTGGAGTGGCACATCCGGAGTCAACCATAAGCTGAACCCCATCTCTATATCGGTCATAGGGAGGGAGTCGTACAGTGTCCTACGCCCCATCCGTGCCCCTGTACCCATGAAACGGTACCCGAGAGACTCGGCGTCGGTGGGGTTCTTATCAACCCAGTACATAGTCGTAACGCTTTCAACCACGTCCAGGAACCCAACGTCGTAAACCTGCCGCCACGGTACCGTGCGCTGGGTAAATATATCCAGTCCCCTCCCCAGGTCAGTTCCTACGGCCACCCCATCTATACCTGCTGGGGCGCAAACGTACAGATAGTTGATATCATACGCAGCAGAGCCGTCAGCCGGCGGGGTCGACAAAAACCCTAACGTGATATCGCAGCCACCTGCGTGGTTATCAACAACACTCTCAGCAAACGCCATCCCAGCCCATCGAGACCCTGTAGACATCTGGAAGTATAGGATAGACGGCATGCAGTCAGTGGAACCATCCCTAATAACTGACGTATCTTTCGTCATGGACGAGCAGAGCAGCTTGAACGTCGGTCCAAGCACATCGATCTCTAGCTGGATTGTCGCCCCACCACCCAGTTGTGGGTTAGTAGCTCCACCTACTGTCAGAGTATACACCTGGTCGGTGCCCAGTGCCGTACCTTCAGTCACCCTGTCAACTGCCCGGTATCCAGCCCCAGCGTGCGCCCTGAAAGCTAGAGCTGGATCGGCAGTGTGGGAAAAGATAGCTGCTGCCGAGGTCTTGAACGACACCGCATGCCCGTCAACGGTGATATAGGCACCCGTTGCTGGACTATCAGTAGTCATTCCACCTTCGTACGACGACACCTTCGTCTTGTTTCGGTAAGCTGCATTAAGCGTGACAGCGTCCAGACGTAGGTCGATGTTGTAAAGACTGTCGACCGGGTCGGCGTCCCAGTACCCGGTGGTAGGAGTACCTCCAATCTTGTTGAGTAGGTCGATGACTGTCGGGGATACTATCTCCTCAAAAAGCTCGGTGTCCTCCTGCGCTATGTCCCGCAGAGACAGCGGTGCCTTGTACGCTATTTTGAGCGGTAGGTTGTACGGGGCGGTGATGGTGACGTCTGCGTTGAAAGTGATCACTGGGAACCACACAAACGGAGTGACGATCCGTACTGACCCGGTGGCCACACCTGCGCCGGTGAGTAGTTGGCAGGGGAGCGGGTCCTGGAGATGACTCCAGTCTGACACGACTGCCGGCAGGGCATTCAGTACCAACGCACCGTTGGCGTCGATATCAGTGATCAGGTAGTTCCCGTCGTTGGCGGCGTCACCGCCCGACAGTACCGCTATCATCCCAGGGACAGTGTGGGTTTTCCCGATGATGGTTACTGCTGACCCGATGGACGGGTCAGCTGCGTAGTCCCAGTTGTCCCTCAGTGTGATCTGGGACCCACCATCGAACGAATTGATAATGCACCCGTACCCAAGCTCCTCGGAGAAGAACAATCCGTCCTCATACGAACCACTAAGGGCCCCGGAATGGAGTGTCACAGTATATTGATCCGGGCTGTCTCCGTCCTTAGAAGCTATCACCCCTGTGAGGATCGCCCTAACGTCATTCGTTGGGGCCACCCCCCATGGGTATATGGTGTCCACGGTGGTAAGTGTCAGGTTGTCGAACTCGAATACTCCAGCGTTGTACACGAACTCGAGGATCCCCCCGTTGTACCGCTCGACAGCCGTCGGAGCCAGGTCTGCCCAGGTTGTGACGTTGGATAGCCTGGCGTCTTTGTTATCAACTACCCCAATATGGGAGCCTAAATCAGCTGCCAACGTTGGGAGCATCACCGGGTTGACACCCCAACACACCATTTTGGTGGTGTCAGCACCATGTCTAATTGATATCTGCTTACGCTGCACTGGGCGCACCCGGATCAGGTCCATCAGCGCAAAATCAGTCTGTCCTGCCAGGGCGGAGCTGATCCGGTTGATGGACACGTCCGAGGCCAGCTCCCCCTTGTACATCATCCGGGTTCCTCGAGAAGGCACCTCATCGGGGCGAGTGATGCTGTTGAGCTCGGCGTCTATGTCCAGCTGCGTCAACTGCCGGATGCTTCCCAGCAGATACCCGAGCCGTAGTCTCTCTTCGAATGGATTGGGCATTAGAGTCTCCAGAGCCAGAGGGCTTCGACGATGGTGCCGTCCTCAATGGTAATCGGGGTGAAGCAATTGTAGGCAACGATGCCGGGGAATCCTGCCTGGTAATTGGTCAGGTTCGGTGCGATGGTGGCGGGATCCGCAAGCGACGTGCAGATCATGATCTCGGAGATGTCTACCGTAGATGCCGGGACGTACGCAATATCATCGTCGTCCCACACGCACCGAGCCATGAAGTCGTACGCCGTCGGGAACACCTCGAGGTCCGTTGAGTCTCCGGACGGGAGGATCTCCTTCAGATATGGACCGTCGACAGCCCCATTGCGGATCGGAGTCTCCAGGGTAGAGACGAACACGCTCTCCTGGAACGTCCCCGCTGTGGCGTACATGCCACCTGTCCCCAAACCCATGTACCGGAGACGGTAGTTGTTGAACGGTGGAGCCAGCGCTTCGTCCACGGTCCAGTCGCTGCCTTCCTTCCCTGGGTACTCTGCAGCGGCGTCGGGTGCCTGCTGGAAGGAACTTGCACCCAGCAACCCCCGGATCCAGCTCCTCCCGGAGTTGACTACGATGTTGTACCCGGAACGCTGCTCTACTATCTTTCCGGACGCCTTGTCCCGCTTCATGATAAAGCAGACGTTAGACGGCTTCATCTTCTCATCAATTTTCAGTCTCATTTCGTCACCTTCGTCGCTATCCTACATCCGCAGGTACATGCTGTCAATCCGACTACACACTAAGAGTGAACACGTTTGGCATAGTGGTGGAGCCGTTGGGGTCTGTTATCACGAGCGAGTACATGTTCAGGGCAATAGCCGGGACATCGATAGTAATTTCCGTCTGATCCACTATCACCAGGTTGAGCCCAGGAGTTGACACGGCCAGAGCGTCAACGAAGTCCACCCCGGTGACGCCTAGCAGCATGTGACCGTAAATGCTGATGGTGGCACCGACCCCTCCGGTTATTGCTGAAAGCTTACATCCTACCGCCACCGGATCGCCACTGATACCTGGAGGGATAGGCACGTCCTCTTCGAACCCGGGCTGGATAGTGTCGGTGACGTACTTGGCTCCGTCGTAGGTAATCTCCTTGAGCGTGGGGTGGGCCATCGGCCCCTTGAGCTCCGGACTACCCCACAGAACGCCACCGATTCCGGTAGGTGGTACGATCTCAACCGTATCCCCTTCCAGCAGGCCAAATATCCCAGCCCCATCGAGAGTCACCTGGGTGGCACTGTCACGAGAGAGTACCAGCGCTGTCTCTAACCCCGGAACACCACCCCTCTTCGTGATGACCCATCCCCGGTCAACCCCGTAAAACTCGAAGTCCTTGTCCGCCGCTGCGTTCTTGTAATCAACCCCTACAGACACCGCATTGGCCACCAGGGTAGTGTCGTTCGTACCGGCTGCGGTAACCCTACGGAGGGGGATAACGAACGGCAGTCCCATCCTGATCCCACCGTGTACAACCATCATCTCGTCCTGGTCGTCGTTGGTTACGGTGTCGTCAGCCCACAGGTCATTGAGCATCCCGTACTCAGTATAAATGACCGTGTCGGTAGCATGGGTTACCCACCCGAAGGTGTCCTGGGTGAGGTTCAGCAGAATACAGCCACGCACCACACCAGCAGCCGTGAATCCAGAACCGGTGCAGGTCAGGTTGGTTCCTCCGGTGGCGGTGAACGCAAAGTCCTCGAACGGGGCTGCTACCGGATCGTCTATCATGTAGGCCACACCCCTGGTGAGCGGGGAGTCGTGGTACACGCATCCGGTGGGTACATCGTACAAGCACTTCTTCAGGGTCAGTGCCAGGGTGGCCGTCTCTCCCACGTTGGCTTCAGTGGAGATCGCAACGACCACCTTCCCCTCTGTCCATGCCGGCTTCGACCTGGCGATGAAGTCCCGCAAAGTGCCGAGGTTAGCGCTTCCGGCCAGATCATGGGTGACCACGACCAGGAAGTCATGCCACCAGTCCGGGGAGTCCTTGATGATTTTGTACAGGGAGAATTCAGATCGTCCATCAACCCGGTCTACCAAGCTGATTGAATCCTCGAGCAGAGAGAACTCAGACACGAAGTCGTTCACCACGTAGGAGGTTTTGAGGGAGTCCCCGTGGTAAGCCCGGACGTCGTTTAGCCCGGTGATCGCCAACCACTCTGCACCCACGCTGGTCACCAGACCACTCTCGGCAGCGAATGCCGCTCCGGCCAACGCCCCGAAACTCCGCTCCATCATGAACTTCCACGGTCCATACAGCAGCTGGTCGTACACCGACCGGATAGCGGGAACCAGTTTACTCGGGTCAGGTAAGTCCTCGACGTCGACGCCAACCATCTCTCCGAAGGTGTCAGCTGCCAGAGTGTTGAGCAACAGCATGTTTTCGCACCAGAGGGACTTGGGTGGGAGACTGGATACTGTGTACGGTTCTGCGATTATCAAGTTATCGTCGACGACCTCGTAATCCTGATTGACAACCATTGCTGGGGCGTCGACGTCGAGGGTTACTCTAACCACCGGTACATGGTGGACGTGCTCCGGCAGTGGCACCGTGGCGGATCGCACGATAGCTGTGCATGAGTAGGAGGCAGTGGTGTACAACGTCCGCAGGGTGGACAATCCGGCGTACAGATCCCGCATCGAGAAATAGTACCTGCCCAGTACGGAGTCAACGTACCTGATGGTGACGTACGCCTCTTCGACTGTGTCATCCACGGACGCCTGGAGTCGAAGCATGTCTCCTGCGGTGTAGGAGTTTTCAGAGACGTACTCGAAGTATCCCAGCGACTCCCAGTTCAGCACCGTGATCGGACGTACGACACTCCAGGTAAACAGCCCACTGGGGAGCGCCGGTGCGGTAAACCCGGGGACATTGGTGAACGTCAACGAGTGACTGGTGGCCACCGTAACCAGGCGGGGTGACCCGTTGGCCACGACCCAGTCTCCGGCGATGATGTCCCGAGAGAACAGCCCGTTCCGCAGCTGGATTACTCCAGCGCTGGCCAGGTACCCGTAGCTGCTGCCGGAATCAACAACCTCGCTGGCAGGGATGGAATCGTTGGGCGACCCCATCTCATCTGATCGCAGGGACGTCATCTGCGCCAGGAACGAGTGTACAGTACCGGACACGGGACCGGACGCATACCCGGTGACCTGGATTGAGACGTACCCACCCTGGGTGCCGGAACCGGAAAGTAGTGTGCACTTCAGTTCGTCAAGGAGGATGCTGACTACCTGGTAGGTACCACCCCCAACCAGGATAGTAGATCCCAGGGTAACGTTGGTGTTGTCCAGCCACGGGAGACCCTGCGTTGACAGGATGTAGTAGAACTGCCCCACCTTACTTACTGTCACCGGGTGGTACACGTTCTCGGTGACGGCGCTCATGGTGAACGTGGTGGTGTCGCCGTCGAAGTCATCAGTCGGGTAGGACACGCCGCACAGGGCGTACCCGGTGGTGTCTGGGAGCGTGATATCCGTCTTTCCTGAGAACTCCTCGTACATCGGCAACCCAAACCAGCGCTTCCGCCAGAACTCGGGGATCTTGTCGAAAATGCGGGTCATCCGAGTCTGGTGGATGTCCAGCATGTCGGACGCCAGGATCTGAGCCCCTCCCTGCCAGGCCTGCTCCAACTTCTCTCGGCCCTCGATCTTCTTCCAGAACTCGTACGCCACCTGGCGATTGATGAACGACACGTCCGGTATCGACCCAAACACCACCGAGGAGTTGCTCACCGATATTGGGTACTCCTCAGTGGACCAGGTCCCCCTGGTAGAGAGTACGTGGAGGTACGATACGAACAGCCCTTTGGCGCTCAGCAGCACCGACAACGATGGTGTGGTGGAGATAGCTCCGCCCGAGAATAGGTACACCCCGGCCACTGGCAGGTCCTCTGCGTCATCGGAGGTTGACACCTCTAGCAAAGCGGCCACCGCAGGGTTGTAGGAGTCATCTGGGGCGGAGTCCAGCGCCAGTCGGATGTCCTGGTACGGAGTCGTGGCTACAGGGTACTGGAGCGTGATCACCAAACCGGACACACTCAGAGCAACAGGGGCAGCGTCGACAATCCGCAGGATGTAGGTGTTCCCGGTAGTGTCGAGGTCTTTCATTGCGAACGTAACAGTCTTCAACAGGGGCGTGGTCAGCACTACCGACGCTGCAGACTCCTCGGTTACGTATGTCGGTGCTCCCGGTGGTGCGGTCAACTCCCACAGGTACTCTACCGCTCCAGCGTCCGGGTCCTCTACAGAGTCTGCATCGAGGGATGTGAGGACGCCGATGTACGAGGACGATATCCCGTCAATGTCGAAGGTGGCTGGAGCAGGCTCAGTGATCACATCGCCAGAGCGGAGTTGGTACACCCGAGCGGTAACAGGCGAGGAAAACGTCCCGAGGAGCGCAACCTGGAGCCCGTCGAACCCTACTCCTGCAGCTACAGCTGGCCAGGACCATGAGGAGCTTACTTCCCCGTCCACCAGGTGGTACAACGTAGCATCACCGGCAGCGGTCAAAGTCAGGCGGAAGGTGCCACCAGTGATCGCCACGACCTCGGAGTCAATCAGCTTAGCGTGGACGGCTGTGGGGACTCCTCGGTATAGTCCGGCTTGGGAGAAGTAGACAACCGCCTCAAACGACGGTGTAGCCCCGTGCACTCTAAGGTAAGATGAAATAACGGCGGTGCTGGGTAGGAGGGTGGGTTCCACCTCGAACTCGAAGAACGAGTCGTCGTCAACTACCTGAAGTACCTGGACAGCAGCTTCTGCCCCGGTTACACTTTGGAGTTGCAGGGTGTTACGCCCGTCGATAGTAGCGAAGCTGTACGCCCCGTCCACCACTGGGAGGGTAACTAATGTCACATCAAGAGCTGCGATCTCACCTAGAAGCAGAAGGTTCCGAGCAGGACGGTCCGGGGAGTAGTGAAAGAACTCTGAGGACGATAGGGTTGGGTGGTTCAGCATACGTCCTCCAGAACGACGAACGTCTCAAAATGATCCGTGAAGCTCCTGACCTTCTCCATGGACACGTAGAGGCGATCACCGCTACCATCCCCAATAGCGAATGTCCTCGCTGTGGAGAGACACGCTGCATACCCGACCCCCAGCTTGTCGCTGGGTCCTTGAAGTTCTTCGCTCGGTGCACGTCGTGTCAAAGTCAATTCTCCCCATCCACTGGTGTATTCACTACACCTGCGTGATAAGACTGGCATCGGCCTCGATGTGCCACAGCTTATGCACACTCACCGTGTTGCCCAGTAACAACTTCCTCGTCCTGTCTACGTCCTGGTACGCAACTATAAGCCTGGTATCGAGAGTGCTGAGCACCCCGTACGGCGATAGCCACCCCATCACATCTCCCAGGGTGATGTAGGTCCTGGTCTGTAGGATGGAGCTGATGTTCTCGTTTATGACGGATACCAACTGTGGGATGCTGACAGTAGCTACACTGGTGATCGGCCCCACCCCAATACGCATAATCGGCTTGGCTTTCGCCAGGGCATCGTCGGCGGTGGCCCGGTAGTTCTCAGTGGTGATCAGGTTCTGCAGCAGCCGGGTCGTGGGGGATGTTGAGTACACCACCTCAAACTGGTAGTGGGCTATCCCTACCAGATCTCCAGCAGAGTTGGGTGCGTACGGAGTGACCACCAGGTCAATGTCCTCGTTGACACTGCGCTCGAACCCTGGCTGGGTGCTGGCCCGGAATCCCGATATAACGTACCCCCCACCGATCTCAAGTGCATCACCCCTGAGTACCTTCTGGCCGTCCCCCCCGCCTAGCGAGATAACCTCCAGGTCCACGTAGTAGTGCCCGTAAGCGAAGTCAAACTCACTGGGCTTGGTGACGACCCTGCCACGCCTGAAATACTGGACAATGACTTCAGTACTATCCTCAGGGAACCCCGTCAAATCCCCGCTTTCGGGGACCAGTGTTATGGTCCCGGCTAGTGACCACTTAACTTCGTACTCACCAAAGTAGTCTGGGGTGTTGGGCACTCCGAGCAGTGGTAGGTAGTTGAGTGCCCCTCCTGCGGTGAACTCTAGTGCACTGGATGATAGGATACGCACGTCAACCGTACCACCGAGGTCGTCGACTTCTACCGTCACTGGGAGGTGGGCTTCCATCTGCTGCTTGATACCGCCAACCCCGGAGTCGTCATCGAACGCCACAGGGTTGGTCCCCTTGAAGCTGAACGTAATGGCCCTACCGTCGACAACCGTCGTCAACGATGTGCCAGATAGATTGTACTCGTCAGGTACACCAGTCATCGTGGTGATGGGGGTGGTGAGGATCTTTATCACGTCACCCGCTGCCGGGCGAAGCGTATCCAGGTCCAGGACTGATGAGGTCATCTCAATCACCCCACCACCGTTAGTGATCGTCATGATCTCGGACGTGATTGCTACCTCCGCCTCTTGCTCCGACGATACGTTGAGGATAAACACCCGGTCGTCAACCGAGAAGGTGGTAAGGTCGTACCGGCTGACGTTCTCCGATTCCTCGTCAATCGATTCCGTGGACAGCGATGTATTTACCATCCCCACTTCGCAGTACAGTCGATGGTCAAAGAACATCCGGATGTTGGTGATTTGTCTGGCGTATATCCCGAACCCCACAGCCAGCTCATCGTAGACCAACTTCTCCCGGTTCACCCCGTAGTACACGAACTTACATACGTAGTACCCAGGGTCGCCATCGTCGAGGTCGATGACGTAGTAATTCCCGACGTTGAGGGTCCCACTGAGTACCAGGACGTCCCCAGTTTGGACGTCGTAGTTTCTGAAGTCCTGGTCCCACACAAGCTCCCCATACCTACCCAAGGTGTCCGTGTATTCCGCAGTGATCGCCCCGGAGTGCCCGTCCTCTGATAAAATTCTGTAGTCTGGCCCGTCAGTGATAGAGTCGGATAAAACTTCGATGCGTACTGGTAACCCGTACCCCAGGGAGAGGCCGGTAGGGCTCCCTCCTGGATCCTCTGGGCTAACATACGGGGTGAGGAACCGAACCTCCGATAGCTCCACGATGGGGAGCACGGGAGCATCGTACTCCTCGTAGATAGCGTATTGCACAGACGGGCCAACTGACGCTGTGGCCCTATCCAGCTGAATCCACGTAGCTGCGACGTCCTCGATATCGTACTCACCGATAGACCCACCTGTGAGAATCTCTAGCTTCTGCCCCACATCTACGTCCGAGTGTATTCCCCCAGAGATGGAGACACGGTTTGTGAGCCCGCACACCATGTCGGTACCTGACACGATAAGGGACCTGTTATCGTCGAAGTCCATACGCATTAGACGATGCACCACGTATGGCACATCCTCTACTAGCCCAGCGAATACGTGGTCAACGTACACACAATGGAGGATGTCGTTTACGCCGTTTATAAAGTACGACCCTCCCTCCACTGCGTGCTCTATGGTGATTACGTCCCCCGTCCTAACAACCCCCCCAGACCCAGGGACGGAGATTGTACCCAGTGCTCCGCCAACCTCACTCCAGCCGGCAGTATCCCCATCGAGCACGGGATCGAGATTGGTGAAGGTGGGGATGCGTACCACCCTGCCGTCAGATGCGGAAGCATGGATGTATATATCCGTGCACCCACCCATGGGGATGTCACCATCGGTGTTCACTACGTCCCCGGTGGGGAGAACCAGAGTACCTGTGAGGTCGTCGTTGACCACCCTCCTGGTGGCCGTCCACGGTTGCGTGACCCCGGTGTACTCTAGTAACGAGGACGCAGCTCCGCTGATAACAGCAAAGTTGGGAGATGGTAGAGGATTTGTGAACCATGCATCCAGGGTGTACACCGAGAACAGTTCGTCGCCATCATTGAATAGGATGTTGGTACTGATAGCTGGGGGGATCGGGGTGAACTCCACGATGACCTCTGCTGCCGTCAGATACCCCCCAATCAACCCAGACTCAACCTCCGCCGGTACGACCCCGGTCATAGAGTTGGTAAGTCCGTCGTACTCACACTCAAGGAGCAGGTACTTCCTGGCCTCGGGGGTTACCCTACTGGTGAACTCCAAGGTGATGTATATCCCTGTTGCCGGCATCTCCGGGCTACCTTGCCAGTCCAGTGTGGAGAATGTCCCGGCGTCATCGTCCCAGGTTCCGAACTTGATAGCGTTGAAGGCCCCAGTTCCGATGGTACAGAACAACCACAAAACGTACTGCTGTCCGTAGCCACGACGGAGCACGGTCGGGGGGTCGAGCAACATCAGGCTGGTAAGTGAACCATTTCCACGAGCAGAAACAACAGGGAACAACTTTCCTGACGCTATGGACTCTCCACCTCCCATGGGGGCGTCAGCATCGGGGAGCCAGACGTAAACATCATCCGGGTAAGACACAGTCGTGTACACCTCCAAGAACGTCACCGCCACCGACTGTGCGCATCGTGCTCCCTGTCCGATTGGGTACCCGAGTTGTGTGCTGCCGGCACCGTGACTCAGCACGGAGTAGTTCAGGAACGTCAACGCTGACACTGGGGCGTCATCAGAGAACGGGTCACCAGCTATCTCGTACTCCGTCCCACCAAGCACAATGTGGGTAGGAGGGTTGACCATCACGGGGATGGGGGGGATGAGGTTGACGATCCCATTGGTCCAAGGGGAGCTGAGCCACGGCGCTACAGCCCCGTCGTCCACCAGATCCCCGTCTGTACCGGTGGCCACCGTGATGCGGAGGTCCTCATTATCGAGGTTCCACCGAGCCACATCCCTCTCCATGTAGTAGTCACCCTTTCCGACAGCGTACACCTCGTACGCACCCATAGCCGTGTCCACCATCTTCTGGATACCGGCGACGGTGCTGGGTCCACGCTCCGAGGCTTCCGTCCGCACCCTGTCAATGTAGTCGGCTACCGACTCCTCGTCGTCACCAAACTCCCCAGACTTCACGTTGGTGGCGAACACCACGCCCGGTACGTTGGTGACGCCCTTGATCGCCCGAGGAGCCACATTGAACCGCTTCCCAGGGTCAGACGACACGAACTGGACCTCCACGTAGTAGTAGGAGTCCTCACGCTTGTCGACCATATCCTCAGGCTGGAAGGTGTACGTGTCCTGCAGCCCGAACTCCAACCCGTCTGCGGTGAACGCTACAGCATTGAGAGGCACCGCCAGGTGTCGTGGGGTTGAGAAGTACATCCGCACCTTCAAGACACCGTACTTACCTCGCTGCCGAGACACACGGGTTGACGTGAGCAGGTCCTCGAGTTCGTCGACAGCCATGATCTTAGCGTTTTTCAGGCTGATCGTGATCTGCGTTTGGCGGAGCTCTCGACGGATGGTTTCCAGCAACACCTCTAGGGGGATTGCGAACATGTCAGAGTTTGCCTGCAGATCGTCTACTGCCATACCGGGAAACGCCGCAGTGAGGCTATCACGTACGAAATCCTTAGCCGATGGCATAAGCGGATCGTCACCAAAACGGTCAAGCACCGGCTTGATGAGACGCTCCCACTCGTACGTGCCAACACCGGCGGTGAGCTTCGGGTTGTATTGGGTAACCATGTCCTGCAGGAACTTTGTCAGGATGTCTCGGTTCATTTAGCTCCCTCCCAGGACAGTAAACTAACCAGCGACCCTGCCGCTGTGTTCACTCTGATTCTCGCTTTGGCACCTCCGGAAGTCGTTTGGGACACCTCCAGCACATCTATCCCCAGCAGCTTCTCCGACGCCAATAGATTCTTACCGTTTCTCTGTGAGTACAGTATTGTTTGCGACATGTCGTACACCGCAGCAGCGATTACGCTCGGCAGGTCCACAGCCTTCACCCCACGAAGATCGGGCTTGCTTCCGACACTTGGCCTCCCCAGTACCGACCCCTTGGGGGTGAGCCACAGGCGGTGGATGGACTGTAGCAGCTTGTCCGCCCCAATAGCCGCATGCGGTCCCCGGAACTTCAGGGTGGCTGCTGCTCCATCGATATTCCGAGGACGACCTCGAGCGCTGAAACTTTCGAATGGGACACCACCGGGGGTCTGGAATGTCACCGACATCCTGTCTGCCGAGAGGATGTACTCCGACACTGCTACATCGTTGACGTACAGTGAGTAAAGCTCGTCAACTGGCGATCGGAACGTGGCCTGGATGGTGAACGGGTTGAAGGAGATTGCTTTGGGGGACGACGCCAGTACCAGAACCGCTTCTGGCCATGTCACCTTCGTGTCCTTCATTGTAGCCGGTCCTCACACTCCTGGATGATCCGCCCGAGTTCGTCAATTTCCTCTTTGAGAGCATCCCGACGGGCGACTAGATGGGAAATTAGACTCCCATCAGAGATGGACGGTCGGCTGGTAACGTGTGATGCCGTAGCGTAAATCAGCTCGTACGTTCCTGCGTCGTCTGCCATTCTGCACCTCGCTGCTATTGTATCACATGGCGCTACAAGCGCAACGCTTTATACCATGGTGAAGTCTTTCATGGAAGACGTTGACAGAGCATTGCGCATGGAACCACGCTCAGCCGCCAGGAACGCCGTGACCGCCCCGTAGCGGAGGAAGGCTGTTAGGAGCTCCAGCTCCCGCTCGTTCACGAAATCCACAATGTAGTTCAGCTCCGCTGAGTCAATGGCCTCGTAACTACTGGTTGCAGAGATAATTGCCAGGCAGGCGTCAATGTTCGAGACTGCTGCAGCGATGTCATCCTTGATAAACGAGGGGGTCAGCACCGGGTTCTTGATCATATACGCCTGCAGCGAGCTGTACGTTATCATCCGCAGCGCCCCCGGTGAATACACCGTAGACGAGAACGGAGTAGCCTCGATGTCCAATCCGCTCAAGGTGATGACGTCCCCAGAGCTCACCACCGTGTACTCCTCACCGGAATCACCACGTACGACGTACCCCGATGAGATCCCTGTGGCGGGGGTGAACGAAGCAGCATTCCCCACACTCTCTTCCCCACTGATACCAAGCTCGGCAGCGTCGGCGGAGGTTTCTACTGACACCACTGCCGAAGCCAGCCCGGTAGCGTTTGTCAGGGCATACGGGGAGTACGTGAGGCGCACCATCACCTCGTCGAGATTCTTCCCGGGGGTAGCATCCAGCTCTACGTTGTCCTCGTTCAGGGTCACTATCCGGTACGCCGCCCAGTGCTTCTCCGAGACGAGACGCACCTCCACCACCCACGACGCAGTTACCTGCGCCAGTAACGACGAGCTAATCAGCACGGTGGTGGTTCCGTCCAGTTGCACCTGCTCAGGGCCCACCACCAGGGGCTCGTACCGGATGAGGGTCAGGGGTGTTGGTGGATCGGGTAGGATGGAGTCCTCTCCCCAGGCCTTGTAGGTGGTCCCGTTGAGGGTTACCTCAAGCATCTCCTGACCGCCGGCGACTTTTCCTGTAAGCTCCACATGACCGCCCGACCCGAGGACAGACGTCATCGCAAGAGGAAACTTTGTGGTCAATTCTCCAGCCAGGGTCGTTGGGGTGTACGTACCGGGGGTGAGCGCAACTGCTGTCGTCGTGATGACACCTGCTACGCTTCTGTACGTCACAGTCACCAGGGAGTTATCTGGTGTCCCCTTCGTGCTCGCACCGGGGACAACCCCGATAGCGTCGTACCCGGTAGGGTAGACGGACACAGTTCCGTCGGTGTCGATCTCTGCATCTGTATCGTATTCGTCGATGGTGATACTAACCCACCCAGTGTCGTAGGCCACTACCACCCCAGCTGGCATAGCAGTAGTGAAAGCTGCCGCCACCTCGGCCTCAGTGTGGGTACCGTACGTCAGGAGGTCGACGGTATATGTTTCGCCGTAGATGTCCTGAGAGGGGACGGACAGCGTTATGGGGAAAGTCCGCTCGGTGTGGACAGTCGGACCCCAGTACACTCCGGGGGTAGGCCAGGTGGTTAGCCACACCTCCGTGGTACTGACAACGTTCTCAATCACGTAGTAGAACACACCTAGCTTCAGGAGCATCCCCCTTCGAGCGTTGATGAACGTGGCCAGCGCCGCCACAGCCTGCCCGCTTCCGGAGACCGTGACACTGATCCCGGTCTCTACCAGGGTCGTAAACGGGGTAGTAAAGGTCAACGTAGGCTTCACCCCAGCAGACAGGGTAACATTTGACTTGGGGCCAACAATGGTGGGCTTGGTGGACACAGGTACAACCCAGTCGACGTCAGAAACCCCAGTGCCTACTGTGATGGTTGCTGCTGCAGCGAACGTGAACGGACCGGAGCGGAGCGCCACCTCGGGTGGTGTGCGGGTGCTGTCGGGGGTGAGGGTGCCGGTGTACACAGGTCCGTGCTGGTTCCACGTGTCCTTCACCTCCAACGCCGCCTGCAACGACGCCGCCAGTGTTTCGTCACCGGTACCCTGCACCTTGTCGAGCACCGGGGCGAGCACGTCAGGGGTAATCCACATTGCGGAGAACTTCGGTGACGAGAGGGCTACCCACGTGGAGATTTCCTGCACCAGCTTCTCCACCTTCGTCCGTCGCTGCTTCAGGTACACCTTCGTGGACGACCGCTCCGACAACGCCGAGATCATCCCGTCTAGCGACGCTACGGTTGGGGTAGGGACAGTGGTCTTCACCTGGACGGTGCTCCCACTCTGTGCACTCAGTTCCTGCGACAGGAGCCCCCTCATCTCCGTGAGGTTGTCGGTCAAGAACGAGACCCCTCGCTCCATAGCGGCGTAAAACACGTCTGGGCTTCTCAGCATATTGTAGGCGAGGCTGGCCTGTGCCGCCAGGGTGTCACCTCTGGACGTGAGCAGTTCCGGTCGCATCAGGTGACTGTTACCTCGATGATGTCGGTGTACTCCACGTCATCCAGAGGGGCGATGAGGCTGAGCCATGGATCCTGCAGAACCGCAGAAATAGTAGCCGTCCCCGCACCAACCGCCGTGATCGTCAAGACCCCGTTGTCGTCGACAACAGTAGCCACGTCCTCGTCGCTGGAGGAGAAAAGCATCGAAGGCTGTCCGTGGGTCTCGTCAAACTGCCGCTCAGGACCGCTATCCACCTGTAGCTTGGCGGAGGACAGCGACAACCCACTGTAGTACAGCTGGCTGTACCCAACATCCTCGCTAGCGCCAGCAGCGAGAGCCACCGCTGCGGAGTCCGGGGTAATCGTCTTCACCAAGGGGAAGAGCACAGCACTAAGATCAGCGGCCGACAGGTCTGGCACCTCGAACCACCAGCTCTGGGAGTTTCCGATAATATCCAGCATGTATCGACCCCGACGAGGAAGGTCAAACAGGGTGTACCCGCTGGCGACCTCTACCACGTACGGAGTCTTCAACATGAGCAGCTGCGTGGATGACGATATGACTGTCTGGGGTGACTTGCGCTGCAGCACGACCTTCATCGATGGCCCACCCCCGTCGCCAAGGATGGTCCCGGACACTCGACAGTAGTGCACGTTCTCGGCCGACGGCAAAGATAGAACCTCCACCCGCAGGGTGTGAGTAAGCGTGTCTGCATCCACTGCCATAGTGTACGGGACCGGGGCGACGTACGGGGTGGTGGGGCAGGAGACTCGGACGATGTAGTCGTCCTCATCGAGCTCTACCTCAGCTTCCCCGTCCTCGTCCGTGGTGGCCTCTACAACCAGGTCACCGTCGAGGAACACTTTAGCCTTGGCTCCCTCCACGAGGTTGTCCAGCTGGTCCTTCACCGTCAAAGTTACGATCATGGTGTCCCCTCTGCCCCTGGTTCCTCTTCATACTGGTCGAGCGTCAGGTGCTCGCTCGGGTACCCCTCCTGCACCAGCGCTTCCTCTACAAACGCAAGAGTGGCTACCAGCTTATCACGCTTGGCACTTGCCCAGGCGTAGACCGCCCGCAGCCGATCAGTTTCGCTTCCGTCCGCCATCGCCAGAGAATCTCCCCATCTTGGTGCGTATCTGCTTCTTGTAGTAGGAAACTGTGCTGGGGGAGATGCGGAGTTTCTTGGAAATCTCTGTGGTGCTGGTGTTCCCCCGGTCCAGCATGTCGTACACGCTACGTTCGTGACCTGACAACTCGTGCTTCAAAAGCTTCCAGGTCTCACCCTGACTGCTGGCCATCTGCCCTCTGGGTAATTCGTCCTTGGACGTCAGGCGGATAGACTTCAGCTCCCTCTGGAGCAGCTTGTAGTCCTTCTCTGACAGCCCACCGGACTTCGCCTTCTGCCTGGCAGTGCCCTCCGCCTCCTCAGCTCGCTGAAACTTCCCTACCTGCTGCAACCGAGCATCGGGTATCCTCAGGGGGGTGGCTCTCCGCAGTAGCGGCCGATTAGCTGCTCGCATGGAGTGCACAGCCCAGGTCTTGGCTTGAGTTCCGGCTGAGGGGTTGAAGCGCTTCAGTCCACGCAACGCTGCGGTAGTAAGCTCCGCCTGGGCAATCTCTCTGCCTACCACCGGGTAGTCACCGGACCTCGCAGATACGATGGGGCGCAAGTGCTTGAGCACCTCCCGAAGGGACCCGGTGGTGGGTTCAGTCTGCCACGACTTTACCGCTGCCCCGAACATGTCGTCTGTTTGCCGCTTAGCCATTACGTCCCCTCGTTGCTACTGGCTATCCTACCTCGATACACGTGTCCCATGCAAGCGACATCACTTTTCCGGATTACCGACCGGTAGCTTCAACTGGTGCTGGGTAGAATCTGATGAGTACAGTCGGTTGACCGCTGTCAGCACCGTACCGTAGCGGGGGCCACGTGGATCTCCCGGAGAGTCATTAGAGTTCAACGAGTCAGCTGCTACGTCCGGACGGAAAGCCATGAAATCCCCGAAGTCGATACCGCCACGCCGAACTACTCCCCCGGAGGTCACAGACCATCCCAGGAAAGCGTCGACAATATCGGCCACACTGGCTCCGTGATCAATGTCAATGTAGTTCGCCATGCTATCCACGCCGAACAGATATTGGTAAACTTTACCAATCTCCCCGTTGGAGAAACATTCGCTCAGCCACGGTGGGGTGACCAACGCATCGTACGCCTTCTTTACTGGGCTTCCCTCTGTTACCGCAAGGTCATCGGAGAGATCGTTGAGGACGTTGAGGAGGTGCTCCGCCGCCGCTGTCAACTGCGGTGGTTTCCCGCTGCCGGCCGCACTCACTTCGTAGACTGGGCTGGTGTTAGCGTCCACCACCCGAAAATCGTCCTCCGTGACCTTCTGGTTTTTCCCAGACTCCACATTGAACACCGTCTTCCCCTGGTTGGCCCCCAGCCACTCATTGTATTCGGTGTCCTGCTGGTTTTGCATGAACCCTGCACTGGCTTCCTCGTATGTTGAAGCCGCATCAATAGATGTCTCGATCTCCAGTGCCTGCCTCGCAGCCTCGATGGAGTAGAACTGCTCAGACTTCTTCTTGTGCTTCCCCAGCTTCTTGCTGACGATGGCGCAGGCACGACTGTACATGTCCTGAGCATGGGCTTTGTTGATCTCGAGATCCGCCATGCCTATGAGGTCTTTAGCGTCATCGAACTTGGACGCCTTAGCGGTGTAGTACCTCCGGTGGATCATGTACGTCTCACGCTCCGCTGTTCCCATCAGGTGAGAGATACCAACTGTAGCCGACGACGTACGTTGCTGAGTGATCTGGTAGCTGACGTTCTCTATCACCCCGGTGTACCTGGCATCCCCACCTTGTCCAGCGGAGGAAGACCGCACCAGGATTCCAGCCGGCAACCCCGGGATGAGGTTGAACCACTTCTTGCACGAGACAGACGCTGTGCGAACCTGTACCTGTGCTTTGAAGAACGCAAAATGCGCTAGGTCCTGGACGAAGTCAATCTCCTCCTTCCGACCCTTAGCTTTCTGAAGCATCTTCCCGAGCTTTGACAAGGTGCTGAGATCGTTTACCGTGAACCCGAGGATGTTGGCTATCGGGACGATGTTTGGGACCGGTCCGGAGAATATCTCGTGTGGGAGCATCACCTCCTTACCGAACATTGCGTCCTCGAGTATCAGCTTCTTCCCCTTGGAGTCTGATACCCCCTCGATATTCGGGGCTACGACAAAGCTGGTACTGTGCTTCCGGTAGAACTTCCCCGCCCCCGTCTTCGACGGGCACACCAGGAGCAGCCGAGAATTCTCCGCAGCGTAGTTTCGGTTGATAGAGATCGTGGTGTACATGTCCGGGGTGATGACGTTGCACGCTGGTGGCACGGCGAAGAACAGATCCGGGAGTAGTATCTCCCCAGCATACCGCTGCGGAGCAGACCCCACTGAGTGCTGCTTGGTGTAGCTTGTCTCCGCCTCCGTCAGCTCGTTGAGTGCGGAGTAAACGGACTCGGAGTACTGGACTAGCAGCGACCTGCGGGTGGAAATTATCTTCTGGAGCTCCGCACCCTTCTCCGACGCTTTTGCTACGAACAGGGCCACCTTCGACAAGGCCACCCCTGCTGATGCCAGCATGTGCATGGACTTGGAAAGCTCCTGCCCTCCAGGGTACACGCCTGTTGTTCCACCAGCATTATATAATGTTGCTATCCCATGTAAGTAGTCACCCTGTGCGTCTATGTGCGCATACTTGTCGACAGGGGGCCCAGCAAGCCCTGTGACCTCAGCTACCTTGTTCCCGAACCCTTGTATACCAGCAACTACTTCCTGGCCTATTATCTCCCTGAGATGCCCACGGCCTTCGTCGATATGCGCTACCACCCGGTTCCAGGAATCCCTGGACGGGCCTACCATCTTACTGAACGCAATGTCCTTGAGGTATTGTTCGTAGTCTACGTTCACCTGTGCGTACAAGGTAGCCGGAGCTAACAGTAAGCCGCTCTCCGGGGATCCGAAGTTCATCTCAGACCCCTTGCTCGTGTCTCCGGTGTCCTTGACCTTCGCACACAGCTCGAGGACCTCCTCCAGTCGCTTACGTATCCCGGAGAACGCTTTCGTCTGTGTGTACGTGCGGTACTTCACCTTCTCCATGGCGGGGGTCAAGAAGTTGGGCGGGAACACGATCGACTTGTAGAAGGTACGTTTCAGCAACTCGGTCTTCAGACTCGCTACGTTAGGGACTCCGGAGCCGGTCATGGATGCGTTCATGACGTCCTCCAGCATCTTCTTGGTCCCCTTCAGGGTGAGGAAAATTTCTGTGGTGTCATCCTGGTACGCTGAAGCGATACAACGGTCCAGCTTCAGCCGCTCATTGGCCAGCTTCAGGAAAGACACCCCGGAGGTGTCAGAGTGGAAGCCTAGCTGCATGAGGTGGATAATTCCACCAGGTAGCCCGGGGAGCGCATTGTCCGATACTGGTGAGAGTATCGCCCGTGAGATATCTTCGTGATCCTTTACTACAGCGGCCCCGGAGAACCGGGCGGCGATGCCAGTGGGGAAATCTTTGGACTTGGAGTCGGCTGTCGCCAGGGTGGCCATTTCCTGGTAGGTGGATGTACCGTAGCAGGAGATGACACACTGGTCTCCTCCCGGGCTGGTGACGTACTGGTATGAGAGTATCTCCCCCTCAAACAGCAACTTCCCGGTTGGGTACTCCTCGTTGTCGATAGGGAACTCACTGGAGTCAATGTACTCAAACTCTATGTACGTACGTGCTTCAAAGAAGGGGTCACCGTTCACAACTATCTGCGCTGTGACCGTAGACATGACGTTTGAGCCGTAACCACCGTACACCGACACCACAGGGTACTCTATTCGCTCGATGAAGCCACGAACATCCCGGTAAGCTCTGGTGAACCCGTCGGTGCTAGATCCCATAGACTGGACCTACCTGGCTGGGTGCGCCGGTGTTGGATGCATTACCAACCGTCACCATGGCGACCGGGCTTGAGCCCGTCTCATTCGACGACGTCGGGGTGAAGTCGAACAGAGGGCCCACCGGGAGGCTTCCGCTCTTCCCTAGCGACAACGCCTGCGACATCTTCTCTGTGGGGCTCCCCTTGTACTCCGAAGAGTCGACCGACACACCCAGCTGGAGGGCTGACGATGAGGTCTCCAGTGGGGACTTGGAAGGTTTCATCATCGGGGTGTTAGCCGATGACATACCTACCCCGAAGTTCTGGGACGAGAACCCGCCTTTCAGGTTCCTGGAGATGCCCATGCGGGCCAGAGAGAACCCACTCTCCGCCAGGGAGAATCCGAGGTCACTCCACATGCTGGAGAACGAAGAGTTGTCATAAGCTTCACCCGGGGTGTACTCGGAACCAACCCCGAAGCGGAGCCCAGCGGTGAGCGCCTTCAACGAGTTCTCCACGGCCTGCAGACCGGTCTCCGCCATCTTAGCACCGTCCGCTGCGGAGAGGTCACCCTTAGCCACCGCCAGTGCTGCAGTCTTTGTGAACCCGTTGGACGTCATCGTCTGAATACCACTGTCTACTGCTGCATTACCTGTGAGTGAGCCAGCGGTGGCCACGTACGTAGAAGCCCCACCAGATACCAGGTTAGCGGCCATCTGCTGCTTCCCGGCCTTGTCCAGGCTGGACAGAGTAGTCCACTTCGCCGGGTCCATGGCGTACTTGGCCAGCGAGCCCAAGGCACGAAGCCGAGGGTCAGTTGGTTCGAGCGGTTTCCTGCGGTACCCGATCTCCGCAAGACCATCCATGAAAAACCTCTGGGTGATGCCATCGACGAAGTACTTGTCGTCTATCAGGTTCACCTGGGAGTCGTACGTCAGTCCCTTGATATCCATCACCAGAAACGAGAAACCGAAAGTTGGTGCGTTGTCCTGCTCGGCGTTCATGGCCACGGTGGAGTCGAAAATCAGACCGTAGTAGTTTACACCGTCCAGGACCAGCATGTGGATGCTGCCGCTCTTTACCATCTTACTGGCACGGAACTCACGGTCGTATCGGTCCATCCACTCCTTGAACCACTCAGCGTGCTCGGTATTAATGAGAGCACCGTTGATCCGCATCGACCGGGGTGATGATCTCCCGGAGCTCTCGATGAAGAACGTGTTGTCCTGGGTGGGGGTGACACCGAGAGTTTCCGCATCCGACCACTGCACGTCTATGACGGTGAAGTTAGAGTGGAACGTCGAGGAGTTCTGGACGTTCACGAGACGGGCTATACGGTCCGGGCCACGCCGGCGACCGTGGATGGTCTGTTTCCTGGTGTACCCGTGCTCGTCTCTGGTGTCGTACAACTTACGCATATCGGCGTGCCCTTTCGCTACCTGCTTCTTGAGCGCAAGGGAGCCCGACTTTTTCATGAGGAACGTGTTCTCGGTAGCCGTCTTATCCGACACGAACTGCTCTACCTGGCTGGCCATAGATTGGAACGACATGTTATCCCCCCAACAAGGTCTTCTGAATCATAGACGAGTCCACCCTCGGGTACAGGATCTGCTGCCGACGACGCTCCGACACCGCTGAGTACGTGAGGTGAGCGAACATGAAATCGACCGGGATAGCTGTGAACTCCGAGATGGTGTACGGCCCTTCGACGTTGGACATCCGCACCTCAGGGTAGTCAAGCTCTGTCTTCACGATCATCATACCGTTACTCTCCTATATCTTCTTTGTCGCCAAAGCGTATCTTCAGACCACCGCCCTCTATGCGCTGAAGTGACTCCACCATTTTGTTGAATACCGATGAAGACTCCTTCCCTGAGAACATGTCGACCAACTGCTTCAGGACCTCGGTGTTTATTTGCATCTCCTTAACTACCGGGGCGCTCCCGCTCTGTAGCGTCTCCGCTTTCTTGGCTCCGAGGGCACCGGTGGCCTTCCGCACAGCCTCTTCGGTACTACCGCCCCCAGTCTCCAGGAAGCTAACGGCCTGGCTGGTCAATCCAGCGATATCCGATCCGGGGGCCGCGTCCTTCCGGAATGTCGCTTCGATCTGTTGACGGAGCTCGTTGGAGACTCGTGGCGTCTTCATCTGGAGATCCCAGGCACCAACACCCTTGGCTCCAAACTGTCGACCGGTTATCTGCTCCAACGCTTTCAACCGCTCGGTGCCAGCACCACGCTGACCCTGCTTCGCCTTCTTGTTCCTGAACGTCTTTACCCCAATCTCCTGGGCCTGGTATATCTGCTCCCCGACCACACCGTACATCCCCTGTAGGGACGGGTCGGAGGCGATGTGCTTCAGGGCGATCTCCTGCTGACCGGAGTTCATTGCGGCGAATGAGCGACTGAACTGGTTAGTCAGGTCTGATGCTTTCTGCTGGTGGTCTTTGTAGTCCTTGCGCAGGTCGTCCGCTGTGCTCCTCGCCGTCTTGTCGTAGAAGTCATAGAGGCCGGTGATCGAGTTCGTGAACGCCTTGTTGTACCCGAGGCCCTCCAGAGAGCGCACCGCACCGCTCTTCTTCATGCTGGCCACTACGTCTTTAGCCTGACCGATGACGGCCTCAGCGGACCTCCCCATCTCGTCGTTGGCGTTTGCTGACGACCAGGTAATAGCCTCTTGGACAATTACGTCTGCTTTCTTGTTAATACCGAGATCAGTGACCTTCACCCCACCGGCGGCAGCGATCTCCTTGGCTAAGTCTATCGACCCCTTGGTCCCGGGTTCCATCTTCATGAGGCGCTCGACCTTATTGCGCATCTTCGGGTCAGCCATAGCCTCGGACAAGTTCCCACCAAACTTTCTTAGATTTTCGAGGACCTTACCCCGAGCGTCGGTGGTCGTAGTGCTCTTCGGCACGATGCGGTCTTCCATCAACCTACGAGCCTGCTTGTACTCCTTCCCGGCGAAAGCAGCAGAGATCGTCTGATCCGCCATGGCTCCAGCGAGTCCTTGGGCGGAGTCGTTTATCATACCACCCAGGGTAGCCCTCTTCGTCGCCTCCCTCCACAGGCTCTTTACATCCTCGGCAACAGAACCCGATGCACCCTGCGCCTGAGACACCCGCTCGTAAGCCTCCCTGCCTTCCCCGGTAAGAGACCCGGTTGCGTCGGACAACACCCCCATGTCCCCAGCAGCTGCTTCCCACGCTGGGAGCACTTGCAGTTTCTCCATGACCCCAGGAGACCACTTCCCGGAGAGGAGGTTCTCACGCTCAGCGTCGGACCAGAGTGCTGACGCATCACTGGCCTCGCCCATGAGCGCCTTTATGGATTTGGAACCCTGTACCCGCTTCTCCAGGGATCTCTGAATGATGTTCAGGTCTGCAGCGTCCTTACCAGCGTTCATGAAGAACGTCCCGGTATGTGCCTCAACCGGTGTGTACGTCCCACCACTAGCAGCCACGAACGTGGTGCGTTTTCCCCCCAGCTCTTTTCGATCCCGCTCCTTCTGGATCGCCCGCCTCCGCATCTCCTTCTCGTCCCATCCACCGCCCGTTACAGCTGCTCGGAACTTCTGCGCCGACATAGCCTGATCGATGTTCACCGCTCTGGCACCTGAGCCGACGGTACCGTCGGCTTCGCCGTAAGAGTAGATGCTCTGCCCGTCACCGATAGGGTACTCGTTGAATTCCCTTATCCCCCGATCAACCCCTGTAAGCCGTTCCAGGTCGTTTACAGATCCCGGACGGAGGGTTTCCAGCCCCAGCGCACCAATAGCGGATATAGCACCGGCCTTCAGCGCAGTTCCGGTGCTTTCATCGTACCGCTTCAAGTAGGGTGTAGCAGCTTTTGAAAATTCGGGACTTGGCGCTGCCTGGTTAGCGGTTCCCGGGAACTGCCGGTTTGCTACCCGCATCTGCCCGTACAAACCCCCCTCCTGAACAGCAGCGTTCATAGTGGAGGAGTCCCGGTTGTACTGCACTGCGTCCCACACCCCTGTAGCTGCTGCTTGAGTGACGTTCAAAGGACCAGTGAGAATCTTCGAGCCCACGGATGCGATCTTCCCGGCGGTACCCAGAGAGCCACCACCCAGAGTACCGCCCAGACCCCCCTTCCCCCAGATTTGCGAGGTGGCGCTTCCAGACAGCATGCTCGCCTGTACACGTTGCCCCTCTAAGAACGTACCATGGGAAAGGGATGACGAAAACGTGTTGAGTCGAATCCCAGTCAGGCCCCCGTCGCTCCCACGTTGTCCCTGAATTGGTGCCGACCCGGAACCGTAGGACATAGGGAGGAAACTGCCACCTACCCCCGCACGGGTAGTAGACATGGAGAGTGGGTCCATGAACGAGGAGTTGGTGACCTTACTAGGCATCCTGGCGAGGGCTGTAGCACCCTGCACAAACGGTGATATCCCACCTCCGTTGTACGCCTGCTTCATTCCCGAATTCCAGCGGCCGTCAGTGTACTCGAACAGCTCCTGCTCGAGATGCGCTGTACGCTGCTCGATCAGGCTGGTGGCCTGCTGCATGAGGTCTTTGCCCATGTTGTTGAAGATACCAGAGATCTTGTTCTCCACCTTGTTCCAGACACGGCTGGCTATCTTTCGTGGATCCAGTGCCTCCTGCATGGCGTTGGAGCGCATCTCTTTGATCCTACCGCCGAGCCCCGTCATTCGGCCAGTGGCGGCGTCCATAGGGGAACCACCCACCCCCTCTTTGAGCAGGCCCAGCATTCCCTCGCTCATCCCGGTGGAGCTCTGGATACCAGCCTCGATGGAGGTATCGTAGAACTCGCTCTCGTAGCGCCCAACGACAGTTCCCAGTTGCTGTGGATCCGTCAGCTCCATCGCCCGCTTTACCATGGAGCCACGATTGGTGGCCAGTGCCGAGCGGATATTACGCTTCTTCAACGCAGCCTTGGACCTCTTGGCCAGCTCCTTAGCGCTCATCCCGCTATTCATTACTCGACGTAGCTTGTACTCGTCGAGCTCCCCACCCTCGCCCATGGAGACAGCCAGCATCGCTGTCATCGTGGAGTTCTCTCCGAGCCTGGAGGCCAGCCCCATGTACTGGGCGTTCATGTTGAACGCTGCCTGGTCACCGCTGAGCCCGGTGGCCTCGAACACCTTGTTGCTGAAAGCCTCGTTGGTCTTCAGGCGTTGACCAATACCTGTGGTTATCTGCCCGCCGAGGGCCGCTCCCTGGCTTCGTGACATCCCCAGGCTGGGGGCTGCTTGCATACCGGTTGACATCCACGACATGATAGTGCCGGCGTCCAACCCGGTTCCTCGAGCGCCCATCGTTACTGCCGCCAGGGCGTTCCGTTGTCCTGACGCTGAGGTGAAGCCCATCCCCTTGAAGGACTTCGCCATTGAGTACGCTTCCGACAGATCCTTGTCGAGAAGGGTGGCTACCGCTTTAGTCTCGGCAATCAGCTTCTTGAACTTTTTCGAGAACTCCTTCACATCCGAGGTGTTCTTGAACTCCCCACTAGCCCCGGCAGTACGCAGGAGCCCCATGATACTCGATCGTTGACCCTGAACGTCCTTTCCCATGTCCAGGGAACTGGTGATGTCGTTATCTATCTGCCGGGTAAACCCGGCGGAGATGCCACGCAAACCTGAGTGCGGAGCGATTTCACCGAGCACCGACGATGTCTGCATGAACTGACCCATGCCAGTACCGACAGACCGACCCATGGCGGCAATTCCGCCACCGATGGCTAACGGGATAGCCATCATCGCTGCACCGCTGGCGACGGCACGTACTCCGGCCATGGCCATGCCCCTGACGCCCATAGCCTTAGACATCGCCGGGAGCCCGACCTTCATCATGTCCCCAGCGCCACCCAACTGCGCTGCCGTGAGTGTAGTTTCCCTAAGTGCGGTCTTGCGCAGGGAACCAAAGAAGCCGTGACTTGCCGACGACAGAGGATCAAGCATACCCAGCATCTGGCGAGTACCGCTTGCCCCGAGCTTGTGCATGCCCATAGTCATCGACTTCCACTGCAGGCCTGCGAATCCGGCCATACCTATTGCACCAGCGCCAACCACGCCCATAGCGGCGGCACGCTGCTCCATGGGTGCGCCGGCAGGACTGAGGCCAGCTCCATACCCACTTATCGGTGCAGGACCTCCCAGTGGCTGGATGATCGCCCCGGGAGGGGTCTCGTACCCTCTAGCGGCAGCGCCCACCATAGCAGAGTAGTTCTGCGCCTGGGCCATCTGTGCTTGTTGCTGAGCAAGTATCTGCTGTATTTCGTAAGCATCAACCATGGTACACCCATTATTACTCTGGGAACGTTTCTTGACAAGGTGAAAAGCGGCGTGCTGCTACCCGTTGGACGCCTGCTTCTTACCCGTTCCACGCTCCGCAGATTCCTTGGGTTCAGCCTTCTTTCTAGTCTTCGGCTTCCCCTTGGTACCTGGTGCCTTCTTGGGGGTCTTTGATTTCCTGGAGGGGGGTGCTGGTTCGAGTAGCAGCTGCTTGTTGGTGGCGCACGCCGTTTCCTGTTCACCCAGCTCTTCGTATACTTCCTGGGCGATGTCCTTGGGTACACCGTACGGGAGCATATCGGTGGGGGTGGCGTCATCGATCAGCAAACCCAGATACTCCCGGAGCTTCCGGTAGACTATCTGCTTCTGATCAAGGACGTGTGCTGCCCTCAGTATCTCGTTGATGTCAAGGCTCAAGGAACATCCTCACGCACTGGGCTATGGTCGCCCCGGCTCCGGTGTCCCTGGCCAGGTTGTCCCTAGTGTACAGCCTGTACTCTGTGTTTTCCAGGAGGTCTTCAACTGCCTTACGGCCGATCTTCATGATATCCCTCCCGGTGTCCACCGGCTCCGGTATGTAGATTACCAGAAGATCGGCGTCATAGTCCACACCTTCCAGCACCTTGAGGATGATGTCGGCCACGAACGCTCTATCCCCCCGGATAGCCAGCCCCTCATGCCTGTCACCAGGGTCATCGAAGAGGGTGTAGCACTTAGGGCACATCACCTCCGGTACCGGGGCGTAGCAGTTGGAGCACATGTACTGGTTCATCGACACCGCACGACGTGGGTCCTGCAAGTCCATCCAGTCCCACATGGTGATGTCAGTGAACAGATCCTCCTTCCCGGAGATGCGTCCCATCGCTAACTGGATAATCACCTTCGGGTGGTTGTCGGGGATGACCGCTGCAGCCATGATGTCGGCTGTGAGCTTCTTCTCGTTCTCAGGAGTCATACGGTACCGTCCCTCCCCCACGCTTACGGTTGTTGTTGGCGAGTGTAAACTGCCCATCCATATAGATACCCGGGACACGTACGTCGACGATCAGCTGCTCGTGGATCTTCCCCTGGATCTTGACCTTCTCCACCCGACCTACCCGGGTCCTGGGCTTGTCGAACAGGGTGGTTACTTGTTCATGGTGGACGTACACACAGAAGTCTTCCCCATGCTTGCCGGCTCGCAGTCGTGACCTGGTCTGGACGGGGAGCGCATCGTATTCCCCCTCATCCACTATCAGCTGCAGGAACTTGCTACCCTGCAGCACCTTGCGGACAGTTACTCCAGCCTCCTTGAGCTTCCCCACCAGGAAACGTACATTCTCAACTGTTGACGATGCCACTGATCACCTTCCTCACCGTGTCGATTGGTCCGTAGTAGGTGGGAGCCAGCAGCACCACGTACTCACCTGGCTCCAACTTCTCTGATTGGTAGACCGGAATGCCGAAGAACCTGGGTGGTACCCCTGCAACTGCCAGGGACCTCGCCGTCTCCTGACAATCTACGTACATCCGGAACGGGCGCAGCTTTTGAGCATCACAAAAACGCCAAATCAAGTGGATGATTGCTGACGGCGACGATGACGGGATGGTCTCAACATCTCTAAGGGCCATGACGCTGCCAAGGTTATCGGCTGCGTCAAACTCCGTCTGGTCACTTAGCTCCGCCGTCACCTCCGTGCGGTTCAGCACCATCTCCGAGAACATCGAGTGGTGCGCAAACGCTACGATGGACATCAGCTCATCGACACTTCGGTGGTCATACAGTCGCTTCAGCTTCATCCGACTTCTCCTTCACCACCGCAAGGGTCTTGTTGCTAGTGAGTTCACGGAACTTCCGGATGCTGGCTCGAATCACCCTGGATTTGGAAACTCCCGTGGTCTCCGTCACCATGTCCAGGAAGGCGTTGTCTGCAGAGCTAATACGAAACGCCAGCAAGTGATCCTTCTGTTGCTTCTTCTTCTTAACTGGGTTTGTCATCTTCGCCCTCGGTCAAATCCATCTCGACAAAATCGTCATCGGGGGGAACACCTTCCGACAAGCGCAGAGCTGCTAGCACTTCGTCCCGAAACCTGGGTGGGACGGGCTTGGTGTTTTTCCCGAGATCTGCAAACGCCACGTCATTCCCGGTGACGTACAGCGCCACCATGCTCGTACCATCGTTGGTCTCAACCGTAGCCCAGTAAAGCTTGCACTCCCTGATTCCTGAGACTTTCATTGTTTCCCCCCAGGGGTAGTGGATGGTGCCGGTGACCACGCTGAACCACCAGGTAACGCATCATCTTCGGGGAGGTCCTGCTGCGGAAAGAGCCTCACTGGCTCCGGGTCCATAGGGGCGTCGGGGATGTCAGCGTAATAGGTGTCTTCATCCTCGTCGAACATCTCCGGGTCCGCCTGCTCCTGCATCGTAGACGTAGCAGCAGGAGTTGCGTTGCGGGCGTTCGACAACAACCTCGGAAACGCCGTGAACAACGCCCCATGGGCGTCTGGACCCAAGGGGAGATCGACAGTCTTGACCCCGTCAGTGAGTGTGAGCAACACGTAAATCTCTGGGGGGTTGGTGTCAAGGTCTACACGGTCGCTGATTGCTTTCACTCGTAGGGTCATCGCTTACCTCTCCTGGGGATCGTCGGGTGTGACGATACCCCTCCGTTGTCAAACACCGGACGCCGCCGCCGTACCTCTGCGTTGCGACGATCCGCTTCGACCGCTGCAACTTTCTCCCGAATGTCTGTGGTCGACGCCATCTTCTCCACCATGAACGGGTCTCGGTTGGTCCATTGATTCATACGCTCGATCATAGCTGCGTGTCGCTTGTCTCGATCTTCCTTGTCTTCCAGACCGTACACCTCCAGAAGCGCTGTCTTGATAGTCTCCATTTGCTGCTTGTTTGTAGCCTGTAGACCGGCGAAGTGCAGATCCTTGGTGAACCTTCGCACTTCCCGCATGCTTACGTACAGCAACATGGCAGACTCCTGGATACTCCCCGACCTGGGTAATCCCCCGCAACACTCGTAGTACGTCGTCATGCGGACCCAGCCGATCGGGGAGTCTATCCATTTTTTATTGCTCCTTCCTCCAGCAGCTTGCGAACTCGGCTAACGAACCAGCGGTAGTTGATCCACACCATCCAGAACGCCATTTCCTTCAGGCTGTGGATGTAGACCAGGTTCTTCTTGATGCCGTCGATGGGGTCCTTGGCCCCTGCTGGGTCTTCCATCTTTTTGTTCTTGTTGATGGACGCCACAGCGCAAGCCAGGGATGCCGAGCAATAGCCACGCACCGGGTCCCACCCGTCCAGGGCTGCGTCTTCAGAGAGGCCGGCCGCTTTCACTTCGGCCACCAACTCCGCCTGCGCCAGGCTGGTGTACTTGTTGATGTGCCCCTCGTGAGCTGAAGACAGAGTGCGGTACTCAACCTCTAGTGATCCGGGGATAATAGGTACGAGCTGCTTACCTTCCCCGAGCAGTACGTCACCGGTATCGAGCTTGGATGTCCCTGAGGAAATCCGGGCGTCAATGGTGTCGTGCATCTGCTGGAGCATCTCCCGGGTAAATCCGAACCGCTCGAAGGCGTCCGGGTCAATTCCGTGAATCATGCGGTCACGGATCTTTTTCTGCTTCCGCTCCTCAGCTGAGAGTTCCTTGTCCTCTGCTACCTGCGCTGCTTGCTCAGTCTGCTTGTCGGTCATTAGTTACACTCCTCTGGGGCACGTTTGACAACTATCAACCCCTGCTCCTCGAGACTCAGCAGGGCTGCGTTCAGTTCCTCTCTGCGCTGTTCGTCCTCGGCTTGCATCGCCAACTCCATCATCTTACCAACGGCCTCAGCCTCCTCGTCCCCGAGGTACAAAACCTCCATGGTCACCTTACTGGTAGCCTGGGTGGATCCATCTGGTTGTTCGAGCGGCGTACTCTGGTAGGAGGTCACGGAGATTACGAAGGGCCTCCCCTCCACCGGCTGGATCACCCGTGGCAGCAACGCACCCGGGATCTTCGACAGCGCAGAGAAGGTAGGGATAGACTCTCGGTTTTTCTGCCTCGAGCAGATCACGCATTTCATCAATGGTCCACTTCGTTCGTACGGGATGATCAGAGCCGTCCCCGACTTGAAGGCGTCGTCAAGCTGGGTCAAGTACAGCTGGTATTCTCTGGACGCTTCCTCTTTGCTTACCTGGTTACCGGTCATATGGGATTCCTCCTGCGTTATGAGAACTGTAATACACGAGTACTGAGTAGGTCAAGGGGAAAGTATAACAACGTTCACGAGGGATTACACACCGTCGAGTCGCTCTTTCATAATCTTGGGCTTGTTGTCCGATTTCTTGAGGGCCATACGGACCACACGGTCGAGGATAACGCCACCGGCCAGTCCTGCTGCGGCCTTGGACCCGGTGCCTACCACGATCTCCTTTAGCATCTTCTTCGAGAACGAGCTGCCCATTGCCTTATGGAAGAGGCCGGCCTCTACGCCCCCACGTACACCTGACGCTACCCCGCCGGCTATACCCGCCCGCAGCATGGACTTGGATGACGACTCGTCCTTCTTCTTCAGCCCCTGGGCAATCGCTATGGCGGGGATCAGGGCGGACAGTGTACCGGGTATACCCTTGGCGATGGCCCCGGCCAGGTAGGGCTTCAGAGACTTCCCGGCGGCACCAGCCCCTGTAAGCATCTTGTGCCTGGCCCCGTGCTCCGCAGCACCCTTCACCGCCGAGTACGTGAGGCCGGCCCCGAGCACCTGCGCCATACCCCGTGCTTTCTTCTTGGGGTCCTCTGATCTGAGGTCCTTGATGCCGTGCGCCAGTAGCGGGAACGTAGCAATCCCTGGGAGGGATCCGGCAGCAGCCTTCCGAGCAAAACCGAAGGACTGTTTCAGGCCTGCTCTGGAGAACGCACCCGGGGTGCTCTTAGGGAGGAGCCCTGTGGACTTACGCAGTGCCTTGTCCGCCATCCCCACGATGGTGAACTTGGGGACATCAGCCACCGCCTTGACGATTCCCGCACCCACAATCGCCTTCGCCCCGGAGGATCCCAGAGACTCTTCTTTCTTGTGCTTTGTCATTTGTATAACTTCTCCGTTGACAGTGTGCACGTATCGAACTACTCTGATCCTACGACAACTGGAGGAAACATGCAACCGACAGCGCAGGGCATGACAGGATACTCCGCAGTAGGGGAGTGGGTGGTGGTCAAAGAGATCAAAGACCCATCAGGCGCAACTATTGTATCAGCTGGTGCGCACGCACGTGAGCAGCTCGGACTCGAGGTAGAGGTGGCTTTCCCGGGTAGCAAGTACGACGTAGGCACCAGACTCATCGTGAACATGACCGTAAGCACGGCTATCCGGCTGGGCGGCGTGCAGTACCGTGGCATCCCCATCTACAACGTAATCATGAAAAACTCATAACCACAGGAGACACAATGAGAGATGTTGTCCTCAACCCCACTCAAAGGATGATCAACGGCCTCACCAGACTGCGTGAATCGGTCGGTGTGACACTCGGACCTAAGGGACAGAATGTCCTGCTGCAGCCAGAGATCGGTAACAGCACCCACACCAAGGACGGCGTTACTGTCGCCCTGCACTTCGATGACGACGATCAGGTAGCATTGATGGCCGCTCGTACGGTCATCACCGCTGCCCGGGAGATGGCCAGCAAGGTCGGGGACGGGACCACGTCCGTCATCATTCTGGCTACGGAGCTGTCTGAGCGGCTGCTGCTGCTCCCCCCGAACCTGCGGCGAGGGGTCATCAACGAGCTCAACATCCTCTACGACGCTGCGTGCGCACGTATTGAGGCTAAGAGCATCCCCATCGAGGCGACGATCGAGTCGCTGCTCCCGGTGGCCACGCTGGCATGCAACCACCAGTACGACCTGGCGAAGCTTGTGGCCGAGACGGTCACCGCAGTGGGGGCGAACGGTGCGGTGTCGTTCCAGCAGTCACCTCGTGGTGATGGTAAGCACGAGGCGAACGTCACATCCGGTCTGCACTTCGACCGGGGGGCAGTCCACGCTGCGTTCTTCACGGACCCCAACGCCATCGGTACCTGGCGACAGGAGGACTGTGCGGTGTTCTGTTACAATGGCACACTGAGCGAGGCTAGGGAGCTGATCCCCATCCTGGATGGTGCTGCCAGTTCGAAGAAGAACACCCTCATCATAGCCTCGGACATTGTAGGCTCCGCCCTGGCCACAGCGGTCAGTAATCACCGAGCCAGCTCGTACCCCCACAGTGTGGTGGCGGTCAAGGCCCCGAAGATGGGACAGCGACGCCTGGACATGCTCACCGACATCGCTATCATCACCGGCGGCACCGTCTACGACCCAGGTGTCCACGGTGACCTGGCGAACCGTGATAGCGGTCAGGAGATGCACAACTGGCTGGGAACCGCCGAGCTGGTGTCAGTCAACGCAGCGTCCACATCCATCTCTAGCTCCGCTGGGGTGGCATCAGAGATCGACCGAATCGTGGTGGAGCTCAAGGAGCTTGCACTCCGGGTGGACCAGATCGAGCGCAGTCATATCGAGGACCGGATCGCTAAGCTGGTCGGCGGGGTCGGGACCATCCTGGTGGGTGGTCGTAACGACGCTGAGGTGAAGGCCAGTATGTTCCTGGTGGAAGATGGGATCAGCGCCTGCTTCGCTGCTCTGCGGAAGGGTGTCATCCCTGCTGGTGGATTGGCCTACAAGTGGTCTCTCCAGCTCGGACGGGCGTACAACCCAGACTCGGTGGTGAAGGTGCACGCCAAGGAGATCTTCTGCGCTGTGATGGAGGCCCCGCTGAAGCGACTGATCTCCAACGCCATGGAATCGGGATCACCCGGTACCGTCACGTACAGCCTGATCACCGACATGCTCAATGAGGACGACGACGTTGGTTACAACGTCCTCACCGACGAGATGGAGGACTTCCGGATGACGTTCATGGTGGAGCCCACCATCCTGGCTGTGGAGGCACTCCGCACCAGCCTCGGTTGTGGCTCTATCCTCGGCTCCACCGCTGCCGCCATCGTCAAGCCATCGCCTGGAAAATGAACTCGCACAGGGCCAGCCTGGAAGCCGCATCACTGCTCACCGTGATGTACACACTGGACATCCCAACCCCGGTGCTGGAATTCCTGCTGCGATTCCGATACTACGAGTACGCCCCAGACTTACCTCACGTGTTTGTCAGGCGTGTCAGAGCGTTTCCACCCGGAAATCTGTACACGGTGTTCCTGGGATGGCTAGAGGACCAGCACCCGCCAGTCATTGACGTCCGAGAGGGGGAGCACATCCAGGTACCAGACGACTGGGTACTCTCGATCAACCCCGAAGATGACGTCCCCGGGGTGGTATTCGGGGCTACCATCTACGCCCACCCCTCAATCGAGATGGTGACCTCGAACACGGCGAAGGTGACTATCGGGCGCACCGAGCAGGAGCGCAGTATCCTCTGGACCTTCCGCAGTACCAACCAGTTCCTGGTCAGAGCACAGCAGAACGGTAGAGTGGTGTTCGCAATGAAAGGGGTGCCAACTACACGTGGATGGGTGCGATCAAGGACTGATTAGTAAGGCAGGTCGACGGGGCCCGGGGTGAGTGCGGTGTACTTGGCTTTCACCGGTACAGCACGCTCGTAGTCGATGCTGGTACTTTCCTGCATGATCACCGCCTGAGCGTTGAACGCAGTCTGGTACCCCGGAGCGATGCACTCCTCGAAGTACGACACCAGCACGGTGTTGTTCAGGTTGGTGTGCACGATCAGCATCAACCCAAACTGCCGGGAGAAGAAGTCCGACTGCAGGTTGTACAAGAAGTTCTCGTACCCGGGTGGGATGTGCGGCAATCCCCAGACCGGTGCCTGGTCGGAAGCAACCGCCGTAGCGGCCCCACCGGGGTTGAGTGCCAGCCCGTCGTAGTCAGGCCAGACGCCGTACAGCTTCCGGAGCAGGGATGGTCCCGAGTAGTACACGTCACTCAGGGTCAAACCACCGGCAGCGTGTCCAGTGACTACGTAGCTGCGCTTGGAACCGATTTCGTAGAACCGTGCCACACCCAGGGTCTGGCCCCAGGTAAAGTCTTGACACAGCCCCATCGGGAAAACCTGGTTCGAGATGTTGTCAGCATCCAGTTCAGCCAACCGAGGCGGACCAGAGGCGAGGAGGGTGTGCGTGGACGACGCATGCTCCCCTTCCTTCATACCGCCCTGGACGGGCCAGTTCCAGGGATCCCAAGAAGTTGTCTTCGCCATGGTACTCCTCCTAGTCACTGATGTAGATGAACACCTTCCCAACGGGAATGTAGTGAGTGATTGCGCCGTAGATATCGATAGCATCGATTTCGCCGGTATTGGTGTCCTCCCCGAAGTTGATACCCGACAGGTCGAACCGCTCAACTTCCATGTTGCGCTGGCTCTGGAGCCCAGCTGCCTGGACCTTGGCAAACAGGTCGTTGGCTGACTTCAGGGTGGTCGGGAGCTTCTTCCAGGTGCTGACGGCCTTGCGGATGCGGAGCGCCAGGGAATCAGTCGCTGCACCTACCGTGAACCGGTGGTTCTTGGTGGTGGAGTCGTCGCTGGTGAAGTCCATCCCACAGAGCACGCCGGTGACGTTGCCGACATCGTCGTACATGTTCACCAGGGTGAACAGACGCACGATGGAGTCAATGTCCTCGAAGTTCTCATCCGTACCGTAGACACGCTCGAGCCAGGGAATGTCCCACCCGGAGATCGGATTCATCAGGGTGTGGGTCTGGATGTAGCCGGCCAGTGCCGCTGTGCCGAAGTAGTTAGCGATGCGGGTAGTCGAGCCATTCACATCCGGTGCATCGTAACCACTGGACGGGCAGATACATACCCGACGGTTAGCGAAGACGTTGGAGATACCCTGCAGGGACGTGGCCTGGTCATCACCGGCGGTGATGGCTGCGCCCCGGACAAACAGGGTTATGGTAGCGTTGGTCACATCCGGAATTGCCTCAGTGGTGAAGAACCCGTCATCGTTGTCGGCGGGGCTGATAGTCACCACTATCGTGTTGGTAGCCACTACCGTCTGGGTAACGGCCCACTTGTACGAGGCCTCCAAGTCATCGGCACCACCCCCGGAGATCTTGATGTACAGGCCATCCGCTTCCACAACAGCTGCCGGGTCAAGTGGGGGAATCGCTGAGAGCATAGCTGCGCCGATGTTGAACTTGTCGAGATCCACCACAAACTGGGTGGATACGGTGTTGGTAGCCGCAGCGAGTCCTGTACCCACAGTAGATGGGAAGGCCTCTGTGGGGATAGAGTACGTGAGAAGAGTGCTCCAGTCCCTCTTGGTGGTGGGGGTATCGGAGGTGATAGTGAGATTCCCGAGCCACTCGTTGACATTCTCGTCGTTAGTGAGGACGATTGGCATCCACAAGGTATCCCGCTTGAGGACAGATTCGGTAGCCATGAACCCCGGGAGGTCGTCGGACTCCACTCCGAGGATACGGAACGGCATGTCCTCCGGTGCCAGCTGCATTCCCTGAATCACCGCATACGCCCCGAAGATGAGCTTGTTCCGGGGGTCGATAGGGCCATAGGCTTCCAGGTCCGCCGAATTGGTGATAGTGAGCCCCCGCTTCAGGGTAGTCGGGGACAAGTCCTTCCGCACAGCCTCGTACCCTGCGTACAGGGGGACTGATGCGGAGTACGACTGCCCGAACTGATCTACCACCGACTCGTTGCGCACCACCAGTGTGCTGGCACCGATGGAGAGCTCCGGGGTGGTTTCCGTGCCCAGCACAGCTTTCGCCAGGTCGATGTTCTCGCAACGCAAGTAGAACAGCGGGAAGGTAACGGTGGTGGCAAATGCCGCACCGAAAGTCAGGCCGGCAGTACCATAGTCGACCCCGAGACTGTTCACTATCTCCGCAGTAGCCGCAATCGTGGCCTGCTGAGCACCTGACATCCACAGGGTGTCTCGCCCTGCCTGGACGTTGTACGGACCACCGTGGTGCTTGCGGACGTAGTCACTGACCGTCAGCACCGACGTGGCGACGATGGGGGTGGCGTCGTCTACGAAAATAGTGGGCTCGCTAAGGAAGCAGCGCCAGACGCCAGTTTCCAGCACTACTCTTGAAATGGTGGTAGACAACAGCCCCTGAGTGAGGGTGTCACCCTCGAGCGGAACGTACCCAAGATCTGCTCCGGTGTGGGCGATAATCTGGGCCTGGGTGATCTTGATGAACGCAGCAGCATCTCCGTCCACGGTGAAGTCCGCCGCCACGATGCTGCATGTGGTGGAGAGGAACAACGCAGGAAGGTTGGTGCAGCGAGCCAGGTAGATAGACCCCGCACGTCCCTTCTTTTTGCTCACTATCCGGAGCACGGCCTCGGCTCCATTTACTACCTTGGCAGAGGCGGTAACGGGGTCGGCTGGCAACACTGCGTTGATCTTGCCTACAATAAGGTTGAGGGTGTCGGACGCCGCTACGCTGATCGTCTGCAGGGCGCTACCATCGACGGAGAGGTCGAATTCGAATGCCGACCCAACCATGGTTACCGCTGGGTTGGCAAAGCGTCGCATCCCGTACAGAGTGCATACTGTCTCTTCGTCGTCAAAGAGCACAGGGTCTTTACCTCCGGAGAGGTAGAACACGTTCTTTGCGTCCCCGCCAGCTACTACCGCCGGGGCGGTGTCAACTCCTACCACGGTTGCTGTAAACAGCGTAGTTGCGCCGTACGTGGGCGAAGCGTAGTACGCCGGGGTGGTGAGGGCGGTGGCGAGATCTGCCAGAGTATTTGCGCCGTCTGTGAGCTTCACTGCCATAGTCTTGGCGGCACGGACGATGGTCACGGTAGGGGCACCAGGTCCGGTCGTGACAGTGATCTCCAGATTACCGAACGATCCGTGCAGGTACGATAGCTCGTCAGCGTTTTCGGGGGTGGCGACTTCTGCCATTGTAACTGTCAGGTACCCGAGACCGTTAGCGGAGAAGATAATCCCACTGGCGTTCACCCCCGGTACCCAGAAGCTCGTGGCTTGTGCGCCAACCGGGTTCCAGGGGACCAGCACCGGCATGTCCTGCCTGGCGGCGAGGTACTGGAATGGTGCGATTCCTACCAACGACGTAACAGTGTCGTATGCAAGACCCAGGTTCGTTGGCCGCTGGTAAGCATTGCGCTCGAACGACCCAGTCTGCGACATGTACTTCATCCCTACCGAGCCTAGATAGGCTCCGACCGAGATAGAGTCGGTGAACTCCGAGGTGGACAACACCAGGTCGTTGCCGACGTTCCCCGGGTCTGGGAGGCTCGTGAACGGGAGCGTCACACTCGCACCGGTGTAGTAGCTGACACCAGGCACGGGTGCACCCAGGATAGCGGCTAGGCCGAACTTCACATGCGTCCCAGACGTCGGGTACATAGAGACGATGCTGCCCAGTTCCACGGACTTGAAGATCAGCTTGTACTTATCGGTGTCCTCATCGTACGAGGCAGCGACTGTCACCCCAGTGAACCCGGTAGACGTGTCGGCCACCAGCTGGGTAGTCAGGTACGCTGCTAGAGACACGGCACCCACGATCGACGTCGACGCAGGTACGATGATTGACACCGGTGCCAGGACCCCCATCGTGATCACGATCGTTTGCGTCTTGCACAAGATCCAGTCGTCCTCTGCCTGCAGCGCACTCTCGAACGTGGCCGGACCGGTCAACCTGGCCTCCGTGTTCAGAGCACCATCGCTGTCGTAGATGTCCACGATCTGCTTGGCAACCCCGATGAGGTAGAGCAACCTTTTGCTGGCCTTCACGGGTGGGGGGACCGGCGTGGTACTAAAAATCAGCTGTTCTCCAACTTGCCCAAGTCGCTCGACCATGGTTAATCCTCCTCAGGGAGCTCTAGTTCAGAGTTTCGTGTGTTGTCGGCGGTGATGTCGGCTGGGGGTAAGACCTGGAGTTGACCATCTGGTCCCCGACGGAGGACGAGATCGGTCATCGTCTGTGGTACATGCTTCATGTCAATGTACGGAATCGACCCAATAACGCTCTGGTCCATTCCGTCCAGTTCTAAGCCCATTCTAGCTCTTTTCACAGCGATGTCAAAGACTCCGTCAACCCTATTTCGACCCCGCTGTAGGGAAACAAACACCGCACCCTGGAATTGTACAATCATTACAGCGTATTCCATGTTATCACTGCCCTGCACCGTCTGGGGCATCATGACCGGACTTCCCAGGATAGTGATATTCGTCTCCTGCTCCATCAGGTCCTGAAATTCCGGTACCAGCCCGAAGATAGCCCAGCCCAGGTTCTCTACCATGGTGACGTCCTTACCGACAATGCCGGCCGTCACGGAGAATGTCATCTGGTTGGTACTGGTGACAGAGCCATCGGAGTTCGTCTTCTGCTTTTTCTGCTGTGGCTGCACCCATTTCACTTCACCATGCTGCACCAGAACAGCCGGAGTTTTCTCCAACTTCGCCGGATCCTGAACACGCCCCTCTTTAATGAGGATAGATGTCTGCTTCACGTCCTCCAGCCAACGGAACTCTGGGGGTGCTTCGGCGTACAGGCCCTGCAGGAACCCCAGAAACCCACGAGCTGTCAGCGCACATGGATTGCGAGAGGGAAGCCCCAGCTCGGCTCCGCTATCCAGGTTTGGTCTCATGTGGTCCTCACTGCGCTCTGGTCGGAACCGAGCACGTCAAAGTCCACCGGGATCTCAAACCGAATGTCGTCGAAAGCTATGGGTGCCAGGTACACCGTCTGCCGCACCGTGGTGCGCTTGTACTCCACCGGGTCTGCGCCGATGACCTGCCAACGCTTGTTCTCTTTCTCGATGATGACGTCGCCATCACGGGCCATGGGAATGTACGGAATCATCCCCGAGGACATACCACCCTGGATGCGGAACCGCTCAGACGCCTTCAACGACACCGCACCGATAGCTGCGTGGATGATGATGGGGTTGAAGTACCCACCCTGGTACGATTCACCGAAGCAGCTGCGGCAGTTCTTCCTGGTGCCCTTCCCACTAATCGGGTCGTAGCAGTGGCAGTAACTCCCGGAGCGTCGGATCGGGTAGTACAGTACCTTTCGCCCACCGGAGTTGCGGATGTTCCAGATCACTTGGCGGAGCACAGCACGCACCTCGGAGTCCTGCTCGGGAGCCAAGGTCACGCCACCCGACGCAGGAAACTCCTCAACCTCCGCACCACGGTGGGCCCGCAACTTGTAGAAGTAGCGAACACCACGCTCCTGGTGGGTGTCAAGCAGGTCGGTGACGTCGGCAGATGCGGGTAGGATAGTCTCGTAGGGGCCGGTGAACGAGTCAGACCGAAGTAACTCCACCAACGTCTCCCCAGTAAACTCCTGACCGGAGAGACGCCACGAGACCCGTACGTCGGCCTCGTCGGTGAGGTTCACTTCGAGGTCAATCACTACGGCACCTCAGTGTAGCCATCGTCCTTGTAGTACGCCAGGACCCAGGCTTTGTCCTTGAGGTCCCGAGTGAGACTCACGATCTTATCCTGGCGAATGGGGGCGTTGCGGATCTCGTAAGCACGCTCGGTGGCCCACGACCCAACGGGGACGACCAGGGTGTTGAGGTCCGTCACGGTGGTGATCGCCGCCGCCTCGTCGGGGTCTCCGGATCCGTCAAGTGAGTAGAAGAAGTTGCCTACCTCCACCCCGGCCAGAATGTATCCTGCGAAGTCTGGTGTCTCGTCCTTGATGATGGTGCCACCGCCACCACCGGTACCCGCTGTGGTGGTTCCGGACATGATCAGTGCGCCACGGATAAAATCGTTTATCTCGTTGATCGTCTGGGCGATCTTGAACCTTACTCGTTCCATTCATAGCCTCCGTACACACTGGACATTCCACCAGCGTTGTTCAGGTAGCCCCGCATGAGGACAGCGGACTTACCGGCTTGGACAGCGTTGAGGAGCATCTGCCGCTCGTTCATCAGCCGACGGGAGAGGCTCTGCCACTCTACGTCGTCTGCGGTAACTCCGCCGGGATCCTGAGCGGTGACCTTCTCCCTCTCAATGAAGATCAGCCGGGTCTCCATAAGGTTGAGTGCGGTGAGCTTGATCAGCCAGCTCTGGAACGGCACCTCACCAGCGGAGTAGAAAGTGATGGGCGGGGTGGAGTTGAGCACGTCGAGTGCCATGTCCACCGCAAACTCCATGTCATCAGAGGTGTACACCTCGATGCCCTCATACCGCTTGCTGACGTTGGGGAGGTCCCGCACGTACATGCGGGTGGCCTGCACCACTCGTTCCATGATCCCCTGACTGATAGGCTTACCCATCGCTAGGCTCCTTCACCTGCTTCTTGGCCTTGGACTTACCCTTCTTGGGGGTGGCCTTTAGCTTGGTCTTAGCAACTTCGAGTGGGGATGGCTTCGACGGTACTTCTTTCTCCACCTTCGGCGGAGTGACCACCACCGGAGCGGGATAGGACCGACCGGCGTGGAGGATGTCCATGTGCTTGACTCGGTTCCACTCGTGCTCCCGGATAAACACGCACTTCCCGTGTTCCACTGATGTCTTACCGATTATAATGGTGGTGGCGTGGCCTTTCAGCGCACTAACGTTCCAAACCTGTACCCTCATGAAGTGACCCCCTATTTGAGCAGCTTCTTGATGCGCCCCAGGAGCTCCTTCTTGGTGAGGGTTTCAGAAACGTCCGGATCGAAAGGCCTGAGTGTGTTGAGGAGATTCGTCTTGTTCATCTTCGAGTAGAGCGAGATGGGCCCGACCAGAGACGCTGGTTCCTCAACCTCTTCCTGCTTCGGAGACTTCCCACCCACCCAGGCTTCGTTTACATCGGGTGTCTCGGGGTCGTCAGCTACAAACTCACCATCCTCGTTCCGGGCACGCTCTGGCTCGTCCTCATCTTCAGGCTCTTCCGAGGCCTCTTCTCCGACTTCGTCTTCCACTTCGGCTTCCACTCCAACTTCCACTTCATCCTCAGATTCCACTTCATCCTCGACTTCGGTTTCGTCGGGGTCCGTTACCTCCGCCGGCGGTGGTGACACCACGGGAGCTTCATCGCCCTCGGGTGCCACCACTTCCGGTGGAGTACTCATGAGTTCGGCGACGAGGTCGTTGTACTCCGAAGTCTTCAACGCCTTCATCCCCTGACAGACAGATACGATTCCGGAGACCAACAGCGCCTCCAGCATGGTCCGGTGCTGTACCAAGAACGTATTGGATACTGTCACGTACTGTGTGGGATAGAAGCGGATACCCCCAATCTCAGGGATAGATGGGTACCGCAAGCTGGGCATACGCTTGATCCACTCGATCTTTGAGGTCGAAGGGCGTCTGCCTCTCTGGATTGCCTTGATGGTATACATTCCTGGTCTCCTTGGTGCTGGTAAACTACCTACTGCAGGGTGGTAGTCGGGATCCAGTTACCAGCATCGGCCTGGTTGTTCTTGATGACGTTCTCTTCGCCCACCGGACGAACACTCGCCACGGTGAGACCCAAGACGGTATCGTCTTCGGTGTTGTCGGATTCGGGGTTGCAAGAGGCCGAGAACAGCTCGAGCTTCTTGACGGCGCTGATGTTGCCGTAGCCGAAACCTTCGACGCCGTAGGAGAACATGGTCACTTCCGTGCCACGCTTGTCCTGGTCGGTGTCGACTTTGCCGATCCGGTAGTGAGAGCCAACGAAGTCCCAATCGGCCCATGCGTAGACGTTGCCGGGGCGCAGCCAACGCTGCTTGATGGTCCGGCAGATCTTGATGTCCTTGAGCTCGTTGTAACCCTGCACGGTGCGGACGGACTTCGCCACGTCATCGTAGCCCACTTCCGAGACGTCCCAGTCGGTCACGCCGACATAGTCGAACTCGGTAATGAGCATGGTCTTGGCCTTCAACTGCTCGCCGCTTCGGGTGTTGAACGCCCGCAGGAGGATGGTGATGTCTTCCTTCCGCAACGCCTGGATGGCCCAGCTGTCAACGGGGTCGCCGTTGGCGTTGGTGGCCAGCTTGGCAGCGGTGGACTTCCACACACCAGACTCAATGACGGTGCCGGCAGCGAGGTTGGTCAGGTTCAGCTTGTAGGTGGAGTAGTCCTGCTGGAACGTGAACCACACCGCAACTTCGGTGTAGATGATGAATACACGGTCCTTGGCATCGACGTACGCCTGAGCGACGTCTTCTTCCAGGTGCTTGATGACCGGACGACGACTCGTCCACAGTTCTTCCAGGCGGTAACGGTGCTGCGCCGTCTGGAGCTTGTAGAACGTAATCATGTACCGGCTACCCATCTGGACTTCCGAGTTGGTCTCGCCATCGAAGGTCACGGGCATGGCCCAGGAGCCTTCACGGACTTCCTCGATCATCACGGGGGTCTTCGAGTTGACCGAGCGGTCGCACTGTTCCGGAGTCACGGAGGTGGCGGGATGGACCTTCTCGAAGATCGACCCTTCATCGGCGTGGTCACGAATCCAGCGGTTGTTGAGGGAGGCGTTCTTCTCCCGACCTTCGGGGGAGTCCCAGTTACCTGCCCATCGTTTGTTCATCTCAACAGCGTCGTTCATATCCATGGTACTTCCTCCTATTACTGCAGTTCAGTTCTAACCAAAGGTGATGAGCACACGCAGCCAGCCGTTGTTGTCTGCCGGGGCGAGCATAACTCGACCGGCTGCAACACCGTTGCCAGCGCTGGTATCGGTGATACCGGCACGAGAGAGACCGTCGTCGTCGACAGTGCCGATGTAGCAAATAGCACCAGCGGTCAGGGCGTCTGCATTGTCGTACAGCTTGGTGTCGATGATGAGCGGCCAGGAACCCATGTAGATGGGAACCGCACCCTGGTTGTCACGAATGCCAGTCCGGAGGGTCTGGTTCATGTGCTCGGCAGGCTTACCGATGACCGGGTAGCACGTGACGATACCGGTGCCCTTCACGGTGGAGTCGACTGCCCGTGCCCAACCGGTGGTGGCGTAGTACACCCACTCACCCTCGATCAGCGTCGTGGAAAACATGGGGATCTTCTGGACGAACTCTCCCAGCTGGATCCGGTTCCGGATGATGATGTTCGGCTTCTGTGAGCTCTGAGTCGGGATAGCCATGGTATTCTCCTCTCTTCAACAAGTCGTGAACGCTAGCTCCGTAACTCCTCCAAGAAGTTCTGGGGGTCTAGCAGTCTGTTTTGGTTTCGCTCCGTCGGGGCATCAGCTTCAGCACCGTCAACGAACATTCCGAGCCCACCGCCTGCAAAGGTCCGTGCTACGTCTACTGGATCCATGCTGGCCAGTTTCTTGAGCATCTGCTTCGCATCACTCTCGGTGGATGCCAACCCAGCTTCGACAAATGCCTTAGCTGCGGCTGTTGACCTCAGTTCGCCACGCTGGTCCGAGGCTTGTTTCTCCAGGGACCGAATACGTGCAGCTGCGAATCGAAGACTATCCGAGGTGCTGTTCAGCAGGTTGAGGAGGTCGCCATTACGAACTGTCTCTTTCATGGTTACCCCTCCCCGTTGGTCTTGCTCTTGAACATCTCCCGAACTGCCCTACGAGCATCTGACGCATAGGGGTCGACGTCCGGGATGCGAGTCACGTCGAGGTCAGCCTTGGGGTCCCCGTACAGCGCTGCAGTCTTAGGAAGGTCCTCAAGGCTCATGGCCAGATTGTCACAGGCCTCAGCCAGCTTCTCCAGATGATCCGGAAAACCTGGTGCGGCTGTGCTGCCCATGTCAATGTCACCCACATCGGCGATGTGCTCAATACCTTCTGACGGATCTTCGCTGGGAGCGGGAGCCGACGCACCGAAGTAGCGCTCGATGGCTTCATCTGGCGTTGCACCTGCAGTCATTTCAGCGATTGACCTCATGGGCCTCTCCTCCGTCAGAAAACTACTTGGTTTCTGCTTCAACCTTCCGGGTGGCTGCATCGGCTGCGGCCATGATCTGCTCGAACGTGGACAGCTCCGCTTCGGCTTCAGCTACCTTGTTCAACTCGGCATACGCACGCATGACACCGTGATACGCAGCGTCCTCGACGGCCACGAGCTCTGCGGTCTTCTCGGAGTCGAGTCCGAGCAGTTCGTACACCTGGTCGACTTGTTCCTGACCTTCCAGGCTGTCGACGAAGGTATCCCACTCGTCCTTGGTGCGGTTTTCCCAGGTCGCCAGGAAGGCAGTGCGCTCTTCTTCGGTGACGGTGGGTGCATCCTCTTCTGCGGCAGCTGGTGCAGCGGCTACAGGTGCGGCTGCGGCGGGGTCTGCTACCACAGCAGCAGGTTCCTCGGCGGCTGCGGCAGGTGCCGGCTCTTCTTCGGTTGCAGCGGCAGCTTCGGGGGCGTCCTCGTCCGTCCCGTAGGTGCTGACGATACGCTCGAACTGGTCCGGGCTGATGTCCATTCTATCCAGCAGGCCTGCGGCTTCTTCGTCGCTGAGGCTGGAGAAGTCCCGACCCATGCCGGCGAGTTCTTCCTCAGCAGCAGCGATCTTCCGCAACGCAATCTTGTCACCTTCTGCCGGATCCATGCGCATCTCTTCCAGAACGTCTTTCCAATCTCTACCCATGATACGTCCTCCTCAGGCCTTCTTCAGGTTGTTGGGATTTGGTTGTAGAGGTCTTCACGCCCGGGGGCGCTCTCTCGGGTACTACTGTCAAGTGTAGTATCTACAACGGTATGGACCGTGTCAAGTAAAAATAAAAACGTGTACACAGCAAGGATTTATACGGTTGACGAGTACTGAGTAACTAGGCAATCATGATTGCACGGCCGGAACCACCAGACTTGGGTTCATCTTTCTTGAGGAGCTTCGACGCCAGGACACCGATACCACCACCTGCAGCGAGCGTACCCAGGGGGTGGCGCTTGGCTGTCTGGGCCAACATCCCCGCCATGGAATCGGGAACGTCTGCTCTGACCGTCGGTGAGCGACGTGAATGAGGTAAGATACGGTTGAGCTCTTCACCCTTGATCTTACCACCCTTCAGGATGGTGCGGGTGAACTCCGGGGCTACCTGGGAGAGGTCAGCTGCGGCGGTCGTCCCACCTTTAGGGATAGACTGCAACAACTTGTGCATGGAGACACGCTCCACGTCCCCGATCGGTCCCTTCAACCCCTCGGCGGCGTGAGGACCGTACACAGCGGCGATCCTCCGCACCATGTTGGCCTCGCTCGCACCCTTCAAACCGGGGAGCATCGAACCTGTCGCCCTGGTGAGCCTTGAGCCCAACAACTTTGCGCCGGCTTTCGCCCCTAGCGCAGCACCACCGACACCGAGCAGCCCTGCCAGGACCGCCAGACTGGCTTCCTTCTTGATTGCGGCATCCAACAGTTCCTGATCTGTGTATTTCATGGCCTCACCTCTGCCTTAGTTCACTACTACTGTGCCACCGCCACCACGACGGCTACGTCCACCACCGGCCAGGTACCCACCTGCGGCAGCTGCTCCACCAGCGAGCATCAACGGATTCTTGTTCTTCTTCGCCCACTCCCACATATCTGCAGGTGACATCTTAGTGAGGTTCTTGGCCGAGTCCCCAACAGACTGGTTCATCAGCCCACCACCAGTGCCTCCGGCGGCGTTGGCTGCTGCGTCAGCTGCACCGGTACCACCCCCACCAACGGTATTGGTGACGTCACGCATCTGCTGACTTGCTGGGAGATCCTTCAACGGTGCCTGACCTGCCATCTCCCTCTGGATGTTGACCTTCTGCAACTCGTCGAGGCGTCCCTGACGTGCTGCCTCTACCGGGGTCCGAGACTTGGCGAGATCTATCTGCCGGAGGTGCTCTTTCTCCTTTGCGAGCGTCTGTGCCGAGAACGCCTCCCGGTTGGCGAGACGATCCACCGCACCCTGGTTCTTGTACCCCTTGAAACTATCGTACCTGGAGCGCACATTCCGGTCCCAGAACCCCGGGTCCTTCAAATCGCCAGCACCTGTGGGGGGCGTACCGCCACCGGGTCCAGGGGCGGGGGTTACTGGTGCCTGCTGGACTGGTGCTGCCGGATTCCCAGCTGCGTCGACGGGTGCGACCTCCTTCTTAGCAGCGGGCTTTCGCTTAGCTCGGGGTTTCTTCGCTGCAGCCTCCACCGGGGTGGTCCCAGCACCTGCTGCAGCGGGATCGACACCGGGTGCGGGTGCCTGCTGGACTGGTGGAACTTCCACCAGCTTACCTGAGGCGTCCTGATACACCTTGCCTTTAGGGGTAGCAGGTGCCGGTGTCGGCGGTGGGGTGACAGGTGCCGGAGCTGGTGTCGGCGGTGCTGGTGCCGGTGTCGGCGGTGATGTGACAGGTGCTGGTTTGGGAGTAGGTATAGTTCGGTTGCTCACGCTGTCCGTTGTGACAGGGGACGGATTCTGCTTAGGTACAGTCCTGTTCCCCAGTGCATCAGTGGTGACTGAGGAATTGGGGCCAGATGGCTTGTGGGTGGGAGTAGAGGTAATCGGGGCAGGTGCAGGTTTAGGTATAGGGGCGGCTGTTACTGGTTTGGGTGTAGCAGACACCGGTGCAGGAGCGGGAGTTGGCATAGGCGCTGGGGTGGGCTTCGGAGTCGGGAGCGGGGCATCAGGCCCAGGAGCGGGTCCTGCCGGGGGTGCGGGTGCTCGATCTGGTCCGGGCTTACGGCGTGTCCCTCTCTTCGACGGCTTCGATGCTTCACCCCACCCCGGGTGCCGCTTTCTCAAACTCTCTTTAGCAGCCTCGACGTCCATGGTGGCAGTGGTTGTGGTGGACTTGGCAGCAGCTTCAGCTGCTGCCTTCTTAGCAGCGGCGTCAGCAGCGGCCTTCTTGGCAGAGGCCTCGATGGCGTGCTCTGCTCCGGTCCCTACTACTTTAGCAGCTCCACGCTCTGCCACCTGGGCGGCTCCCCGACGTCCTAGCTTACTGAACATCCTGCCGATACCGCCCTCAACAACACCGGCGACTCTCCGCTTGATGAACCCGTCAGCGATACCCGCTTCCTTGGCTAACTCCTGAGCTGCTCGGAGCCTGGCCATGGATGACGCAATCTTCTCCATCTGCGTGCGATTGACGCCAGTACGAATTGCCTGCAGCTCGTTCCCCATTCCCATATCGTTACCTCTGCATACCTAGTGCTTTGCGAAGTGCGTCCACTCTCCGCCGTTGCGCATGTACACGAAACGTGTCCGCTACACTGGCCAGGGGAGTTGCGATTCCTCTAGCCACTCCCGATCCCAGAGCTAACGCACCCTTGATCGGGGTGGCGATAGCCATGCCGGGAATGAGGCCCGCTCCGTACCCGAGGGTGTTCAATGACTGCAGCATCTTCTCAGTAACAGCCTGAGCACCCTTCCGCATGACTGTCTTCTTCGATACCAGACCATGCTTCACCAGTAGCTTCAACGCCTTCTTCTTTATTTCCGTAGGGATCATTACACCACCTTCTTCTGCAGCCAGAGCTTGATGTTCGGGTCACCGGGGAGGTTCTTCAAGATGTCCATCTTGGTGGATTTCGATAACGCCTTGGCCCCCACCTTTCGGAACCGATGGGTCATCAACGCTCGCTTCGCTCCGATCAGTCCTCGGTGGGCCAGAACCAGTCCAGCGATCCCTAGCGCCGCTTTCACCTTACCCGGAATGGTAGGGGATGCGTCTTCATATCCGTATGTGTACCCACCATTCATCGTACAAGCCTCCGAAGTAGGATGTCGTCGAGACGGTCGATGATCTTGCCTGATCCCTTCCCCGCAGCACCCAGTAAACTGGTCCCGATAAACGGGTTGAACATGATGAGCTTCTGCAGGAAGGAACGCTCGAACTTGTTCCCGTAAGCATCTTCACTGGCTACAATATCCGGTATCCGGGCAGCATTCAGGTCCTGCCCCATCAGCTTGGCGAAATACATTACCGGGAGCACTGCTGCCAGGGGGCCCAGGGATGCCTCCTTCGCCAGGTCGGCGACGTCAGCGTCACCACTCATGGAGAACGCTTCCGGAGCGGTGAACCTCTCCGCCAGGGCCGTGATCGCTGCCAGCGCCTGCGCCAGGTACTTCATATACGCTATCTTCACGTCGCTCAGGTCCGCACCGGTAGCTGCCCACGGTTGTCGAGACAGCATGGGTGCCACCATCGCCGGGGGACCCGCAATCCGCTGCATCAGGGTTTCTGGGTTCCAAGACTTCCACGGGGCGAGGTTCTGCCCGACCCAGACCTTAGTGCCATTTGGGGAGATACGAAATGGCTGACCCAGGGCTCGAGCGAAATCTGGGGAGTCAGTGGGGAGTACCGGGAACGTCCGCCTGGTGCTCTCAAGACCACTAAGCCTCATTGGGTCATCTGCGAGGTGCACTGCCTGAAACTCATGCGGTCGCAGAAGGACACCTTGCATAGCCATAGCTGACAGGAGGTTCTCCGCTCCGTGTAGGTTCGCCTGCTTGGTGAGGACGTTGTGGTCGATGTCAGGCTCTTCGTCGGCCAGCGTCTTCGCTGCCTTCTTCACCAGTGAGAGCTTCTCCAGCTCCTCACCACCACCCGCTGGTACAGGCTTCACCAGCTGGAGGACACCTCGTTGCTTGAGGGCCTTGAGCGCCTCACGGATAACGATGCGGTCCTGCTTGACCGAAGCGTTAGCGACGGCTGCTGCCGACTCGTCTTCTGCCACCTTCTTGAGACTGTAACCGATCGAGTCTGCTCCACGAATGACGTCCGAGATGTCGAAAAACCTCGGCTTGATGTTGGCCATACCTGCTACTCGGCCATCGGGGTAGATCCTACCCAATTCCCCACCATCCTTCGGGGACGTGATGTGGACGCATGCCTTCGACGTCGGGGTGTTACGGACGTTACCGCAGTAGGTGCACACGTCCGCCAACGCCAGCAGCCCCATGCTCACCGGGAACTGTCCGTGGAGGATACCCGTGAGGAGCTGCGGCTCATGCTGCTCAACCGACGGAAGGTTGATCCTGACAACTGTCTCCACCCACTGCATCTTATCGTTTAGAGTGACGAACTGCACATCGCCCAGGACCGGGTGCCCGAGGTGGGGCTTGTTCCGGTGGTGAGCGAAGAAGTGGGCGGTGCTGAACGTCGGGAAACCATACGGCCGGCGCTGGAACTCCGGGGAGTGGATGTCGGGGATCATCTCCTGTCGGAAGACCAGGTCACTCCGGAAGTTGTGACCCCAAATCTCCCCCACCCCGATGGGGATGATGATGTGGTACGAGAAGTCGGGGCTGCGCTCGATGCGGTTGCAGAAGTCGGCAGTAGATGGCATTAGTGCGTGGGCTTCGTTGTCAGTCAGACCAAGTGACGCCTGCTTGGACAACTCGAGGGAGATCATACTGCGGACGTTACCGAACGACTCCTGGACCAGCCAGTGTTTCTCCAGCTCTTTTCCGAAGGGCAGGACGTTAGTTGGTGCGGTCATCCACTCCCCCTACTGCTCTGACATGACGTTGAGTTTCTGGGACAGGTACCCAGGAACTGCGCCGATCATTCCGTGCTGGAGAGCCTGCCGCTTCAAAACCTTGAGCGGTGCTCTCCCTATCTTCGACGCCAGAGCGCTGGTTCCAGCGGCCCCCGCACCCCAGAGTAGTGCATGCAGCCATGGACTCTTGAGGGTGGACTTGTCCCGCTTCTTCTCCATCGTACCTACAGCTCCCAGGACGGTATATCAACCTTGGTCTGAGGCATCTGCCGGGAAGCCACTTCCCACTTCTTCATAGAGTCAACTGGCTGACGGAGTAACAATGGTGCAACCAGGGAGGGATCAACACCTTCGTTCTGGTAGCTCTTCACCTTCTTTATGTACCCGGCGGAGAGCATTGGGTCCTTCGAGATATCCGGGGCCAACCGACGCAGCGTCCTGAAGTGCTTCATGGCGTTGACCCGGTCCTCCCGCAGCGACGGGGCCTCGTCGAGGACGGCCTCAAAGTGCTTGTTCCGAGTCATCTTCTCTTTGGCCTCGTCACGAGCCTCGATGAGACTCAGCAGAGCCATCGTGCCCAGTGGAGCCAAAGCCCCGAAGGCTGCTACCTTCCCGCCCGTCTTCAAGGCTCTCCCGAGCATGGCACCGAGCCCACCCCCGAAGGTAGAGCGTTCAGCCATCGCCAGATACCGTTGTGATCCGGGGAAAACGTGCTGAATTGGAGTTACCATCGTATCCTCCTACAGTCCCATGCTGCTAGGTAGTGCGCCCTGCAAGCCTGCTGCGCTCTCTGCTGCGGCGATGCCCTTGGGTACCACCGCTTTACGCATCCCGGCCTGCATTCCCTGAGCCATCTTCTTTCCGCCGCTGAACATCTCGGAGGCCACGAACAGGGGCATGATGCTCTTCAATGCCGTCTTCCCTGCCCCCATCAGAGAGAACGCCTGCTTCTCAATGTCTGTGGCGGTCCCCAGGTACCGCTCTCCAGCGTCCTTGAGCTCTTGTAGGAGAGCCACCGTCCGGTTGGTGGGGTCAAGTGTCATGGACGCATACTTCTCTACATCCCAGCACTCTTCAGGCTCCAGGAACGTCCGGCAGAACTGCATGCAGAACGGGTACTTGGAGTCACCATCGGTGAGCGCTGCCGCCATCATCACCTGACCACCGGACACACCTGCGTACTTCATCAGGTTCTCGACGTTGGCGTGCAGGTTCTCTACGGCGTTCATGAGCTCCGCTGAGGCTTCCTTCCTGATGACCTCTTCGTCTCTGTGCTGATAGACCTCCTCAGTCTTCCACACGGTGCTCAAGGTGCCGGCGTGGGGGATATGCCCACTCGCCATCGTGGCGGTGAAGCTGGCCTCTTTCGGGACAGCGTTCTCGTCCAGCATAGCACGGACACGTTGACGGACTATCAGCTTCTCGATCTCGTCCGGGTCTGCCACGTCGAACTCGACAAACGTGGCCACCTTGGCGATAGCGTTACGGGCCAACCGGTTGGCGATGTTCACCACCAGCCGCAACTGCTGCGGAGTCAACTCCTCGTCCTCGGAGATCTTCACCAGGGACTCGTTGAGCGCTACGCCATTGTTGACCAGAAGCTCCTTAGCCTTCACCGCCAGTGTGGTGAACTCTTGGGGATGTCTCTCAGCCATGATCTTCCTCCTGATACCATACGAACGATACCACGTAAACGTGTACCGAGCAAGTGCTTACTCCGACACTCCGTCCGACTGCACAAGAACCGGTGCCAGTACATCTGGCCTCGGTTGTAAAAGCGATGAAGCGAGAAAGCAATAGAACATTGCATGGAAGTGGTCGTCGGTCTTACCGGACCTGCGAACAAACTGAGGATTCCCCAGGTGATCGCCCTCAACCAGCACCGCCCGGAGGTCCTGCCACCAGTGCGCTTTCTCCATGTCACGTCGAGCAGGTAGCTCCCAGTTCTCCGGGTGCATCCGCATCGCCATCGTAAACGAGTCTAACACCTCGTTCCTGTTCACGTTCAGCTGGAACGTCTTGGCGTCGAGGACCACCGGGTCCCGCTGCCGGTTATACTTGCACCGAATAAACCGAGGGTAGCCATAGCGCTCCTCGAGACGACGGTTGCGTTGGTATCCTGCACCGTAGTCGGCCACGATCCGGTGAGCACGGACCATGTCGATGATCTTGAAGATATCCTCGAGGTCCTGGTCTGGATCGCCCTTGAACCGGAACTGCACCGGCCAGCGGAATTTCGTACCTTCGACGTACGTCCCCAGGGACAGCACCGTAGCGGCCTCTCCCCCCTGCGCCCAGTCAATCCCGGCGTAGAACGGGTAGATTGAGGAGAGCCCGTGCCAGCTCGCCTTGTCGGTTGACAGGGCGGGGGTCGAGATCGACTCCAGGAACTGATCGGTGAACACTTCGTTGGCTTCTTCTACTGAATAGGCAAATGACTCTCGCATGGTGATTACCGGCTCGTCCTTCAGGCGCTTGTAGATCTCTACGAACCGGGCCCGATGGACTGCTATCTGCGGTACTCTGAAAGCGTTGTAGGTGTAGGAGGACGGTTCGAACGTTGACACCCACATCCCGTTGAGGGTGGAGATGGGCTGTCGGCACCGCTCACAGACGATACCAGTAGGGATCAGGTTCTTGGGACCGAGCACGTTCCACACCTTAGGGGTGTGCCGGTCGCAGGGTACAGCCCACTCAAACTGCTTGGAGCGCTCTGACCACACCACCCACATTGGGTTGTCAGTGGAGAGCGGTGTGCCGGCGTGCAACTCCCAGGCGTAGTCCGACGCCGATAGGCACTCCCGAAGTACACCAATGGCGTCGAGGTCAATCAGCGAAAACTCGTCGATAGAGAGACCATCGGCCGGGTTACCACGGATACGGGCGGCGTCACCGTAGGCGGTACCGGTGAGGATACGACCACCAGCGAAGTTCTCCTTCCTTTTAATGTTGTACGGTCGGCGCTGCCCGGTGAGGTCGTAGAGGTTCGAAAGAATGTCGGACCCTCGGATAGGGACGTCCAACTTCCATTGCGAAAACTCCCTGGCCTGATCCATCGTCGCAGACACGTACTGCCAGGTGAGCGACAACAGAGTAGTGTACGCACACATTTGAGCGGACAGTGAAGTGGACTTCTCCGACTGCCGGCCATACAGATACAGGTGCTTAGGGTGCGACGGAAACGAGTCTATCTGCCTTCGCAGGTACGGTCGGTTCTCGTAGCTCAGGGGGATAACCCGCCCGGAGGTAGGCACAGACATAAGGATGTTGATAAGCGCTGATGGGAGGACGGAGATAGCCTTCTCCCCGAGCACCTGGGCTGCTACTTGTTCCTGGGCAAACCTGGATGGTACGTGCATGAACGCTACTCCGTGGGGCTGTGATCCTTCAACTTACGCTTCTTCTCCGGGAGGCTCTTGATATCCTTGGTGCTGCGCTTCCACTCGTCTAGGGTGTCCTGTGACATCTCCCCGCTGGCTACCATGGCGTGGAACTTCCGCAGCTGTGCTTTGCTCTGAAGTGGCATCTATGACGCCCCCCTCTTCCTCTTGTCCATCAACTCTTGTAGCGACGGGGCCTTGTAGTCAACGAACTTGTCCATGGCCTTCAGGGATTCAATCACCTCTCGGGCAATCCGCTCATCATGACGATCACCTTGCGTCCCGTACACCATGTTACGTAGGGAGCTAGGTGACCTGGAACGTTCCCTGACTGTCTTCAGCGCCCGGGATAACTCATCCCTGCTCCCGGTAATTGGCTCGGTGCGGGTGGCACTCCGGTTCCCACCAGCCTTGGCCTCAGCGGACCGCTTGGCGATAGCCTCCAGACCCCGAGCCAGAGGCTCTCCGGTGGGGATTGGCTTCTCCGTCCCGGCTATACGCTTTCGGGCACTCTCCGGGCTGGTGGCACGTAGCGCCTGGAAGATGGGGTCCTTATCGTTTGCACGCTCCAACGCTGCTTCCGGGTTGACCGTGTCCAACGCTGCGAGCACGGAGGGGGTCTTCAGTCTCGCTTTCTCCTCATACCCCTCCTTCCCCTTAGCCATCCACTCTGGGAACTTGGACTCCAGCTCCTTGACTCTCTCCCCACCTGCCCCCAGGTGCTTCTTGAAGGTCTCCTGACCTGCGGCGTTACCGACTGCGTTGCGCTTCGCAGCGGCTGCGGGGCTCACAGCGTCTGCGAGGACATCAATCGCCGACTTCTTCGCAGGGGTGGACTGCCCGAACAGTTCCGTCTCAGGGTCGGCCTTCCGGGACACCATACTCTCCACCCCGGGTGGGGCCTTCGGTGCGCCTTTGTACGCCAGTTCCCCCTTGGCCATAAACTCCGGGAACACACCTTTGAGCTGCTTCACCCTCGCCCCACCTTTCGCTACGTGCTGGTCGAAGGTGGCTTTACCTGCAGCGTTGTCGGCAGTGATCCGACCCTTAGCTGCTGCTGGGCTCACGGCGTCAGCGAAGCTTTGTACTGTGGACTTGACTGCCGCCGGCGTGGGAGCCGGTGCTGGGGCTTTCGCCGCAGGTGCCGCTGCCTTTGTCGCAGTGACCTTGGGTGCGAAGGCTGGTGTCGACTGCCCCTTACTCCCCATGTCCTCTACGTCCGCTACTGGGTCCGACGTCTGCCGTGCTGCTGCTGCCAACTTCCTGAACTCATTTGCTAGTCCCATGTCTGCCCCTCCTTAGTCCTTGAAGAACTGCTTCCACCCGGCAGGCATGTTCCTCTTCATCATCGCCTTTCGTGCGTTTATACTGTCTACCTCAGGTGGGTTCCGAATCTCGGACGTGCTGTGGTGTGTGATGCCTTTATCGTCCGTGTGCACCTCGGCACCTGCAGGAACCACGAGAGGATCCTTACCCTTAGTTCGGAGCGTTATAGGCTTCGTAGTTGCCCGCCTGTCACCGTCTTCGGCTACCTTACGTAAATCGTCTGCTAGTCCCATGTCATCTCCCTAAGGGCCTTCTTCTTCGTCGAACATTACGTCGAACTCATCTTCGTCTGCCCCTAACCCGGTTCTCACGACGTCCATGGCATCGGCTATACGCTCAAGGTCTCGCATCCGCTGGTCGAGAGATGCGAACGCCCCCTCCAACTTCACGCAGGTGTCCTTGTTGACCACCGTCGAAGCTAGTACCAGGTTCATCTTCTCCTGGATGAGATCACGTAACGCCAACACCGCATCACGTAGTGCCTGCACCTTATCCCGAACAGACTCTTTTACCCCGTCCAGGTCGTTCCTCATACGTGCTTCCAGTTTGTCGACAGCTACGTCGACCTTGGCTATGGCTCGCTTAGCCTCGGCCTCCACGTGCTCCAGGCGGAGAGCGAACACGGAATCAACAGCTTCCGTCATCGCCTCTTTGTCCATCACCGAGGAGGGGTGGACGTAGGGGATGGCCGTACCGATGACCACAGCCACGAACGCTACCACTTTCGTGACGTTCCACCCACTGAGCTTCTTCACTACCACCCGGGTGAGGAGCTCGGTGGTGTCGTCGTCAAACTCTTTTACCATGTCAATCCCCTTCTGGGTCCACTGGACCCTCCAGCTGTTCTAGCTTGTCAAGAGCCCGCTCAACCGCTGCAAACCCTGCTTGAAGCTCCAGGCAATCCGGGTTCTGTGCCACTACGACTACCGGAAC
>ERZ891376.2-NODE-2-length-168903-cov-10.773708_pt1 | contig 168903 bp, 213 predicted proteins | sample MGYA00520906_ERZ891376 | MGnify/ENA primary metagenome ERZ891376 (study PRJEB32303, sample SAMEA104408695) | aquatic metagenome | biome: Brackish water; feature: Chemocline; material: water | place: Baltic Sea | collected 2014-10-18T08:59:00 | depth 139 m ...
GCGTCGCCCACCGTCTCGGTGGTCCCCACCCCAGTGTTCACGAACTCAGTGGCCCGGCAGTCCACAGGCTCCGAGTAGGGGATATCATATCCGGTGCTCTTCTTGGACGAGTCGAGGAGACCAACGGAGGTCATCCGCAAGAAGGGGAGCTCCACTCCCCCGTACAGGGTGAACAGCTCCCAGTGCTCCGTGGAGCTGGTCCTCTTCATGGGCGTCTTGAGGACCAAGTACTTACCCCCCGTCCCCGTCACCGCGTCCACGATGTGGTCGCCCTTGTTGGGCGTCTCCCCCGTGATGCGCAAGACGTCCCCATTGGCGGCCCCGAGGTCTGTCCAGTTGGTCCCCGATGCGGTCAAGACCTGCCTCGAATGGAGGATCGTGCGGAGGTCTACCCCGCTGCCCTTGGGCAACTTCGGCTCGTCCACCGTCACGTCGATCTCGTCCACGATGTCGTAGATGAGCTTCTCCCCCCAGGCGCCAGGGGCCGGGGACACAATCAGCTCGGTCCCGGTGGGTTGTACGTGCAGGATGGTGTAGTACCCCGCCACGGGGGCTGACTTGATGCGCAAGGTCATTCCTGGCTTCACCTTGCGCTTCTTGAAGTCGTTCGCTGACGTCAGAGACAGATCTCGCACGACCTCCGTGGGGCCACCCGCCAGCTGTGTCTCCAACTTGGTCCCCGACATCAAGGGAGACTCGTCGTACACCCTGGGTGTAGCGGTCATCTCATCCCCAGGCTCTCCCCCACGGACGAGCAGGTCCATGCAGCCCCCGATGTGCACCTCGTTCGGCTTGATCACCACAGAGCCATTTGGCCCGTTGGGCTCCAGGATCCCTCCTGGGATCTTGGAGAGGGTCAACTGCTCCCTCCTCACGTAGAACTCCATCCCGGTGAGGTTGTCCGCCAGAGTGGAAGCCTTCCTGTCCCACTCGACGATGCGGATGCCCTCCGCAGATTCCACACTTGTGACCCGGTAGTCGACCCCCTCCACCGTCAGCACGAAGCCCGTGACCGCCCCCACGCTCCCGATCTTCGTCGTGAACGCGGCCGTGGCACTGTAGAACAGCTCGGACCTCCCGTCCCCATCACCATCGTCAGCGGTGTAGCCGTCCGTCCCGTAGATGAGCACCGGGCCGAGACTGCCCCCTGAGATAATGTCGCGCTTCATCTCAGGATCTCCATGCCCCACAGTCTGGAGGTGCAGAAGATCTGAGAAGGTCGTGCCCATCTTGGCGAAGGCGCCCCTCATGTTGTTGATGCTGCGCTCCGAGAGGCTCTTCTCCGTCCTGGACAGGAGGTCCGAGGGGGTCTCCGTGGGCAGGCCGCTGCGGAAACGAGCCAGGTTGGTGACGCGCACCGCTGAGGACATCCCCGCGATGGACGTGAGCAGCCCCTTCGCGATGTTGTACTCCTTGCCTGCCTTCTCCGCGATGTAGGCCACGTCCACGTAGTAGAGGCTCCCAGCGTTGTTGAGCATCATCTGCTCAGCTGTGATGCTCTGGGGGACGGTGGGGTAGAACTTCAGCCCCCCAGTCGTCGAGACGATGTTGCTGGCAGCGAACGTAACCGCCCGCGGCTGAGAGAAGAACACCCGAGCGGTCCCCCTGGAGAACTCTCCCTTCCGGTGCTCAACAAACTGGTTCGCGGCCAGGGCCTCAGCCTCCTCCGTGGCCAAGATGTCGACGTTGGCGAAGCTCTGGTTCTGCTGGAGGTAGCGCACCTCCCGCACGATGGGATCCAGGAGAGCCTCTCCTCCCTTCAGGAGGATGTCGGCCATGGGCTCGGGGTCCTCCAGGTTCAGTTCTGGGTGGGACTGTGCCAGGCGGGCTCGGATGAACAGCGGGACATCCATCGCGAAGGCGTCCGGCTCAAACCTCCGCACGATCCTATTTACCACCTGCGTCTGCGCTGGAGATCCCTCCGACAGGTCCACGTCAGGGTCCCACTCAAAAAGTACCTGCTCCACGAAGCTCTTGTCGTTCTGGGCCATCTACATCTCCAGGTTGACCACGGCGGCCTTCCCTGACCGGGAGCGCAACAACACGCGCGCGATGAGGGATGTGGTCCTTGGGTCAAATACAGACTCCAGGATGATGGCTGCTGCCAAAGCCCCGTCGTCCTTGATACTTGTGTTCCTCGTCTGCATGGAGACCAGTTGGGATTTTGTTCTGCGAACACACATGGCAAACTGGGCGGTCACTCCCCCCGCGTTCTGCTTGGAGAAGTTCTTCCCGATCATCTCCTGTAGACCTCCCCCCGTTCCTTGACTCCAGGCGTCCGTGCCAGGAGATCGAAGCAGGAGCATGACGAAGGTCTGGACCATGCGCTGGATGCCGGAGACCACTCGTGGGTTATCCGTCAGCTCGAAGGAGAGCCTGCTCGCCTCTGTCGCGGTGAACTCGCTGCTCAGCACGGAGATGGACAGGATGGTCGCGTCGACCTGTCCAGGAGGCACCTGGGCTAGCAGCCGCGTAGAGCTGGCCACCACGAAGCTGGGGGACTCCTCCTCGTTCAGGAAGACCTTGTCCACACTCCGGAAGTCCTCCCCGATGATCTCCACGGTCCTGGGCTCCATACCCGGCACGTTCTGGGCCGAGTTGATCGGGAGCACATCGTTCATGTAGACGACCTGGAGGTCCATGCTAAATTCCCAAATCTTCTGCGGTGGTGGGCTTGGTCAGTGATACCCCTTGAGAATCATTTCCCATCCCGGAACCTTCCGCCGTGTTGACATTTGTATCCTTGGCCTTGGACTCCTCTTCCTTTAGTTCAAAGGAGGACGGGTCCATCTTCTTGGCGGCCGCTACTGCGCTCTTGACATTCTCCTTGATCTGCTTCACCCGAGTCAACTTCGACGGCCGGAGGGGAGACTGGTCCTTCGTGATGTCGTCGATGTGCCTCTGCGCCAGGTCAGTGATGCCCAGGGCGAGAGCCGTGCGAGAGTAGTTGCCCCCCATCACAGCTGAGTAACCCTGCTGGACAGCCTTCCTGATCTTCAGGAGCTCCGCCTGCCTCTTCGCCTCCTTCGTTTTAGCCTTCTCAGCCACCGGCCCAGTCCTCTTCGTCGGGGTAGTCGTCCCCAACCATTAGGTCAGTCTCGTCGTCCTGATCTGAGAAGTCCACATTGGCGTCCGTCGTTGTGGCCTCACCCTCCTCATACTGGTCATCGTGGTCACTCTCTCGGGACGCCGGGAGGTCGTTCTGCACAAGGGCCTTGGCCGCGGCGGCATACTGGCCCTCGTAGGAGGAGCCATCCCGAGAGATCTGGAAGAAGTCGGCCAGCTTCCCGGAGACGAGGAGATCGTAGGCGCGGTCCATCCCCTTCTCCTTCAGGAACTTCAGGATGCTGTCCACGTTCTGATTCACAGGGATCTGCATCACCAGGGCGGCCTGGAGGGTGGTGTAAAGGGCATCCAGCTCTTGCAGGACAGTCGTGGCACCGAGGACCGCTCCGGGGTCGGGCTGTTTGTTGTCCACCAGCCTGCCCACCTGGCGGTCCACTTCATCCAAGCTGGTCGCGAAGGTACTCGCCGACAAGGACGTGCTCCATGTGGTCAAGGCCGCTTTGAGGATCCTCCATGCGGCGAGGCCGGCGCTCTCGATGATAAACAGGTGCGCCAGGGCATCGTTGCTCACCTCCGGGGTGACCTCCACGTAGCTGTCCCCCACCTCAGTGACCGTGTGGACACTTGTCCTCGTAGGGCCCTTGAGTGTGATGGTGTCCGTGACCTCGACGTAGAACGGCGCCAAGATCACAGGCTTCCCTGTGCTCGTGTTGACAAAGGTGAGCCGGCTCACCGTGCCCCGGACAGTCCCCACGGAGAGACCAACCACTGAGTTGGCCGAGGCCGCGAGCACACCAATCGAAGATGAGAGATCTGTCGCGGTGCTCACCAGGGTCAGGGCGTCCCGCCTCACAGTCCACTCCTGGTTGTCGGCCGCCGTGGAAGGGCTGACCTCGAGGAAGGGCCTATTCACCGTGAGGTAGTCGTACGTGGCATCCTGCGTGACGGCTGTGATGCTGTAGTTCCCCTTGTTCTCCCCCGCAGACAGAAGGAGGGTGTCCAACGCCTGCGCTCCGGACCCCTTCTGAATGCGTAGCTGGTAGGCCGAGCCCACTTTTAGCGCGGTGCCTCCAGGCCCTTGTGCCACAACCTCCTGGGAGAGCGTTGGGGCGGCCCCTGACAGGGGCTTGATCTGTCGAAGCAGCTCCTGGCCGTCCATGTCCTTGCCCCGGGCATCGTCTGTTACGAACCCCACAGCGGTCATGGCTTCATCATGTACAGCAGTGGTCGGTGCCAGCTCCACGGCGCCGGCGGCGCCGGGAGTCGTAGACCAGACCTTGACCCGCTCAGGAGAGCCCGTGTTCAGGGCCCTCAATGAAGCGTGCCCGTTATCAATTTCCTCCGCCAGACCCATGGGGGTCTTGGTTGTGCTGGTGGTCAGGGTAATTTCCACGGGGGTCATCTTGTCCAGGAGGAAGCGCAACTTGTTGTTGGCGTCCACCCCCCGCGTCGTGCTGCCCGATTCGCTGGTCTGGTCATCCGAGAAGCCGATGACTGCGTTCAAGGCCCCCGCCCCGATCAAGATCTCCCCATCACCCAGGGTCTTGTGCTCCAACCTCACCTTGTCCCCTGTAGCCCCCAGGACGGTTAGCACAGTGGAGAGGTAATTCCCGTCCTTGTCCACGGAGTTGCCCAGGTAGGAGAGCATCTGCCCGAGAGTCGCAGCACCTGTGGGTACAGTGGTGGTAAACCTGGTCCCATCCACGTAGATCTCGAAGGGACCGTCCAGAGCCAAAACAGTGAAGGGCCCCGCTGCCGTCCCGGTCAGGTTTGCCTTCTGTGCAGCATGGATGTCATAGGGCCCGGGGCCCCCATTCTCCAGGTAGGGGAGGTCCGGCGGTGTGAGCGAGCGCACAGCAGGCGTCCCGTTGATCACCAGAGACAGGTCTTTGGCCAGTGTGGTCACCCCAAAGGGTGCGCTGGTTGTGCCCGTGACCTGTGCTGCCGTCGCCTTCTTCGCCGCAGCTGACACAGACGCGCGGTAGGTGTTTGCACTCGTCCCCTGCAACCGGGGCAGCTCGGGATCCCGTGCAGTCAACAGGGATGCCCCAGCCGCCTTGGCTGCTTGGAGCTTGAGGAAGGCATCCCGAGAGAGCGCAACCTGCGCGTCAGGAGTCTCTGCCTCCTCGTAACTCTTCTTCAGCCCCACCAAGCTGATCCTTGCCTTGCGCAAGGTGGTCTTGGCACCCAGGAGCCCCAGGTCCAGGCTCTTGAACACGGTGAGCATCCCCAAAATCCGGGTCACATCGGCCAAGATGGGCGCGTGGGCGCTCTTCACTCCAGCCAACCCCGCCGGCAACCCGGCGCGAGCTTCCGGAGGAGACCTGCGCAGCTGCCCGCCCGATCTGATGTTGGGGGCCAGGGATCTCTGTGTGAAGTTATCCACAGCTTCGTCAAAAGCTGTGGATTGTGCAGAAGGTATGGCCCCTTTGTTAGTACGAACGTCGTCCATGCGCTCTATTGCGAAGACGGCGTCATGCAAGGAAGACAGGTTATCAACAGGGTGTGTGAAGCGCCCGGAGTCCTGCACCAGCTCGATGAGGTCCTCCAGAGCCGTCCTGGCTGCGGTCACCTTCTGGCTTGAGAGGTTGGCTGCCAGAGACACCAAGTAGAACACCCCGTCGGAGTCTCGCGCCAGGGCGGCCCCCGCCAGCTCCATCGTCTGGGAGAACGCCGTGTCCACATCCACGGTTCCCAGGGCATCCCTTTTTGGGGTCACGTCCCCCAGGGCCACTGCATCAACCGCAGCTTCCAGCTCGGTGTCCTTGAACCCACTCATCGAACCAGATCCTTCCTGCGCAGCTTCAACACTGTCTCGCGCGCATGGTCTGGGTCGAGGTCAAGGATCATGCAGATATACTCGAAGGTGGCGAACCTGTCGATGTCCTCCTCCACGACTGGGGGGAGGAAGATCCACTTGTGTGCATCCCGAAAGATAGCCGCCTTCTTCCCACTGCGGTAGTGCCTGTAGAGGGCGAAGTCCCACGCCGCGCGGCGCAACATCGCTGCCGCCCATGCCCGGACGCGCTGCATCTCCTCCTCAGCAATGGAGAGGCCCTCTTCCTGCGCCTCCAAAACAATTTCCACCGCTGCGCTCACGACACTGTGATGGGAACTGGCGTGTACTCGAGTGGCGTGGCCGGGACCTTGACCAGTGTTTCCTCCGCCCGGGCAGCCAAGAGCTGTGCCGACCCCGCCTTGACCCCCTGCACCCGCACGACCGTGTCCATCACCATGACCATCATGACAGCTTCGTCCGAGCTCGTGTAGGTCACGTCGTCCCCCGAGGCGCCGGTAAGGGTCCTGCCATCCGAGGCCACCACAGTGGGGGTGGTGTCCACAACCGCACCCACCCCCACGGAGAGGGCTGTTGGCGCGAAGGTGATCTTCTTCACCCAAGGGAACAGCAGGTCAAGGAGGTTGGCGGAGGGGGCATCCGGCACCCGCACATGGCGGACCTCATCCGCGAAGCCTGACAGCTGCGCGGTCACCTTGGCCGTGCGGTACAGGTCCACCACAACCCAACCGTTCGCGTCTGTCTGGGCGTACACAGGCCCCAGGGAGACCATGGCCTCGTCCACCTGGATGGGGGAGGCTGCCGAGCGGAAGATGAGGCGAAGGTTCTTCACGGCCTTGCCCGACAGGTCCCGGAAGAAGGCCGACGCGCGGCACAGGCGGGGATCTGTGGCCGCCGGCCGGGAGAAGTTCTGCCCCTGCACGGTGAAGTCGTTCTTGCCTGTGGGGGCCCCAGCAGCCGGGCTGTAGATCTTCGCCAGCTGGGGCGTCTTGCTGTCATCCCCCAAGGTGCCATCGAAGGCCACCCCCGTCTTGGACAGCCTGAGCTGCACGTCCAGGGGAGAAGAGGCCACGGGGATGGTGAGCTCCGCGATGGCGTCCGACCCTACCAAGCTGCTCTGGTTCTGGGTGATCAGGGTGGTTCCCGTGACATCGTAAGCACGCACCATCACACCGGCCAGGGCGGCCCCCAACTCATCAGTGGTATATATTTTTACAAGCTCATCAGCCACGACAACCTCCTACGCGAACGCCATGCCAGTGCCCATCTGGGACCGCCTAGGGGCGTTGCGCACCTGGTCTTGAACAGACGGCGTAGCCTTGCGCACCGCCGAGCCCACTGCCCCCGCAGCACGCTTGGCTGCTGGCGTTAGTGCGGGAATCACCTCAGGAGCAAGGTGCAGCGCGGCCGCCCCCAGGGATCCACCCTTTGCAGCTCCAGCCATGGCCGCGTGAGGCAGGCCCCGCGCGATCTCCCCACCGTGATGGCCATACCGCCCAGACCCGGCCATCGCAGATCCCAACTCGGTCTGGGCCGCGTTGTAGGCGCTCCGCGTGCCGTCCACCACCTTCCGGTAAAGGCCCGCCTGCTTCAACAACTCGTACACGACCTCGTTGGTCTCAGCCAGCTTGTGTAGCTCGTCCAAGGGCAAACCGAGTGAAGCCAACCTCCGCGTCGCCGCGATCTTTACCATCTCATCCTGGAAGGCCCCCAACATCACTGTATTCATCATTTTTTGTCCCTCGAGTAAGCCAGCACGTGCTTGACCTTGTGGCTTTCCATGAAATCGTGAGGCCTCATCACCAACGGGTTGCGCTTCGACAATGGTGCCTTCTCATAAGCCGCCCCCACGATCCCCGTGCACACCGCGTCTGAGAAGTCCTCCCCAGGACCCAAGAGGCCCCCCGTCCGTGCGAGGTTGGCCAAGTACCGTGGGGCCGGCATCTTCACCCCCGAGTCCGCAATCTGACCGATCCTCTTCACAGCATCTTGAGTTCCCGAGCGCGGGCGCAGAGCAACCATGTCATACCCCGACTTGTCAAATAGGGAGATCCTGCTCCGCCCAACCTGGGGGATCTGTTTGATAACTCGCTCATTCTTCGCGAGCTTCTTGTCATCCAGATGCGCGACCTCCCCCCTGCCTGTGTGTACAGCGGCGTGAATCCACCCAGGATGTTTCGCCCCCACCAAAGCGTCGTGAGCTCGGACGATGGGGGTGAGGATGCTCTTCCCTGAACTCCCCGGCTTGGTCATGATGATGTCCCCCGGGCGTAAGCGTGCCTGGAAATCTCGGAGGGAGTGTGTCGTGGGCGTCCCTCTCCTCACGTCTCCCTGCTCGATGGACGCCGTCTTGAGGATGTGACTCACCACCTGATCAGCTGGGTTTCCCATCCGACGCTTGGCGGCCCGAGCCAGGCGCAGATGCTTCTGATCCTTCTGCGCAACCTCACCAACTGCTGCCGGGATGCTTCCCAAGCCAATGGCGGCAGGATGCCTCACTGTCTTCTGCCCGAAAAGGGCCGTTTCCTTCGTGAGTTTCCCCTGGTAGTCCAACATATTGGTATCCGGGGCGTAGTAGACTGCCGGCTTCCCACTGGCCACGGTCTCCGCGAAAGTAGTCCCGTGCGCGCGGATGACGTTGATGTCTGCCTCCTGCATCATGGCACCCAGCGGGGCAAACCCATGTACCTGAACACGGGAGTCCTTCTTCGCCAAGGCGTCCAGACGCCTCTTCAGGCCCTTGTTCCTGCCAGCCACCGCGTGGATCACAGCGTTGGGAGGGAGGTCCGCCTGGAGCACCTGGTGCGTCATGGGGAGCACCTCGAGCCCAAGGGCCCCGCCCGAGACCGTGATGTTGTGATCCTTCCGGGCCATCAAGCCCGTGCGCTTCTTCCTGGCCAAGACGTCTGGGTGAACCGGGAGACCCGTGATCGTCCGTGTTTCCCTGGCCAAGGGAAGGCTGCCCACAACCTGCTTCGTGCCAATGTGAATGCGCCGCCCTGAAGACACCAGGCTCCTATCATACTCGCCCGTCCACTTTTCAGGGTCTGTGTGCACAATGTGGATGGGCTTGTCCACGTTTCTCACAGCCATCTGGAGATGGGGCATCGTCATGACAACAGGACCATCGTGGGCGTCGAAGTACCTCTTGACCTTATCCTTGTCCACTCCCCGCAAGTAGTAGTTCTCATGGTCAAACGCCAAGCGGGCACCTGACTTCAGGTTCTTCTCTTTGAGATGGTTGGAGACGCTGCGCTCGTAGGAGCGGAGCTTGTCCTTCTTGCCAAAGAGCTCGTGGAAGTCCACGAGCTCCGATTGGACACCCCTCTTCTCCGCCGCCGCCGCGATGGCCTTGGCCTGGGAGATGTGCCCAGCACCAAAACCGGTGCCCACATACATGATCTTCAGGGGAGCCCCCGAGAAGCTACTACGAGCGCCGGATGGCGTAGGGGGTATTAGCTTTTTTGATCTCGAAGGGGTCATGGGCAACCAAGCTGTCGTCCAGCAGATCGAACGAGGTGCCCGTTGAAGGAACCGTTATCCGCCGAACGATTGAAGTTCCCTCAAATACTACGTCAACGACCGCGCCTTTCACAAGGTTCGTCTCCGCCTCCCCAGCCATGTCCGTGACGATCCGAATGGCAGGCCCCAGCAGGGAGTAGTCGTCCTTCTTCACCACCTGCCCCACAGGAGAAATTGTGATCCCCCGGTTGTAGAGCCCCTTCCCGTCCTGGGTGGACAGCTTGGCCTTGGCCAAGATGAGGTTCCCCGCGGCCACAGCGTCAGATGCCGTGACCATCCAGTCCGACCACTGGCTGAAGATGAAGGTCGCCGTGTTGAAGTACCTGATGCGGTAGTAGTTGGTGGAGAGCCCGCCCCCATCCACGTAGACATAAGTGGAGATCCCGGCCTGGAGGGGCACATGCGCGTCCTCTCCGCAGTCCTTCTGTCCCTGGGTGAACCCCAACGCGGAGAGAGCCGTCCCCCCCGTGAGCTCCAAGGAGCCATCACTACCCGAGTTGTCCCCCTCGATCTTGAGTTTCCCCGAGCTGTCCGACCCCGTCGCCCCTGTGATCCCCGCGTTGAAGTCCTCCACGACAGCCACGATGGCGTTCGGGTCCGCCTTCGCGAAGAGCAGCACCTGCTCTGACCCCCCGTCTGTCTTGAGCTTGAGAGTCAGCCCCTGCAAGGTGTAGGCACCCTCCTTCGTGCCCGTCAGGGAGGGCTTGGCCGAGGACGCAGCTGTGATCAGCAGAGCATCGCTGTAGTTGGGGGGCCCGAGGACGCTGCGCTGCACCTGCATGGCGTTGTAGTTCGCCAGAATCGTTGCAATGTCCTCAACATAGATGGTGATGCTGGCTGACATCTACTTCACCGACTTGATCGTGGGTTTGTCTGGAGTGGTCGCCCCCGCTGAGCGGATCTTGGGCTTCACATGCACGATGGTCGGGATCTTGGGGCTCTCCGCCGTGTAAGGCTGGGGGACGATCTCCGTCTCAGCAACCATGCCTCGCGTCAGAAGGGAGATGGACAAACTCATGAGGACCTCACCATGCGGTACGTCTTCATCTTACCAGAGGACTCGAGGTCAGACACGATGTTGTACGTCGCGTTGAGCCCTGCGGTCTCCGAGCCACCATCTGTGGCAGCCTCCGCGTTGGCCTTGCTGTTGAACACCCGGAGCCTGGCGCTGATCAAGTGGCCACCGCTGTACACGGTGTCGTCGATGAAGGCGTTCTCGTGAAGCAATCCCATGGCCCGAACCACCAGAGCGGCCAGGTCATCCACATCCTGCTGAGTCGCTATGATCTGCTCCGAGACCCGAGAGTACACCAAGCTCTCGATGGAGTGCTGTGCGTCCGCGTAGGTGATGAAGAGGGCCACGTAGACCCCCGTAACGGAGGGTGTCCAGGTCCCGTGGTAGATGCCTTTGTCCGTGTGGACGAGGCTTACGGTAGCCTGGGGTGAGCTGGCGCCAGCCAGGTACACCAGGGCCTGGGGGTATGCTGTCTCATTGCCGTCAGCCAGGTTGAGTTCGAGGTTGACGACGTTGCCTATTGTGGCTGGGATCGCCATGGGGAAATCCTATCACGGAGGGCCTGGGGGCCGGAAACAAAAAACCCGGGGGGCCTCGCGGCCCCCCGGGGGAATTAACCTACTGCATCAGCCAACGGCTTACGCGAAGCTCATCGGCTCGCCGACACTGATGTCCATCTTGACTGCCCCGCCGCCGCCGACGGCGACGTAGCCCATGCGGAGGCGAACACCGCCGGAGGGGCTCGGGGGAGTGATGGTCAGCTTCCCCACGGTGGCGGACAGGTAGACCCGCTTGCCAACGTCGGTGACGGCCGGGAGGGCGTCCCAGATGGCGTCAGGAATGCTCACCTGACCGGACAGCTGGTAGTCTCCCGGGTTGCCAGAGGTGATGGAGCTGGGAGCGATGGCGTAGGCGTCCTGCCTGCGGCCAGTGCCGTCGGCGTCCCCGTGGTACAGCTTGGGGGTACCGGCGTCATCCTGGATGCAGACGGGGGCTCCAGCAGAGATGGCCTCACCGGCCGTCTTGGTCAGCGTGCCGCCCGCGGCGTGCCCGTGCAGCGAGTCGGCGTTGCTGCCGTCGGTGAGGGTGTTGAGGTCCGCCGCCAGCGTGGTGCTGGTGGTGGCGACGTAGCCGGAACCGCTGTCGTTGAACTTCACGTACTGCGGCAGGTTCAGGCTGTCCACCGGAGACAGGGTGATGTCGCCGGCGGTGGTGGTGGAGAGGTCAAGGGCCCCGTTGTCGATGGTCAGGGAGCTGTTGCCCACGCCGTCGATGGTGACAACCCCCGTGGCGTCCACGTCGAACATCGCGCAGTTCACGTCCAGGGTCGCCGCGCTCTGAAGCACGAGGTTCCCGCTGGTGACGGTCTGAAGCGTGAGGTTCGCAGAGGTGAGGGAGATGTTGTGGGCGAGGCTCTCCTTGAAGACGAGGTTGTTGACCAGCACGCCGACGAAGTTCATCTCGTCAGCGGCCGCGTCGCCGAACTGCACGTTGTCCTGGAAGGTGGTGCTGCCCACCACCGTCTCAATACCGGAGACCGAGAGGTCGCCCGCGACGGTGGTGGTCACGCCGGTCTGGCCGATGGTGATGGCCGAGGCGTTGGTGACACCCAGCTGCACGACACCGTCGGTGCCCGCAACGGAGGTCCCGCTGCCGATGGCCCCGCCCGCGCCCGCATCGAGCACGAGGTTGGCGCCAGCGCCGCCGTTCTGGTTCAGAGCACCAGCACCGCCCTGTCCGGCGGTGAGATCCAGGCTGCCGCCCGCGCCGCCAGCGGAGGTGTCGTCCACGCCGGCAGCGCCGGCACCGGACTCGATGGCGAAGGTGCCGCCAACGCCGGCGTCAGCGTCCAGCACGCCGATGCCCCGACCGTTGTTCTCGAAAGTCAGGTCCGTGGTGATGAGACCATTGACCTCGACGTCGTTGTTGGTGTTGGTGCCCAGGGTGACGTTGCCGTCCACCACCAGGGCGCCGGCCACGTCCACCGTGCCGCTGCCGAAGAAGTTGTAGTCGGGGTTGGTGGTAGCGTTGCCGAACGTGAACTGCTCGCTGCCGTTCACGGTGTCGATGGCGAGGTAGTTGTTGACGTCCTGGCCCATGCTGAAGGCGGGGCCGAGGTTGTCCGACAGGTCGATACCGATCATCTGCCCGGCGTCCATGGCCAGATCGAAAGTCCCGGTCGGGTCCAGGTCGATGTTGCTGCCGGAGAAGGTGAAGGCCCCGCCGGTCACGGTGAGCGCAGCCGCGGCGGTCAGCGCGTTGGTGGTCACGTCCAGACCAGCAGCGGCGTCCACGTTGCCCGCGAAGGAAACCTGGCCGGAACCGAGCTGGGTGAACAGGGGGTTGTCGGTGGCGTTGCCGAAGATGATCGCATCGGTCTGGTTGTTGACCCGGATGTAGTCCACACCACCCGCGTCCACGACGAAGGCACCATCGGCGTCGTTGTTCAGGTGGATCTCGAACGGGGAACCCGCGCCCATGGCCAGGTCCACGTCGGTCAGCGCCGTACCCGTGATGGCCTGCGAGTCCACGGTGAGGGCCGCGCCAGTCACATCGAGGCCAGCCTCGGCGTTGACGTTGCCACTCACGCCCAGAACACCCGAGATGCCGACGATGCCCGTCAGGTTCAGGGTATCCGCGTTGAGCGCGAGGATCCCATCGCCGGCACCCGCGTTGCTGGCGGTGATGCCGATGGACTTGTCATCGGCGCTGTTGGCCGCCAGGCCGATGCTCAGGCTGTTGGTGGCGTCGATGGAGGGATCGGAGCCGTCGATGTCGACGGAGCCGCTCAGGGTAACGAGGCCGGCGGCGTTGACAGCTCCGGTCAGCGTGATGGCCTGTCCGTTGCCATCAATGCTCAAGGCACCGGATCCGGCCCCCTGGATCCCGGCGCCCACGCCGAGGGTGTCAGCCGCGGCCAGCTGCTTGAGGCCTTCGGTTTGGATTGAGAGTGCTTGCTGAAGTGCCATGTCTTTATCTCCTGGAGTTTTTTACGTCTGTCGGGTCACCCCCAGGTGCTTCCAGGGCCGCGTCATGCCCTACACCCGGCGAAACCGGGGATCAGCGTCGAGGTGGCGCGCAGCGCGCTCATCATCCACCGTGAGCGAGTCGCCCACCTTCCAGTGCTCCCCGTTGGGAGGCAGGAGCTCAACCCGAGCCCCGTCCTTCTGGTGCAGTCGGATCTTCGTGACCACACCCATGTTCTTCACCAGGCCGGGCCGGTCCTTGAGCCCGACGAACTCGAACTTTGCCATGAGCAAATCTCCTTCGCGAAAGTGACAATATTATCCGCTATCCTGGGGGATAAAAGAATACCGAAAGACAGAATGGGGGGATTACGGGGGGGTTACTACTTGCTGCGGGTCATCGTCATCTTGTCGAGATCCACGGCCCAGTTCACCCCACCAGTGGGGTCGATGCCGTGCTTCAAGGCGAAGTCACTCACCGCCTCATTGAGAGCCTTCTCCTCTGCTTGCAGAGAAATCAAGCGCTCGTTGGCCTGCGCCCGAGCCCTGCGGAAGATGATCTCCGCATCGGCATACGCCAACTTGGCCGTGGTGATGTCCTCCCGCTGCTTGCGGAGAACCACCTGCTGATGCCTGGTGAACTTGATCACCGGGGGCAGGCTGTTCTGACTTTTGGTGGTGGGCTTGCTCACCACGGGCTTTTTCTTCGCGGGCTTCCTGGCTGCCATAGCGTCCTCCTCGTCGCGTGTTAGGCGCCGACCAAAATGAGCGGAGCCTCGGTCTGCACTAGAATAGATGTGGAGGATATAACAAATGCGACGGTCTGCCTATACACTTGCCCTGTCACCGGGCGTGCTGGCGGCGTCTCTGTGAGTGTGCCATCCGCGGCCACAAACATGCTCTTGTTGGGGGTGAGTCCCGAGTAGATTCCTCCCCCCACCACGCCGGCCATCTGCACGATGCAGACCGTCCCTGCCTTCTTCACGATGACTCCCCGAGCGGGCATCTTGGCCGGATTGGTCCTGTCCACCTTCCTCACGGCTGGACGCCCGTTGGACGTTCCAGAGATGTAAACCGCGTCTCCAACAGCCTCGGCCGCAGAGCACTCGCCCACCAGATACTTCTCTGCCCCAACAGGAAACGCGGTTGCCATGGGTCACCCCGTGAGGAATTGGTTGATGTTGCCCACGAGCAGCTTCGAGACGTCGGTGGTGTTCTGTGCCGCCGCGGAGGCTCCCCCTGAGTTCTTCACCACCTTGAGGAACTTCACTTCGGCGTTCAGGCGCTTCTCTTCCTTATCCGCCCAGTCGTTCACTGCGGTCTCCAGGGCGTCAAGCCGCGCGTCTCTGGCTGCCTTGCTCACGTGTACTGCTTCCACTTGTTCGCGATGGACAGCTTCAACCGAGACACCTTAGGCGCGCTCATCCCCAGCCTCCCTGCGATCTGATTCGTCCCGAGCTGGGGTTTCCCCTGCGTCCCGTAGACGTACTGGAACACCTTGTTCTCATCTGGGTCCAACTCCTGCGGGAGCAGAGACAAGATCTCCTTCGTCTTCGACGGGGAGGTGGACGCGGGGTCAAGGCTGAACTGGCCCGTGGGGTACGCCTTGCGCAGCTCCTTACGCAGCCTGGAGGTTTCCGTCGTGGACCAGCCCATTGACTTGGCCAACTCCCCATCGGTGGGCTCCCGGCCAAGGGTGCGCTCTAACTTCTCCTGAGCTGCCTTCATGGGTGTGATACCTGACAGCCTGGTCTCCACGATGCGGCCGGGGTTCTGGTACGTGTTGACAAACCTTCGCGCCCTCTTGAGCTGATGCTTGAGGTGTGTGGAGAGCAGGGCGCCTCGGTTGGGATCGTAAGAGGAGATGCCGCGCACGAGGTGGTCCTCAAACTCCGACCGGACAACATCTGGGGGGATGTCCCGCAGTCGCCTCTCGTAGACACGTCTTTGCTGCGCCACGAAGGGCTCCAAGGACTGCATGAGGGGCTCGAGTTTCTTCGGCTTCCGGCCATTTTGGTCCCAGTCCTGCCACATCTGGGCTTCCCGAGACTGCTGCTGCTGGCGACGCGCGAGGGTGTTGGGCTTCCTCTGAGCGAAGGCCGTCTTCTCGAGGGCCTCGAGAGCCTCGTCAACAGGGTTCATCAGATCCCCAGATCTGCCGCGGTGGTTTTGCCTCCGATGGCCGACCCTTGGGAGTCCAGGCCCAAGCCGCCAGAGGGAGGCTTGATCGGAGGGGGCGCTGCCTGCGTGGCAGATGCCGCTGACGTGGCGGCCCCCGCCCCAGCGGCGGCCGCGGGGGATGCTATGGGGGGAGGTGGCGCCGTCGCCCCCTCTGGGCTGCTCCCACCGCCCAGAGGTGGCGCCGTCGCCCCCTCTGGGCTGCTCCCACCGCCCAATCCCAGGTTGGATGCAGTTGCTGGCCCCGGATTCTCAGGGGCAGCCCCTGTGGCCAAAGGCTTGTTTCGCGGGTTCTCCGGACTAAGTAAAGACCCTGGGTCACTCGGGCTGGACATCTTCTCCAGCTCATCGAGGAAGGCTCCCAGCATCACGGAGGACTTCTTCTCCTGTCCTCCCCGACCAAACCCAGCCTTCATCGCGGAGAGAACTGTGTGATCCTTGCGCCGGTCGAGCTGCTTATGGGCTTTCACCCGTTTATAGGCACTCTCCAGGGTGGCCATCCCTCGTAGGTTGGAGTACAGCCGGGGGTCACGAATCTCTTTGCTCGCCCGTGCCCGGTCCTCTTTGGAGAGGAAGATTGACATCAGCCTGCTCCTTGAGCGGCCAGCACCCGCCTGGCCAACTTCTTTCGCTTGTTCTTGGCCGCCCACTGCTTCAACCCCACGTCGGCTGTGCCCAGAGTGGCCCCAAAAGCTGCCAACCCCTTGGCCAGCTTGTACCCATGACCGGCCTTGTTGCCCCCAAGCACACCCCCAAGGAGAGCTCCAGGCACTGCGCCGGTCACAGCACCCTTCACATAGGGCCTGGCCGCCACAAAGCCCTCCATGGCCTTCTCCTGCTTGTCGGAGACGTTGGCCCTCTTGGACAGCGTTCCATTCTCCCGCTCCTTCTTCAAGAGGGTCCCCACCCGGATGGGCCTGCGCCCAGAGCGGGTCTGCTGGTAGGACGTTCCCTTGCAGGACGCGCCGATCTTCTCCAGTTCATCGAGCATGGACGCGATCACTGCGGCCTCCTTCGTGCGTTCATGCCAGGGTATCGCGGCGAGAATGTTGTTGACAAGCCCATTGGTGTCCCCCTCGAAGCGCATGGCCCTGTCGTCGAGGTACACGTCCGCGAAGATCTTCGGGCTGCTCGAAGGGGGGCCCTCGGGGTTGGTGTTGATGTGGTCGTAGGGGATCTCTCGCTGGTTCAGGTGTTCTTGGAGCTCCGGGGAGTTCGGCCGGCACGTCCAGATCACAATCTTCCATCCGGCCGCCTTGACCTGGTTGAGCACGTCCACCATCCCGGGGTTCGGCTCTCCAAAGGCGAGGCCCTCCCCGGGGCTCTCAAGAAGGGTGCCGTCGAGATCAACGGCAAGTACGGGTGTTCGTTCCATTTATTACCCCAGTAGTCCCCCAGAACCAAGCAGCTCCGCCACATATGATCGTACCACGGCCCGCCGGCGGGCGCGCACATCCAGTCGGGAGGCGATCTTCTTCCTGCTCCGAGAGAGGCCCAGCACGCGCTTGACCGTGGGGTTGACCAGGCCAAACAAGTCCGCCTTGTCCCCGAAGGCGCGACTGTGGAAGCCCTCCTTCCCCTTCACCTCATACACCGACTTGGTCACCACCTTGCTCGTCGTCTTCGTGTAGATCTCACTGGGGAGGTTCTCTATGCTTTGACCCACGAGGAGCCCCGCCAGCGTGGGATCTTTGGCGCCCTTGACGATCCTCCGATGCTTCGTCTTCACCGCAACCGTGTGTGAGACCTCCCTCTTCTCTATGCTGAGGTCTGACGCCCCGAGGATGTCCACCATCGTGGCCACGGGCCGCCAGATGTAGACGTTGATGTAGTCCCCCATGTCCATGTCGTTGACTCGCGCGTAGCTGTACGTCCGGACCAGCTTGTCCACGGTCCCCTCCACCGTGTTGCCCCCGCTGACCAGCTCTGCAACCTCGTCCTCCGTCGTGATGTCGGTCAACGGGCCGACGTGGGTCTTCACTCCCACGATGGAGGACGTACCAAACATCTCAGCGTAGGTATCCGTGATGTGAGGATTCTTCCACCCCTTCCAGATCCAGGGAGGGGCGATGGCCTCCTCGATGGGGATGTCCACCGTGCTCTTCGAGTACTTCGCGCTGACCACCTTCCCTGTGGTCAGTCCCTTCGCTCGTGCAGAGACCCTACTCAGCAACTTCCTGAGCTTCACATAATCAGCAGGGAGCTTCGCATCTCCTACGGGCTGCGCCTTGATGATGTCCTGCGCCGCCTTTATATCCTTCTGCAAGGCGACGGTGCTCTTCCCCTTGTTGTCCGCACTCTCCAATGAGGTCGCCGACCCAGAAAGAGCTTTGAAGGAGCTGTTGAACACGACACGCCTTTTTTTGGCCTCTCCCCAGTGGCTCTGTGACCGTGTTCCCGTGGCCACCTTCACCACGTTGGACCAGGCGGTGAGCTTCGCGATGGCAACATCCGCCTGCGCAGCGCACGTCCCGGCCGCCTTGATCGCGGACGCGCTCACCACCGTAGTGGTCGAGCTCTCCAAGACAGAGATCTCCTTCTTGTCCACGCCGAGGAACTCCGTGGACTCCCTGTGCACCCGGGCGTGCATGAACTGGTAGGCCGTGTTTCCACCCTGCTGCGTCACAGAATGGGTCAGGCCGGCGCACACGCCCAGATACTGCACGCCCACCTTCTTGGAGAGCTGCTCTGCGGTGGCATCTTCCGGGAGGTCCGTGAGCTGAGCCGCTGTGAGAGGCCTATCCAGGAGAAGCCCAGGCAGCCCGGGGATGAACATCGGGTTGAAGCGTCCCGAGGCGGTCATGGCCCGGGCGGCAAAGCGGTGCTTGAAGTACATATAGTTGACCGCCCGCTGCGCGTAGGGATCTCGCACGGCGGCGCTTTGGGCCCGCCCGGACTGCATCGCGTAGATGTTAGCCTCGGACATCGTCTCAAACATCGGGATGATCCCCGTGTACAGCTCATGCTCCATGATCGTACGGGCGTACCGCTTGGCGCTCAACTTCACACCAGAACGGACATCAGCGACGTTGGGGGCGTAGTACCTGCCGTTGAACAGCGCGTGAGCCCCCAGGACCTCGTTGGTCGTCTGGAGCTCCATGCGGCTCACCTCCCGCATAAAATTACGCTGGAACTGAAACTGGTCGTACAGCTCCGGGAAGAGCACATTGCACCGCGGCGGAGGAGAGAAATAGATGTCCGGTCGGAAGATCTGGTTGTGCACTCGAGATGGAACGGTCTCATCCTTGGAACCCTTGCGGGCAGACACCGTCCCCCCCGACAACGACTTGGCCAACGTCTCGATCTTGTCGAGCCTCTTTTTGAGACTCGCGTGGTTCGAGGGGAGGTTCGCGTGCTCTGACGGATGCGCCTTGATGATCCGCTGTGCCGACTTGATGTTCGCCCACAGCGTTTTAATCTGCCCCTGGCCCCCACCCTTGGCCTTGTCTATGTTGATCTTCAGCGCCGCAGCAGCCGCGATCAGCGAGTTGAAGGAGTCGTGGTACACCCCCCGACGGTTGCGCGCTTGAGTCCACCGCCCACTACTCGTGGTCCCCTTAGCAGAAGATACAACCTTCTCCCAGGTAGCATAGTCGGCCACCGCCTTCTGCGCCTTCGCATGGCACACCGCCGCGTCCTTGGCCAGAGACTCATCGAGCTTCACAGACGTGTAGGTGGGCACGCGGCGCGTCGAGGGCGCTGTGTAATACGCCACGGGGCAGGGGTAGCACTCATGGTAGATGTACTGGAAGAGCATCTTGGTCAGGCCCCGGAAGCTCACCATCTGCCCCAAGCTGCCCATCTTGCCGCCCATCCACGAGTTGAATGTCTTGCGGGCGAAGAGCTTCGCGCTGCTGTCATCCGACTCCGCCGCCGCGATCTGCTGGAGCACCTTCAACCGGAGCTCCGCGATGGAGGTGAAGTCGTTGCACCCCCTGAAGGCCGACTTCCCGTAGTAGCTCCCCCCAATAGCCTCCAACATCCGGACGATCCCCGCCAACAACCCCTTCAGCTTGGGGAAGTTCTTCGACTTCCCACTGAGCAACCGGCTCACATCCCCCGTCCCGTGGCCCAGCGGGCTCGTGAAGAAGTTGGAGTTCGCCCCGATGAACGCCGCGCGGGCCCGGCCCCCAAACAAGCTGCCCCCAAAGTTGTACTGGAAGGTGGTGTCCCAATAGTTGCTGAAATCCACACAGCTCAAAACAGCCGACCGGTTCCCGTGCCCCTTCTGGAACGCCACGGCCTGGAGCTCCCCCATGAACAAGAGCTTGTACTCCCGATTGTCTCGGTCTGATGCGGTGTCACCATCATCCGCGGACTCGAACATCTTGGGGTCCAACACGGGATTCCCGGCCGCGACGTGATCGTGGAAGAACAGGTGGACCACCGTCCTGGGGAAGAGCTCCAACACCTTATCCGTGGCCACCACCTGGATGGATGCGGTCGCGGGGGTGTTCGCCGCCACCTGGATTGTGGCAGAGATGACCGGCACCTCGAGGCCCTCAAGGAACAGCCGGAGGCGGAGTGCTTTTGCCTCAGCCACCTCCCGTCACCTCAGACAGGAAGTTCTTCCCCCCAGGCTCCTGGCGGGCGCTGTCCCTTTCCTGGGCACCCTGCTGGGCTAACGGCCCGAGGGATTGTCCCAGGAGGACACCCACAGCATTGTCCACCCCTGTGAGCTCCCCCACACCACCCTCAGTGCTCATGCCCAAGCTGACGATAGAGGAGGACATCTTATCCGGATTCAGCGCTTCCCCAAGCTTCCGCGAGTCAGACAAGTCCGCGCCGGCCCTGTTCAGGGTGGTCAGGTTTGCCTGCTCCACACCCTTCTTCGAGAGGTTCGCCTGGCTCTGCTGCGTGGTCCCCGCTGAGGTATCCACCGGGCTGTAGTTGATGTACTCGTCCGCGTTGTCTGAGATCTTACTTCGCAGAGGAAGAGACGCGACAGAGACACCCCCGGAGGCGCTCTTGTACAGGATGCTGCTGGCGGCAGACAGGACACCATCCACGGCGGGATCTTGCACACCACTCAGCAAGGCCGACACGAGGGTGCTCGAGCCGAAGCCTGTGTTGGCTGCCGCGCGCTGAACGGCGTCCACGGAGCTTTGGTGTTGAAGTGGGTCTGTGGCAGATGTCTTCTTGACCTCGCCTCCGCTGATTTTCTTCCGAAGTTCATCCACGGGGACAGTCACCCCTGCGCTGACAGGGTACTGGCTGTCGTCCGTGAGGATCTCCCCCAAGGGGATGTGGGCCGTCACGAACATCGTGAAGTTGAACGGGACGTGGTAGGGCTGCTGCGCGTCCTGTGTTGCTGACGCCCCAAACAGGTAGCCCTCCACCAGCTGCTCCTCGTAGTAGAGGTACACCCGCGCGTTCATCTCCACCAGGCGCGTCCCCCGAAGGTACTTCTCGTAGTTCCTCCAGAACTCATCCTTCCAGTTGAAGTCGACGGTGTTCAGCAGGGTGCCGCTGACCTGGAGCATCCGGGGACGCTCCCCGAAGAAGAAGATGTAGGGCTCTCCAAAGTTCTCAATGACCTGAGCCTTCTCACTGCGGCTCTCGGTGATATTGCTGATGATGAAGTTCGCGTAGTCGAAGGTGGCCCCATGCTCCACCTCTTGATCCTTGGCCTGCTTAACCGGCCGTGAGTCGATGAGAGGGATCTCGGTGCCGTCGGACTGGATGACGCGGATCACAGCGTAGGTGTCGTCCCGGATCTCGATGCCGCGAAGAGGGCGCCGGACTTTGGCTGTGTACCCGCCCGTCGCGCGCGCCTTCTTCCACTTGTTGGTGTGCATCGTGACGTAGACGGCCATGCTAGATCTCCACGCTCGTCTTGATGAGGGCGTTCTTGATGGACCTCGGGGTGACCGCGCCCCTGTACGACCCGCCGGCCCTCTTCTGCTCCAGCAGGGCGTGCACACCCACCATGAAGGGGATCTCCGGCACGACGGCGTCGCGGTAGGTGTACGTGACCTGCGTCCCGTCCTTCAGGTAGTAGACCCGCTCGAACTCAACAAGGACGGGTACCTTATTTGCTCCCCACTTCATCAGCCAGCCTGCTTTGCGGGCTTCACAACGCCACCACCCCCGCCCTTATCCTTGGCCAGGGCCGAAATGTTCTTGTCGATACTCTCCAGCGCTGTGAGCTGTGCTGCCATGAGCTGATTTGGATTCCTCTGCCCCAGTTCATTCAAACGAGCGGTGGCGTCCTCGTTGTACCCAAACTGCTTGGCTGCCTTCCCACTCATCACGGAGATTCCCCCGGCCGCCGCGGCACGCTTCACGTTGTCCCCCATCTCCTCCTTCGTGAAGCCGCCTTTCGCCTGGGCGATGAACTTGTCTGTTGCATCCTGCGCCTCTTTCGGGCTCCGCGTGATGGCCTCGTAGTGCGCGCGCAGCTTCGCCCTGAGTGCATCATCTGCCTTCCCACGGATGAGCTTGTTGACCTCATCATTTTTGAGTGCAGCGTCCCCCGTCATCCTCTGCATCCTCCCGAGCTCTCTGACCCCTCTCCTCGCTGCCCCGAGTCCCCCACCGCGGCCAGCAGTTAGACCAGCCTCCTGCTCGGAAGACACTGTCCCCTTCCGCATGGTCCCCTCTGCCTCAAGGGCCCCCCGCAAGGTGTGCTCCAGATCTCCGCCCCCCTCAGTCCCTGCGATGCCTGCAAGGAGCTTCCCAGCACCATCCGCATCACCCATCGCGGCGCCTGCCAATTTGATCAGGGCGTCTCTCCTCTTCGTGGGATCGGTGGCGCTCATCGCTGCGTTCATGGCGTCCCCGAGCTCCCCCTTCAGTCCCTCAACAGCCCCCAGCCGATCCCCAAGAGCCGTACGAAATCGGGTCATGCGCGACCCAGCGATCCTCTTGAACGCCGCGTCCTGAGTAGATTGTGCGTTCTGACCCGCGCCCACCAGAGCTGCCATGCCAGCCTTATTAGCCTCGGTGAGACGGCCGATCACAGAGAGCCCCTGGCGAACATCCTCACTTACATCCTTGTTTGTGGCGCCCATCTTGGTGATCATTGCTTGGCCGCGCTTTATGTCCTCCGGTTTGCCACTCGCCATGATGGTCAGGGCCAGTTGCCCCTCGGGGTTGCCTTTGAGGAACTCCATCGCTGACTGGGCTTGCTCGCGCGCTTTGTTCCCTTGCATGGCACGCAAGGGACTCGACAACCCCTGCACCAAGCGTCCCCCAATACTCCCATTCCCAGACACGTCAAATCCAGCAACGTCGTCCTTGACCGCGTTCCCGAGAGCACCCTTCTGCTCCTCCCAGTCGCTCTCTCTCCCTGCGGCATCTCCCAGGCCCGCGCGAACTCCTGTGAGGCCCTCCGATCCCGTGACAAACCCCCGCGCCTTGCCGCTCTGAAGGGCCATGACACGAGCACTGGCGGCAACACCTTCGGACCCCGCCAACGCCTTCTTGAGGGTGTCATACCCCTCCCCCTGCTGGATGAGACCTGCGTACCGGCCAAACAGCTCCTGCTGCTGCGTCTGGTTCAACTCTGCGTCACCTGTCTCGTACCGCATGTCCTGCCGAGCCCGCAGCGCCTCCTTCGAGACCAAGAATTTGTCCAACTCCTTGGATGCGCCACCCTTCCGGTAGCTCGCAACTTGGTCAGTTGTCCACCCGAGCGCCCCCGCCTCTTCCGTGCCCAGCATTCCGCGGGTTGCGCGCGACACCGTATTCATCTTCTTGATATCGGCCGCGGAGTAATCTGCCTTCCCTGTGTCTGTTCCCGTCCACTTTTGCAGCCCGTGAATCATTCCCGCTATGGGCAGCCCAACTATTGAGCCACCTATGTATCGTTTTGCTTGAGTCAGCCCCGTTGCTCGCTCATTTGTGCCCCTGAAACCTGAAGCCTCCATCAGGGATCGAGAGTCGCCTGAGAAGGTGGTGGTGCCCCCCATCTCCCGTGTAACCGGGCCGGTACCGAAGGCCCTCTCCGCAAGGCTGTTTTGGCCGAGCATGGCGGACGCGGCGAGGTCGCTGACCGCTCCCCCGCTCAGCCCCTGATTCTCTCCAGGTCTATCCCAGTACCAGTCAGCCAACTTCTGCGTGGACCTGCCCAGCTCGGAACTGAAGTCGGCCCCCATCTTGCGCCACACGCTGGTGACGTTCTGGTCGTACCACTTGCCCATCTTGCGCTTCCACGCCTCCATGCTGTGGCTCATGGTCTCGTCGCGCGTCCTGGCCTGGGCGTCCATCATCTCTTCTGTGCGGGCCGTGTGCATGCGCTGGATGGCGGGCATCTCCCGCGCGTACTTGGCGATCATGCGGGCCTGCTTGCGGTCCCCCCCAAAGAATCTACGTGTGATCCTCTCAGTGATCCTCTTGTCTCGATCGCTGGTCCCATGAAGGTCCCCACCTGACCGGCGGATGATAGTTTGCAGCATGCCCGTCATGGCGGCCGGGCCCTGCGCAGCCAGCTGTCCCCTCAAGTCGTGCTCGTTGTTCACGAACTTGAGGGCATTCCCCCGACCGGCCACGTTCCTTCTCGCAGAGCTCTCGATCTCACCCAGGTCCATGCCCCCGGAGGTGAACCGCTGGAGCTTGGCCGCGTCGAGGTTACCGTCCTTGCCCATCATGGAGGCCAACGCCCACCGACCCACCTTGCTCCGAGCGAAGCGAGCCGTTCCCCCAGCCATGAACTGCGCGAAGTTCGAGACGCCCTCTCTGCCCGTACCGAAACCAGCCTCGCCCAGCTCCTCACTGGAGATGAGCCCTGCCCACTTTCCTGTACCTGCCATGTTCATGGACTGGCCCATCATCTGGGCGCCCTGCGCCCCCGATGCGCCGATGGACCTACCCATCTGGGCGCCAACGCCCATCATCTGAGAGGCCTGACTCGTGCTCATCCCCGTAGCGTAGGCAGAAGAGTGGACGTCCTGGGCGTACTTGGTGATGTCCTGCGGCGTCCAGAAGCCCTGGGCCCGGGCCTCCTTGAACAAGGGCATGGCCTCTGTCAGCGAGGTGTTCATCTCCTTGGCGATTCCCTTGAGGGTCGTCACCATCTTCTTGAAGCGAGAGCTGAACTCCTTGGCCTCCTCCGCACCGTCAAATAGCCCTGTTGAGACGCCCTGCTTCATCAGACCGAACAACTCTTTCGAGTTAGTCCACATGTCGGCGTCGCCCATCTCCCGGACCATCCCCCCGATTTGCTGTCTGTCCCCGGACGTGAAGCCATGCCCCGAGGAGGACATGGGGTTGGCGAAGCGCATCTGGTTCTGAAGGAAACCTCCCACCTGGTTCTGGAAGTGGGCGCCCTCCATCATCTGTCCACCCGCCCACTTCATCGCCTCGTAACCGGCCATGATGGGTGCGGCCGCAACAGCTCCAGCAGCCAGACCCCGGGCACCCATGGTGAGCCCGCCACGAAGGCCTTGGGAGGTGAACCTCCCAATATTCGCGCCGAGATTGCCACTCGGGCTGAAGCCCATCATGCCGCCGCCGGCGTCCCACCCCACTGACTTTCCAAAAGCGCTGATGCCGGCGGTGAACGGGTCCAACGTGCGGCCAACCGCCCCACCTGCGAGCATCCCCGCACCCATCATTATGGGGGGTGCGTAGTGGGTCATTCCCCCGATCATGTTGGAGCCCATCTGCGCGCCGGCGTTGTAGGCCTCCCCCCCAGGAGGTGGTGGCGCTGCGAAGGGGGACTGCATCTGGCCGCCGGGGGCCATGGGCTGGTGCTGGCCTCCCCCGAACGGGGAGATGTTCGCGGAGTAGGCCGCGACGTTGCCGAAAGCAGCTTGTTGGCTGCTAATCAGGCCCCCGATTTCTTGGCTGGAAACAGGCATCTAGGGGCAGATTATCACGCGCCCGAAATCAGTACCAGATCCGAGGCATAAGAAGGAGAGACCAACAAGGAGGATACATGATTCTCGAAGGATTGGCCATTGCCGCCCTGATCGGCGGCGAGGCCCTCCTCGGTTACGTGTTCGCGGATGGCCTTGGCAAAGCCATCCTCGGAGATGATGAGGAGACGAAGACGACCGCCGAGGTCGAGATTGACCTCGACGGGAAGAAATACCGAGCCCACGCCGAGCTGACGCGGGAGGGAACCCCACAGGATGCCGCCCTGTGGAACAACCAGAACACGGGGGGCCTGTCCCGGATGTCACGGGCTGAGCTGGGCGTAGTGATCAACGGTGAACGCCTCATGGAGGCAATCACCGAACAGGGCCTGGAGGCGGAGGACACGAAGGTTTACTCCGTCAACGCGGCCCACCAAGCGAGAGAACTCCGCGAAGAGATTGAGAACTCTCGCTTCAGGGACGTGGAGGTGGTGGAGGACTAGGGCAAAAATTCGCCGGTCCTTGGGATAAGGCATTTGGTCGAGAGACTGGGTGCGCACCCGAGGTCCGGCGGATGATGCCCGCATTCTGCGGAGAAAGGATCCACCGGAGGTCCCCAGAGGACCAGCCTCTTTTTAGCCCATGGAGGGAACGCCACGGAGTGTTTTTGATGAAGACCTCATTTTTAGGGCGTTCCCCGCTATAAGGAAGGCAACTTAAACAGGAGGTTACGCATGAGCAAGCTCGTTGAGCTGATTCAACATGGAGGAAAGGGCAAGCCCCGGATCTGGCGGATCTGGGTTGAGGGTGACCGTGTGTTCACGGAGTACGGCTCGCAGGGAGGGAAGATGGTCCCCACGGAGGACGTCCCCGGGTCCAAGGGGAAGAAGGGCACCAAAGCCTATATCTCCCCGGAGGAGCAGGCTGCCCTGGTCATGGAGAGGAAGGTGAAGCGCCAGCGTGCCCGCGGGTACGTGGGCCTGGATGAGGAACCTGTCTCGGACATCGAGTGGGATGGCCCCCTGCCCTCCTCTCTGCGCTTCGCCAAGCCGATCAACAACGCCCCCAAGGGCTTCCTCGAGGAGAACGCGGAGAAGATCCTCTGGACGCCGAAGAAGAATGGGATGTGCCACCTGGTGACCCGCATCGGCCCCAGGATCTACATCCAGACCCGTGACAAGATGCACGACGTGGGGGACTGGTTCCCCCATCTGAAGCGGGAGTTCTTCGACGTGATGCCCTCCATGTCCATCGTGATGGCGGAGATCGTCGTGGGTCGGGGCCGGACCAAGAAGGACTTCCTGGCCATGGGCAGCATCAGCCGCTCCAAGGCAGAGCGCGCCCAGCTGATCCAACGCGACAACGGCGGAGTCAACGCCTACATCTTCCGCGTCCCCTTCTGGCGCGGCGTGCACCTCGAGGCGGACGTCTCCTGCGCCGGGCTCCTGGAGCACATGGCCAAGCTGCCGGAGACCGAGCACATCTCGGCGGCGCCGGTCTTCCAGGGGAACTACAAGGAGGTCTGCAAGGAGCTGCTCAAGCGGCGCTACGAGGGCTTCGTGGGCTACTTGGCGAAGGGGGTCTACGGAGATGAGAGCTACAACTTCAAGGGCCGGGAGGACCGCCCCAAGGTGGCCTGGAAGCTGCGGTTGTCGCAGGTCCAGGGTGGTCGAGCCACGGAGGACGACTTCGTGGCCTGCTGGAACCCGGCGGGTAAGGGCATGCACTGCTCGTCCAGCTGCCACTACCCCAGCACTGGGGACCAGAGTGAGAGTGAGAGTCTGGGCCGCTGTGGCGTCTGCAAGAAGAAGCTGGTGCCTGACGGGACCTGGGGCACAGGGCGCTACATGGAGAAGGTGGGGTCGCTCTCCCTGTACCAGTATGATGAGGAGGGGGTGAGCCAGTACATTGGGGATGTCTCCAGCGGGCTGACCGCCGCGGACAAGACGAAGCTGGCGGACCCAGAGCTCTACCCCCTCTGCGTGAGGGTCTCCTACAAGGACAGGGACTACGTCACGGATGGTGGGCGGTCCAACGCCCTGGCGCATCCCACCTTTGAGGGCGTGCGCAAGGACAAGGAATGGACGGAGTGCGTCAACCCAGATCTGTGATGCCAGGAGGTGTCACTCCCCCGAAGGTATCGGGGGAGGCGGGGCCCCCCTCAGGGGCCTCGTTTTTATCTCCGACACCGGGATCCTCCAGATCTTCTTCGGGCCCGGCCGGGAACATGGCGATCACCTGCTCGGCGTAGAAGTCCCAGTCGACCACCTTGACCGTGACCAGCCCGCCAGCCCCATCATCCCGCTCCTCCTCGATGGTGTGGGGGCCCACGCCTGCCACCGCATCGTTGATGACCAGCCTGACCGCGAAGTTGTGCAGCTGCTGGATGCGCAGGCTCTCCTGCAACGCCTGCTCGTTCTGCCAGCGGTTGCCCATCTCCCTGTCGATGCCCGCACCCATGTCCTGGATCACACCAAGGAGCTCGGCTCGCAGCGCGATATAGGGGGCTGGCACGTCCGGGACGTCAGACAGCTTTCTTGGGCCGGCGCCTGGCGGGCGTGCGCTTTGGGGCCTTCCTGACTGGGGCTTTTTTCTCGGCCGCTTTTTTGGGGGCTGCTTTTTTACCACTGGTCTTCCTCCTGGGGGTCAGCTTGGTGGTTAAGATCTGCGCTTCCTGCTCCTCGAGCCCTCCCACGGAGGACTCCCTCACCTCCTGAATGACCTCTCGGATTTGTTCCTGGGGGACAACGTCCCCCGTCTCGGGCACCCTGATGCCCTGCTTCGGCTGGTAGGAGTCCGTGGACACGAACAGCTCGAGGTGCTCGATGACCTGGAGCCACACCGCCTTCTTCGTCCGGACCCTGACCAGCTCTCTTTGTGCTCCCTGTACGTCTTCCATGGTCACGCCTTCACGAGCGCCTCAAAACGCCCCAGAATGTCCGCCCCAGCCCCCGTATCCTTGATGATCCTCTCCAAAGAGTACATCAGCGGGCGCCGGGCCTCACGCGCCTTGTAGATGGCATCGCCCCCCATCCCCCTCCTCACCTCCATCTTGTTCGCCTCCCGGATGTCCGACGGGTGGTACTTGAGATAGATATCCGCGTCTCCACCGACGCGCCGGTAGGCCTTGTAGATGGCCACGGCCCAGTTCTGCTCAGTCAGCTTGTAGAAGCGTTCCCCTACCAAGTCAGGACAGCCTCCCTGCCACCCGCACTGGTGACACACGGCATACCCACCCTCGATGGCCCTGGGGTGCACCAGGGCCTCGCAGCGGTTGCACTCGTAGACCTTCTCGTCACCATCACCGCTGAGCTTGCTGCCGCTGAGCCAGATGCTGATGGCCCCCTGGAAAGGCTGCTTGTTGGAGCGCGCCTTGCCAAACGTGACCTCAACCTTGAACTGCGCCTTGATGACAGCGTCCATCTGACGCTTCATCTCCTCCATGCGCTTTTCAATGATGACCATGTCGGAAGCACTCAGAGTAGGCAGGGGCTTCCCCGCGGCCTCGCGCGCCTTCATGTCCAGCTGGTACTGCCTACTTTGTGCCGGTGTGTACATACCTACCCTCGAATGGCCTGCGCGCCCTTCTGCTTGTACCCGGTTGCCCTGGGGTTGATGGGTCCCTCAGGGGCGTTGCGGTCGCTGCTTCCATCCAGGGGGTAGGAAGCCAGCCGCACACCCCTGGTGGAGGACTTGGAGGTCGCCTCCAGGATGAATTTGGTGAGGAGGGGCTCCCACTCCGCCCGGGGGTTATCCGACTGCACGTTGATGGTCCAGGTGTACTGAAGCTCATCCGTGTCCGCGAGGAAGTAGTGCTTGCACGCGTGGAAGCGCATCCCCGTCTTTCCGCGCTTGGCCCTGATAAGGAAGTAGCGCATCACAGACAGCCAGGTCCCCAGGCTGCGTTTGGCCACCCTGTGCACGATGCGCAAGGAGGTGTCCCCCCGCGTCACGGCGATAACTTCACACCCGCGCGCACTGTCGATAGCCTTTTTTATGGGGTCGGTTTTCAGCGCCTCGTCCATCTCATTCTCCCGTACGGTCGTCCACCTCGATCTTCTGCTGTTCCGGCTTCCCCAGGCTCTTCGGCTGGGGGTGGCGTCGAGACACGCTTCTCGAAGGCCGCCGGTCCTCGTCTCGGAGCACACGCTCCTCCCTGGCGCGAAGGAACTCCTCCTTGGTCTTGGAGATCTTCACCTCCGCCCCGGCCACGTCGAGGGACAGCTCAAACCTGTAGTCCTCCCCGTCGTTGACGGAGAACACCGTGAGCTGAAACACCTTCTTCTCTTTGTCTGCCATGTTTGCCTCCCGGCTGCGTCGTTTCCCCCTGCATAGAATACAGATCCCTTCAACCAAGTCCTCGGCCGGAGTGGACCCCTTGCACGAAGCGCAAGAAGGCATCAGCCTGTCACCGGACCGACGTAAACCATCAGGTACGTCGGCGTCTCGTCCTTGTAGATGGGCTGCACCTTGGTCACCTTGTAGAAGGCAGAAGGTGGTTCCCATTTCTCATCACCGTTGTCGTTCCTCTTGCAGTCCGTGGACTCCTTGATCAGTGATCCAGCACGCACAGCCTCGCCGACCACCTCGTAGTATCTCGGGTCCATCCGCAGGCTGATCATGTAGTTCAGCATCCGGTCCTTGCCCGCATGCACGATGAGCTCCCGGCCCTCCTCTGGAACGAAGTGGAGGAGAACCGTGTTCGCCATGATGTCCTCATCGTCCAGGACAGTCTCGTGCAGCGAAGACATGTCCCCGGACTCTCGAACCTCCGTGCGCCACTGCTCCATCTGCGCGAGAGCCTCGCGCGGGATGGCACCAGAGTTCTTCAGCTCCTCGAACTTATTGCTCATGTGACCAGGTGCACCTTGAACGCCACGGTGGTCTCTTCCAACCGCCCGTCCATGAAGGGGCCGGCGAAGATGATCAAGGCGTCGTTGGGGACGTCCGCGTCCTTGAGCAGCTCCGCACCCAGCAGCGATGACATGCCTCCGTGCAGAATGGGGTCCAAGTCCAGGGCGGCCCAGAGATCACTCTCCACACCCACCGCGGCGTGGGTGATAAACAGGTCTCGGGCATCTGAAGCCTGATAGGCCCGGAACAGCGCGCGCAAGGCGTCGTTATCCTCTATCTCAAGCATGGAGACATTCCGCGCCTTCTCTCCAGCCGTGACGCCCCCCGAGTCCTCCTCGCCGCGCACCCACATCGTGTACCGGATGGGCTTCCCCTCCTCGATGTGGACGGAGTGGATCCTCCCTTCGGAGTAGATGTGACTCAAGGCGGCCTGTGCGTCCACCACGCTCTTGGGCTCGTCTCGCGTCTTGATCAAGAGCGACCAGCCATTCGTTCCGTGTTTCATGCTTGCCTCGCGTCCTGCTTCTTTTCTTCTCTCGCGACGAGCCTGCGGAGGTAGTTCACCACCAGGGACGTAAGAGTGGTCCCCTTGCTTTCCGCCACGTCCTGGGCGGCCTCTTTCAGCTCCGGATCAAGCCGGAACCCCAGTCTCGCCGTCTTGGCCATCAGTCCTCCAGCTGGAACATCTTCAGCCGCTTGAGCAGCGCGCGACGCGTCTTGGGACCAGGGATCTTGTCCGGGTTGCCACACCGCTCCTTACCTGCGCACTTCTGGAACATCCACACCGCGGTCTTTGCCTCCTCGGTGTAGTCCGTGCTCGGGCTGTGCGTGACGTAGTAGCCCAGCTCATGCAGGCCCAGCAGCACCTTCGGGAGGTGTGTGGACCACTTACCTCCCTCGATGAGCGTGGCCATGTTGTCGTCCAGCTCCGGCTCGTCCTCACCATCCTCGTCCCGGTAGTTGATGTCCCGAGCGAGCATGTCATCTACGAACGCCTGCTCCTCCTGCTCCTCCAAGGCCCCCAACGCGATGTCCGGCGCCGCCTGGTACTGCTTGAGCCACGGCAGCTCCCACGGGTCAATACCCGAGGGATCTCCTGGGCCGTAGCTGGTAGAACCCGCGCCACGGACCAGGTTCATCGGGAAGGCGCGGCCGGTGTCGGTCTTGCCCCAGGCCACCGCCGAGTGCGGGATGATCCACCGTGGGTCAAAGGGATGCTCCTCCTCACGGTAGGCAGCGACCAACAGCCGGGTCAGCCAGATGTTGCTCACGAGCTGCTCGGCCGTGTAGGGCTCGTACCACCTGCCGTCGATCTCCACAGGCTTCTTGCCCATCTTCTCGACGTCGAACTCCCGCGCCCACCAGAAGAACTTGTCGCCCTTCTTGCACAGCGGGCCTGCGTTGCGGTTCTCTACGCCCACGGTGATGCCGTTGGTCCAGTTGCCGTGCCAGTGACCCCTGTCCAGGTCGGACAGCATGACTGCGGTCACGCACATGTACTTGGAGACCAGGTCAGGCATGGGCTTGATGCCATCCAGGACACGGTCCCCCACGACGATGGGGAAGGAGCACTTGTCGTTGCTCTCGGAGTTACCCCACCGGCAGGTGCCGATGAGCCCGGTCCCCGCGGTGAAGTGCTTCATCTCGCCCACGGGGTTACCCCGGTTCCAGCTCCGGCGGTTGTCCGTGTTGGTGGGGATGCCCCATGCCTCGAGGACCTCGACGGACCACCCGCGCCACTGCTCGAAGAACTCTTTGGCCTCTTGGGTATCAATCATTGAGCTTCTCCGCGACCAACTCGTCACCCCCCACCAACAGTATATCGTCGGGGCCGAGGATGATGAGGTCAGGTCCAAGGACCTCACGCAACGACTTGTGCGTGTGAGTCTCCTTGACGAACTTGATGAAGGCCACCTTCTCCCCTACCTCCACGCCCTGAACGCGCACCACACCCTTCTTCGTCGTGCGCCCCGTCCCCAGCTTCAGGACCCGGCCGCACGCGTACACGTGCTCTTCCGAGTCGTCAGGAAGGTAGAGGGTGCCAGATGCCGTCATGCGCATCTCCTCATCCATCCTCACGAGGATGCGCTCGCCCAGGAGCTTGAACGTCTCGGGGTTGACGTTGTGCTTCTCGTCGCTCATCAGGAGCTTTCCGGGAGGTCGGTCACCTCTTCCTCGGGGATCACAGGCTCGGGGGCCACCTGGCCCAACTTCCTCCGGATGGACTCCTTGAGCCAGATAGCAGGCTGCCTCAGCTCAGAATCCTGCTTCTCCGGATGGAGGTAAATCAGGTTGCCGCCGAACGAAGCGACAAACCGCGTGTCGGCCTTGCCGTGGCCGTCCGTGAAGGTCGCGACGTACAGCTCAACAGGCACGAGCTTGGTCAAGGTTCTCAGGTCTTCATCTCCTACCATCTGCTTCTCCTTTACGCTTGGGAGGCATCGTCCTCATCCTCCTCGTCATCATCTTCATACACCGCGAACGCTACCCCTTGGACTACAGGGTTACCCATGTCATCCATCTGCACGACGGCCCTGGGCCTGGGTGCGGGGGCTGCGGTAAAACCCTCCATAAGGATGTCCCTGCGGTGATTCGCCACGGGGGGAGGGGCTGGCGAAGCGGCTTGCTGGAGGGAGTCCGGAGAGTGCTCCACGGGGTTGTAATCACCGCCGAACACCTCAGCCTCCTCGGGAACGGGAACCCTATCCCGCGGGGGGTGGACCTCCTGGCGGGGTTGGGAACGAGCCTCTCGCGGTTGTGGCTGCGCCACCCCCGCACGAGCCCGGACCAGCGCCTGGACGTCCTCTTCATCCACCGCGGCCGTGATGGCCGTGCCATCCGGCAGAATGAGCTCAACCTGATGTGAGTACTCCCCCGACTCCATGTCCATGTACTGCGAGACACCTCTGAGGAACAGCTGCATCACTTCACCTCCGGTGGGGGCGCCTGAGCGGCCATGCGGGATAGCTGCACCACCCCCTCGGTCGTGCGCCTGGCGTCCTGTGCCAGACTCCTGGCCACGTTGAGGAACTTGCACGAGCTGAACCCGTCACGATCCTGTCGCTCATCCCAGGCCACACAATCCCCCGAGCAGGGCCGGGCCCCGTCCATCCAACAGTAGAGCGGTACCTCTTCCAGGGCGTCCTCCTCCGGGAGCCAGCCGCAGGCGAGGCAGACGTCCGTATCTCCCGCACGGACCAGCATTGATTGGCAGCTGGGGCACTTCATCAGTTGTCTCCATCCTTCTCGGCGGCCTGCGCGGCCTTGCCCAACCGCTCGGCCTCCTCAAGGATGGCCTTATGTGCGCCGAGGGTCCCCGCCTTGATCAGCGAAGTAAGAGCCTGGACATCCTTCACATCGCACACGCCGGCGGCCACGATGGACTGGCCAACACCGTGTGACGCCTTCTCTCGGAGGATGTACAGGAGGGCCTGTGACACCTGTAGAGCCACCGCCAGCGCCGCGTCAGGGGTGTCCGCCTCGAGGGCAATGGCGAGGACATCGTCGCGAGACCCAGCCCACTCACACGAGGTGCACGCGGCGTACTGGTCACGGTACTTCAACTTGCCCGAGCCGCAGCTGGGGCAGACGCTGGTCATCATGGGCTACTCCTTGCTCTTCAACTTGTCCCGCAGGACCGCCATCTTGCTCTGAACCATGGGCGCCAAGGCAGATATTGCCAACGGCCCCTCCTCGATGGCCTGCTTCAAAGCATCCATGGCGTCGCTGTCTGACTTCTGCGTTTCCGCCTCATGGTGGGGGAACAGCGCATTGCGGAACCTCTTCCATGCAGCCTGTACCGCATCACCATCCTCTGGGTTTGCCGTCGCCTGAACAAGAACGTGATGGGCGTAGAAGCCGATCTCCTGCTTCATCTGCCACACCATCACCATGACCAACTCCGCGGGTGAGCCCGGCGGCGGCATATCGGCCTTCTCTAACAAGAGATTGGCCTTGGCCCACCCCCACGAAGTCTTCAGCCATTTTTTACTTCACCCATGTCCACGAAGAGGTCTTCGGTGCGGTCATGAAACCAGGAGTAGTTGATGCTCAAGCTGGCCATCATCACCACGGGGTAGCGCATGACCATCTTGAGCTTCTCGCTGAACAGGTCGGCGTCGAAGTAGCCTTCTTTCAGGTGCGTCGGGAGTGGCCTCTCGTTGATGGAGAACAGCCCCGCCGCGAGCTGGAGGATGCTGAACTTCTCCCTCACGTAGGCCTCGCCGTACAGGTCATTGAACATCATCCGGCGCAGCTCCAGATTCTCTCCGGCGCTGATCGTGCGGAACACGACGGAGAGGCCCTTGACCTTCTGCGTGGTGCGACGGATCTCCACCGCCTGCCGCGCCTCTCCATCCTCCATAAGCTGGTCGAAATCCAGCGGAGTACAGCGGAGCTCGATGGCCTTGCGCAGAGCAGCGTTGGCCAACTTGTTACTGGCCATCTCGTTCTTGAACTGCTCCAGGAGATCTTCGTCCTCGATGCCGGCCTGGGCCAGCATCTCCCGCACGGGATCTGACCTCTGCGCTGCACGAGCGTCGTCCACGACCTTCTTCTGATGGGCCTCCGCGGCCTCCTGGAAGTTGGCCAGGGCGTGCAGCCCATCAGACGTCTCTGGGCTGAGGATGCCACTCTGGGCCCGGCCACTCTGAAGGTCTGGCTGGTTCCCACTGACCATGGCTCCGGCCCCCGGCCGAAATCCCGGCTGGGAGCGCGCTGCTTCCGGCAGCACCGTGAGGGGCTGCCTCGTCCGTGCGGCCGGCGGACGTGGAGACCCCTGGGGCGGCGGCGGATGTGCCGCAGCGGCCGAGGGGTCGTACATGGGGCTCAGCGGGTTGGTGGGGTCTGTCAGGATGGCGGCCTGTTCTGACATCGACAGGGGCTCATCATTCTCCCCGAGGATTGGCTGTGCCCCGAGGGGAGGAATCCTCACGGGGGGGACGCCCCCGCGGGGGCGCGACCGCCCTTTTACTTCGTCCATATCAGGAGGTTTGTTATCGCTCATCCGCTCGCCTTCCCGAACACGGTGGGTGGGGTGTGTCCGGGCGCCAGCGTTGCGATGCCCTCCACGAAACCCAAAGCCAATATCCGGTAGAAGTGGTCTCGGAACGCATCTCTCTGCACATGAGAGAGGAGTCCGTGTGACCTGCAATAGTGATAAAAATCATCCACTTTGAACTTGACACCACGCCCCTCCCAGTATTCGAGAAGCTTCACTTCGTCCATAAGAGACTTGTCTGGGAGTGGTGTGGATTCGATGCTCACTCCCCCATCTGTACCCACACTGTTGGTACAGTCAACTAAATTTTTGACATGGTGTCCAGGTAGGCTTGCTCATGATTTTCAAGAGAGGGACTTCCCTGAATGAAAACCAGGGATCTCGCAACAACTTCCCCTCGATCTTTTTCTCTGCGGCCGTGTATCAGGGAGAACGCTCCGAGGTCACGTGAGTCCACAAAAATGTGACAGCTCTTCAGCAAGCTGGCCAACGGGGTGCCTTGAGCGAAGTGGAACTTGACAATGGGTCCCAGGGACGCGCGGGGGATGTAGACGGCTTGGGAGGTCTCCCCCTGCACTAAGATCTCCGCTCGTGCGGGAGTCCAGGAAGACTCTACCGCAGCCAGGACCTGCCCATCCTTTGTGATCTCAATCCGTGGCATGGCTAAAAAAGAGGGCCCCAGGCCGAAACCTGGGGCCCCCCGACGCAGACCCTGGACGCTACCAGGGGGAAGCACACACAGCTTAACCCCCAGTAGGAGCGCATGTCAACGGCCTCGCCACCCGGCCAGGCGCCCAGCCAAGTCGGCCATCTCCTCCGCAGTGGGGGGTGCTGTGTCCCCCTCCTTCACGATGATGTTCTGCCTGAACTTCCCAGAGGCCAGCGCGACACGGATGGACTCCTTGAACACGACCCGCAGTTCCGCGAACGTCCTCTCCGCCTGGTCCATGGAGGCGATGGCCAGGCGCTCGCATTCGGAGCAGACGACCACGCCCTCGAACGTGTTGCCACGGGAGGCGGAGCCACAGTTGAGGCACACGCCCGGGCCGTGTTTCAGGTCAAGCATGGGGGCTCCTCCAGACGTCTTCGGTCCCCACCATCCCCACCTCCTTGATGATGGCCACGCGCAGGACGAGGGTTGACTGGCTCAAGTTGGCCAGCGTGACCAGGTCACTCCTGTCCGAGCTGTTCAGCCCCTCCAAGAAGAGAGACAGCTGCTGCTCCGTCACGTCTGGGATCCTGTAGATGGACCCTTGTGTTGTCTTGATCCAGACCGCGAAGAAGGGATCAGGACTTGTCATCCGGGTTCACCATTCCGAGTGTCTCCCGCGTTTCCGGACGCATCTTCCCCTTGGGGAACCTGTAGTCCAGGTACGCACCGATGTAGTCGGCCACGCTGGTGGTCGTCACGTAGGGCTTGTTCCCCTCTGCCATGCCCACCGGGGCCCCCAAGACCTTGCCGAACGGACCAAACCTGGTCCGCCGCATCTTGGAGGTGATGGACTCCAGCGGGACGCCCCACTGCAACGCGATGGAGATGGACATGGCCAGCGCGTCCAGCAGGCCTCTGATGAAGGTCCCCTGCCCTGAGTGGACGATGAAGATCTCTCCGAGGGTTCCATCCTCCTGCACGCCTCCCGTGATGTAGGCGTCGATGTGAGGCGACGTGGGGAAGGCGTGCATCTCAGCTCCGCACTCGGCGCACTTCTGCACCTCTCCTGGGATCTCGAAGTGGTGCGTTACAGCCTCGCGCTCATTGGGGAGCTTTCTTCTTGACATTGGATTCATGGTCTCCTTGCCTCCAGGACCGCTTTGATCGGTTTGTAGCCGGTGCGGTGGAGGTCACATATTCCGTGGGTCTCCAGAGCTTCCCGGTGTTGAGATGTTCCGTACCCGTGGTGCTGATCGAAGCCGTACTCAGGGTGGCGTTGGTCTGCCACCCACATCGACCAGAGCTGCTCATCTTTTGCCACGATGGAGGCCGCCCCAACGACCGGGATGGTCTTGTCTGCGCGAGGCACACAACGGCCCATTCGGCCAGGTACAGGGCGGTTTCCGTCGATGATCACCTCGAGGTTTGCGTCCAGGCGCTCTACTCTGCCCAACAGCGTCTTCATCGCTCTCTGCCAGGCATTCCAGATGCCCAGGTCGTTGATGAGACGGACGGAAGCCCTCTCCACGAAGATGTGCGCCGCGGACCTTTGGACGACCGCGCGGGCCATCCGAATGTCCGAGACGCACTTCGAGTCCTTCACGCACTCCGGAAGAATTACCCCCCGGTCAATGGCGACAGCGGCCACAAAGCAGCAGCCTGCCCAGCATCCCACGCCGGCCTCGTCGACCCCGACTATGAGGTCAGCAGTCGAAGTCGGCATAGTTCTCCATGTGGTGGTTCTGGAAGGTGGTCCTGATGTGGTAGCCGGTTTCCGGCACGTCGAACATCTCCTGTAGCGTCAAGTCCTTCAGGCCGAACAGATCGGTCTGAAGTGCGTCCATGACTATCATCTCCTCTGACTCACCCGCACTGCAACCCCCAGATGACAGCCACTCGCCATAAGTGTGGGCGGCCCAGTCCTCAAGACCCCGCTTCTCGGGAGCCATCAGGGCCTCAGCGGCATGATCACCGCGCCGAAACCAGGGGAGCTCACGCCCACGGGGCTGATGTTCTCCTCCCCGAAAGTCAGCGTGGCCAGCTTCCCACCTGGGATGGAGAAGGCCTCCAACAGATACTTGAGGTTCAACAAGATCCGAAAGGTACCCGAAGGTGCGCGCCTCTCCGCCTTCACCTTCACTCGGGCCACCTCTGTGTGGTCCTCGAGCTTACCCACGAATCGCAATGACTCCCTGCGCGACGTGAGCTGCACGATTTCGGCCTTGGCTTTCTGTAGCTCCTGCAAGATGTCCAAGACCACGGGGACCATCACTTCGATGCGGACGTGCTTGTCTACGAGGTCCGGTGTGGCCTGTGCCTGCCTCATGTCCTGGTAGTCCGGCTGGTAATTCCTGTTGACCCACACCTCCTTGTCCCCGTAATGCCACGCCCACCTGTCCTCGGACTCGAACAACAACACCTCATCATCCTTGGACAGCGTGTCCTTCATGAACCAGGCAGCCGTGGTAGGGAGGCGCCCTGCGCCGCGACACCACCCGCTCAGGGCTGCGAAGTGTGCCCTGTGGCCATCCGTCGTGAGGAGGCGTTTTCGCGTCACCTCAATGCCATAGATGTTCCTCCGGAGGTGTTCACTGGGCGGGAGACAGGCGGGGAGCACATACCGCAGTGCCTCCAGGAAGCTCTCTCCGGACCACTTCCCAACCTCCTGCATGCTCGCGTCGGGGGGCAGGTCGAAGAATGGCTCTCCCATGACAAGGCCCTCTCGCTGGACATGAACGCTGTCCCTTCCTCGCGTGATGACAGCTGACTTCCCGTTCACCACGGACAGCTCAACCATCTCCTCCTTCCTCGGCTGGAGCAGGGCGGAGCCCAGCTCCTTTCCGATGAGGTACATCTCCTCCAGGTCTCCATCCCCATCGAGAGGGAACACAACACGAGAAGCACCATCCGATGCTTCCAGTGACGCGTCTCCATCGAAAGCGACGAGACGCAACCTGTCTGTGAAAAATGAGCACTCGTTGTTCACTCGAGCAACACGCCGTGCAGCGCGCACAGCTCGAGAGAACTGCTGTGCCCCAAGACGCAACATAAGACCACCTCCGTTGTTAGTTATGCTTTGCTTATACCGTCACCGGGCTCGTTTTCCCCGGCGGCGCCGGAACACCTTCCGCGCCCGCGCGATCTCACTGAAGGAGGTGATGATCACGATGTTGGACATGCAGCGCATCCCAGCCCTCCTCACAGGAAGGGTCATGTCAGCGACACCCCGCCACCTCCCAGGATCTCTTGGCCCGGAGAGGCGCTTGGGCCGCTTCACACACCAGCCCTTCTTTCGGCCTTTCCCTGGCTCGCGGCAGTAGATGTGCCCCCTCTTCCGCCAACCGATAGCGCCGTAGGGCCCCCGACCCCCCACGATGGCTGCCGCCGAGCGCCCGGTCTTCTTGTTGTACAGGAGGACATGCGTTCCGCAGGGCAACGACCTGTGTGCGATCAGGGGATCGGAGGGGAGGTACTTGTACCGGAACCAGTTGCAGTAGGGCTTGATGCCATTGCTGACCTGAACCCTCCTGCCGTTCTTCTCCATGTACTGTTCCTTCCACGGGCTGTAACAGCTCGCCAAGCCCTCCTCCATGTAGATACTCCCACCCCACATGAAGTAGAGAAGGAACAACACGGGCACCATCAGGGCACCTTCTTCAGCAGAAGTGACCCCTTGAGGCTGAGTGTGTACTTGCCTCTCTCCAGCTTGTCTGTGAGGCCCTCCTTCGCGGGCCGGCGCAGCGCGTTCCGAGCCGTCCGGATCTGCTCGGGGGTCGGGTCGGGCTGGCCGAACATCTGTGCGGCCGCCTCCTTCGCGGTGAGTGGTGTGTCCCCCGCCGCGCGCAGCGCGCGCAACAAGGTTTTCTCATTGTCGTTCAATTCCATGGACTTCTTCCTCCGTGTCAAGAGTTGCCTCCCCAATGGTATAAGGTTTCAAAAGGAGGCACGATTATGAATGACGCAGATCCCGGCGCGGCCCCGGATGAAGAAGCCTTGCGCCAAGAAGCGCAGATTAACCAGCTGAGAGTACCAGGGCAACTGCTCGCCCTGGTGGAGCTGCTGTTCCGCAAGGGCATCCTCTCCGCAGAAGATCTTCGGCGGTGGGAGGGTGCAGGAGACGAGTTCGCGGTGCTGCTCTCCCGCAGCTACGGGGAGAACAACCTTGAACGCGTAGAGGCGCTCATTGAAGTTGCCAGACGATTGGGAGCAAGTGATGAGGACCTCTCAGAGCTCATGGATGTTCGCGAAACCCTCGCTCCCTGAGATCGTCCGGGAGGTCTACTTTCTCCCTGGAGACAGGCTGGATTGGCTTCACCCAAGCCATGGACCGCTCCCCCACCTTGCAGTGGAGGTCCTCTACGAGAACCACACCTTCGTCGTGGCGGTGTGGGACAGGACGGACGGCAACTGTGAGACCGCTGTGGACGGCCCAGAGGTCTGGGACCGGTGGCACAACGGCATCCTGCTTACCCGGTTGTGGTTCTGCTGGCAGGGCTACGCCCGGGCGGGCGGGATAAAGGTAAAACTGCCCCAGGACTCCTGGGGCAGGTGGTGCACCCTGGCCATCGCAGCGGTCCAGGACTACACCTCAGAAGGGTAGTGGAGGGGGCCTCGCGGCCCCCTCCTTTTTAACCACAACACCTACTTGAAAGGGCGGACGTCCGTCTGATACCCGGCGGCGCCGACGTGCCCTCCACCCTTCCCATCGTAGGAGAGATATTTAGCCAGCTCGCCCAGATGCAACTTGCTGGACGGGGTGCCGTAGAGGCGCACGTCCCAGATCCCACGCTTGTTGAGCCAGAACAGCACCATGAACGCGTGCCGGTCGGGGTTGAACACAGGCTCCAGGGCGGCGCTGTTGCCTCCCGAGTTCTGGGCGATGACCCCGTGGCCCTGGAGCACCGCCTCGAAGGCCATGCCCGCGGCCTTGATGCGGTTCTGCTCCTCCACGTAGTACTGCACGTGGCAACCCGCCTCGAGGATGTTGGCCATGCGCCTGGCGATGTCCTCCGGGTGCGCCACCGTCTTGGGATCTCCGGCCTTGGCCGGGAAGGGGATGACCTCATCCCAGATCTCCTCGGCCGGCTCGTTGGGGACGCTCTCCATGCCGTACTTGAACGTCATGATCTCCGGCTCGTCAGCGAAGTCCCACACGTCGAAGCGGCCCAGGCGGCGCACGGCCTCCGGGACCTTCGTGCCGAACAGGTAGGCCCAGGTCAGCTCACACCCGGCGGTGCCATCCACCCGGGCCCCGCGCAAGGCCTTGAGGACCTCGTTGCCCTGCTCCATCTTGATCTGCGTCGCGTGGTGATCGAGCCACACCAGCTTCTCCGCGCCGACCAGGCCCACCAGGCGCTCCATGTCCTCCTCGGGCAGGCTGAAGTCCACCATGTGTACGAGCTCCCCGGCCTCAAACCGACCCCAGGGGAAGTCCCACCCGTAGTTCATGGGGATCAGCTCCACGGCGGTGCAGTCCTTGTTGCCCGCCCTTCTCTCCAGGCGCGCCCACCGAAGAGAGATTGCGGCGGCGCAGTGCCCGTCCAGGTCTGTGTGATAGATGATTTTCATCCTTGCTTCCTCCTTGGTTGTGTACAGCTAAAGTGATGTGTCGCTCTGGCGTCTCGCACCAGCCCTCGACATCCGTTGGAGTGATTCCCAACTACTCCCCTTATCCCCGCAAGTGCTTATTTTTTTCAGGCCCACGGAGGCTTCCGAAAGATGTCCCGGGTGTCCATGAGCAGCTCACCGAGACGGTTGCGCCCCAGGTTTGGTTCCTCTGCGCGACGCAAGTAGCACTTGCCACAAAAACAACGCCCCCAGTAGTTGTCACACCAGTTGTTTCCTTCAACAAGTGCGTCGTCGTTCGTGGAAAGCAGCCTCTCGAGCAGCTCCGGGTTCTGCCGGAACTTCTCGAACAGGATGTCCGCCATGATCTTGTCCTTCACCTCCTCCCAGTCCCGGCGGAGAACAACCCGCCGGCCGACTCTCTTGGCCTCTCCAGGAGTATGTGCCAAGCGCACCTCCTCCTGCTGCTCCTTGTTCCTGGTCTTCATCGCCTGGAACACGTGCTCAGCCGAGTCCCACTCCCGACGGTCATATCGAATCACGCTGGGAGAAAAGTTGCTCAAAAAGTAGAACTGGCCGGCGAAGTTGAGCACCATCACTCTGTAGCCTTCCAGATCCGAACATGCCCCTGGAACTGGCTGGCGCTCTCCATGCCCACCGCCAAGGGTCCATGCTCCTTCAACATCCTGCGCAGACGATCCAAGAACTGCTCCTGGGTGTCGGCACGCTCGTGAGGTGCACCCCACCCGCTGTGGTCCACCATGACCACGGCCAGCTCCTCCAGCTGGACAGCATCGCACCCCTCTTCACACAGCATCGGGACCCGCAGGTTCTCGGGGAGGATGTCCTCCTCCGTCTCGATCACCGCAGGAAGCAGCATGTCGTCGTTCTTCCTCGCCTGCCTCTCACAGGCCTCGTTGTTGAGCCTCTTGATTGTTTCCAAACTCCACATAAGTTCGCCTCCTCTGTAATTACCCTGCTTATCCCCAAAAACGATCAGTCCTTCGGGGGACAGCTAAAAAGGCGCCGAAGCGCCCAATCCCCCCCCCACACCTACTGCGCAGGTATTGCCTGAGCACGAGCAGCCCACTGCACAGAGAAGAACTCCTGCGCGTCTGCCTCCAGCCGAGAAATGATGTCCGACTTCGACAAGTGCATGTCCTCATTCACGCCGAACGTCCGCGGAAGATCTCTGTCCTCCAGTCCGTCCAGGACGCGGGAGAACAGCAACGCCTCAGCATCCACATCGTCCGACAGCTCCAGAGCCTTGAGCTTGGTCCCCATCGAGAACAGCACGAGGGGGTAGAGCTCCAAGGCGCTCTCCGTCCAGGGCAGCTGCATCTGGCAGCTGGCGACGCGCCGGAGCGCGTCCATATGATCCCCGACCACCTTCTCTCCGTCAGCCAAGAGCAACCGCTTCAGCCCCATGACGAGGTGGGCGTTGGATCGCCGCATCCCCTTGATGACCTCAGCGAGCACGTCCTGCATGTCAATGCAGATTCGATACCCCACGCCCGTGACGTTCCTCACCTGCTTGCTGTAGCCCCACCACAAGATGTCTTTCATCAGGGTGACCACCCTGCTCTTGTTGGAGCTTCAGCGAAATCCCCCAGAGAAGTGCTCTCGCACGCCGGGGGCATCCAGAAGCTGCGGGACTGTGAACAACTCCTCACTCTCAGCGTTCCGCGTGAGGAAGAAGACCATCCCGTACGCCGGGATGAAGAATCTCCTCCCAACGACGCGGAGCACGTCGTCGTGGGGCCGCCCACCGGGGCGGCGGCCCCACCTCTGCGCGGAGAACCATTCCAGGTTCTCTTCGCGCCGAGCGTTGCGCTCACTCACAGCAGCTCCAAGACCGTCTCGATGGACCGGATCTCCTGGTTCAGCTTCTCCACCTGAGGCATGAGCTGCTGGAACCGGGCCTTCTTCTTGTCGAGGAGAGCCTGGAGCGACTGCTGCGGGCTGGCAGCGGGCTTGGCCTTCTTGGCCTTCTTCTTGTGGGCGCCCTTCCCCCCGGCCACCACCACGCGCTTCTCCGCCACCGACCGCCGCCGATCCCGCTCGATCTTGTTCGCGCACTCCCGGCACGTCGCGGACCGGCCAAACCTGTCATGCCCCTTTGCCCTGTCCACGTTGAACGCGGCGACAGGGAAAGTGCCCCCACACTTGTTGCACGGGAGGGTGGCACCCTCGGCGTCGCTGGCCTGCTCGCGCAACTTCTGGGCCGCCTCTTCCGTCGGGAGGGCCCACAGGACATCCTCTCCGAATCTCTCCTGTGGAGTCCCCTTCGGGATAAGCCCGTCGAGAACCCCCACCGGAACGTGAACCCCGTTTGGGGCTGCTTCACTCTGCGTCTGCATAACTTCCTCCAGTGTTGTTGGTACTGACTCTCTTATGCCGCTCAGAGGTTGCCGTTTTCACAGGAGTGTCGGAACATAGAGGGCTGGAGGAGCCCATGACAGACCAAGAGATTTTTGAGAAACTGCCCCTTGAGGCAGAGAAAGCCGGCCTCGTCAAGAAGATCAAGACGGGCAAGAAGTCCAGCTTCTGGTACCACGCCTTGTTCAACTTCCTGCTCAACCTCGTCTACCCCAAAGACCGCAAGGACTCCTACCTGGAGCGGTACTGGACCACCATCGGCTACTCCATCGCCTGGCCAGACAAGTATGGGGACAGGCCAGAGCAGTGGCAGACCATGGCTCATGAGCTGAAGCATGCACAGCAGGCCAAGAAGTGGTCCCGACCGCTGTTCAGCTACCTCTACCTGTGGCCCATGTCCCAAGGCGCCCTGCTCATCCTGCTCGGGTGGGTGCCCCTGTTCTGGGTGCCTGGGTTCTGGAAGATCCTCTACGTGGCGCTGTGGCTCATCATCTCCGGCGCCCACTTCATCCCCCAGCTCCCTGACCCCTGGCGCAAGCACTGGGAGCTCCAGGCGTACACCATCAGCATGTACTTTCACATCCAGCAGTACGGTCGTCTGGAGGGTTGGTACAAGACCTCCATCGTGGAGAACTTCTGCTCAATGGCCTACTTCATGATGGCCACCAGCCGAGAGAAGATGACCAAGGAGGTGGTGAGGATCGCTCGGGAGATCATGCTGGGGGAGCACAAGGTCAAGGATGAGCCCATCGTCAAGATCGTGGAGAAGCTGAAAAATGGATGAGGTGACTCTGGCGGCCTTCGCCGACGAGATGCAAAAGATCGCCCGGGTGGAGTACGAATGATGCTCCCCAGCTTCTTCGACGAGCTGGAGAAGATCTCCGCGCGCGGGCACGTCCTGGTCACGGGCCTCCCCGGCGCCGGGAAGACCACCGAAGCGAGGCGCATCTCCTCCGAGACGGGCCTCCCTCTCCTGAACCTGGACGGCGTCCCTGCCCCCAAGGGCAAACAGTGGGCCGGCACCGCGGAGGCGCGCGCCTTCATCAACAAGAACATCGACCGCCCACACGTCATCGAGGGCACCCACATCCTGGGATTCAAGGACAGGGACTTGCGAGGCAACCAGGTCTTCTACGTGGACCAACCCCGCGAGGTCATTGTGGGCAGGCTAGTAAAACGGGGCCTCTATGACAAGAGAGGAACCCACCTCCAGGGAGAGGGCGCGCGCCGGCGCCTTGAGCAAGAACACGACCGCCTCTCAGGAGCCGGTGAGCAGTTCAAGCAACGCTTCCAGCCTGAGATCCTCTCCCCCATGGAGAAGAAGGCTGCGGCCAGGGTCAAGACCCGCCTCATGCCCCACCAGAAGCGGGTGGTGGAGCGCATGAAGGGGCAGCCTGGCCTGGTTGTGGCCCACGGCCTGGGCAGCGGCAAGACGCTCACCTCCATCGCGGCCGCGGTCAAGCTGCGGCCGAATAAGACCACCGTGTTGGTGCCGGCCGCCTTGCGCGCCAACTATGAGAAGGAGGTTGCCAAACACGTCACGGGGTGGCCCCCCATGGAGATCGGGAGCCTTCAGCGGGCCGCCTTGAAGGGCATCAAGCCCACCGACATGCTCATCGTGGACGAGGCACACCGCGCGCGGGATCCCAAGTCCAAGACGCACCAGGAGCTCCGCAAGGCCCTGGCCAACAAGCGGATGCTCCTGACGGCCTCACCGGTCTACAACAAGCCGGAGGACGTGGCGCCGCTGGTCAACATCGCCGCGGGAGACCGGGTCCTGCCCACTGGCAAGGCGTTCAACGACAAGTACGTGGCGCAGCCTCCCACTGGTTGGACAGCCTTCATGCCCTGGTCTCGCAAGAAGCCAGAGCTGGTCCGCAAGGAGGAGCTGGGTGAGACCCTCAGGACCTGGGTGGACTATCACCAGAGCCAGGGGGGGAACTTCCCCTCACGGACGGACAAGACCATCACCGTTCCCATGACGGAGAGGCAGACCAAGCTGCACGACTACGCCTGGGGACAGCTGCCCTTCGACGTCCGCGCGCGCCTGCGCGCTGGCCTTCCGCCCGGGAAGAAGGACCTCCCCTCCCTCAACGCCTTCCAGAGCCAGGTGAGGCAGATTTCCAACACCGAGGGCCCCTTCGGTGGGCCCCAGGGCTCCCCGAAGGTGCAGCGCGCTGTGAAGGACTTTGAGAAGCGCCGAGAGGACAACCCGCGACACAAGGGGGTCATCTACTCCAACTACCTGGACACCTTGGGCGTCTACGGCCGAGAGCTGGAGAAGAAGAAGGTGCCTCACGCCTACTTCACCGGCCAGGTGGGGGCTGACGAGCGCAAGCGCATCGTCCAGGACTACAACAAGGGGAAGATCAAGGCGCTGCTGGTCTCCTCCGCCGGCGGAGAGGGGTTGGACCTGAAAGGGACACGCCAGGTCCAGGTGCTCGAGCCCCACTGGAACGATGAGAAGGTCAACCAGGTCATCGGTCGGGCCATCCGCCATGAGTCCCACGCGCACCTCCCCAAGAAGGAGCGCACTGTGGAGGTGCAGAGATTTGAGTCACACCCACAGTCAGGCTTCCTGCGCCGCATCTTCACTTCCAAGCCGCGGGAGGGCATCGACCAGGTGCTGCGCAACCTCTCCACGAACAAGGAGCAGCTCAACCAGCAGGTCCGCGACCTGATGCAGGAGAAGCGATGACTAGAGTACTGCGCTCTTTCCTAGATGAGATGGAGAAAATCGCGCTACAACGCATAGCCAAGTCGAAGAAAGCCCGCGAGCTGATGTTGGAAGCAATTGAAAGGAGGGGGTGGTCCAGTACAGGAATGACCCCACACGGCAAGCACCCAATTGATTTGAAGCGCGCTTTCCGATCCACGTCTCGGGAATCTCGCGGATCTGAGCTGCCGATTAAAGAGCGCCTAAAAAATTACCGGAAGTGGAAAAAGTCTGAGACCGGAGAACTCCCGGAGATTGAACGACCTGGAACCATGGTCGACGGACGCTGGCGCGAAAAAGCGCCACGGGTATCTGACACAAGGGGGTCCGACGTATACCACACGAGGTCGAGTGAGCTTGTGCCCGTACAGACAGGCGGGACAGCGGAAGGGTTGGCCGCGGCACAGTCTGAGTTTGGGAGCCGCGCAGGACGTGAGTTCCTCGTGCCGGGACAGACAAAAACGAGTGTGAGAGGCATGTGGCTTCACCCCCAAGGGCAGCTTGACGATAGGGTGAGAGATTATGCCGTGAGCCGCGCAGGGGGTGACATCGCCCACCGGGGGGGCACCCCCGCAGTAGGAAAGGCAAAGATCAAGAAGAAGAACTTGGTGCACATCGGGGGTGGATCTGGGACAGAGTTGATGGCGCCTGAACAGGTGTTCGCGATGAACCGCCCGCGACTCGATGTTACCCCGATTGCCCCCAACAACCGGGCCGAAATGCTGAAACAGTATGGCCCCCTCCCAAAACACCCGTTACCTGTGGCAGAAACAAGTGGACCCATGAGTAAATACCACTATGACCGATATGAGCGCGCTCAGGGATTGGTAAGGGCGGGGAAAGCCACCCCGAGGGAGTTGGGACTCACCGTAAAATAGGTGTCCGAGCTAAAACCCGGGGTCTCCCCCGGGCGGGCCCCCGAGAGGGCCCCTACTTCTTCAACACCACACGACATCCCATCATCGTCAAGATCTCCCGAAGTCGAGAGTCGTCCAGCACAGTGCCGAGAGAGAGCTTCGTCACGTCGTTTGGCCGTTCAACCTCGAAGGTCTTGAGGTAGTCGATGTCCATCTCCAGCAGCTGCGGATAATCCTCCCAGGTGTCAGGCATGATCCCACGTCACCTGTGGCTTGCTCGCCTTCCCCTCGGCGCCGCAGAATCGGCAGCTGAAGATGGCGTGCTTCCCGTTCCAAACGACGTGGTTCCCCGGCTCGTGTTGGCATGGAATCGCCTTGACGTAGAGCATGGCCGGGATGCTCATCATGTCCTCCTCGCCCTCAGAGGTGATCGTGAGGAGGTCCACGTTGTTCTTGGTGCCCCCGGCCGCCGTGATGTGCAGAGGCTCCCCGGCGTCACCAACGACGAGGATGTCACCCTCCTTCAGGTCCGAAGCCAACACCTGCTTGGCCTTCTCGTGCAGGACCTCCCGCATGAACCAGATTGACTCTTCAGGTTCCTGCGCCGCAGCCTCCTCCTCAACCTCCTCCTCCGGCGGAGGGGCCTCCTCGATCTCCTCCTCCGTGGGCGGGAGGTAGTTGTCCAGAAGATCCACCCAGGGGCCCGTCCTGCTGAACTGAGCCAAGACGAAAGGGATCCCTTCCTTCTTGAGGTCCCGGCACACGGCTGTGGGGTGGGCACCATGCACCGTGGCCACGATGGCCACATCACAGGACGTGGGGATGTCCTTGTTGCCATAGCTGGACCCGGATTCCCAGTGCTTGTAGATGTAGGCCCCCCGGGTCTCTCGGAGCCACGCGTCTAACTCATCTCGCCGGTCCTTTGGGAACCCGACGAGAAACACCTTCCTTGCAGGCCTTTTAGCCATTCTCTCCTCCTTTGGTTGTAGAGATACGTGCAGGGGTAGTTGCTTCTCTTATGCCCTGCACGCGAGAAAGATTGCTAAAAAGCCGGCGAACCGGCTCAGTTGTTGCCATCCACCTTTTTATCGGGGATGACGACAAGCTCCTGCGTGGGCTGGGCTTCCTCCACCTTGACGGGGATCACACCCAACTTGGTCCCGTTGACCACAATCTGCTCTGGCGTCTCGTTCCAGTTGAGTCCTGAACAAGACCAGGACCTCGCCTCCGTGACGCCATCGGCGTACTTGAAGCGGATCTCTATCTCGATGGACAGGGGCTTTCCTCTCTGGACTGGCCGGTCAGCCATCACGATCCTCCCGGGGTCTGCGAGGAGCTATCCTACTACGCCGGCTCTTCGTTCTCCAGTTGTGGCCAGATCATGCCCGGCCGGTGGTGTGGGCGCTTACTGCGACGCCAGGCTCTTCTTGCTTCCTCTCCTTCCGGCCCCCGCGCGCGAGCGCGGTAGTGGCCCTCCACGTCGAAGCTCGTCGAGGTGCTGTGCCAGGGGCGGCGCGCCTTCCTCTTCGCATCCCGGTAGAGGATGATGGCGTCCCTCTCGATGGTCTCCCAGATGTTGGTGGGGTCCACCTTCCACGTCCTGGCGTCGTCCGGCGGCCACACGTAGTCGTCGTAGGCCCGCCGCCGCACCGGGTCCCCCAGGGTGTGGTAGGCGTTCGAGCACACCTTGAACCTCTCCTCTGCCTCTTGGTCGCCCGGGTTCTTGTCCGGGTGCCACCGCAGCGCGCACTTCTTCCAAGCCTCCCTCACTTCAGCGTCCGTAGCCCCCGGGGGCACCCCCAGGACGCCGTACAGATCATCCAGGACCAGCATCACGCTCTCGCTTCTCCACCTCGGCGGCCACGGCCTTGTCCACCACGCCCCGGCCCAGCTCGGTGAGCACTGCCTGCCCATCCCTCTTCTGCACGTAGCGCATGCGCCGCAGGGAGGCCAAGGCCCTCTGGACCAGGGGCCGGGGGACGCTCGTCATGGCGGCCAGGGCCACAGACCCTTGACCCGGCCTCATGTACAGGGCCCGCATCACCGCCCACTGCTCACCCGTGACAATCATGAATGGACTGACCAGTCCTTCTCCTCCGGGCTGTAGTGGAGACCGAAGACGTAGGGCGTCTTGCCCACGACGCACACGAAACCGTGCTCGCCCATGTCCGCAGACGGGATGATCTCGTGCGCCTCGTCGCTTCTGCCCCAGAGGTCGCAGTAGTCCATCCAGCCCTCCCACCGAACCAGGATGCCCTCCTTGGCGGCCCAGAGGCGGTGCTCCTCCATGTGCTCCGAGTTCCGCACCGTCAGGACGTCAAAATCGAAGCCCCCCGCAACCCGGACTGCCGTGCGCGGGTCCAACCCGATCTGCGCCTCCAGCGCGAGCAGGAAGCCCGCGAGATAAATCTCGTAGAGCGTTGCGCGCGGCTCCATGTCGCGGAGGCGGCTCACCACATTCGCGAACTCCTCCAGCGTGCTCGCGCGGCTCTTCGCGTAGCCCACCAGCTGCATGAGCTCCTTGTGCGCAGACTTGGTAAGACCAAAACCTTCCAACATTTCCCTCGTGTTCATTTCAAACCTCCCAGGTTAAGTTGCTCTCCTTATACCCGGGTCATGGCTAAAATGAGCGCCCGGGAAGGGCGCTCAGCAGCTCTGCAACCACAGAACTGCGGTCCCCACCGCGATGGCGAAGCACCACAGGGAAACCTCCAACGTGCGGGGAGGAGTGCCCCCCGCACGCTGGATTCCAAACCTGAGAGACCTGCCCTTACGCGGATGCGGGGGCAGATTGAGCGGCCCTGTACCACGCATGGAGCTCTCCAGCGACCTTCGCCAGCTGGCCTGTCGTCTCCTCCAGGGACTTCTCATCACCCGGAGAGATGTTCTTCTTGAGGCAGTCGGCCACGAAGGCGTGCGCCAGCCGGTGCTCAATGCCATCCTTCTCGTAGCCGGCGCTCATGATGAAGGTGTCCACCAGCCTGCCCATGTTGGTGGACAGCTTCCCCGCCTGGGCCCGCAAGCTGCTGACCGTGCGAGGCACAACCTTCAGCGGCACAGGGGAGAAGTCGTCCAGCTCGGCGCCCGCCGCCTCGACGTTCTTCAGGAAGGTGTCCACGTCTCCCCCGCCCCGGCCGTCCAAGGCCATGGCGCACTGCTCAGCCGAGTCAGCGAAGGCGTCCAGCAGCGACCGCGCCTGCGCCACGTACCCCAGATACCGCTTCTTGAGCACGTCCCCGTGCTTCGTCCCCCCAAGCACCTTCAGCAGGGCCAGATGCTCGGCCTGCATCTCCATCAGCAGGCTCTCGACAGCCTTCTGAAACCTGTTTGTGTCCGCGGCCTGCGCGAGGGCCTGCATCCTTGCTGCGTCGTTCATCTACTCCTCCTTTAGCGTCCAGTTGTTGAGATGTGGTGGCCCCCTTGCGTCCAATCAAAGGGCTCCCACGACTTCCCCCCTTATATCAATCCTTTCGGGCTTTTCGCAGGGCGGCGGAGAACTTGGGATACAGGGCTGTGGAGAGATGCAGGGTGGCCAACTCCTCCCCGCCCTCTTCCGGGGGGTCGATAAAGATGAGACCGAGGAGCCCAGCCAGGCCATCCTGATTGGCGAAACCCTGGTCGTGCCAAGCTGAAAGGTTCACCACGCGCCCGGTCACTATCCCCTGCAACCGAGGGATCCTTTGCTTCCCCATGGGCCGGATGACCCGCAGCAACTCCGAGATCTTGTACACGTCCTGGTGCTCTTCCCTCGACACGTCCAGAAGATCCACCAAATCAGGCGCGACCGTGAACCTCGTGATAGCCAATCCCATCTTCTTCAAAACAGAGACAGCCAAGTCTGCTTCCTGAACTGTTCTGCGCATCCGGGAGCCTCCTTCCCCGCCGATCCTATCACAACTAAAAAAGGGCCCGCACACCGAAGTGGCGGGCCCCACCGGCCAGGCCGGCACTACTTCTTGACGACGTTCAGCTCCTCACCGTTGGCCAGCCTCACCGCCAGGCCCATCATGGCGCCCATCGGCCTCCAGTCCATCGGGGGGAGCTCCCCAGTGCACAGGCGGAGGAACTTCATATCCTCCACCATGGCCTGAGCCTTCAGAGGGCCGCTGTTCCACCAGGCTACCTGGTGGTCCTTGCAGCAGTGCTCCATGGGCGTGGTGACGAAGTACGCCCGACAGGACAGCGGCGCCACGTCATACCCGAAGCACTGCCCCTTGCGGCGCAGGACGCACTCCTCGTCCCGCTCCACCCACGCCGCCGTCCTCGCATCCGACCCCTCCGCCGCGGGGTCACCCAAGACCAGGTCCATCTCGTTGCCCTGGTCGATGAGGCGGTTGACCAGGCCCGGGCGGTTCTGGAACCGCACGAGCATCACCACGGCCTCAAACATCAAGGCCAGGGGGATGGTCTTGCAGCACCCGTGGTGGTCACAGGCATCACAAGACGGCGGCGGATGGACGCTTCTCATGGTGGCGGCCCAGATGTTCCGGGCCTCGTCGTAGCGAGCCTTCAGGTCCATGGCCCGCTGAATGAACTCCTCGCTGGGGACGATGAGTTTCATGATTCCACCATGAGAAGCTGAGCCACGTCCGCCGCGGACATGCGGTAGACGTCCTGGAAGCCCATCCCCGGGATGCAGGTGTTCCAGGGCTGCGCGGGGACCAGGATGGCCCGGGCCAGGTTGGAGGAGGCCAGCCTGGCAATCGTGATGGGATCGTCCTCAAGAACCACCACGTCGCCCTCCTTGGACAGCTCCTCCAAGACAGCGAGCTTGTCCTTCCCCCAATGAAACTCGGGGGTGATCCCCTTGAGCATCCCCAACCAGTACATCTGGCTGGCCGTGCTCATGCACACCTCCTCGCCAGTCCTGGCCGAGGCGTAGTGCAGCGGGCGCATCTTGTACGCCCACAAGGACAGTGCCTTCCAAAGCGGCTCGATAACTCCCGCCATGCTCAGGCACTGCTGCCAGTCGCGCAGCTGGCTCTGCACATTCCGGAGGTGATCCTCCGTGATGTGCGCGCCCCGCCCCTGCTCCCGCCCCTTTCGGACAATGAGCCGGGAGAAGCGCTCCTCCCCGTGGACGTCCGGGGAGAAGTCGTCCGTCTCCAACATGATGGCAGTGGTTCTCCAGACCACTGCCTTCAGAAGAGGAAGGATGTCAAACACGACCCCGTCCAGGTCGCTCTGGATGATGCACTTTTTGTGCACGATCATATCCGCACCTCAATCTCGACGATGAGGAGGTCGTCGATCCTGTAAATGTCAAACCCCGGTCGCTTATCCTCGTGCGGGGTTGGGCAGCACACTACCTCAAGATCATCTCCCTGGCCGGCCAGAACCTCATGGTCCTGCATGTGCTGCCCGCACGCGCCGCAAAGGGAGTCGCCGCATCTGCATTTCTGCAAAACGCGAACACTAGAATCACCAGTCATATTGCCTCCTTGAGTGGGTGACTACCCCTCTTATCCCCACCTCGAAGGCGTGTTTGTGCTAAAATACCGGCCCCGCGAGGGGGCCGGTCCGGCCCGAAGGCCGCCTACTCGGAGTCCGCAGGCTCCGGGACAAACCCGAGCTTCTTCAGCTCGACGTCCAGCTCCTCCACTTCATGCTTCACCAGCATCTTCTCGATCCACTTGTCAGGGATCTTCTCCAGCACCCCACGCTCCAGGGTACAGATCATGATCTCCCCGCCGGGGTTGATCCCCAGCTCCCACGTGCGCCTCACAGCCAGGTCCACGTTGTAAGCCCTCACCAGGCAAGCACCGAGGAATCCCATCTCGTTCGCGAAGCTCATCCAGAATAGCTCATCCGACTTCTTGCTGAGTGTCATCGGAAGAACCTCGCTCTCGGGCAGCTCTCCAAGACCTTGGCCTTGGCCGCGCCCCGTGAATGTGCCCGCACGTAGAGGGCCCGGCCATCAGAGTCCCACGCGCACCACATGGTGTCCGGCGCGCCCCAGTACGCCCCGCCCTTGTCGTAGCAGCCGTCGTACAACCGCATGCGCCGCAAGTACAGCTTCTCAGTTGTGTCCTCCGGCAGGTCGCTGACCCTTCCCATGGGGGCGCCCCGCGAACCACCAACCCCCGCCTCGTAGGGAGCGCCCATCACGCACCCTCCCCTGGCAGTATGCCCCCCGGGGCATGGTAGCGCTTGGACAGCTCTGCCCACACCTCCGGCCAGGCCCGCTGTAGCAGGGCCTTGTTCTCGTCATCGGCCTGCCGCATGGCCGCCATGATCAGCGCGTAGAAGGGCGCCATCGCGAGCTCCTTGTTCTGGCTGTACCTGTAGTCGTAAAGGCTCACTGGGACACCTCCGTCCCGCCGTGCAGAGGTGGATTTGTGCAGGGGTGCTCCAGCAGCTCCCTGTTCCACAGCTCGACCACATCATCGTTGGCGTGGCTGAAGGGGGGGTTGCACGCCGCCAAGACGGCACGCTGGATCCTCCCCAGCTTCTTGCAGTTGATGCACTCACCGCACCTCATCGTCGTCCTCCTTGGGCTTCAGCGCCAGGCCGTACTTCCCCCAGTAGATCCCCTTCTTGGCATCGGCCAGCTGCGCCGCTTTGTACCGCTCGCTATCGTCCGCGGGGAAGCGCACGGAGGCATTTATGTGCAGGCACGACGGAAGGCTCCCATTTCTACCCCGCTTCATTGGCGTCCTCCTTCACAGCGTCGCAGGGGTTCCCGCGCTCGAGGACCTCCACCAGCCGCATGCCCTCGCCGTCCTTCTCAGCCCGGATGACCAGGCCGTGCGCGCGGGGGACCATCTCCTCCCCCACCCGGATCGCCTTGGTCTCCTCGTCCTCGAGGAAGGGGACGAAGGCCACCAGCTTGCGTTCAGCCCCCTCCACGATCTTCCCGGCCGCCAGGCGCCCCGCGTACTTCTCGCTGGACTTGTACATCCCCACGAACGCGCAGAACTCGCAGTGCTGGTCCGGGATGGCCACCCGCATCGGTCCGGTGTAGCGGACCTTGTCGGAACTTGGCCCCCGCATCTTGAGCAGCACAGAGGGCATGTACGCTCCGCAGATGCTGCACGCCTGCATGACGGCTGTCCCCAAGGGGGCCTCCTTGAAATTGTCGGTGCGCTTCACTCCTTCCTCCTGTCTTCCAGGGCGCCGGACAGGTCAATCCTGTTAGTCGCCTCCTCGTCGTTGATGTCAGCCCAGACGTGCAGGCGCCACTTGCCCTCGTGGTGCTCCAAGAAGATCGGCGCGCCGGCCCCATCCTCAGAGGTGCAGTCCCCCAACCCCTCAGGTACGATGACCAATCCCGCGGCCTCCTCGATGATCTGAACCGCGCGGGGCACCCGGTCATCACCGCTCACCTTGTAGGGCGGCTCAGTGCTCACGCTGTTCCAGGTCTTCCCCAGGAGAGGCTTCTTGATCATCGGCTTCTTGGGCTTGCCGATGGCCGGCTTGTCCATGCGCTGGAAGCCCACGAAGCGGGTCTCCTTCTCCCCCTCCGCGCGCGTGTGCAGCGCGCAGAGGTAGTCGCCGCCGAGGGCCACGTTGAGCACCTTCTGGATGCCCAGGCCGCCCCAGGCCACCTGGCGCGAGCTCATGTCGAGGATCCGCACGAAGGTCAAGGCCTCCATCTCCTGCCGCCGGTGGGCCACCAGCTTGTTGAGCCGCTCGATGGCCTGGTCCGGGTAGGTGGGCTTCTCCTCCTCGGGGCACGCGGCCCCACACTCCCCACGGCACTTGACCCAGCCGGCCACGTGCTCCACCGTGCCCTGCCTGCACAGGGGGCATTCATCTCCGTGGTTCGTGTTGCGCAGCTCCTGCACCTCCCTCACCGAGTAGCAGAGGTCCCCACAGTGGCTGCACTCCCCATGGGGCACGACCTCCCCGGGCTTCACAAGCTCATGAAGCCTCCCGGTGACCGGGAGAATCTGGGTCTCGTCCAGGAGGTCTTCGCAGCCCCTGCACTTGAAGATCACGACGCACCCCCGGAGTGGGGGGCCATGCCCAGCTTCTCCACGGCGTAGGACTCCCGCACAGGCAGGCCCTCGATGGTCCGCCACTGCTTCCACAGCTCGAGCAGGAACATCTTGACCATGTAGCGCGTGGCATCCAGGTGCCGGTGCTTGTCGTCCCGGCCCCAGGGCGCCGGCCCGCCGGTGCCCCCGCAGTTCCAGCACTCCACCTCCTTGCCCTTCTCCTCCGTCTTGCCGTCCTCACCCTTGATGATGCCCTTACGCCGGCCCGTTCCTCCGCAGCCCATGCACAATGCCACCATCTGATGCTGCCGGCGGTGCTTGCGGCCGTCGTAGACCTTCTTCCAGGCGTCGTTGGCCTTCGTCAGGCAGCCGCCCATAACATACAAGACCTTGGCCTTGCGCTTGGGGTCGTAGTCGGCCCGCTGGCCCTTGAACCTCCTGTCGGCCTGGCCCACGGTGCCCTTGCCCTGGCAGACAGAACACTTGTTGCCAGGCTTGCCGCCGCAGAAGGGGCAGTTCTTGACCACCACCTTCAGGCCCATCCAGCTCCAGAGCTGCGAGGCCGTCTCGCACTTCTCGATGTTGATCTCCGCCACCAAGAAGGCGCTGATGGCCGGCCCGATGCCCAGCTGCGCATCCAGCCACTCCTTCCAGATGGGGATCCCTTTCAGGATCCGCTTCATGGCCTTGAGGGAGGACTTCTCCAGCACCTCCAGGCCATTCCCCATCCCCTCGAAGAACACCTTGTCAGCGTCGTCGAGGACCACCTCATCGGTGGTGTTCCTGTTTCCGCTTTGAATGCGCAGCTTCTGGAGATCCTGAAATCCCCTGTACATCATCCGCAGCTTTGTCATTTCTGGCGTCATGGTACAACCTCCTGTGTGCACGAAAATGTATAGTGGGTGACTAGTGTCATAGTCGTGCTGCCTATAACCCTTTGCTTATAGCTAAAAAGGCGCCTGTATAAGCGCGCCAACTTTTTAAGGGTGTCCCGCAGCGTATGGCTCGCTATCGTCATTTGGGTGTCTGGGATCAGAAGGCTCGCTTGTGCATCTCGTGTGTACAAGTAATCTTGGCTCGCCCGTCCTTTCGGGGTGACTGATCGAAATGGGGCTCGCTTCGTTGATATAGGGTTTCTCAGCACCTATGGCTCGCTTCGCATGTAGGGGTGTCTGCTCACATTCGGCTCGCTCGTAGTGCATGGTTGTCCTGAGACCGTAAGCTCGCTGCCCACGGAGGGGTGTCCAGTTGATTGTGGCGCGCTCTGATGAGCGGGTGTCAAATATGATATGGCGCGCTTCTCGTGAAGGGGTGTCTTGTTGTTCGAGGCACGCTGGGCTTGTGAGTGCGTACAACGTCAAGTGGCTCGCTATATATGTCAGGGTGTCTATATCACTTGGGCTCGCTTTTCTCCGGGTGTCTTGGAGGTTTACGGCTCGCTAACGTTCAAAGGGTGACCAGCCTGGATAGGCTCGCTCTCTTGTACGGGGTGTCTATACGCTTTAGGCCCGCTCTCCTGGGAGGGTATCTCGATATGAGGCTCGCTTCGACCTTTAGGGTGTCCAGATCTGAGTGGCCCGCCGTTTGTTTCGGGTGTCACCTATACTCAGGCTCGCTGATGTAGCTAGGGTGTCTCGTCGAGATTCGGCTCGCTTCCTGTTCAAGGGTTATCTGCGCCACAAGGCTCGCTCATCGAAGAAGGGTGTCCAGTGTAGCTCGGCTCGCTGTTTAGTCTCGGGTGCACCACCGTTCTATGGCTCGCTCAACGGGTCGGGGTGTCCTTGTCAGAATGGCTCGCTGTGGTGTCTGGGGTGTCCATCTAGGTCAGGCGCGCAGTCTCGGTAAGGGTGTCTTTCCACGGGCGGCTCGCATAAGGATCTAGGGTGTCTCACCGTCTACGGCTTAACCCTCACAGGAGGACAGAGCTGCGTCAAGTGCGCCTCCTCCCGAAAATGCCTCTTCAGCCAGGCCCTCCCACAAAGGGGGCCGGCCAGGACACGCACGGTGTCCTTTATCTCCTCAGCACCATCCCGCAAGGCCTGAGCATAGTTGCCCAACCTCACCGCGCGACGCAGCGCGCCCTCAGCGTCCTCCTGGGGCAGGTCCTCCTCCTCGATGTCCCTCAAGATCAAGGCCCGCTCCTCTTCGAGAAGGCCGATGAGCTCGAAGTCACTCATCGGTTGAGTTGGGCCTGTCTCCAACTTGGTGCTGAACAGGTCCATCGGGTCCTTTTTTGCCATTTTGATGCCTCACGTTGATGACGATGAAGGTCACGATGCCTCCAAGAATCATCGCACAGAGGGCCAGGTTGCCCAAGAGGTCGAGCATCAACTTTCTTCTCCTGCCAACAGCAGCTCCATCAGCGGGCGCACAATCTGCGCGACCCTGATGAGCTCGGAGAAGTCCTTGATGAAGAAGTCATGGTTTTCAAAAACCACGTCCACGCAGAGGTAATACCTCTCGCCATCCTCGTGCTTGTAGAGATCGAACCCGAAGAACTCACCCCCGGTAATGTGCATGTACCCGTGGTCACTCACAATCTTCTGCCAATCCTTGTCCTCATCCTGTTCTTCCCAGGGGTGCGCGACGGCCACCACCCGGCCCTGTTCATCAATTTGGTATGCCTTCATCCTTCATCTCCTCCTGGGTCTTGGATCTTCCCTTTATCAGGGGCCCAGATCAACTTGGGGTTGCGCACGAAGGGACTGCGCCACATCTCGGGCTCGTCCGCCGGGTCGAGAATCACACACCAGGCCGTCTTGCCTGACAAGACGTTCTGGTACTCATAGATGGCCAAGGGCGGGTCGTCCTCCTTGTAGACGCCGTTGTTGTCCACCATCTCCTGCACGGTGCTCCTGTCTGTGTAGGTGGCCATCTAGTCCTCCCTCCTGCTCTCGTCGAGCACCGCCTGGACGTGCTCAAGGCACTTCAAACCCTTGCCCCCAACGTGCCAGCTGGTGATCTGGCTCGGGAGCTTGCCCGCGTCACCGAGGTAGGCACGCCCGTTCTTCCAGTTGTAGACCCAGGCCATCGTCCCGTCGTCGAACAGGATATCCCACTCGACGTCCGTCTTGTGGTCGCTCGACCCGGGCCCGGGGGGGCCGAAAAGACCCACCAGGCGGTCAAAACTGGCCTTCACCTCCCCCACCAAGCCCCCATCGGGGAAAGGCAGCTCCCCATCGTTGTGGGTCTTGTAGCCCGGGGGCTTCATGTAGTCCTCGGCGAGCAAGCTCTTCGTCGAGAGCTCGCTGGGGGGCACAATTCGCGTTTTCGCCATAATCTTCTCCTCGTTAATGTACCCCCCTTATACCGAAGAGTTGGGGGTCTTGTACGAACGCCTCCTTCTGCTTGTGGGAGAGCTGCTTGATACCGCATTCCAGCTTTTGGGCGGCGGAGCGGGTATCAGGCAGCTTCGAGACCCACTCCAGCACGACAGGGCGCTGCCCTCGAAGGGCCTTGGCGCCGCCGGCGAGCTCGCCGTTGTGCTGGCGGATCCTGCGCGCCACGTCCTGGGACACCCCACAGTAGAGGTGGCCTCTGGACGTCCGGACGATGTAGGTGAACCAGCCCGCGGGCATCTACGGGGTCTTGGAGGGGGGCCGGGCCGCGGGTGAGGTAGTTGGGGCCCTGGAGGGCAGGGCCGCGGGGGTCCTGGAGGCCTTCAGCAGTGAGACCTCGTGGATCAGCTTGTTCTGGGTGTCCACCATCGTCTTGAAGTTGGTGGCCTGCTTGACGGACCACAACCAACCACCGCCCAGGACGGTCAGGAGGCTGATGAGGGCGAGGACGAAGGAGATCTTCTCCTTCAGCAGCTTGTACCAGGGCTGCGCGGACGTCTCGACGTCCGGCGGGGGGCCGGGGACCATCTCCAGCTCCCCCTCACTACTCACGTGGGCACGAATGGGGTCCATCTCGTCCACCACAGCGCCCAGAACTTCATCCAGAATCTTGTGGCGCGCGTTGCAGTCTTCCTCCCTGATGTACTTCTTCAGGGCATCTGCAAGATCCTCAAGATTCTTGTTGACTCTGTCCAGCTTCTTGTGGGCGACCGCGTTGCTCTTCACCAACCACTTCAGGTAGTGAGTCGCGTGGAGGGCCCATGAACGCAAGAGGCCTCCTTCCGGCCCAGATCCTTCAGGGATGGGCGGGAAGGGTAACTCTTCCGGGCGGATATCTTCACTGTCGGACACCGGGGTACCCCTTTATAGGTGGTGAGCCGATAGCTAGATATCGGCAATCCTTCAACGCTTCAGCAGCATGCACCACCCCAGGCCCCACGCTGCGCGCCTGCGCAGCTGACAGAGCCGTAGACCGGACTACTCCGCCCTCTTCCACGTCCAACCGCATTGCACCTGCCAACATCAGGAAAAGCTCTGTCTCCTTTTTGTGATCGTGGGGGGGAACGTAGGCTCCCTTGGACATCCAGACAAGTTGGATCGCGAACTCGTGGTTGACGTACAGCTCCACCCCGACGCATGTCCCCTTGGTGACGTTGTAGTGGATCGTCTCCCGTTCCGGGACAGGTTTACCTCCCATGGACATGACCAGCTTGTCCAGCTGGTGCAAGCCGTCCTCCATCACACGGCAGAACAGGTTGGCGACGCCCGGATTCTCCAACACCCGGAGATTTTCGGGAAGCTCGGGCAGGCCTACGGGTGTCAGTGCACCCTCATCTGAGAGGTCCGAATCCTCAAGGGAGGAGTCACTTACAGGAGACAACTGGTTCATTTCTTCCTCTCCACCCCCATCCTCGCGCTTCTCCGGCTCAGTTCGTCTGCTCATGGCGATCTCTAGTGCACCGGCGGGCTCGCATGTGAACTCCTCCGTCGAGTAAATTACCTCGAGGGCCATCATACACGCTACCCCATGCAGCAGGAAAGGCCCTCAGTCAACCTCAAGTGTAGCATGGCTAAAAGGGGGGCTTGCGCCCCCCAGAACAGCTTCAACACCTCAGTCCCAGAAGTGGCCCCACCACAAGAACAGCATGTAGCGCATCTGCTCCACTTCAATCTCCTCGTCCTCCCCCCAGGACGCCTGCTCCGCCTCCGGGAGCGTGCACATCTCCTCCTTGATGCTCTTGTCCAGCCAGAAGCAGATGTGCTCGAGAATGCCCTTCCACTGCTCCAAGGACAGGTCCAGAGGGTACGAGTGGACGCGCGCCCGGAAATCCTCCAGCGCGTGCAAGATGATCTGGTCCAACATCGTGTTGGGGGCCCAGTAGTCGCTGCCCTCCGTCGCGATGTTGCACACCCCTGTGTCGTTGTTCACGTAGGCCAGCATCTCATTTCCTCCTGATGGCTCCGTTGAGCGCCTCTTGCACGTCCCGCCGGTGCCCTGCCTCGCGGATGTCGTTCTGCTTGTCCTTGAGGAACTCCAGAAATCTCCGACAGTCCTTGTCGGAGATGTACACAATCACCCCCGGGAACCTGGAGAGGCGCCGGTAGTTGCGCCCTGCGTGCATCTTCTTCGGGGCGGCCTGGAGAAGGGTCAGCACACCACCCACCTGGTGCTCCCAACACGAGATGTACCTCTGGGTGCCGAGTTGGAGGCGCACAGAGGGCTCGTTGAGCATCATCATCCCACCCAGGTCAATGTGGTTGTTCTCCGTGTGCTGCACCTTCAGCACCGCGGCCCCATACCTCTCGGCCATGTAGGCTGTGCGCGCCCGCGCGAAGTGCGGGTGGCACAAAGACGGGGCGTAGGAGGTCTTGGGGACCTTTGAATCCTCATATGTCATGTAGATCCACTGCATCAGAACATCCTCCCCAGCCCACGGGACAGGGCCTCCAAGAAGTCGTTGTTCATGCCGTGGATCCTCCGCGTCTTGGCCTCTGGGAACCTCTCGGTCATCCAGATCATCTCGCGCATGGCCATCCCGACCAGGGAGGGGCCATCCCCGACGAACAAATCGAAGAAGACCCCGTCGAAGTCCCGTTCCCTGGCCTCCGTGACGTCCGGGAAGTCGTGCCAGTCCATCACCACGACCTCGATGGGGGTGTCCAGCTCGTCCAGAGAGGGCAGGACCAGGTCCACAACATCCTGCGACCTCTCCACCACCACGATGTCCTCCACATGCTCCTCGGCGTCCAGGGCGTGGAGGATGAGCCCCAGGCCCAGGCCAGCCACGAGCACCCGGCCGGAGTAGTACTCCGCGTGCTTCTTCATCATCCACCAGTGGGGCGGGTCATCCACCATCACCGTCTTGCCACCCACCTTCAGCACCGTGATGGGCAGCCTCTCCACCGCCTCGTACAGCGCATGCTCCTCTCCGTCCGGGTCCGGGACGTGGTACAGCTCGTAGGGGCCCGGCTCGTAGAACTCCGTCACGACCTCCGCCTCCCCCACCTTCTTGCGGGGGAGGCGGTGGGCTGGGGTCTCCCAGCTACTCAGGCGTTGCATCCGGCACCTCCGGCGCGAAGTCGAACACCTCCTGCTCCCCGTCGGGGGAGACCACCACCAGGGGGTTGAGGCGAAAGAGACCCCCGCCGGCGTAGTTGCAGCCGTTGGTGTTGTCGTCACCCTTCTCCTGGTACTGCTTGCCTTCGAGCCACCTGCCGATGCAGGAGAAGCCCACGGCTGTCTCCGGGGCCCCCGAGTCCTTGAACTCCTGGATGGACTGCACGCGGGCGCACACGGGGCAGATGAACTTCCACTGCATCGGGTCCTCGCCGAAGCGCTTGCGCATCTCGGCGCCCCACTCGTCCTGGGTCATGCGCTTCTTACTCATCATCGCCTCCGTAGAGCTTCACCTTCTTCAGCGCCGCGAGGTTCACAACACCGACCCCCATCTCCTCAACCACCCGACCCTCCTTGATGGCATCCCGGACCTCCAGCAGGTTGTCATGGCCGCACTCCGGGCAGATGAAGGACTTCTGATCGTAGTGCGCCACGGCACAGCCCTCGCGGCCGTCGGGGCACGGAGTGAGCTTTGACTGGAAGCTCGCCCCACACCCGAAGCATTTAATCTGCATCACGGTCCTCCAAGATCTCCTTCTTCTGCTCGGCGATGTCGAACTCCTCCTCGCCGCAGACGGTGCAGGTCCAGGGGGTGTAGGTCTTGTGGATCGCATCCACCAGCAGCATCGCCGCGAGCACCACCTCCTTGGGGTATTCACTGCCCCCCATCTCACCGTCGGGATCTCCGTACTCGTCGTCGAGGTTCTCGTAGATGGGCTCGAGGATGCCGAGGTGGTTCACCTCGTCCCCCATCTTCGTGCGCCGCCAGGCGTAGACCGTGATCTTGTCCGGCAGCTCCTCGATCTCCTTGTAGGTCATCCCGTCCATCATCTCGCCGACCGCCTCCGCCGGGTCCTCGTGAGACAGGCGCTCCTCGTCCTTGCTGACCGAGAAGAAGGTGGGCGGATCGGGCTCCACCTCGGGGGCGTCCCAGGGGCTCTCCCTGAAGTCCTCGTTGTCACCGTGGAGCTCCTTGCGGATCTTCATGGCCGACTCCCAGTCCGAGGGGAACAAAACACAGTTCACCTCCTCCAGATCCTTGAACCCCCCTCTGACCGCCTCCATCGCGAAGACCAGGTAGACGTCCCTCTTCTTGAGGTCCAACCAGATGAAGTCGTCCACGATGGACGACCAGATGGCGTAGTTGCCATTCGGCTGCTGGATGATTTGCCTACCCATTGTCCCTCTCCTTGGCCGCGCGGCGCTTACCCACCTCCAGCAGGAACTTGTACACACGCTCCTCCCCATCGCTCAGCTCCTGGTCCCGCTGACGCCACTGCTGCATCAGCTCGGGAATCATGTCGCCGGGGATCATGACGGGCAGGCCCACCATGCTCTTCTTCTCCTCCTTGTGCCACAGCTCGTGGGACTGCCTCAAAGCCGTGTCCAGGGCGCCCTCGGGCGGGTCGGGCCAGTAGTTCTCCCCCTCCTCGATGCTGTAGGGCTTGTCGGAAGGGTGGGGGTTCGGGACGATGCCGAAGTGGGGCATCATCCCGGAGCAGCCGTCGAACAGCACCAGCGTGCTGAAGAAGGCCCCGCTCAGCTTCTCCTTGATGCCGGGAAGCCCCGCGTGCTCCCAATACTCGAAGATGCCCCGCAGATGATCGTAGAACTTCTGCGTGCACTCCTCATTCGTGAACTCTCGTGACATTGCAAACCTCCGTGTGGTTGGTATTGCTCTGCTTATAGCGGTCTGAGAGCTAAAAATCGGAGGCGAGCTAAAAGGAGGGAGCCCAGCTCTCCCTCCAGCGTGTGCCACCCGAATCCTCCGCACTCCTCGCTGGGGAAGTACAGAGGCGACCTCCAAGTGCCGTGGAGGAGGTCGGGACGCCCATAGGCTCGGCACGAGCCAGTTCCTTCCTTTTTGGTTTCCCGGACCTGGTCGGGAAGGATGCGGTACTCCAAAGGTCCGGGGAGATGACCTCCCAATAGCGATATATTGCTCTTGGTGGTCTACTATTCTTATCCCCAAACAGGGATCCTATTTGCCCTCTTGATCCCTTCCGGTGGGTAGGACGCCCGATTCGGTCCACTTGGCATACTCCCCCCATGTCATTCCCAGGTATGTATGCAGCGGCAAGTCGCTGTCCCCATCATGCCAAGCATCCACCCGGCGATCTAATTCAGCCTCCCGCTCCTTAGTGGTGGTCTTGAGGCGGGACAGGTCTGCGACGTTTCGCCAGTGCCGGTTGCCGGTTTTGGTGACAACACGGGCATGGTGCCCAGCCGCCACCTCGACCGTGACCAGCTGACCCACCCCGTCAATGACAGCGATCACCTCTTCGCCGTCAAAGACGTATGTGCAAGGCACGACCACACCTTCATTCCAGTTTGTGCCGTCTGCTGCGAGATGGAGGATCATCTCTGCTCCTTTTTGGTGCGTAGTGGGCAGTCTTCCTCCACCTCTGAGATATCCCCGATAACCGGGCCGTGCCCCTGTTCATCCATGTCTTGCTCAGGATGATCGCAGGTGTCGTAGTACTTTCCTGTTTCGTTTGAATGTTCACAATCGGCGCAGCTATAAGGCAGCATCACTGCTCCTTTTTGGTGCTTAAAAGGCGTTGATCCGCTCGCCCAGGACGGCAGAGTAGGCAACCATCAGGCCGTACTGCTTGCCAAGCCTTCCCTGCTCATGCTCGCCCAAGGTGGTGAAGAGGTCGCCCTTAATGAACGCGGCCAACTTCTCGGTCTTCTCGTCCAGTTCTTTTTTTTCGTCCACAACTCGCTGCTGGAAATCCTGCATTTACTCCTCCTGTTTGTTGCTGTTAAGGGTGGTCTGCGCCATCTCATTGGCCTCGTGGTACCTGACGAGCACTCTCTCTCCAGTGTCCCCCTTGACCCACCAGCCCCCGCTCCTGCGCCCTCTGGTCTCCTCGATAACATCGAACTCACGGCCTACCCTCATGCCGTGCTCTGGCGCAACAGACACGTCTTGCAGAAGTTTGATCCTCATGGCTTGTGCTCCTTTTGGGTCGGTTCCAGCCAGCTCTCGGCCTCCCCCAGTGCGATGCTGTAGAACTCCGCCAGCCCCGCGGGGAGCTTCTCCTTCAGGCCCTTGAGCAGGTCTCGGGCCAGCACGCTGCGGTGGTGGGCCAACAAGATCATGGCCGTCTTCCAGGCCCTGTCCCCTGCATCCTCGATCTCCGCCAAGGAGGCCACCGAACGCATATGAGCCTCTCCCCAGGTGTCAATGTTTGAGGGGACCACCCTGTGCATGTCGATGTACTCCACGCCCACCTTCACATCGACTTCGACCTGGGACATCTTGCCCGTGGTCAAGTCGATGCCGACCACAATGGCCTTGGTCGTGTCCTCGCCGCCGGGGTCCACCCCGACGACCGTGTCCGCGTCTTTCATTGTGCCTCCTTGGGCTGCTTGGCCCACCAGCAGTCGTCGCACTCAGGCCCGTTGTCCGAGCCCTTGTCCCAGGGCGTCAGCCGACCGCACTCGATGCAGCGGTACACGCCATCCACCCGCCAGTTGGGCCACACCTTGATGTCGTCCAACATGAACACGCCCTTCATCTCGCTGCTGAAGCAGAGATCCCACAGCGCGCGAACCAGCGTGCGCACCGTGGTGGCCTCAACCAGGATCCTGGGCTTCTTCTCTTCACGGTGTGCAGCCCCACACTCGCACTCTCCGTCGCCCCAGAGCTGCCGCTTGTAGCAGTGCATCGTATGGCGGCTCACGCCTCTCCCTCCTTCAGCGTCTTGAGCGCCTGCTTGAGCTTGGCGCCCTTGTAGTTGTGCTGCTTCTTGAGGTGGTTGCTCACCTCGGCCTTGCCGGCCGCGTTGAAGGTGACCGAGCAGCCCGGGCACCTCCCTGTGATCTTCTTGCTCATGGAACCTTCTCCAGTAGATGTCCTTCCCAGTCCCTGACCCGAAGCTCCGGGCCGTCTTTGGTGTTCACGATAGCGTAGGGGAACCCGTCGCCGTTGCAGACGCGGGCCCCGAAGACGCGCAGCTCCGCATGGCCGAGCAGGGTGCTCTCCGAGTTCAACATAATGTATTGAAAGATGACCAGGGCGTCCTCACGGCACACCTCAACGGCCTCCAAAGAGGCCGGGGGCATGCGCGCCTCTCGCTGCAACGCCTGCCACTCCTTCTCGCGCACCTTGATCTTGTCCAACACCTGACCGAGCCTCTTGCGGACTCCACCGACGTTCATGGTTCAACCCCCTTCCAGCAGTCCGGCGCCGTGAGGCCGCTGACTTCCTCCATGTAGTAGCGGAGGAGGCGCAGCCGGCCCCGCCTGGTGTAGAGCAGCCAGTAGATATCGTCCATGCACTCCCGGTTGTTCTTGATCTCCTCGCCCACCTTCTCCCACTTCTGCCAGTTGATGTAGAGCAGCGAGTCGCAGGTGGTGCAGTAGCAGCTGTCCTCCCACATCGCGCGAACGACGTCCCACTTGGAGGCCGTCCTGTTGCCCTCCTCATGCCTGCATGCGGTGTTCCGCATCGCGTGGATCGCTGTCTTGATCTCGCCGTTCGTCATCGACCCTTCTCCTTGAGTGGAGCCTCGGCCAGGGGCAGCCTGGGACGCTCCTTGTCGTAGCTGAGGCATGGTATGTGAGCCATCCCCGTGACGTTGCCCTTCTCGTCCTGGTAGCGCGCGAAGCACATGTCCAGAGCCAGGTGCTTGAAGGTGATGATGCGGTCTGAGAACTTCGCCCGCATCGCCTCCACCTTGACCTTCTGGTCCCCAATGTCCTCTTGCAGCTTCTTCAGCTCGAGGGTGAACTTCGCCTTGCGCGCCTCCATGCTCTGGAGGGCCGAGCGCAGATGTCCCGCCTTCAGGGTGAGCTCCTTGGTGGCAGCCTCCACCGCCTCGGTACGCAGCTTGGTGTGCTCCACGCGGTCCTTGGTGACCTGCGCGGTCGCGTACTCCTTCATGTCCTCGTCCGAGTAGCACCCGGACAGCAGCAGGGCCAGCAGCCCGACAACAGCCAGGCGGCCCATCAGTTCATCACCTTCAGGTGCCCCCTGCTGGGGATGGCCGGCTCGGGATCTGGCTCGACACCTCCCCCCATCTCGTCCTTCAGCATGGGGAAGGCGAGCTGGGCGTCGTCCCGCGGGGAGTTCTGGACGTCCGTGTAGGCCAGGGCGAGGATCGCCCGCCAGGGCACGACCACCTCGGTGGGCACGCGGTTGAAGCTGAAGATGCCCTTGAGCGCCTTGTCCCCCAGCTCCAGCCCGCCGATGGGGACCGGGAGGTCCCAGCCGACGTGCAGCCCAACCGTTCCTGCCTCGGTGATGTGCTCCTTGGGGATCACAACGCCGGGGTAGGAGGCCAGCAGGACAAGGAAGATGACCTCCTCCGTGTCCATCATCAGTTTGAGCACCTCTCGGCGCAGCTCTGTGTCTCTCATTCAAACCTCCAGTTAAGTTACCCAGCTTATACCGAGAAGCGGTGGTATGTTGAGGAGCTAAAACGCCCCGGGGAGGGGCGCCGGCGGCCCGAAGGCCGCCCATCTACTCCAGGTCCTCCCGCAGAGCGTAATGGTCGCTGTGCAGGAGGGTGTCCTCTCCTGCGCTGTCCTTCACCACACCCGAGAGAAGGACCACCGCACCGCTCTCCACCTGCATCGCCAGCTCCTGCCACACTGCGCACCGCACCTCCTTCGACACCCACGTGGGGGCCAGGTCGTACCGGGCCACTCCAGGAAGGTGCACGTCCGGGGATGGGCCCCGTGTGTACCATCTCCTGTACGCCGTGCTCACCACTTCCGGGATGCGCGCTCGGAACTCCTCCCACGATTTCTGGGATGCCTGGAAGGTCTCTCGTGCCTCCTCGAGAATCTTCTTGATGTGGTCTCTAGGAGAGAAGCCCTCTGTGCCCTCCGAGTGGGCCCTCAGAGCACGGGACATCGAAGGGTGGCGTAACTTACGCAGAGCCTTGCATTCAATTTGCCTGATGCGCTCTCGGTTTACCTCGAAGTCAGCCGCAATCTCCTCCAACGTCATGTCCTTGTAGACCCTGTCCCTGAGTATCTTCTCCTCCCGAGGCATGAGGCGTGAGAGCTGCGTCTGCACTTCATCCCCCAGCTCCCTCTGTGCGAGAGCTTCATCTGGCAAGAGATGCCGCGGTGAGTGGACCGCGAGGGCCAACTCCTCACTGTACAACTCCTTCGTCATCGAGCTGCACTTCACCTGGAGCACGGCTTCCGGCCAGATCTCCTCGAAATCAACATCCAGGAAGTTGAGAATGGCCTGCGCGTGCTTCTTGACAATCCCATCCTCGTCCACAGGGGATGCCTTCATGTTCTCGTAGGAGCTGTAGGCCGCCATCGGGATTCCGATGGCCTTGGCCATCTTCACAACCGTGAGCATGTACTCGTTCCTACGAGAGAGGAGAAGGTTGTTCTTCACGCGAACCGTGACCTGGAACTCCCTTCTCCTCTCCGCAGTGTCCTCCATCACGCCACACCGTAGGGCACGTAGGGCGGCCGCGGCGCCGGAAGGAGCTCCCACTCCAGCCGGTGCTGCTGCGCCTTGAGCGTCTCCGTGTAGTTGGGGCCCGGGTGCTTACTGCCAAACCGCGCCTCCCACTGCTCCACCGTCAGCGCCAGCTCCTCTTTGGTGGCAGCCAGCCTCTCCTCTGGGGTCTGCATCTCCTCTTCGTGGGCATCCGGCCTCTGGCAACAGCAACCCCCGCTGAAGCCCCGGCAGTTGTTCTTCGGAGACTCGGCAGTCCCTTTGGAGAGGAACCTCTTGAAGAAGGCGCACCGCCTCCAACTCGGGTCCTGCCCATCACCACTGGTCGTGTACTGGGTGCAGTCGGTGCAGTCGACACCACACTCAGCACTCGCGCACTCGTTGCACAGCTCCGGGATGTTCACGTCGTCCAGGACGATCACCTCGGAGCAGCACGCGCACTCTCCATATCCACTACGACTCATACTTCACCTCATATTGCTTCCCAACCTGCAACTTGCCTGTTTGTAGAAATGTACAAGCCAGAGGAATAACGGTTCCGAGGGGCTGTGGTGGCAACTTGATGACCCTGCCAAACACCTTGTACGCCCACTCGTTTGCCAGTTGAACGAAAATCTCCTCATGTACAGGAGAGTGGGGAAGGTCCACCTCCCCTTCCATCGTGCAAATCCCATAAACATACATCACACGACAGCGGAAAGGTGACTGCTGGTAGTAACCACACCGACCGTCTTGCAACAGGGGACACGGTCGATGCAGCGTGAACCACTTGTTCGATCCAACAAGCACATTACTCGCCTCTATCAAACGCAGCTGCTCTCGCCCCTGTTCTTGGAGTTCATCCAGCTTGCTCAACTGACGATCCCTCGAGACGTGCAGGACAAGCTCAACAGCTTCAAACAGATGTGCGTGTGTGACCTCGTAGCAACAGTTAGGATCCTTGCATGAAGAGCAAGGGGAACCAGCACTCAGTAACTTTTGTGCGTCCTCCACTAGCCTGTTCCGCACGGCACAAGCCTCCGTAGTAATCGCGCAGATCTCGTCCCTCGAAAGGGACGAGGAGGCCAGCGTAACCAAGCGGGGTTTCTTCGTGCGCTTTCGGGACTTCCCCTTCTTCCTCCGCCTGCGAGCCTTGCTCTGCCTATCTGTTCGGCTCACCACTACTGCCTCTTCATCACGAGGACGACCTTGCCGCAGCGCGTGCACTCCACAGCCAGCTGCTTCTCCAGGTCCGTCCGCACCTCCCACATCTCTCGGTGCTCCCAGCACGCCTCGGCGGCGGCCAGGTGCTGGCACACGATGGAGGTGGGGTACACCTCCTCGGCCAACCACTCATGCTGGTTGTGGCAGACCAACCGCACCTTCCCATCCTGTAGGAGTCTCTCCTGGCTGTCCCAGGAGATGCTCGTGTCGCCCGCCTCCTCGTACTCACCTGTCTCGGGGTCGAGAGTAATGCCGGCGCCGCCGAGCACCATCTCCACCACCTCCTCGGCCGCCCCACCGCACTCGGGGCACAGCATCGGATCGAACCGCATTACCAGTTCCCCCCGGCCGTGTCGGCCTCCCCGAAGGTGCACGGGCCACACATACCTGTCAGGGGCACGATGGGGCTCTCGCCACAGAGGAGGCACTTGCCAGTCCAGTCAGGCTTGGTGTCCTCCGGCCGCCCCTTCTTGCCCTTCTTCTTGTTCTTGTTCTTCACGTAAACCTCCCGGTTAAGTTGCTCTCCTTATAGCTCCGTCCGTGTCGAATTTAAGGAGAAGCGACTGCTGCTCCTGCCCCGGCCTTGCGCCGGGGCACTGCTCGAGCTCTACACCTTGGGGCACCACTCCCGCTGGTTGTAGAACTCTCACCCGCTGAAGGCGGGTGCTTGGGGGGCCGGCTGGCGAGGCCGGCTACTACAGGATCTCGAGCTGGAAGAGCGCGCTGTCCGCCACGGAGGCCAGGCGCTCGGTCCTGGCCACCTTCTGCGCCGGGGTGAATCGGCTGTCAGCCACGACAGCGACGGCCTCGTCGACCAGTAGCTGGACCTGATCCAGCCACCAGTCGGTCTTGTCCTCATCGGACTTGACCTCCTCGGGGCAGGACAGGAATGGCCCCTTGGCGAACTCGCCAATGTTCGCGGCGAGAATGTCAAATAGCACGGGGGGTGAATCAGCGTGCAGGGCGCGAGCAGCTTGGACGGCAGGGTGAACGGGATTGGTGATCTTGTTCATGATTCTTCTCCTTGGAAGGGTGGTTGTTATATATCTTATGCCCATGATATATATGCGTTTTGCAGTTAAAAACGCCCCCGTGAGGGGGCGCTGCGCCGGACACCGCCGGCGCACGGTCATACCTTCCAAGGCGTCACCCCACAGTGGGGACACAACAGCTGCGAGGCCTTGGCCATCTCCTGCGCCGCCCTCATGTCCTCCAGGTCCATCTCGGTGTCGCAGTGGAGGCACATCTCGAAGTCGGCCACCGGCAGGAGACGGAACCAGTACATCTCCGACTCGGTGAGCTCTCGGATGTACGAGAGACTCTCCGTGTCGATGCCCTCCACCTTGGCGTTCGCCCTCACCCGGTCGGGGGTTCGGGGGGCGTCCTTGTCCGCGCTGCCGGCCCGGACGGAGGTCACCATCAGGTCAGCCTTCCCACACAGATGCTGGAGACCCAACTGCTTGACGTCCCCGTCCCTGTCCCAGGCCGCCTTGGTGTAGACGCTCACGAACACAGACTTGACGGGCAGCGCGTGCCCTCGCCGCAGGAACTTCTTCTCCATCCCGCGCCATCGGCGGGTCAAGAAGCAGCTGGCGTCCCGCTTGCTCCCGGAGGGGTAGTAGGTGCTCCCCTCCCCACAAGAGACCATCCCGAAGGACACCGGCGGGAGCTGGACCTGCACGGCGTCCTTGGTGGTCTTGTCCACCTGGTCCTCAATGGCCTCTTCCAGGGCAGCCATGAAACCCTCGCGGTTGAGCACCTTCGTGCCCACCACGCCTTTCTCAACGAAGGCAGTGCAGCTGCCCTCGAAAATGGAGATAGCCATATCTCCTCCTTGGTTAGTTACTCCCCTTATCCCCAACCGCCCCGGCCGTTTGCGAGCTAATAGGGGGTCGCTGCCCCCCGCCCCCGACCTCTCGGCCGGGGGGTTCTGCTACTGCTGGTCCTGCGCGCCGTTGCTGCCGTCGTGCCAGGTGCCGCCCGGAACCCCGTCCATCTCGGACAGGGTGAGTCCAGACTGCTTGCCCGACACCTTCAACTCCAGCCTCTTCTGCTGGAGTGTCAGGTCGGTCATCTCGGCCTGGGCAGCCGTGGCGATCTTGCTGCTCTCCGCCACCTGGTTGAGGCAGGACTCGACGGCGTCAGCCGCCACCGTGAGGGTGCCCTCGAGACCGTCCACCCGCTGGGCCAGGGAGGACAGGCTGGACAGGGCGCCCAAGGAGGTGGCCAGGGCCTCCTCCTGCGGGGAGGAGCCGGGAGAGGATTGCTCCTGCTCCTGGGGCAGGACGAGATCGCGGGCGATCTCCCGACCCTCCTCGATCCCGTTCGCCACCCAGCTGATGAAGGTGGGGACCTGCTGGGGCAGGAAGGCGAACAAGCTCTTGAGGCCCTGGTGGAGAACCGTACCGGCCTCAGCCTTGGCGATCTGTAGCTTCGCGCGGGCCGCACGAACTGCCTTGGAGCGTTTGCTCCCCTTCTCTACTGCGGCCACACCTTTCCCCTGTGGGGGCGTGCTCGTGGTGGCCTTCCGAACACTAACTCGCTTGGTGTTCATACTGTTCTTATGCCCAGTGCCCTGGGGCGTTTTGCAGCTAATGGGGCCGCGGGGAGCAGCCCGCCCCCCTTGCGGGGGGCTAGTCCTCCAGGACGGAGGACTTGTACTGGTCCCAGTGCTCCTCCAAGAACCGGAGCTTGGCCACGCGCCGGCGGAGGGTGTCCAGGATTGGGAGGTCAGGGATCTTCTTGGTGCCGAGGAAGATGTGAATCCCCTGCACCAGCTGACCCGGGTGGGCCCCGCACTCCATTGCCCACCTGTCCGCCTCAATCTCCCGCAAGAACTCCTTCTGGAGGTTGGGGGCGAACAGGTCCAACAGGGACACCCAGAGAGGCTGGGAGACAGCCAGCTGGTTGCACTCGACGTGACCAATCTCGTGCAGTAGCAGGGCGCCAAACATCGGGGAGAGCTTCTCCCGGAAGGCCTCCTCCTTCTCAGGCGGCCCCGGCCAGAAGAAGACGACCCAGTCGGGGTCGTACCGCTCCCCTTCCTCCGCGAACCACAACTGCTGGACGTGGGGGTTGCCCCGGTTCACCACGGTCAGCATCGGAGAGGGGTGCATCGGGTTGTAAGCCCGGCTGAACCTCTCATCCGTGATGGCTGCGATGCGGGTCTCGCCCATCCGGTAGTTCTCAATCTCAACTGGGCCAGGCTTGGACAGAGCCTTGCTCAGGGCGATCTGCGCCTTGTACCGCCTGAGAGTGTTCGTGAAGACAGCCTTGCGCCAGGCCGCCTGCTGCGCGAGCTTCCCTACCACCAGCCGCAGCGGCGCCGGTAGTCTCGGGTAGACCGGGTAGAACATTGGTATATCCTTGTGGTGGTCTACCTGTCTTATCCCCAGCCCCCTGAGCGGTTTGCGAAGTAAAAGGAGGAGCGCCGGTGAGGGCGCCCCTCCCCTGGTCGGGGAGACGGGAGGATCTAGTGGCCGCAGTTGATGTCGCCGCAGCCCGGGCCGATGTCCAGCTGGTCGGGGTGGACCAGGAGACCGCGGCTGGGGCAGTGAGCGCCACAGGCCCCGAGGATGTTGAAGAGCAGCTCGAAGGCCGCCTTCACCTCGCCGGCGGGGAACCACAGCGCGTAGGTGGCCTGCTGCACCACCACGCCATCCTCGCCCTGAGCCAGCAGCCACCGCTTCTTGGGCACGTAGCCCTTCCGCTGGAGGGCGGTGGGGATGACGTGCTTCTCGAAGGTCTTCACCTGCGCCGCGGACAGGCGCATGTCGATGAAGCCCTTGGCCTTGGGGTGGGGGTGCCCACCGGAGCAGGACTGGACGGTGACCACTCCGTCCAGATTGTTGAGGCGGCGGCAGGGCGCCTCGACGTCGTAGTCCACCTTGCGCTTGTCCAGGGCGTCGGTGAACCGGGCGACGAGGTGCACCTTCTCGTCATGGGTGAGATGTTCCCGCGCATGCGGGATCTGGAGCTTGATCATGATCTTCTCCTTGGGTTGGGGTGTACCTCTCTTATCCCCAGACAGCGGAGCGGGTTGCGTGATCGTCGAGCCAATCTTTTCCCACTCCTGAGAATCCGACGCGATCCTATGCCCAAACTCGCCGATCCTCTGGATGTCCAAGGACGGGGGGTGTGAAGGTGTCACGCATCCCCTTGATATCACTACGGGGGGAGGGTTGCGGGGGCTCTGTGGAATATGATCATCGAGCCCTGCTCAGGATCTCATCCAACTTGGGTGTAAGTAGACACACCATTGTCCACTTTCATGGTACGATCTGCGGAGCAGATCGAGGGGTGGCTAAGTTAAAACCCCGATGCTCTGGGGCCAGCCCGCCCTCTCGGGCGGGCTTATTCCAACTAGACGTTGTACACCACCGCGCACTCGCGCGGCAGTCCATCCTCGAAGTTGATGCGGACCGCCCCCTCAACGGGGCGGTCCTCCCGGATGAGGAGGACCAGGACAGTCTGGTCCCCCTCTTGGTGGTGGGGGCCCATCACCTCCACCAAGGCCTCCTCGCCGCGGGCGGCCAAGATCTGGCCGTAGAAGTAGGCGTTTGGGTCGGAGGTCACCATCAGGTTGGAGTCGGCGATGATCTCATTGATGCGGGTGATGAAGTGGGTGAAGCTCTCGCGGTTGGCCATGATGGCCTCCTACATGCCCCCGTGTGTGAGTAGATTGAGTCGAGGGGGCGAACATACTCGATCTACTTGTTCTTGGTGGTTACTTCTCTTATCCCCAAATCGTGTGCTGCTTTTGCGCCGCGGGATTTTTGAGAAGGGGGACGAGCTAAAAGGTGTCGTGCTGACCACCCCTCCCCGGCTGCCCAGGCCGGGGTATTCAATTTTGAGACCTGCGCGGTCACGGCGCGGCCCCCTACACTATCAGTTGCATGTGTGCTCCTTTTAGTCTCTTGCGGTTTTACTTCTACAGATCGCAGTACCAGCAGGAGGAGCTGATGAGCTCCTCACCGCAGGTGGAGCAGTACCGCTCCCCGCCCAGCTTCTTCTCCAGACAGTCAATCGCGCGGTCCACACCGCGATGTGCCCGCTCAATATCCCTCTCCAAACGGCGGAGCTCACTGGGGGAGCTGTACCGGCGGCGAGGGGGGAAGAGCGGGGTGAGCTGGCGCAGGGGCGGGAGCGGAGGCAAGCAGCTCTCCTCCACCACCACCACCGTGCAGGGGCGGTAGCGCAGACGAGCCAGCCGGCGGGCCCTTTCGAGCCTGTCAGCCTCAATGCTCACCTCAGCGGCCACCACGGCCGCCGATCCCAGAACCTCAGCCACGGCACCTGCCCCCTCCAGGACCTCATCAAACCAATTCTTTGCCATAAACATTCTCCTTGGGTTGGTGTCTGTAATTCTTATCACCAGCTCGGAGGGGTGATTTGCGCCGCCGGATTTTTTTGTTGTCCTGCCCGTGACCAGGTTAAAAGAAGGGCCCGGGTTGATTCCCGGGCCCTCCAGTGTGGGCCACCACACCCAACAAGGAGAAGCCCCGTCTGTTCCTCGTCGCGCTTCCGGCTGGGGCATAGCCAGAGCGTCTAACCTCCCGGATGACAGCAGCCCATTCCGGCATTGAGAGCGGGACCTTCGGCGTGCTGCCCCGAATGCTCCACCATGAGGTCCTAGCGCCTTACGGCAACCTGGTGGCTTCGGGAGGTGTTCACCTCCATCGTGAGGAGGCTTATAGAAGGGATCACCAACAGCCCTCACCACTGAGGGGGGGCAGACGGCTAGAGCTGCTGGTGATCTATTTGTCTTATCCCAGGTTGAGCCTCGTTTTTTCTCATGATGATTTCAGAGGATTTATTTTCCAGGGGATTCTCTGGAGAGGCTATTTCTGCAATTTGGGGGTGACCTCATCTCGCTAATTTGTTGAGATCACTAGGAGATCCAGAAGTTTTTTCCCAAAAATTCACCTCTGAAAGTCCAAAATGCAATCCACCCATTACGATCACCAGGCCACCACTTCAAAAGTGGCCTAATGATTTCGAGTAGTTAGGTGTAGTGTAACGTATAGTCTTAATGTACGGAGAGTAGTAGATGAGTTCATTTTAAAAAGTTCGCATCGTTACTACATATATAGGTAGAGCGATGCGAACTTTTTAAAATGAACTCATCTACTACTTTAGACCTCTCTCACATAAGGGCTTACACCCTCCCTGGTTGATCGTTTCTGAAAATGATCGTTCTCCCTGGTGCATAAGACAGACCAACCTTCAAGGAGATAGACATGAAGCGAAAAGAGATCCGTGAAGCCCAGAAGACCATCCTGACCGAACTCGACCGTCTGGTCCGTGAGCTCCAGTCCCTCAACGGTTGCGGGGGTGAGCGTGTGGACTCGGTACTGGTCACCATCCACCACAAGAAGGGCAAGAAGCGCCACGTCTCCGCCTGGGTGGACGCCGAGACCAACCATGTCCTGCTGGACATGTGGGCCCACGTGATGGGCCTGTGGGTCAAGGCGAACCACAGGCGGAACTGGTTCAAGATGTTCGGCCACAGCATGTAGTGGCCCAGGCCCTACGGGGCCGGGGAGGGGCTTCGGCCCCTCCTTTTTAGATTTGCCCCCCGATCACCAACTAGGCTACGATGATCAAGACGCATGATAGAGACGCTGCCGCCCGAAGAATCTCCATTTCATCGGGATAAGGCTTTCAGATATTAACTGGAGGATTGAATGAGACACATTGTTGCCCTCGAGGGCCCCATGGGTGCCGGGAAGAGCGAGGCGGGGAAGCAGCTCGTGAAGAGAATCCCCGGCTCTGTCCTTTTGCCTGAGCCCGTTGACCCGCAGCTCTTGCAGCTGCTCTACGAAGATCCGAAGACATGGGCGGGACCCTTCCAGGTCCATGCCCTCCATGAGAGGAAGCGCACCTCCGATCTGGCCACCGCCCTGGCCAAGGCCGGATACCTGGTGTTCATGGACCGCAGCCTGTGGGGGGACCGCGCCTTCGCGCTGACCAACTTCAGGCTGGGCAACATCCACCCGGACATGATGCGCATCTACGAGAGGAGCGTTCACGCCATCGTGGGCAGCCTTCCGCCGCCGACCCTGCTGCTCTACTTCACGGTGACGCCGGAGACGGCCCTGAAGCGCATCAAGAGCCGCGGCCGGGGCTCTGAGGCTGGCGTCCCCCTGGAGTACCTCCAGGAGCTGTCCAAGGCCTACGACGAGCTGCTGCGAGACGTGGACAGCGCCGCCTACCCCTGGAGCCATGCGCTGAAGCTGCACCACTTCCAGTGGGACATGCCCACGGCCACCGAGGAGGGTTGGGACAACGCCGCGGCCAGCATCCTGGCTGACATCGCGCGCCGGCCCCTGCCCGACTACATGAACCACGACGTCCTGTACCCCACGGGCACCTTCCTGGATGACAAGCCCCCCATCATCTTCCACGAGGACCTCCACGGAGATGTCCACATCGACTCCAAAGGCACCGTTACAATCCCCAACGCTACAATCTCCAAAGCGGTGGACAAGAGAGAGGCCATGCGGGCGGTGATCAAGCAGTTTGCAAAGTTACACAGTGAGAAGCTGGGGCCTCCCCCTCCCCTGCGGGAGAGGCGGCGGGAGCAGGAGGCGTTCAACAGGATCATCGTCAGGACGCCCGGCGGCCCCACTCTGGGGGAGGTGAGGAGCTTCCGGATACTCGAGGGGGAGGTCCCGGATGAAATCTTCGAGATCGGCGGCCCGGACAACGAGGTGTACGAAGAGGATCCGGACGATGTGGAGTTCAGGCGCGAGCAGGAGCTGCTGCGGCACCTGGAACCTCTCGAAGAATGTGAGGACGCCAACGGTCTCATCCTCACCCACTTCGATCCCCGCAACTGGAACAAGTACGCGCTGTGCGACTGCTGTGGGCGGATCATGGAGCTGGAGGATTCCCACAGCGCCGGGGAGTGCAACCTCTGCCACGCGGTGAACAAAGATGACTGACATCGTGGAGACGGCCCTGATGCTCTACCAGGAGCTTCTCGGCGAGAGGGGAGAAGGGGATTGGGAGGAGGCTGTCGAGAAGGGCAAGAAGGCTCTTCAGGAGTTGGGCGTGCTTGACGAGGAGGGGGAGGTCGTGGAGGAGCCCATGCAGAACTACATCGTGTTCTACGCGCCGAAGATGGGCTCCCACACCTTCACAGTGGGGGACTTCTCGGTTGAGCAGTCCCGGGAGCCTGAGATCATCTACGACTCCCAAGGCAACATCGAGGACATCAAGCACAAGCGCGGCTCGGGCCGGCTGGTCATCAAGGCCGAGCTCCCGGACAAGCCATGACCAGGGGTGCGTTCATTGAGATCAAGCTTGATGAGGTGGCGGCCTTCAACCAGGTCATGCGAGACCACCTTCCAGAAGGTGCTGAAGTCAGCAAGAAGGGGTGGCACAGCCTGTATGACACCTTCGTGATGCTGTCGAAGGTGGGTACACCACACAAGGCCATCCTCGCTGCCCTGAAGGGGCTCACGGGCGGGTGGTGGTCAGACGAGGTGATCAAGCATGGGTAGGCGAGAGAACGCTGCGGAGTTGCTCGCCCGGGTGGGCGAAGCCTTGGTGGGCATGCACGTGATCACACAGGCCATGGGGGACTACCCCGGCGGCCTGGCTCGTGTCATCGAGTTGCGGCCTGACCCGGAGGCACCGGACATCGTGTTCACGGTGAAGAACCCCAACTTCGAGTGCCCTCATGGTGGGGGGATGGAGATCGGGGTGCTTGATGGAGAGGACGTTGAGCTCCTCCATCTGGCCACGTCGAGGAACCTGTACTTCGCCCTGGTGGATGATGAGGGGCGGCCGTGCGTGACGATGGTGGGCAGCACCTCCATCAATGAGGAGACCGGAGAGATCTCCGGGGTGAAGGGGGCGGCGAGTATGTTCAATGGCCTGCCCCCGACGTGGTGTGAGAGGATCGTGCGCGTGTACTCCTTCTGGCCGTGGGCCGAGGCGCAGGTGATGGGGGACTTCTCCGTCATCTGGAAGCGCGCATGAAAGATGTTGTACTTCTGGCTGCGGCCTTCGTCGCAGTATTTTTCCTGACCCTTTGCATGACCTACCGGGCTCCCCGGTGGGAGAAACACAACAGGAGACGAGATGAACGAGAACAAGAAGCCGGAGGAGAAGCTGATCATTGGTGCCGCCGCCAAGCGCCTGGCCAAGAACAACGACGTCCGGATGGACGCTGACTTCCTCAAGAAGCTGGACGACGAGGTCAAGGACAAGATGAAGGTGGCCATCGAGCGGGCCAAGGGCAACAAGCGCAAGACGCTCAAGCCCTGTGACCTCTAGCATGGGCGGTCCTACTGCGGGCATCCGCATCGTGGAGCCGAGCGTGGAGATGATCACCCCGAAGTACTTCCCCAACTGGAGGGAGGGCTTCACGGGGCTGATCGAGGAGTGCGGCCGCGTGTCGCACAAGAGCGAGGGGCGCATCGAGGAGGGCTCTGCGGCGCCCTTCATCGACAAGATCGCCAACAGGTATGGGCACGAGAGCATCATTGAGCACGGCTTCTTCACGGTCTGCTTCGTGATGTCTCGGGCGGCCAGCCACCAGCTGGTGCGGCATCGCATCGCCGCCTACACCCAGGAGAGCCAGCGGTACTGTGACTACGGCAAGGTGGTGGTCAAGGGGGATGGGGGCGATGGCAAGTTCCTCAACGTGATCTTGCCTCCGTCCATCGGTGGGGGCCTGGAGGGGCTGCCCACCACCTGGCGCGCCGGGGATTTCTTCGGCAACGATGGCGCCGTGGAGTGCTGGGACGTGGACGATGGGTGGCAGGAACCCTGCGACTGGTTCATGACCCACATGCCCCACGTCGCCGGCGTCAAGCAGGACATCCTTCTGCGGTGGATCCGTGGCAAGGTGGCCAACTACAGGGACTACCTCTGGTTCCGGGGCCACAACGTGGAGGCCGAGGACAGTCGCTACGACCTGCCCAACGCCTGCAAGACCGAGGTCTACACGACCTTCAACTTCCGCACCTGGCGGCACGTCCTGCGACAGCGGGGGCTGAACATCCACGCCCAGTGGGAGATCCGCAAGGTGGTCAAGGAGGCGCACGACTGGTTCATGAAGGAGGCGCCGTTGCTGTTCAACCCCCACACCATCGGGCACGTCGAGCAGAGCCTCATGGGACTGCCTGTCTTCCTCGAGGTGAATGGGCAGACCCGCGCGGCGGAGCTGTCCGTGGAGGACATCGAGTTCCGAGATGTGCCAGCCGAGAAGTCGTGCACCCTCCCGGCGCTCATCGTGCGGCCCGTGGAGGGTAGCGACGACATCCCCGGGAAGGTGCGCTGATGGCCGTCGCCGGAAAGGTGTCCATCCGCGAGATGGCGAAGAGGTTGGGAGATCTGCTCACCAAGATCCACGACGATGCTCCCGACAGGGAGGACCAGATCTTCAACGTGCTTCATGCGGCCTGGAAGAAGGGACGGTCCGAGGTGATCAGGAGGGGCGCGAACTGGGAAGATCCGGGCGCGGGCATCGCCTGTTTTGTGGAAGATCCCGCCAAGGAGGATTGGTGCTTGTGCGGCGCACACATTAGCCGCCACTACGGGGGAACGGAGTACCGCTGCCACCCCCGCAACGAGGACCCCCTGCACGTCAAGGGCGCCTACGAGGATGGGGCGGACATGACCATCCCCACCACCGACCAGCTTCAGCGCACGATGGAGAAGAACGTCAATACCATCCTCGAGGCTCTTCCACGGGGTATCCCAAAGGAAGTAGTCATGGGCGCTATGTCGGGGTGGTGGTGGAAGCTGCAAGCGGATGCTCTGCTGGTTCAGCTCCGTCGGGCGGTCTTGGCCGGCCGGGGGAAAATCCCCGTGGGCCTCCCCAAAGCCGAGGACCCCCTGGACGATGAGATGCCGGATGCCCTGAACGACTGTGGGTCCTTGGAGCGGGAGGACCTCGTGAAAGCGTTCAAGCTGATGGATGAGGGCATGCCCGACATCCTGGAGAGGCTTGGGCCCTTCACCCGGGCGGGGCTGGACTTGGGCATCTTGGTTGACGAGAAGCAGGCGGCCTACGGCAACTCCGTGGGGCACTCCGGCGCCATCCTGAAGATCCTCTACCCTGACGGCGTCCACCTGGACTCCTACGGGGACATGATGCTGATCGTGCGGGTACTTGACAAGTTCAGCCGCCTGGCCAGCAACCCCAAGGGTGACCTGATGGGCGAGAGCCCGTGGCGGGACGTGGCGGGCTACGGCCTGCTCGGTCAGGCCCAGCATGACAAGAGGAACGAGTCATGACGGACCTGGAGCGTGTGCTGACCAAGCGCGTGGAGGAGATGGCCGAGGCTCAGGACGACATCGCGAGGACCGTGTTCTGCTTGGTGCCTCGGGCGTCCATGATCAAGATCTTGGGGGTGTACTTCTCCGCGGAGGAGCGGGCGAAGCTGTTCAAGCCCTTCTGCCACACCTGTGGTGAGCACAAGGAGGACTGTGGGTGTGGCAAGAGGGGCGAGGGCTGATGAAGGTTCTGTTGAGTTACGGGATGGGGGTGGACTCCACGGCCATCGCATTGCGGTGGTTGGAGGAGCCTGCCTTCCGTCCCTTCAAGAGTTGGGACGAGGTCACCCTTCTCACAGCCCAGGTGGGAGACGAGTGGCCGGACACGAGGAAGCTGGTAGAGGGCCACCTCTACCCGCGGCTGGTCGAGGCTGGTGTGAGGACGGTGCAGATCGCCCGCAATGGGCACTTTGAGAAGGATGGCATCGGTGTGCTGGCTGACACCCACCTGCCGAGCAAGTGCCACACGGATGGGCTGTACGCCTTGTCCCAGGAGTATCTGGACACGGGCACCCTGCCTCAGTACGCCACCGGCTGCCGTCGGTGCACGCACAAGGCCAAGGGTGTCCCCCTGGACGCCTGGATCAAGGACAACGGTGAGGAGGGCTACCTGCACGTCATCGGCTACAACGCTGACGAGCTGAAGCGGGTGGAGCGGGGCGAGGGCTACACGGCCTTGGGCGACCTGAACAGGGTCATGTCCTACCCGCTGGTGGAGTGGGAGTGGGGCCGCAAGGCTTGCGAGGCCTACATCCACGACGTCACAAGACAGTGGTGGACGAAGAGCTGCTGCACCTTCTGCCCCTTCGCAACGGAGGAGGGTGTCACCAAGAGGTTTGCGGAGCACCAGCTCCAGGCGGCCGAGGCCATGTTCTTGGAGTACCAGGCCATGGCCCTCAACCCGCGCTCTACGCTCTACAAGAAGCGGTCGTTGAAGGACACCTTGCTGGAGAGCGAGTTCTCCTTCGACCACGCCAAGCACCTGCTGGCCGAGTTCATCTCCGGCAGTCCTTGGGCGCTGTACCGGGTCCGCCGGCACGTCAAGGGGATGTCCCGCCGCTCTGTCGAGGTTCTCGACCGGGGGAGCAAGATGGACATGGCCTTCGCGGTGGAGAAGTTTGGGAGGATCGACAGGGGTGACCCTTACTGGCGCGTGTGGTTGCGCCGGAAGGGGACGGAGCAGCCGTGGGGAGAGGAGCTCCTCGTGGCCATGCCTGAGATGGTGGAGCCCAAGACGCGGCCTGGGTTTGAGCAGGCCTGGTCGGAGCTGGGTGATGAGTAGCGTGAGCAGTACGCTCGTGGGCGCCTTGGGTGCCGCCGCCAGGGCTGTTGCCTGGTGGCGCCCCAAGGTGGTCTTCGTGGTCGTGCTGGAGGAATACCCGCGCCCGGCTGCTGTTCTAATCGGCCTGGGATTTTTTCTGTACGCCGCCAGCCGGCTCGGGCGGCACACCAACAAGGAGAAAGGATGAAGCCGCCACAGAGACCCAAGAGGAGGCACATGCTCCCCCTCAACTACATCAAGGTCACAGTCACCTTGGACGATCCCCCAGAGGAGCCGAAGGCCCCAGAGCCCCCGGCGGAGGAGGTGGACGTCGTGCTGTTCTGCGACACGGAGACCACAGGCTTCCGCAAGGGGTCTCACATCTGTGAGATCGCTCTGGTGAGGGCGCGCTACCACAAGCTGGAGAAGTTGGATGAGGAGGAGATCGGGCTGCTGGTCTGCCCGCCGTGCCCCATCCCGGAGGAGGCCAGCGCGGTGAACAACATCACCGACGAGATGGTGGAGAACGAGCCAGCCGCCCGGGAGCTGTGGGGCCAGCTCTACCCCTTCGTCAAGGACGTGAAGTTCTTCGTGGCCCACAACGCCTCCTTCGACATCCGCATGGTCAAGGAGGATTTCCAGGGGGTGTTCTTCATGCCCCAGGACGGCAACAAGTTCGTCGTTCCCATCATCGTGGACACCCTCAAGGTGGCCAAGAAGCTGTGGCCGGCCTTCCCCAACCACAAGCTGGAGACGGTGTCCGAGGCGTTGGAGCTCTACAAAGGTCTTGGGGGAGAAGCCCACCGGGCGCTCTACGACACGAAGATCTGTCAGTGTCTGGCCGAGAAGGCCATGGCCAAGGAGGGATCTTTCCGCAACCTGGCCCGCCGCTTCGGCAAGTCTGCTTGATCCCGGCCAGGTCACTCACAGATAATGCTGGAGGAGGTGCACCATGTGGAAGTTTGTTATCCGACTCCTTTTCTGGCCACTGAACCATTTTCTCAGCCCCGGCATCCCGCCGAAGACGGTGGAGAGACCTCGAGAAACAGCCTGCGCCTGTGAGTGCAGCCTGACCTCGGGGCCGCGTTCTCCTTCCTGCTTCTGTGACTCGTGCTGGGAAACCTACTTCGGACAGAGGAGGACAAACATTGACAAGAAAACCCCCAACCCGGCCCCGCCGGCGCCCCCCGGCGCCGGAGGTGGAGCCGCCTGAGCAAGAGGACGAAGGTGTCATCTCGAAGGTGTTGTACCTGGACACCGAGACCACCGGCGTCGACACCAAGACGTGCCACCCGGTCGAGGTGGCGCTGCTCCTGACCACGTACAAGGGCAAGGAGCGGCACGCAGAAGAGAAGCTGGACGTCATCGTCAAGCCTCCGGAGCCCTGCTCCTTCGAGGCCATGGCCGTCCACCACATCACGCACAAGATGGTCGAGGACAAGCCGACCCTGCTGGAGCTCGCTCCGCAGGTGATGCCGCTGGTGGAGCAGGCCGACTTCGTCGTGGCCCACAACGCTCCCTTCGACATGGAGATCTTGGAGAGGACCGCGGCCTACGCCTTCATCAAGGATGAGAAGCAGCGGTTCACCATCAACACGCTGGACACGCTGCGCCTGGCCCACCACATGTGGAATGACCTGCCTTCATATAAGCTCCAGGTCCTTCGCTACCGCTTCGGGCTGGACGACAGGGATGATCTCCAAGAGCTGGCCAAGAGCGACCCCCACCGAGCCATGTTCGATACCCTGCTGCTCCGCCTGCTGGTGGAGTGGCTCTGGCTCACCGGGGACCAGTTTGAGACGGTGGAGCAGATGGTCACCCTGTCCCACAAGCCCTACACGGTGGGCGTCTTCCCCTTCGGCAAGCACTTTGGCACGAAGGTAGAAGACGTCGTGAAGAACGATCCCAGCTACGTGCTGTGGTGCCTCAGCCAGGACTGGCTGGCCACCGAGCGCCCGGACCTGCGCTGGACGCTCGAGAAGCTCTACCAGGCCTGATGGGCACCAAGGATATCTTCTCCATCTTCGCAGAGAATTTGGAGGTCGACGAGGGGCGGGAGAGGGTGAAGGAACTGTCTGGGGATTGGATCATGGAGAGGCTGCTGGAGGAGAGCTACGTAGATAAGATCTTCCCACCACAGCGGGTGGGGAGTTCTCGCAAAACCAACCACGACGCCCTGGTCAAGATGGTAGACATCGAGCCCACGAGCCCTCCCATGACAATCACATTTGGTAAGGAGGAGTACATGGGGACGTTCAAAGCCCCTCGGGCGGAGATTCCCTTCTACACGATCAGCAGAGAGAGGTTTGAGAAGAGCCAGCACGAGCTGCTCTCCTACGAGATGCCCATCGAGCGCATCATCGAGGACGGCTACCGAGATCTGTTCGGCTACGCCGAGAGGGTCTCCGACATCAAGGGGATGAACGTCGACTGCTTCGGCAACGAAGATCAGATCGGCTGGACCTGCCACGAGACGGTGGGTATTGGAATCGCAAACACCCGGGCGCTCAAGCGCCTTTCACTCTACACGGAGGACTTCATGCGAGGTCAGAAATTCAAGGTCAGGAAGGACAAGCTCATCGAGGCCATCAAGAAGAACCGGGAGGCCCACAATGGCGAGTACGTGGAGGCCGTGGTGGGCTACCAGGAGGCTGTGGTCAAGGCACTGCGGAAGAAGGCCAAGGCTGTGGTCAACGTCGTCCTGTTTGGCGACACGGGGATCCTCAACGACCCCGGCCACGATATGCAGCATTGGGCCCGCGCGGACATGCCCGACAGCCCTCCGCAGTGCCACCTGGACGACTACGACCAGGCCCTGCGGATGCTCGATGTCATCGAGGACGAGGTCATCGAGATGGACGCCAGCGAGATCGACCGCTACATGTACGACCGCTGGGGCTGGAAGGAGGCGCACACCCAGGCGCTGAACGCCTACTCCATCAGCAAGGGCAGGGGGTAGAAGATGGCCGTCGAGATCGAAGACGTTGAGGTGAAGAAGGAGACCGAGAAGGCTCTTCTCTGTCTCATCGACGGCAAGGAGCTTTGGATCCCCAAGTCGCAGATCGACGACGACTCGGAGGTCTTCGAGGAGGGGCACTACGGCACGCTCATCATCACGCAGTGGATCGCTGAGCAGAAGGAGCTGGTGTGACCTGCGTCCCCGCCAGCTGTCCTGAGTGCCCCTGCCAGGGGCACTACTATGACAAGGGTGAGGAGGGGATGGAGTGCCACCATCCTGACGGCAAAGGCGTGTGCCCTCGGTACGACGGGATCCCGCCGGACTGCCCTCTCCGAGATGGTGACCTGCATGTGGAGCTGCCGCATGGGGTCTAACGAGGTGTTTAAAGTGCTGCATCTGTTCTGCGGCCTGGGCGGTGGTGCCCTCGGCTTCCAACGGTCCCGTGTGGATTGGCGCGGGGTCGAGGGCACCTTCCGTACCGTTGCCGGTGTCGACTTCGACGCTGAGGCCTGCAAGGACTTCGAGAAGCTGACAGGCGCACCGGCCTACCAGGCCGACATCGCCAAAATGACAGGTGAGGAGCTGCGGGAGATCTGCCCAGAGGCTCCAGACGTGGTGTTCATGAGTCCACCCTGCAAGGGGTTCTCCGGGCTCATGGCGGCCAAGACGGCTGCCACAGAGAAGTACCAGGCCATGAACCGATTGGTGGTGCAGTCCATCTACCTCTCGGCCCTGGCCTGGAAGAAGCCCCCAAAGCTCATCCTCCTGGAGAACGTGCCCAGGATCACGAGCAGGGGCGCCAGGTTGTTGTTCGAGGTGGAGCGGGTGCTTCACGGCCTGGGCTACGCCACCAACAGGGACAGCCATGACTGCGGCGAGCTCGGCTGCCTGGCCCAGCACCGCAAGAGGTTCTTGCTGCTGGCGAGGCACAAGCCCCAGCTCCCCGTGTTCGTCTACCACCCGCCCCGCCGGCGGGTCCGGGCCATCGGAGAGGTGCTCAACGACCTCCCGCTCCCGGGCGACCCGGCCAGCGGGCCCCTGCACCGCATCCCTCGCCTTCAGTGGAAGACGTGGGTGCGCCTGGCCCTCATCAGGGCCGGCGGAGACTGGCGAGACCTCGAGGAGTTCGCTCCCCGTGGTCCAGGAGGAGTGGATCCCCGTACCAGCTGTGACTCGAGGCCCAACCTCCTGGGGGTGATCCCCTGGGAAGAGCCGGCCAAAACCATCACGGGATCTGCCTCTGTCTCCGGCTCCAACGGGGCCGCGGCGGTGCAGGACCCTCGGGTCAACAAGGGGCGCAAGCCTTTCAACAACGTGTGGAAGGTAGTGGCCTGGGACGAAGCCGCCGGCGCCGTCACGGCTGGCACGGGCCCCAGCTCGTCAGCTACCTGCGCCGCAGACCCCCGCCTGGGCCACAGGCCCCGCAAGGGGGCCTGGCGCATCGTCCCCTGGGATGAGGCCGCACCCACGGTGACCTCGGCCGCCAGGCCGGGGCAGAGCTGCGCCTTCGGCATCCAAGACCCTCGGGTGAACCTGGGCCAGCACCACAACAAGATGAGGGTGGAGGACTGGGAGAAGCCTGCACACACCGTGACAGGCTCGGATAGAGTGGGCTCTGGTGCGCCCTCGGTGGCCGACCCCAGGTTGGGGTGCAAGCCGCGCAAGGGCACCTACGGCGTGATCCCCTGGGAGGAGCCCGCAGGCACTGTTATGGGTGCAGCGGATGTGCACGCAGGAAAGACGGCAGTCGCCGACCCCCGCATCCCGGAGGACAAGGAGAGGTTGGACCCCCCGCCAGTGATCATCTCGCTGGATGGGACATGGCACCGGCCCCTCACCACGATGGAGCTGGCAGCCCTTCAGGGCCTGCCCACGACCGTCAGGGGAAAGCCCTTGGCCCTCGAAGGACAGGCGGACAAGCGGTGGCGAGAGAGGATTGGCAACGCGGTTCCGCCCCCTGCCGCGCACGCCATTGCTGACTCCCTTCTCTGGTCTCTCATCCCCGCAGCATGTGGGGAGGACTATGTGAAGATGGGTGGGGGCGTTTGGGTCTACCCCGAGCCGGGCGGCGAGCCCGTTTTCCTGGAGGATGATAGTGGAAGAAGCTGGTGACAAGGGGGGTGGTCTTCTCGCCCAAATTATTGAGCAGACCGAGGAGTCTATGCGCAAGGGCCTCAACGGGTTCATCGGGCAGCACACTGCCGATGAAAGCCTGGAGAACGTGCTTGCCCATGTGAGGGAGAAGTACCGCAACAAGACCTGGTGGCTCACCTTGAAGGGAGGCATTCAGCTCAGCTTCGGGAAGGGTGACGCCCGAGATGTCGAGGGCATGTTGAAGGCCCTGCTGCCCGAGGACTTGCAAGACCTGATGGACACGGTGGGCTTCTGCTTCCCACTGTTGGAGCTGGAGTTCTTCCGGCGCGCAGGTGTGATCCGTGACTGGGAGGTCAAGGGCCAGGTGCCAGGGGACCACCCCGACATCATCCTGGCCCTGCACATGCGGCACCCCCAGGGGAGCCTGATGCTGAAGGGCTACCTGATCGGGGAGGATCCCTGATGTCCACGGTGGAGGAAGCTCACGCGGAGATGTTCGAGCACCTCCGCAACGGCTCTGGTGGGCGGGAGTGTCCCGTCTGCACGAAGCACTGTGAGTCGTACAAGAGGCACATGAACAGCGCCTTGACCACCTTTTTGGGGTGGCTCGTGGAGAGCTGGTTGCGGGAGGGGCGGTGGTATCACATCAAGGAGGGGCCCATCATTCAGGGAAGGCCCTCAGGAGGAGACTACGCCAAGCTCCAGCACTGGCGCATGATTGAGGGAAAGCCTCTGGATGACGATCCAACGAAGACCCACTCGGGTCTCTGGCGGCCAACCTTTCCTGGTGTGCAGTTCGTTGCTGGGCGCCTGCGTGTGCCCGCCTACTACATCGAGTACAAGAATGAGCTCTGGTGGTGGGCAGACGAGTTGACCAGTTTCGAGCAGGCTCACGGGCGCAGGTTTGACATGAGGGATGTCCGATTTGCTTGACGTGTTAGTACAAAAATGAGCAAGATGTTCCTGGAAGCAAGGAGACGCAGATGCCAGGTTTTGCACGGAGAAAGAGTGGGAAGGTGAAAGAGAAGTACCTCGTAATGCGGCGTGATGGGTCTGTTCCGGCGTGGCCGTGGTTCGTCCTTGGTGGGCGTGACCCGGCGGCACCGGCGGCTCTGGCCGCCTATGCTGATGAGTGCGAGCGTCTCGGCATGGATGCCGAGTACGTCAAGGACTTGCGGGCTCGCGCCCTCGAGTTCATCGAGACTCAAGTCAAGGTGGGCAGGGGCGACCCGGATCGCTCCAGCCAGGCTGCGGACGACCCGCTCGTCGTGGCCAAGCTCGGTGAGGCGGAGGCCCCTGAGGGGGCGCCGCCATCCCAGTTCGAGAGCCGTTTCGAGGGGAACACGTTGGACGTGAAGGACTACGACGACGTGTACCTCTCGGTCGTGCAGGACGCGACCGTTCTCGATGGGAACATGCAGGTGGCCTTCAAGGGAACGCTCTACGCGGCCAACATGGTCGGCTTTGAGCTGAGGTACCGTCCCGGGAAGCCCATCGAGAGGGAGATCTATCGGGAGCGCATCTCGAAGATCGAGGCCTCTGCGGCCGTGACCATGGTGTTCGAGTCCGGACGTCGTGTGTCCTTCAGGCCGTCTGGCATCCAAAGGATCGACAGTGCCTTTGGCGTGTCCACGCCCATCGAGCTGGTGGGCAAGGAGATCTACTGGGTGGGTCACGAGGGTCAGCTTTTGGCCTTCTGGACTCCCAAGCAGTGGTCGGATATTGAGGACGCCCCTGAGGTGTCCCTGGGTGAGATGGTGCGCATGCCCATCCCCGAGTAGGTGATGTAGCCGCTTTGTAGCGGAGGGAGGCCCCGTGTGGGCCTCCCTTTTTAGTTTCTGCCCACCTGGGCTACAATGGACCGACGGAGGCGCTCATGGCAGAAGACAAAGATCAAGACAAAAATACTGGACCTCTGGCCAAGTACCTCGCCGCGGCGAAGCTCTTGGGTGTGCTGGTGGGCATCGGCTTGAGCTTGTATGGGAGCTGCAAGGCGCAGGATGGTGTGGACAGGGCGAAGGTGGTCTCCAACGCCAACGCTGGCATGCTCGAGCATGTGATCGTGGGGCTGCTGAAGGACACCCGGGCCATGGAAGACGAGCTGCGGGATCTCAAGAAGGCCCTCGGGGTGGGCGGCATCGGCCTGGGGGCCTTGGCCGCGCGTGGCCGCGGGGGCGGGGGGCCGGAAACGGAAATTGCTCGAGTTGAAGTAGAGGATGAGGCGCTCCGAGACGAGCCGAGGAGAGTGGCCAAGATGCTGGTGCGCGCGCCCCGTAGGCCAGCCCGGGCTGGCCCCTCCCGCCGTCCAGACGCAGGTATACCTGACCTACCAAAGCCCGATGTTGCCCAGCCCAAACCGCGGGACAAGCCAAGACCGCCCGTGAAGTTCAAGTTGCAGAGGATGCAGGTGCAGGTGCAGACCCAGGATGAGCTGTGAGTTGGTACTGCGGGTTGATCCTCGCCATCTGTCTCCTCCCCCTGGCTGCCTGGGTGCAGCTGGTCATCCACGAACTCTCTCACGTCCTCGTCGGCAAGTACGTGCAGGGCCGCACCATCGTCGGGTTTTGGGTTTGGCCTCACTGGTGTGCCCATGGTGTTGAGGCGCCCGTGCGGTGGTGGCTGCCCGGGCGGAAGAAACCGGAGAGGTCCTGGTTCAACAGCGGCCCCGACTGGGGCGTCAGCTTCTACCTCGGCCGGTGCTGGACCCGCGGGGAAGACCTCCCCAAGCACGCCCCTCGCTGCATCGCCCCCATGTGGGCCGGCCTGGCCGCCATGGTCCTCTTTGGCATCCCCTGCATCTGGTTCTGGCCGGCCTTCGCCCCTTCTCCTTCTACGGCCTGCTGCACGTCCTGGACTTCTGGAAGGACTACCTGTGGGGCAAGTCCAAGACAGACGGCAAGCGGTGGCGCTACGGCCCCACAGGCGAGACCGTCTGACGAAACCCCTCCCCTCGCGTGGATATAAGAGGAACGTACCCACCAAACAGGAGGAAGCAATGTTTTGGAAGCGACTGAACGACGAGCTGCCGGAGATGGCCGAGGCCATCCGGCAAATCTTGCGGGCACAAGACTCCTTCAAGAAGTCCATGCATGCTCTTGAGGGCGTGTACGAGATGGTCCTTGCGGCCCTCCCGTACATGCCCCTCGGCATGAAGGAGCTCTGGGAAACAGAGGAGCTCATCATCAAGGCGGCCGACCCCACCAAGATGTCGAGGGAGATGCGGTGCTCCCTCTGCCCAATGGGTGAGCTGGGCATCAAGAAGTACTGCCCGGACGCGCTGGGCATCACGGACCTCGAGGGCACGGCCCTCGGGGACCTGCTGATGAAGGCGAAGCAGGGCGGGCTGCCCTGCTGACAGCAGGGTGGTTCGGGGGGAGGGGCGCGCAGGTCGGCGCCCCTCTTTTTAGCAACCACTCTCAACTTTCCAAAACGCACCCCTCCCTCTTACAATAAGCGCATGGCCAAAGATAAAGTAGTACACATCACTGACGGGGGGCTCTCTCAGAGGACAACCTCGGACAACATTGAGGACTGCACCAACGCCGCAGATGCTGTAGCAGTCAACGATGCCGTGTATCTCAACGCGAACAACACGGTGGCCAAGGCGAGCGCCAGTGCGGGGCATAAAGTCTTCGGCTTCGTTTTTGAAATCGTGGACTCCACGAACTGCCGTGTGCTCACAGGCGGGCTGCTTGAGGACTTCGACGCCATGAGCACCATGACGGTCAACGACGACTACTTCTTGGCTGAAGCCGGAGCGCTGGCACTGAACCCAGCTGCCTACAGGCAAAAAGTAGGATTTGCATTCAACGGCTCAGATCTGTTCGTGCGCATCGAAGAGGGCCAGAAGGGCACGCAGGGAGCTACCCGGGTCACAACTGCTGGCTCGCGCACCACGACCACCGCAAACACCTGGTATCCCATCTCAGCGACCTTCGCCGCCATGGACCTTTCGCAGTTCACCCATGAATACGGCATTCTGACCTACACAGGTTCACACCCTTGTTGGCTGCTAGTCACAGCCAACCTCTACGGATCCACCAGTACGGCATCCGTCTACAACATGGGTATTTCGGTCAATACGAATGACCCTGACCTGTACAGTACCGCGAGACTGACGGCCACCGCTCTCAGTTTTATGGTGCAGAGGGCTATCTACGTCCAGCCAAACGACGCACTTCGGGTCTACTGCATGAGGACGGTTGACGGCGGTAACGTGGTCTCGAACGTGGGGTCCTGGCTCTCGGCTGTGAAGTTGAATCCGTAGCCGTTGGTGGGTTAGTTGAGAACTCCGTCGGAGCCCTGCCCCCTGAAATGCGCGCCGTGGCGGCGCACGGTGAGGCGTTCATCCCGAGTGGGAAAGCGGGTCCTGCGTGACGGGGCGCCCCCGGGGAGGCTGGCCCGAAGTGCCAAGAGGGCCTCCTGCTGGCGCCGCTCCTCTACCTGCTGATACTCCCACCAGGGGACCTCTTGGAGCTGAAGCTGAAGCTCAAGCTCCTCCTCTTCCACGACGCAAGGGACCGCTTCGCTGCGGATGGTGTAGGTCTCGTCGTGGTGGTCTTCCACCACGATGACGGTGCCCGAAGTGCTTCCCGAGTTGTACTCGTTGATGTACAGGACGGCCACGGTTACTCCTTCTTGATGATGCTCAGCGGCAGCGTGTCGATGCTGGGCGGCGGTCCCTTCACCTCGCCGCCGGTAGACTGCGGACTGGACGTGCTGGGAATCATGGCGGCGATCAGGGCGCGTAGCTCTTTCCAGATAGCCTCTGACGAAGCCAGCCAACCGAGGACCTTGTCGGTGCCCACCTTGTCCTTGTTCTTGATCGCCTCGTTCAGCGACGCCTCTGCGGTAGCGAGAGCTTGCTTCAAATTGGCCAAGGTCTTGTTGAAGATCTTGTCCGCCGCGGCCTTCTTCTCGGCGTCGAGCTTGAGCCAGAAGACCACCTCCCCGTAGAAGGTCTCGGCCTTGGCCGGCATGAGCTTCGCATAGTCGATGTACTGCTGGGCGGTGGCGTAGGGGTCCACCTTCCCTGTGTTGGGATCGGTCACGGGGCAGCCCAGAAGGGCCAAGCACAGGGCCACAAGGGTGAGCAGGGCAATCCTTTTCGCTTTCATCGGTCTCTCCATGGTCAGTTCTCAAATTGTTGGTACATGGTATGTCCACTTGAAGGATGAGGTCAACAGTGCAAAAATCGTCCAGGTGAAACGCTTTGTCGTCTACGCTGAACGAGACCAAGAAGAATGGCTGATCCGCCGGTCAGAAGAATTAACGTCATCCCTTGGGCGCCGTATCACGCCCAACCACGTGATCCGTGCAGCCCTGTATATCCAGATGGAGCGCGAGCTCTCACTCCTCCCCCGGGAGCCCCGGCCCCGCCGGCCCCCCCGCTGGCGCCAGGTCCTCCGCTCCCCATTCCAACAGCTCCCGTTGGGCCCCGACGGCCCCTGACGCTCTTCGAGGAGGTGCTCGGCGACGCTGAGCCTCTCATGGAGGTGGCCGAGGAGGAAGAGGACCACCTGGTCGTGCAGAAGCTCCTGGACGGCCAGAGCGTGTCCTCTCTGAGCCCCCTGGAGCGCCGCAGGTTGGACGACCTCGTCATGGAGCTCAACCACGGGGCCAAGCCTCCGACGCCTGAAGAGCGTGAGGTAGAACGCCCAGAAGCGCCTGCACTCTTGCAGGGCCCAGAGGCGCCCCCGAGAGAGCTCGGCACGCCATCCGCCAGTGTGATAGATCCCTACGCTTGGACTGGGAAGGGTTAGAAGTGCCTCACGGCATCCCAACCAGCGTTGTAGACCCCCGGCTGGTTGGTGGCATTGGCGACGCCATGTCCTGCGGCCTGCACTCCCCCTCCAGCAGCCATTAATCCGGCGCCGGCTCCGGCGGGGAGGAGGAAGCCCAAACCCCCGCCCTTCTTTTTCTTCGCGACCTCATCAGCTGGTTTAAGATGCGCCGTGGAGCGGCGTGCCTTCCGGACGTCTTCCAGCTCTTTCACGCTGAGGTTCTTGATCTCTGACCGATTCACCCCTCTGTTCACCAGGAGGTCTTCGAGCTGCTGCTTGTCCGGTCGTCTCGGGCCCGTGAAAGCTCCCGGATCTTCCGGCGCGTTGCTTCCGTCGTTCTTCGCAACCTTTCCCTTCTTTGGTGTGCCCTGTAGGACCACTTGTTTGGGGGCCGGTGCCCTCATCGGGCCCATGCCCTGAACGGTCCCTCCAGGCGTCGGAGCACCACGCGCGATGACCTGCTGCGGGGGAGCTGGAGCCACGGGGGCCGGAGCTCGTATTGGACCCATGCCTGGTGTTGAGGTCCCGGGAACCTTCATTGGACCCATGCCCTGAAGAGGAGCTGCCCCACCCGCTACGGGTGTCGGGGGACCAACCAACTGACCCGATCTTGCCTGGACAGGCGGTCGTTGAATAGCTTGCACCCTGGAAGCCAACCTCGCCTGCGGCCCCTGTGGGGGAGCTTGAGGGGGAGGTATGGTTTGGCGGGGTACAGGCTTCAGCGGCCCCGCAGGTGGGCGCACATTACCCCCTGGTGCAGGGCCTACTCGACCCTGCTGTCCCACCATGGGCTTGGGCGCAGGAGCTTGCTGAGCAGCTTGCGGCTGCATCGTTGGCTGACGTGGGGGTGCGGGCGGGGGCGTCTGCCCCTGAACAGCCTTCACCCGATTTGCCAACCTCCCCTGTGCTGACTGCGGGGGTGCCATAACGGGCGCCTGCGGTGCGGCGGGCTTGGGTGCCTGCCCGGGGGGGACGGGGCCCTTCGGGGGTTTGACGGCAGGCATCCCACGCATCGTAGGGACAGAAGGCCTGGGAACACCCTTCACAGCCTTCTTGACTGCACCCGCCACACCCTTGGTTATCGTCCCCGCTGCCAGGGCTGTCTTCTGCATCCCCGCCATGGTGATCCCCGCCCGGGCGAAGAGAGTCACAATGCCCTGCTCCACAGGAGGGAGCACAGAGGCAGTCTTCACCCGGAGGCGAAGACTACCCCTGCGGGGGAGCTCATCTGGGCGGAGAAGGCGTGGCATTAGCTCGGAGTGGCTCCGTCTCCCGTGATGAGGGGCATGGGGGTGGCCGAGACGGGCACCGCACGCTCGAACTGCACCGAGGCGCTCTCCTGGATGATGGTCCCCTGCGAGTCCGTGGCCCAGGTGTGGTTGGGCACCTGGCACGCCTCAAGGTAGACCGAGCCCACCGTGTCCTGGTTGCTGTCCCGCACGAAGAGCAGCATCCCAAAGGGCTGTGCGAACAGGTCAGAGGCCAGGTTCAGGAAGAGGTTCTCGTAGCCGGGCGGGATCTTGACGTCGTGCTTGTTCGTCATCTTGTCCGCGCCGACGTTGTCAAACACCGCAGGCATCTTGTGCGGGGGCAGCTCGTCCTTGTAGTAGGCGTAGAGCATGCGCAACAGCGACGGCCCGTGGTACAGCACGCGGGACAGACTCAGCTGGCCCACGGTGCGGCCGGCGATGAAGTACGACCGCTCCGAGCCGATCTCGAACAGCCGGCTGAAGTTCCGGTTGTGGGAGAGGTTGAAGTTCTGGAGAACCCCAATGGGCAGCACGATCTGATTCGCCTTGCTCTTGCCCGCAGCCAGCGCGCTTCCGACGCTTCCGCCGATGTTGGCCAGCCGTGGGGGGCCAGCAGCGATCAGGGTGTATCCAGCGTTGAGGAACTGCCCGTCAACCAGGCCGCCCTGGACGTGCCTGCTGAACGGGTCCCAGTCTGAGAATTTTCCGGCCATGGTCTTTTGCTCCTTGGGCTATCTTACATCAGCGAGGGGGATCACTGCACCCCCTTCTTGGTTGATTCTCTTGAAGTTCTTTCTGCTCGTACCAAACATCGGGAACGACGGTATCAGCCTGTCTTTTTTTGCCAGAAGGTACTGGGCGCCGATGCGCTTCATGTCCTCGTCTACGCCCCGCATATTCGTACCGGCGTAGACCCGCGCCTTGACACCCATCTGCTTTTGAAGAGCGTCCACATCCTTCCGGGAGAGAACGGCCTTGGTGTCCTTCAAGGACCGTCCGGTGGCCTTGGACAAAAGGGACGCACCTGCGATGCCGCCCACAGTTCCCGCCAAGGAAAGTAGGACCCCCGCGGCTCCCGGCCTGCTCGCGCCGGCACCAGCGGCGATGCTTCCGGCCGCCAGGGCCAAATAGCTACTTCCTGCCAAGAGGAGCTGGTTGCGTGCGGCCTTCATGTCTTTTTCTGAGAGCTTCCCGCTCTCTTTGAGGGCCTGCATCCCGTGGTATGAGGCGAGAGATTCGTCGATGGCGAGAGGCACATTCCCAAGCGCTGCGATAGATCCCCCCAGGAGGGCGGAGCCACTGGATGCACCAGCGAGCCCCCCGACAAGGCCGCCGCCGAGCCGCCCGACCGAGCGAAGGATCATCCGCCCTTTGGGGGACATGGATGACTCGAGGTCCTTCGCGTGCCCCAGCTCATGGGCAGCGAGGGCGGCCGAGAAGTACTCCCCCTTCCTGGCGGAGATCTTCTCGAGCTCATCTATGCAGGATGCGAAGTTCACTTTTCAGTCTTGAACTTGTCCTTGAGGGCCCGATGCAGACCGATGCCCCCGCCGATGGCCGCCCCGATGGTCCCGCCCTGAGACACGGCACGACTCGCCCCCGCGAGGTCCAGGGCGTTCCCGCCAAAGTTCCCAGCCAGTGCTGCACCACCCCCGACGAGGGCACCGTGCCGGGCCCCGGCTCCACGGTTTTCAGAGTTAAGGAGCGCACCAATCCCCGCACCAATCCCCGCGCCGATGGCGGCGTCAGTCACGGTGCCCAAGGCACGAATGCCAATCTCCGCGCCGATCCCCGCCGTCTTCATCTTCTTCTTCTTGAGGTAAGCGGCCATCTCCTCCGGGGTGGCCTTGGCTGTCCGGCCGGCCAGGTAGCCCCCAGCGATGTCCCCGCCCACCAGACCGAGGGCCGCCAGCCCGGAGTTCCCTGTCAAACCCCCGAGAGTACCTCCCAGGACGCTGCCCAAAACCCCACCGCCCGCACCACGCCAGAAGCCGGAGCGCTCAGTAGCCTTTGGGTCACCTTGAGCCAGGTAGCCGGCGATGCTCCCGCCGACGCCTGGCATGAAGGCAATCTTCTCAAGCTCATCGAGGAGCCCGTTCAGCATAATTTGGTCCATTTCAAACTCTCCCCAGCAAGAGCTGTACTACAGGCGTCAAACAACCAAGGTCAGCTTGATGTAGTTGCAGGGGTAGGGGACATCCAGCAGGACCTGCACCAGCAGGGTGTCAGGGTTCGTCGGGTCCTGCTTGATGTGGACCACCTCGCCGCCGATGATGATGCCAGCGTCCGCCAGGAAGAGCAGCTGGCCCTTGATGACTGCCGAGATGGTGTCCAGGAAGGACTGGGTGATGTTGAACCGGCCGATGAAGGTCCGGAGCCCGATCCTCATGAACTTCGAGACGTAGTCCACCACCCTGTTGATGGACAGCTCACGCTTCTCGATGGTGGAGGTGTCGGTGGTCAGCTGGTGGCGGCCGTAGACCGCGCTGCCCGCCTGGTCCTGCACCACCCAGAACACCCCACCGCCGGCGCCGATGTTCAGCTGCTTCTTGGAGAACTTGTCGTTCGACCCGATGACCCGGGTGAAGCCGGTGATGGGGAAGTTGGTGAAGCCCTGCTGCGGGGGCTGCTGCCCCGTCATGCCCGACAGGGCGGCGCAGAGGTAGTACCCCTCAAGCTGCTGCTCGGTGCCTCCGATGCTGGCCGCGCAGGCCTCCGGGGCCACCAGGGTGACCCGGCGGTACTTGTAGGTCTTGGCCAGGTCCACGTAGGCCTTGGCCCGGGCCAGGTAGTCCGGCAGCCCGTTGGTGTCCAGCAGCTTGGCGCCACGCACGTTGAGGGAGAAGGTCTCCGAGATCAAGGTGATGGGCAGGTTGACGGCGGAGTAGTACGCGTCGTCGTTCTCACCCGGGCTGAAGGTGGTCCGGATGGTGACCTGCGTGCCGTTGAGCCCGCTGATGTTGTACTTCTTGGTGTCCAGCGAGATGTCCAGGTACACGCCGTCCGAGGCCTGGATGTTGTTGGGATCCACGCCGGCCGCCAGCAGGGCCTGGGACAGGCCCGTCACCTTGGTGTCGAAGGTGTTGGTGGTCACGTAGTCCCCGTCGGTGCCGGAGGCCACCAGCTTCGGCAGCTTCTCCACGGGCATCTTCGGGTTGATGAAGACGATGCGCTCACCCGACTCGTCGGGCTGAGACATGTTGTAGACGTGCGTCCGCCACAGGTCGTGGATCTCCTTCTCCTGGGACAGCGGCGCGATGGCGTAGATCTCATGCGCCTCCACGAAGGTGGCCGCCCGGGAGTGAGCACCCTCAGTGCCGCCAGGGAAGGGGCTGGAGACCGCATCCACACCCAGACCGGAGACGGAGACACCCGGGGCGTTCAGGGACGCGAAGTGCAGACCCAGACCCAGGGGGTTGTCGCTGGTGATCGGCTTGAGCGCCGCGGCGATCTCCGTGGTGCCCTCGTAGGTGAGCAGCCCGGGGCTGGTCGCCTTGGGCGTCACGTCCAGGCGCAGGCCCTTGTAGATCAGCAACATCGAGTTGGCCGCCGTGGCCGTGGGCACGCCCTTGACGTCCCGGATGAGGTCATGCTTGATCTGCACGTCACCAGCGGTGTTGACCACCAGGTTCGGGGTCGGGCGCGTGGCAGGCAGCGTGGACGGGATGTTCTGGGCCACGATGGTCCAGTAGGTCTTCTTGAAGGCGCTGTACGCCACCTCCCGGTCCATCCGGAGGTCCGTGACCGCCCCGCCCGGGCCCACCACCTGGATGTACCCGACCAGCGCGTTCTCCGCGTACAGCGCGTCACCCACCTGAGGCTTGAAGGGGGCGCCGTTGGCGTAGGAGTTGTCAGTCAGGCCCAGAGTGGAGTTGGCCGTGCCCTTGGCCACCTCGTACTTGGACTCCTCGCCGGTGTCCGTGGAGCTCAGGCGCAGCTTGCCCTGGTACATGGTGGCGGAAGCCGCCCCCATGGTGGCGTTGATCTTCGCCAGAAGGGTCGTCTGGGGTGGGTAGTACGCGGTGCCAGCGGTCAGCACCAGGGTGGTGGCCCACACGCCGGCCGTGGTCCCCTGCTCGATGGGGTACACCACACCGTCCTTGGGGGAGGCCCCGCCGGACTGGAACGCGATGTAGGTGCCTGCGGCGTCGTAGAGCCCGACGGAGGTGCAGGGGTACGAGACGATTTTGCCCACCGCCGTGTTGATGGCAGCAGCCATGGCCGCCATGTCAGCCGGGGTCGCGAAGGTGACCACCTTCACGATGCCGCCCATGTACAGGGCCAGCTTGTTGGTGGTCGGGCCCGAGTAGGAGGAGTCGCCGCACACCAGCGGGTTGGCGTACACCTGCTTGACGTCCTCGGCGATGGCGAACTCACCAGAGATGCCGAAGCCCATGGCCACCCAGCCCGAGGAGGTGGAGGCGCTCACGTCGATGGCGATGGTGCTGCCGTCGACCTTGGTGGCCCCGCCCACCTGGAAGGCGATGAAGGTTCCCGCCGCGTCAGCCACGCCCGTGACGAGAGAGCGGTAGCAAACCGTCTGCCCCACGGTGTTGTTGATGTCGCTGATGGCGTCAGCGATGTCCGCGGGAACCGCCCCACCGACGTTGAAGGTCACGACCTTGCTCACGCCGTTGACAATCAGGCCGATCTTGTCCGTGATGGCGCCCGGAGCGGTGTACGCGATGGGCGGGACGATGGCCCCACACTCGAAGGTGATCTCCTGGTTGTAGGCGCCGTCCTCAGAGCAGATGAGGGTCTTGCCGTGCAGGTCCCCGATGCCAAGCACCTTGGAGCCCGTGAGCACAGCAGCCCCCTCGGCCGCGGTGAAGTCCTCCCCGTAGCAGCGGATGACGGGGGACTGGGTGTCCCCGTCGCTGTCATCACGCGCCTCGAGGCAGTACCGCTCCGTGCTGGCAGTGAGCTTCAGCAGGGTGTTGCCCGTGCTCAGCAGGTCAGTCCCCACCTTGATGTAGCCCTCGTCCGAGGTCAGCCGCAGGATCTTGGAGCCGGCCACGGTCTCAGCAGCCAGCACAGCGCCGGCGAAGCCCACGTTGATGGCGTTGACCAGGCTGTCCGCCACGTTGGAGGTGCCAGTCATGCCCGCGGCGGCCCAGGCGCTCTTGGCCGCCTCGTAGATCAGCTCGATGTGGGTGTTGTCCCCGAGGATGCCCGCGCCAGTGTCATGGCCGGCCAGGAAGGACAGGTAGGTTCCAGCGGCGCTGTATACGCCGCTGGCGTTGGAGCGGTAGCAGCAGGCGTAGCCGGTGGCGGCCATGGAGGCAGCGTTGATATCGGTGACCACGGCGTCCAGGTCGGCCGGGGCCGAAGTCCAGGTCTTCGACACGGTGGTCCCACCGATCTTGATCTTGAAGGTCTTGTCGTTGGGGTCCGCACCACCCCAGTTGGCCATGACCGTGTCCGCCGCGCTCGGAGCCACCACCAGGTAGCCCGACATGGCGAAGAACTCGCTGGCGAAGGTGTAGCTCTTCTCCGTGGCGGCCTTCTTGAGGGTCAGGGCCAGCTTCTTCGTGGCCAAGGCCACCGAAGGGAAGGTGATGGCGGAGCCCCCCTCGACGGAGCTCTTGAAGCCGCGGCGCAGGAAGGTCTCGGTGCGCTTCACCTCGTCCAGGACCACGCTCTGACCTCCGTTGAGGAACACGCGGATGGTGCTCTCGTCAAAGTCCAGCTGGGTGCCCAGGTTGCGAGGGTCCGGGAACACACGCTGCGGGACGTAGACCTTGTCCTGCTTGTAGGTCCCCTTCCCGTAGGCCATCCAGTAGTCGGCCAGGCTCAGCAGGGCGTTGGCGTCCCCGTCCAAGATCTGGAGGGACTCGGTGTCCCCCGTGCCCGTGGTGCGGAGCATCAGGTAGGTGTCCGAGCCCTTCGTCACCACATAAGGAGCCCAGCCGCTCGGCTTGATGGTGGCCGAGTTGATCTGGTCCTTCACCTGGGAGGCGGTGAGGCCGACGGCGCCCTTGTCCACGAACGTGACCGACCAGGTGGGCCCGCCCTTGTAGCTCAGCTTCAGGGTCTTGCCATCGAGCGTGAGGTAGGGGCCCTTGACCGCCGACGTGATGATCGCCGGCAGCACCAGCGCGGCGTCGGAGTTGAGGATCTGGTTCCCGGAGGAGTCCAGAGCGTAGGCCTCCAGGACCTGGTAGCACGGCCCCACCACGAACGGAACCAGGGTGGGGGTCACAACCGTGGTTGAGACCGTGGCAAACTTCTGGATGACCTGGATCCCGGGCTTGTCCAATTCGGCGTACTGGGTCGTCATGACTCGCTCCTTATTCCTTGACCTTGATTGTGATGTCCAGTCCTGTCAGCCCCGGCCGTGCTGGCGTCCTCGGTGGGAACCTCGGGGGCATGATCGCGTTGTTCGCGGTCATCTCCCGTACCTGTGTGAACTCAGGGGTCGTGCGGATCTGGTCCACTCGCAAGCGGATCTCCCGCAGCATGTGGTGCTGATTCTTTGTCGTCACGGAGCCATAGACCTGCAAGAAGGTCGGGATGGCCACCGAGGTGTTGAACCACTCCCCCTCCGTGTCCCCCTGAACAATGGCGCCAGCTGGTGACGGGGACCCGATAGAGGGGGGAGCAATCCTATGAATCATGGGCTCTTTGGTCAGGATCTCTGCCAGCATCCAAAAATGGTTGGCGGTGACCCAGGCCAACTGCTCTGATTCCAGGTCGTTCCTGGAGCAGTGGTTGATGCTCATGGTGGTGCTGACGAGGTCCGTGAACTTCTTCTGGCGCCCAGGCATGGGCACTGACTGCTGCCCCCCGATGGTCAGGTTGGCCCAGGACATGGGGCCTCGCACGGTATTGATGGCGGGGCGTTGGCCTACGTCCTTGAGACGGATGGGGTTCTCGTCCGTGATGAAGATCTCAGAGTCAGAGCCTGGGGTCCAAAGGAACTCCCCCCGCTCAGAAAAGCCGTACAGGGCCTGTAGGAAGGCAACAAACGTCTTCCTCAGCGCTGTGACCGGCGCGTCTCTCCACTCCGACGCCTCAGGCGCCTGCACGGGAGACCCTGTTCCCAGATCTCTCATCCCTTGTCGCTCTCCGAGACCCTGTCCATCAGTTCCCTGCTCCAGGCGCTCTGGCCCAGAGCTGCTACGCCACCAGCACCAGCGGCCAGGCCCATCCCGACACGCAGTGCCTTGCCCGGGGTGTGCTTTGCGAACCGCGTGTTCATCAGCGCCTTCTTGAGTGGCCTGCCCATCAGACCGAAGGTGCCCATCCCCAGGCCAGCGCCAGCCGCACCAACCGCCCCATGGCGAAGGAGAGCCTTCACCTTGTTCTTGGTGATGCGGTCCTTGTCCGCCGGGCCCGCTGGAGTCTGCTGAGCGGTCTTGGAGAACATCACTTTAAACAGGTTGTGGCGCTGTTTGTCTGTCTGGTGCTTCTGTGCGTACCCCACAGGACTAATTTTTCTCTTAATCAGTGCTCGCTGTGCCTTATCTCCGGCGCGGACGCCCGCTTCAATTAGGTTCTTGGGGGCCTGGTCCCCACCCTTCCGCAAAATTGAGTCCCCCAGCCTGAGCGCTCTTTTTATCCCGGAGATCTTCTCCAGCTCATCTCCAAAAGCCGCGAGGGTTGTGGGGTCCATCAAAAAACTCCTGAGAGCCTGGCACCGCTCAAGGCACCCAAGCATTGGGGATTGGTGAAGTTCCTCTCCGGGCTCGGCTTCAGCGAGGCGAGGTCGTCGATGTTGATATGGATATCAAACTCCACATCCCCCGGCGTGATCTCGTGCAAGCTGATCTCCTGCCTCAACGTGGCCCGAAGCCTTTCCGTGCTGCTTACTGTGACAATTCTCCAACGTCTGTTCTCCGGCTCCACCAGTATATCCCGCGGCTTCACAGGGGGGAAGGCAGAGAGTCGCCCATTGGTGTTCGACTGCTGCGTCTCCCCCACCCCCATGGGCTGTGTGCTCTTGGGAGAAGGCTCAATCTGTACCCAGCACTCTATTGGGTGCATGTACCCGCCGGCGAAACCTGTGTCGTAGCAGGTGGGGCACCTGGACCTCTTGCTCTTACGCAGCGTGGGGTCCCAGCAGGTGGGGCAGTGCTGCCCGAAGGTGCGCGCGGGGAACAACCAGCACCTCCGCCCGATGTACTCCTGGAAGAGAACCTGCTCCTGCACTCGGATCTCTGTGGCGATCAGGTCTGGCTCGGCCGCCATGCGGGCGGGCTCAGAGTAGATGACGTCGGAGGTGTCCGCCTTTCGCACGCTCTTGATGCGGTAGAAGATCGTGCGCCAGCGGTGCAGGAGGTCAACTCGGTGGTCGATGAAGCGGTAGCGGTCTTGGAAGGGGCCCGCGATGTTGTCGTAGGGGCCTCGCGCGCTCTCGGAGCGTTCGACGTACCAGTCGTAGTCCAGGGGGTCGAGGGGGGTGTTCTCGATCTCCCAGAAGAGTATCAGCCGGTCAAGAGTGAACGACCTGACCCGAAGGTTCGTGAACGCAATGTTTGGCACACCTGGCGCTACCTACCGGCCGCTGCCGAACAGCTTCTTCCGGTTGAGGTACGCTGCCGTGCCACCGCCGGCCGCCGCCAGTGCCGCGGCGCCACCGAGGAGCTTGCCCTTGTTGCCACCGGCCCACTGGAGGACCTTGCTTGCCTTGCTCGCGGCCGTGCTGGAGGACTTGCCTCCTGGCATGACCGTAAGGTGCGGAGCCTTGGCCTTGGGTGTCGTGGTCTTGGGGGCCTCCGTGATGGTCTCCACAGCCTTCTTCACCTCTTCACGCACCGCCGGCGCCGGCGGCTTCTTCCTGCCCGTGGTGATGTCGTTGGCCGCGTCGAAGAGGCTCTGGGTTCCGGCGCCCCGTTTGGGGGCCGAGGAGGCCTGGGGAAGGCTTGCCTTCGGCCCGCGGGCCTTCGCGCGAGCCCTCTTGTCCGCGCGCAGATCTGCGTTGATCTGCTTCTGGTTCGCGGGGGTGATCATGACCTTCCCCTGCGGGACACCCTTGTCATGGCGGTCGATCGCAGAGCGGAGGGAAGGATCCATGGCGATCTTCAGCATGTCCGCGGCCGAGAAGGCCAGGGCGCTGATGCCCTCGGGGCCCAGGTAGGCGACCTTGTCCATGAAGCCGGACAGGATCTGCGCCTGAAGGGCGGCGGTGGGGGAGACCGCGGCGAGCTTCACAGGAGCTCTGTACTGCGCGTTCTCCACGAGGGGATTGGCCATTCCCACCTTCTCCATGAACTCCTCCAGCTCGTCCACGGACATGGTGTCCAGGGTCGGCTGAATGCTGGCCTGCTTGGTGAGCTCACTGCTTCGGTTGGCTTCTCTCAGCCAGGTATCCAGGGACATCCGATTATCCTCCTCGTGAAACGTGTTTGGCGAGGGCTTGAAAGCCCTTTTGCAAGTGTGGTCCTGCTCCGGCGCCGATACCGGCCCCTGTGACTGCCGCGAGGGCAGCACCGAGCCTTGGATTCTCTCTCGAAGCTCTGGCGACGTCCAGCTGTGCGCGTGTGATCGTGCGCCTGAAGTCCCCGGTGGCCCCTTGATCCTTGTTCTTGTTGTGCTCCGAGAGCTCCCGCAGCTTTGAGGCCAGCTCAATCTCCCGGTCAGACTTGCCCGACTTGCCCGGGCGGTTGGTGAACGACTGAATCCCGGCGGCCATGGGGGCACCGATGGCTGCACCAATCAGGCGCGCCTGAAGAACGGGGTCGAGAGCGGACTGCTTGATGGCCTCCGCCGCGGCCGGGTCCTCCCCAGGCATGCCCACGGGCTTGGTCACCGTGTTCGAGACGGTCTCGGTCACCCTGGGGATCTTCCCGGGCTTGGGGGGCTGCCCCTGAGCTGCGGGGTCCTGCCCGGACGGGTCCTGTTGCATCTGTGCAGGGTCCTGCTGCATCTGCGCCGGATCGGGCTGTGGCTCTGGCGGCGCCGGCGGCGCCGCGGGAGGAACGGGGTCCGTCAGAGCAATCTGCTGAAGCTGTTCACGCAGCTGCTGCACGGCCTGCCGGGTCTGCATGGACACCTCGGAGAGGTTGTACGCCTCCTCCTTGGCCGCCAGGGCCTCTTGGCGGGCCATCTCCGCTTCCTGCTGGGTCTGCTGCACCTGCTGCCCTGCCTGCATGGCCTGCTCTTGGGCCATCTGGGCTTCCTGCTGTGCCTGCTGAGCCATCTGCTGCCCGGCCTGCTCTCCCTGGAGGGCCTGGTCCAGGCGCGCCTCGAGGTGCTGGATCTGGTTGTCCTTGGCCATGTCATCCATGGCCCGCTCCACGTCCGTCATGGGCGCGCCCTCTGGCGGCCCGGGAGGGCCGGGGGAGGCGGCGACGTTGGACATATCCTGTGGCATGTCCGGTGCAACCATCTCAGGGGCCATCTGGGGCAGCTCCTCAACCCCTGTGTCGAGCCCTGCTTCTTGAGCCATCTTGAGGAAGAGGGAGGCGGTCTTCTTCTTCCCCTTCAGGAAGATCTGGCGGGGCTCCATCCGGGCCAGGTCGCTGCTCTGGCCCAGGCTCTTGCCTGTCTGCCTCCCTATGAGGGAGCCGAGGGCCGTGGCTCCAACAGCGGCCAGGGGATTTCTGCGCACGGCCTTGGAGACCATGGAGCTGCTGCCGAGAGCCGCCCCGAGGACGGTGCCGGCCGCGGCGCCCTTCCGTTCACCCTTGGTGCGCCGGAGGTTGCCCCGGTGCCTGAAGTTGGCTGTGATGTCCTGGGAGATTCCGCTGGACCGGCCCTTGCGGCGAGCGTCGTTGTCCGCCTGGCGCTCCGCAGCGAGACGCTCCCTGAAGGCCGCGTGGGGGTCGGCTCCAGCCACCTTGTTCAGGGTGACGAGGAAGTCCGCCGCGGAGCGGAAGGGGATCTCGGTGTCGAGCAGTTCTTTATCAAAGAAGTCGCTCATATCAGGCCTCGTAGACCAGCATGAAGGTGTCGCCGTTGGCGCCCTTGTTGCCGATGGCGATGATGTTGGCCTTGGGGATCTTGTTGGCCCCCACGGTGACAGCGACCAGGCCCAACTTGGCCATCGCCGTGCCGCTGGCCAGCACGTCGTTCTCCCTCACGAGGGCCACGCGGATGTCCTGCCCGTTGCCCTGCATGTAGTTGCGCGCCCGGGCCACCTGGGCAGTGCACTGCGTGTTGATCTCCTCGATGATGTCCTTCGGGTACATCTCTGACCCGGTGAAGGTGACCGTGGCTGCTGGTGTGGTAAACACCAAGGTCAGGCCCTTCAAATCGAGAGGCAAGTTGATGGGGACCTTGCCTACCACGACGTCGTTGAGGAAATCCTGTAGCTCAATGCCCGTGTTGAAATCTCTGACGTAGAAGCTCGCCATGATCAGCCTCCTGTTTCTGCGGCCAGCAAGCCGTTGACGATGGCCAGCTCAGAGTGCACGCCGCTTGAGCCCATGATGCCCTCGATGTTGAGGGCGATCTTCAGCTTGTCACGGGCCTGCTGGTACTTCGCATCGAAGGACTGAGCCCACTGCATCAGTTGGGGCCCCTTGTCCGACACGCCCACGCTGACCCCGCCGTCGGAGAAGTTGAGCTGATTCCTCGTCTGGAGCATGGCCACTGACTCGAGAAGCACTGAGATCGTGCCATATCGGGCCATGCGGTAAGCGTTGAGGTCCAGCAGGTCATCCAAACTGAACGCGCCAAGTAGGGGTGGTGTCGAGCTGAAGTCGGAGAGCATGTCCACAACGGCCCAGCAAATCATCCGGTCGGTGCTCTCTTCCCCAGAGATGAGACGATTGAGGTCGGGATGGTCGCGCATGAAGACCCGAATCGAGATCACAAAGGTGACGAAGGCCTCTGAGAGACCCTCCACACCTTCCAATCCGTCGAGCTGTCGCGCCATGTTCCCTACTTGTTGCTCGGCTTGTTGCCCGGCTTGTCAGCCTTCTTGTCCAAGGTCTTCTTGTCCGCGATCACAACCTCGTCGTCCTTGTCGATCTCGCTGTCCACCTTGGGGGAGGCCTCTGCGGTTGTCACCTCGACGTCCACCGGCGCGGCCTTCTCCACTTCCACCTCTGTGGGAGGCACCTCGGGAGCCGTCACGTACTCCGTGAAGGGGAACACGAGAATCCCCTCCTGTTGCAGAGCTTGTGCACGGGGGGTGTAGCACGCGCCGTCAGTCACCTCAGCGTCCTCTCCAGGAGAGAGCACGACGCGCCCGATGGGCACGGGGATCGTTCCTACGTTTTTGACCCTCATCTACTTCTCCTCCGTCGTCTTGGGTGCCCTGCGCGTGGGAGGTTTGCGCGCCGGCTTGCGCGCTGCCTTGGACTCCTCAGCCTTCTTGGCTTTCTCCTCCGCGGCGGCCTTGGCCTCAGCCTCTTCCACAGCTTTGGCCTCCGCCTCTTCCTCGGCTTCCTTTTTGAGCTTGGCGGCCACCTCAGCAGCCTCCTTCTCTTCGGCAGCCTTGGCGGCCTTGGCCGCGGCGGCCTTGGCCTCCACCTCATCCTGGTCGGCCGTGACCTTGGAGTCCTGCACAGCCTGGGCCTTGGTGGACTCGCGCGGGCGCAGACCTCCAGGCTCGGGCATCGCTACGAGCCCCTCTACCACGTCGGGCTCCTCGCCGGTGTGCTCCTCCACCATGTCCTGGAAGGCGTCCACACTCAGCTTCTTGTCCTCCAGGTAGATCTCGACGATGCCTGCTTCCATCTTCCAGGCCAGGTCGGCCGCCAGGAGGGCCGCCATGTCCATGTCGATCATGGTGTGCTGGCCGCGCAGGATCCTTCGGTCCCCGATGTACTGCTTGAACCGGGCCCGCCCGGGCATGCGAACGCGTTGAAGTCGGGTCTGGACGCGCCGGACCACGTTCTTCACCTTCAGGAAGGTGGGCTCGTCCTCGAACTCCTCGTCCTTGGGCTGCTCTTCCTCAACTTTGGGATCTTCGGCGTCCGCCATGATGTCCTCCAACTGGGTACAATGGTACCCGCATCAGGCTCCCGTGGGGAAGCCTTTATGTGGGTCAGGGGGTGGCTGGCACCACCGACCGTAACCCGAAGAACCCGGGGGGCTGGGCCCCCCGGGGTGTTCATGCCGCCCGGAGGACGACTAGAACTGCGAGACCTGCGGGAAGTGCAGGCCCTTGTCCACCTTGTTGTTGATCGCGCCCAGGTCCTCCTCGTCCTTGGGGATGACGTAGGAGCGGATGCTGTCGGCGTCGTTGACCGTGGCGTCGCCGGAGTAGAGCTCCAGCTTGCGGATCGCCGCGATGTTGACGATGCCGATGGCGATGTCCTCCCAGGCCTGCCACGTGATCAGGTTCGCCACCTTGTCGATGTAGAACTTGGTGTTGTTGAGCACGTAGAACTTGCCCAGGAACTCGGGCTTGGCGAAGCCGTAGATGTTGCCGGGCCGCAGGATGTCGGTCTTGATGGTGCGGGTGTACGGACGCCCCAGCAGGGTGTTGTACTTGTACCCGTCCACGGTGGTCTCGGACTGGAGCTTGTCGCCGAAGTCCTCGACGGTCCACTGAAGGACGTCGTCGTAGTCCACCTCGGTCATCAGGACCATCTCCATGCGGAGACGGTTGCCGTCCATCAGCTTGAACAGCCGGACCAGGTCCGGGCGCTGCATGGCGAACGGCTGGTAACCGTTGGAGGTGGCCGCCCGGGCCAGCTCGCCCTTGGCCACGGAGAACTCCACCGGGGGAGAGCCACCCTGGAGGGTGGAGGCGCTGAGCGAGGGCGCGATGCTCACGCCGTTGGCCTCGGCCTGGAGGGCCTGGACAGCGGCCTCCACGTGGCGCAGGCCCTCGCGGTCCTCGATCTCCTGGATGTCCTTGCCGGAGTTGTCCTCGATGATCTTGGTGATGGGCATGTCGCCGTAGGCGAGCAGCTCCTGCTCCACCTTCTCGAACTTCTCCGAGCTGATGGTGAAGAAGGGGATCTCGCAGCGGGGCGCGCGGATGAAGCGGGCCTCGGGCTGCCCACGGAAGGTCATCGCCATGGCGCGGCTGTGCGGCTCGAGCTGCTCCATCTTGATGAGGGTGTCGTGGTTGGCGCTCACCTGGCACTCGTTGCGCGAGATGGGCTGGGCAGGGATGATCTTCCGCATGAAGGACTCCTCGCGGAGCTTGTCGCGGATCCAGTCCCCTGCGAGGGCGGCGATCTTCTCTTTGCCCTCAGTGGACTCCAGCTTCTGGCTGAACAGTTCCATGATATTTGACATGATCTTCTCCTCTCCTCCTGCTCAGACCATCAGCTGCATGAAGCGCAGCTTGGAGCCGTTGTTTGCCGGGAGCCTGATGACACGGCCCACGACCTCATCTGCACCACCGCCGTGGATCGCCAGGCCGGACAGCGTCTTACCGCCGTACGTCACGTCGTCCACCATCAGCTTGCAGGCGTGGGTCAGGCCCGTGGCCTTGAAGATCAGGGTGTCCGCCTCGTAGTGCCCCATGTACAGCACGGGGGCCTTGCCGAGGGCCTGGGTGTCGCTCCGGCCCTTCTCCGCGAAGAAGGCCCAGCACAGGTAGCTGCCGCTGGCGCGGATGGCCTGCTTGGTGGCCCCCGCGGTGGAGCTGAACTCCAGGAACTCACCCATGATGAGCGGGTTGGCGTTGGCCGGGTTCAGCAGGGTGGGGTCCTTCAGGTTCAGGTCCCTTCGCTCCAGCTGGAGAACCGGCGACTTCAGCACGAAAGTCTCGATGACTGCTGACATTGTTCTCGTCTCCTCTGTTAACTCTCAGTTTCCGTTCACTTGCCGTTTATCAACCGCGCAGGTACGACTCGAGGGCGGACCCGGAATCCCTGGAACCCCCCACAGGAGAGTTGCCCAGGCCACCGAGGGAGCCGTTCGGGGCAGAAATCCCGATGGCCTCCTCCATGACATCCAGGTCCTTGCCCTGCTCGACGGCCTCCCTCACGTACGCCACCTTCTCCCCCTCGGTCTCACCCATGGAGGCCAGGTTGCGGTTGTGTGCGAGACCGGCCACCTTGCGGATGCGCTCCTCCCGGCGATAGCGCGTGACCTCTTCGTTGAGGCTGGCGTTTTTCTCCAGAAGGGCGTCCCGCTCGGAAGCAAGGCTCCTCATGATGGCCGGCGCCGCCTCGAGGATGCGCTGTGCGTTGGCACCGCTGATCTTCCTCATGCGTCACCTCCTTCTTCTGCCCTCTTCCTGGCAGCTTCTTCGAGCTTCTCCTTGAGCTTGCGCGCCTTCTCGATGTCCTCGGGAGTCGCGTCCTCACTCGCGGCCTGCTCTGCGATCTTGGCGAAGTACGTCCGGTACACGTCGGTCTTCAGCTGAGCGATTTTGGCGCCCGCCTCCCCCGTGTGATCCAGTGCTTGTGCAAGCACCGTGTCCGTCGCTGACGTCTGTGCCTGCTCCTTGATGGGAACCTGGCTGGTCGCGAGGTCGGCTTGCTTCGCATCACGCTTGGTGGCGTTGATGGCGGCGTCACTGCTCGCGATCAACGACTCCCCCCGAGCAACTGCCGAGGGGACGGGCACCTTGCCCTCAAGTGCGGCACTCCCCGAAGCCATCGGGGGAGGAGCCGCACCACCGCTGACCGACGCACCAGCGTCCTCAGCGGTCTTGAAGAACCGCTGCCGGCCGATCACGTTCATGACGCGGCGGACAGAAGCAGCCTTCACCTGGAGATCTCCCAGGGTTTCCCCGTCACCGGACGGGTCGTCCATGTCCGTGTCCAGCGCGGTGTTATCCGCGCCGAACCCGGAGTTGTCGTAGCCGGGCTCCATGGCCATCTGCTGCTTGGCCCTGCCCAGGTCAGACGGAGCTGAGCCCGACGCGTTGGCCGCGGCGACCGCGAGGGCCGTGGCACCCAGGCCCAGGCCCGCCTTCTGGGCGGGGGGCGCCGGGGGATCGACCATGTTGGCCGTCTTGGTCCAGTCCACGGCGTCCCAGTTCCGGACGAGGTACTCCATGGCCGACGCGGTCTTGTCCACCACTTCCGTGGGAACCGACTTGTCGTCCAGGGCGCCTTGCACCTCACCCTCCCCGCCGCTCTTCTTTTCCTTCTCTTTCTTCTTCTTCTCCTCTTCCTCGGAGATGGCCGCTTCCGCCAGCTTGGTACGCGCCATGCCTTCACGGAGCGTTGCGGCGACCAATTCCTGGAGAGGGATGGGGCGATTCATGATGTTCTCCTCATGCCAGAACGGGTGGAGGTGGCAGCTCTTTGCCCGACAACGTCGTCCCCAGGTTGGTCCCAGGTGCCTTGACGTTGACTCGCGAGTAGCTCAGCCCACCCTTGGAGGCGCTCGTGGCGGAGCGCGGTTGCAGGGCGGCAGGAGACGCTGACGGCGCTGCGGCTTGAGGCAAAGACACGCCCTGCTTTTGAGCCGCCGCCTGCGAGCCCAGAGACACGGGTTTGTAGGCCCCCATCTTCTCCAGCTCGTCAAGGCACGCCATTAGCATCTCCTGCAACATGTCGGGCTACTCCCAGTTGACCGGGTAGCCCGCCTCCTCCAACATCTCGAGAGCCCGCTGGTTCAGGAGGGCGTCGATGTCGGCACCGGCCTGCTTCTCCACCTCGTAGCCGGCCTCGGCCAGCATCGCGTAGGCGCGCTCCTGTGCGGTCTCCTCGAACTCCTCGTCGAAGGACTTCTTGTTCATGGCATAGGCGCCACCACCCGCAGCCGCGAGGCCCGCGGCGGGGAGACCCACACGGAGACCGAGCTTCTTGGCGCCCTCCCAGGCCTGGCCCCTGCCCGCCCTGCGCTCGGCGTGCGCCGCACCCTGGATGTCACCGAAGCGGTCCTGCATGCGCCTGAACGCGCCGGTGTCCATCTTCTTCTGCTTGCCGAGCTCCTCGATGGCCCCCTTGTGCTTGCCGAGACCCTTCTGGATGTCCTCGATGCCGACAGCCCGCTTGGCCTTGTGCAGGCCGGTCAGGATGGCGTCCTTGGCCCCCGCGAAGCTGGCGGCGATCTTGGTCTGCTCGTCCACCATGGCGTGCGCCATGACCCGGCCCATGAAGTCGGACATCTGGAACTCGGCGGTCTTGGTGATGTCGTCGTCCGCGTACGGGGACCAGCCCTGCTCCGCAGCCTTGACCATCTCACCGTAGACGTACTCGATCTCGTCCTCGTTGAGGGCGTCGATGTTCAGCCCGGCCTGCTTGGTGAACTCAACCAGCATCTCAGCCGCGGCCTGCTTCTCCAGATCCTCCTGGCCGGGGTCGATCCCCAGGTTGGACTCGGTGTCGTAGCACTCCGCCAGAAATTCGTTCATGCCCATGGCACATTCCTCCATCTTGATCTTTTTGTTGGAGGCGCGCGTCTTCGGGACATGAAGTCCCTGGCGATCAACCCCAGAAGGCGTTCTAGCCGACAGCTTTCAAAGCGGCTGCCAGAACTTTGTCCGGGAGATTAGACCCGGAAGCTTTCAATGCTGCAACACCTACCAGCGAAGCTGCGAGGTGCGGGTGTTCTCCCAATAACTCGACGATGGTACCAGTCTCCCGCCCGCGGCGGAAGTCAGATTTTGATTTATGCCGCGCGAGGGCTGACAAAAGGTAGGTCGCAGGGATCGCTCCGAGCAGGAGACGGGGGTCCGTCCCTGCTGTCTTGGTGCGTCCTGCAAAAAGATCTTCGACATCGAGCCCTGCTACCTTTTCAACCAGGTCTGGGAAAGATTCGAGCCTGCTGCTGAGACTCGCCACCTTCTCTACTACCTGGTCGCGGTATCCATTATACGCAGCGGACACCTTATCGAGAAGAGGGGAATTTTCGGGCTCGAGTTCCGGGCCCACCGGCGGAGCTCCCGAGATGGTGATCTTGATCATCCTCCGGCGGAGGACAGGACCAAAACAACTACGCCCCTCAACAAAAGGCCGCAGGATTTTCTCGAGCGTCTCGCTGATATTGCCCGGGGACATCTCCCCCGGGGAACGCGTGTCGCTGACCGGCCCAAAGACAGAGCCTCGACGATCCAGCTCGTCCGCAAGCTCGGGGCGGCCCACCCGCACCAGTACGATCCGTTGAAACTCCCTGGGCCGCAAGGTGATCCCCATCATCGTCGGGGTGGACAATGCATCCTCAAACGGAGCGCCGCCCATGCAATCAAGGACGTCGTTCGGCAGGTCCTGCTCAGCTCTCTCGATGAGGGGGACGGCCGTGTCCTCGAAGTCCGAGGGCATGCGCTTTTCAATGGCGGCCCTCTTGTCCTTGGCCATCTTCACCGCGGACACCTTCACGGATGCTGTCTTGGTCAAGACCTCCTCCAACGCGTTGTCAAACTCTGGCCAGCCTGACGGGGGGGCCAAGAAGATCGTGGGGGCTGTGGGGGAGGCGAGCTTCGACATCATCTTGGCCGTCTTCTCCGCGCCGATGAACACGAAGCTGATGTCGAAGAACCGCATCCAGTGGTTCCAGGCGAACGTCTTCCGCCCGTCCGGCATGATGCGGTTCATGCCCTTCATCAGGTGAGAGCAGTAGTGGTCTGTCTTCACAGACAGGCCGCGGATCGGCTCGCGGAGCTTGTGCCACACCAGGGCCGCGATGCCCGGGTGCCTGTGCATCTTCGGGTCGAACGTGGCCAGGGCCTCGTCGTACATCTCCCAGTCCGTGCAGACCGAGCAGAGATCGAAGGGGACCTTCTCCCCCATGGACACGTCCGGGAGCTGGCCGTTGTCGATCTTGGACAACACCCGCTGTGCGGCGGGGCCGTGGCACTTGTCTCGGTCCAGCCGCACCACCAGCTCCACGCGGTGCATCTCCCTGTTCCACACGGACAGCTCCACGACGCCAAGAGCCTTGGCCGGATCTTTGTTGACGTGGTGGGTGAATGGATGCGCGTTGTGGAAGGTCTCGTAGCCCCAGACCTCTCCGGTGTTGATAAGCTGGGGGTAGACCTTCGGGCCGCCGGGGTAGTACTTGGCTGTGTAGGTCTCAGGGTTGGCGTCACCGTTGATGTTGGAAGACCAGAACTCGTAGGAGCCGATGGCGTTGACCAGGGAGTAAACACTGCCCGGGCGGGGCCGAAGCCGATCCACATAGGCCTGGATCTGTGGGAGGTAGGGAGAGGCCGTCTTGACCATCTCGGACTTGCTGGTCCCCGGGCGGAAGATCTCCACCTGGCGCTGTCCGTCTACCCCCTCCGCGAGGATGTTGCACGTCTTGATCACGCGGAAGCCTTAGTCCAGTTGAATCCCCGACCAGTTGGGCCTGGCTGCATTTGCCAGGGCGTCCTCCATGGGGTTTCGCCCCTTGGGGCGGCTCAACGCCTTGGTGGTGTTCACGTCGATGAACCCCCCGCCGAGCCCCAGCTCCTTGCCTGTGCCGGACTCCATGGTCTTGGCGATGAAGCTGCCGGAGATCAGGGGATCGTTGGCGTAGTCGGGATTCATCGTGTGCAGGGAGTTGAACGTGGCCTTCACCCGCGGGCGATCCATCTTCCTGATGCCTGGGTTCAGCTCCAACATCGCTTTGAACCCACGGTTCTTGTCGATGTTTTCCTTGATCGCGGAGAGGCCGCTCAGCGCGGCGCCACCGGCGGCCATGACACCCGCGGTGACGGTTGAGCCGATGATCGCCTGCTGGGTGCCCTTGCTGAACGCATTCCAGAAGCCTGCGTGCTTTGACATCTCGTGCAGAGCGATGTCCACCTGAAGATCCTTGAGCGCCTCATCGAAAGCAGACATTAGTAACCCCTCCCGCCGGCTGCTCCCAGCTGCTGGAACTGCTGTCGTAGCATGTCGCGCTGCTGCTTCTTCATCCGCCGCTTCGCTGTGAACTGCGCAACCCCCATGCGCGCCTTGACAGCGGGGTCACTCCAGTACGCCTCGTTGGCACCCGCGGCAGCACCCACCCAGGGCAGGGCCTTGGCCACGCCCTGAGACACCTCACCCGTCAGGCCGATCTTCTCTGCGCCCTTTGCGGTCAGGTTGCCTGCGCCCTTCATCAGCTTGTACCCACCCTTGAGCCCATTCCAGACGGCTCCTGCTTGCTTCTCCGCCGTCTCGTCCAGGGCCTGGATGCCGTTGACCACCTGACTGAGGGCCACCGCAACCTTGCAGAACTCCTTGTACTTGCCAATGAGGGGATGCCTCGGGTCCGGGACGTGCCCCGCGCCGGCGGTCTTGATTAGGGAGAGGTCGAAGCCCCCACTCCCCAAGTCACGCTCCACCACCGGCCGCACGGCCGCCATCGCTGCGTCCACCAGGTCATCCCGAGGAGCCGTGGCGTACCAGGCCGCTGCGATCTTCCCCATGGAGTTCCCGTCCATCACGGCGATGCGGGTCTCGTCCGCCAACCTGTGGGACGCTTGCATCAGGTCCACCTGGAGGCCGGCCACCTTGCTCATGAGCTGCTGCCGAGCATCGGTGAAGCTGCCACGCAGGTCTTCGCGGATCTCTTCCATCGTGGGACCCCGCACGGCCGCCGTCTTGGGGGCGGACGTGCCGAAGATGCGCTTGGCCAGCTCGTCGAGCTCCAGGTTCTTCCCTGGGGGGGTCTTGCCGTAGTCCGACAGGTCCTGCTCCGGGGGCTCTGGGGCCTCGAGGGCTTCCACTACCTTGCCTGCGTCAGCGGGGCCACCATCGAAGGTGACGTTGCGCACGCTGCCCCCAGAGTCCCAGGCCCGCTTGTAGGCTTCCTGGTTGGCCGCCTCCGCTACGCGCTGGATCTGTTCGGCGTTGAGTTCTTGTGTTTTGGCCACCTGGATGACGGCATCAGTCAGGGGGACTCCGTCATCGTAGAGATCGACAGCCTTGTGACCGAGGCTCCGCATCTCGGAGGGGTCAGCAGGGCCAGCCGCGGCCAGTTTTTCCATGAAGAGGGCGTCTAGCATATGCACACCTGGTCTGTTACCGTGAGGGTATCACATGGAAAACGACAGGGGAAGTCTACTAGATTCTCAGCAAGCCGCGGATCTCCTGAACATCCACGTCGGTTCCTTCCGCCGCTACGTGCGGAGGGGCTACATTGAAAAAGTCAAACATCCCGGAAGTCGAAAGCATTTTTTCCGTCTGGATGCCGTTCAAGCACTAAAAGAAAGGCAGACCCCGGGGGAGAAGATCAGCGACCCCTTTATCCGGATCAAAGTGCTCGAGATGCGTTTGGCTGCCATGGAGAGGCGCGTGCGGTACCTCTCCTACGTGTCGGGCATGGACGTGTCCTCTCTGGCTTCCGTAGATGACGAGGGTCTCGCGGCCCTTTTCCGCGAGGCGGACCAGTTTGTGAAGGCGGGCATGACCTCCTTCCCGTTGAAGGTGATCAACATCTGGGCCGAGACCTTCTTGCAGATCACCAGCGTTGAGCTGGCCAGGCTGGCTCGTCTCGTCCTTGTTAAAGATCCCTGGCGCCCCTTCTACCGCCTCTGCTTGGACATGCAGCTTTGTGTTCGTGCACACCCTCACTTCAGCACACGCCCCGCTTTGAGGGAGACCTACGCCCTGTTGGAGAAGGCGCGGAAGGGTATGGCCCAAGCAATTCTCATCAGCATGTCGATGTTGGCCGTAGAAACGGGCCAAGTTCCCACCAGAGAGATCCTCTCCGCGGATAGTGCCCCAGATCAGCTCCGCAGGCTTGTAGAAGCCGACTCACGCTGAAAATACCATCCTCCACAGGGGATAAGAGAAGCACTAACCATCACGTGGAGGTAGTAAAATGGGAGCAACCCCCCAGAGGCCCGCGGCGTCAACTCTGACGCTCAAGGGCCTCAACCAGAAGTTCGGTGCCGCCCTGGGTGGCATCGAGGAGAAGCTGCGACAGTCCAACGACCGTCTGGACGAGATCGACTCCATCAAGGAGTCCCTCGAGCAGATGACCAGCACCCTCGACCAGGCCTTCTCCAAGATCTCGGACAGGCTGACCGACATCGAGGACGTGCCCCGTGAGGACGCGGTCTCGGCGACCGATCAGGTCAGGCAGATCATGAACGAGGTGCTCGACCCCGAGATGCTCGAGGCGGGCACCAAGGTTGTGGTCGGGAGCCTGTCTGAGGCGTTCGCCAAGGCGCTGAAGGACAAGGAAGTGTCCGCTCACTTCGCGGATGCTGTGCAGCAGTACGCCGCTGCGCGCAACGCGGGCGAGGCCGCGGCCAGCAACGTCTTCGCCACCACCTGGGAGTCCGGGCTCGGCGGCAAGGTGGTGCTGGTCATGGCCGGCGTCGGCGCCGCCACGGTCGGGTGCCTCGTGATCGAGGGAGTGTGCCAGCTCTTCGGAGTTGGTGGTCCCTTGACCGCGGCCGCCAGCCTGCTCAAGTAGCAGCGCACAGAAGGAGTCTCGCGAGACAGGTATGAGTCGCCCCGGGTGCTTCGGCACCTGGGGCGCCGGCCCTTCGGGGCCGTTTTTAGCTAGTAGTCCGGGAGGTGGGGGGTACCGTCATACTCCATCGGGAGGATGATGTCCGCGCGCGGGTGCATGATCATGCTGGCGAGCAGGCAGTACAGGATGGAGTGGAAGGCATCATCGGTCGTCCCGGGGCTGTGCTTGTACTCGATCATCCTCGTGCGCTCGTTGAACTCAGCGAACACGTTCAGGATGTCGTTGCCGTAGGGGTCGTGGAACTCCTCCCAGTTGGGGAGGCGAATCATCTTGCGGAGGTAGGCGTTGAAGACGTCGGTCATCACCTCGGAGCGATGAACCATGTAGCGGCCCAGAGCTGGCTCGAGGTAGATCTTCGCCTTCTTCTGGTTGTTGGTGTACTGGTACTTGGCGATCTTCTCGATGCCAAAGGAGTTGATGAGCGCCTTGTTCCGGTCAAAGCCACCGCCGTAGTCACAGCCCACGATGCGCAGCCCGAAGGTCTGGATGATGTTGCGGATGATGTCGAGCTGGTAGTCGGGCTCCATCTCCCGCCCAGTGAACCTGTGCACCCAGAAGATAGTGAAGTTGCCCCCGAAGTACCCGCCCAAGCTCATCACGGTGTAGCTCTGCTCTCCGGTGCCCCAGTCGATGCCGCCGAACAGGCCTATGCCCGAGTGGGCGAACTGCTTGAAGTGCTCGTAGTCGGAGATGCGCACCGCAGGGTCACAGCATGCCTGGAGCTGGCCCTGCGTCAGGGGGCGTGTGCCTGAGTCGTAGCTGCGCCCGAGGACTTCGTTGTGGAAGCGGGGCCTGGAGTACCTCTCCTGTTTGTAGAGGAGGTCCATCCACCCGTCAGGTGTGCCTATGATCCACGGCACCATGAGCTGAGGTAGCCGGTAGCCCTCGAAGGTGACGCGCTCAAAATTAGCATCCGTGCGGGGGTTCAGTGACGCCCAGGTGGCCTCCGGCCGGTAAGGGTCAATGGGCTCACCGCAGTGGTCGCAGATCAGTCCCTTCTTGCCGATGCACTTCTCGTTGAGGATGTTCCAGTGCCAGGAGCTGGGGTTCTTCGGTGTGCCATGGCGGGTGCAGGGGACGACCCACTCATTCTGGGTGCTGTAGTTGGCCCAGTAGTGCTCGATGGTGTTGTCGTGGCTCTTGGGCGTGCCCGAGTAGAGGAACAGCTTGTACGCCGAGTGAGAGGCGCACTCCTCGATGACGGGGAGGTTGTCCACCAGGATGTCCTGGAGCTCATCCACCTCGATGAGGTCGGCGGGGATGCCGCGGACCCGGTCAGCAGTCAGGTAGGCGTAGCGCAGGCGGATGTCGGAGCGGTTGATGAACCGCTTGTGCGCTACAGCGTTGGTGAGCCGGGTGTTGGTGTACGCCTGGAGTGTGGGGGAGACCTCGATGGGCTCCTGGATACGGTCGCGGGAGAAGTTGATGCTCTGCTCAGCCGTCGGCGCCACGTACAGGGTGCGGAAGGCGTTGTTGATGCAGGTGTAGCCCAGGGCGATGTTGCCACAGGTGGTGGACTTTTCCACCTGGCGGCCGGCGATAAGCAGCCGGCGCTTCCACCCCGTGTCGTAGACCCTCCGCAAGTAGGGGCGCTCTGCGAGTGAGAACTTCTCAACCGCGCCCGCCACTGGGATCCGGATTGCTGTCTCGGCGAACTGGGAGGGGGTGAGCTGGTAGGTGTCCCCCTCTTGGTGCTCATCAGAGCGCACCTCGGGGGCATCCGTATCAAAGCCGAAGTCGTGAGGTACTCCTTCGGCATCGTAATCCCAGAACGGCTCTGAGAAAACGTCGTCCCCTACCCGCTGTGATGAGTAGGAGAGGGGGACGAGGAGGCTCTGGTCGTGGGCCTCCTGGGTGGTCAGGTCAACAAGCAACGTCCCTCTTCACTCGCTCGTCCAGCTCCCGAGCTACCCTGGCGAGCCTCTCTTGAGACACGGGGGTGGGCTTCAGCGTGGCGTTGAGGATGATGCCGAAGTAGCTCTCCACCTCGGGAACGTAGTCGAACTGCGGCTCGTCGATGGAGAACACGTGCCTCACCGCGGCCATGAACGCCAAGCCGAAGCCACCCTGGCCCCAGTAGGTTCCATCTCCGGCCGGGATGCTGGGCCCGCGCCACGCGTGGAAAATGAGATGGCCATCCTTGTACAGGTAGGTGACCTTGCAGCGGTCCCCCTCCAGGAGGGTGATCTCCTTGGGGACGGCATCCTCCACCGCGCCCGATGTTGTGTCCTGGGCCTCTCCAAGGTGGGGGCGGCCCAGGGCCTGAAGCTCCTCTGGGGTCAAGTCGTCTACGGTTCTGATCGTTCTGGCTGCGTCCATGGCTTCCTCCGTCTAAAAGTCCGTCTTCTTCTCGCCGGTCCCCTCTCCAGACCCACTGAAATTCCTCCCAGCGATCTCCTCGATACTCTTCGCCTTGCTGTCTTCTGTATGCATCCTGAACTGCTGGAACACCCTGAGAACGTCTCGCAAGGCACTGCCGCTGCGCTGCGTCACCTCATCGGTGCGGAACAGGATGTCAAAGTAGGTCTTCAAGGTCCGCGCGTTTTCCAGATTAGCGGGAAGGTGCTCCAGCTGCAACGCCTTCCCGAAAGCGATCTGTGCCACCCTCACGATGCTGTCAGCACCCTGCCATGCCGGGGGACCTGCCAGCCCCACGGCGTGAGCCAGGTGGGTGTTCATCACGTCCGGGGCCAGGACCAAGCCCGCCTGCTTGACGTGCCCCCTCGGCCCGTCATTGAGGTAGTCGATCCACTGCTCCTGGGTCATCACCTCGCGGTTCCAGAAGAAGTGGCGGTAAGCCAACACCCCCTTCATCGTGAGCTTGACGCTGGTGAACTGCTGCACCGAGCGAATCACTTCGTGGATGGGGGTTGGAGAGAGAAGCAGGGGCTCCAGCCGCTCGCGCAGCACGTAGTCCTGGAGAATGAGCGTGGCCTCTTTTACGCCAGGGCCCCCATGCCACATGTCGTAGATGCGGTGGGATTTGAGAAAGGACACCGAGGCTTTGTGTTTCGTGTCCAGGGGGCTGTAGCCCGGAGGGTAGGGCTCCAGCTCAGTCTCTTTGAGGTGCCTGCGGTAAGCGCGAGAACCTGGGTCTAACCCGTGCTGCCTGACTGCCTCACGTACACCCCTGTCGTCAAGCTCCTCGATGTTGTTGGAGAGGAGGAACTTGATGAAGTATTCGGAGGGGCTGCGCGCATCAGGGGCCATTATGCTTGCTGAGACATTTCCTTGAGGTCGCCCACGACGGTGTCGATGTGCTTGACCCCATGCTCCAGAGCGTCCTTGTCCACGGACAGCCCAACACGGGCCGCGATGAGCATCTCGCTCAGCCGGCTCAGGGTGGCCTCGAGCTCTGGGATGCTGCTGACGAACACGTCCACGTTCTCCGGGTTGAGGAACCCTAGAGAGAGGACGTGATCCACACAGGTGGGATCTCTCACCAGGGCCGCGGTCTTGAGCAGGAAGTTCTTCGGGGGCATGCGCAGCCGGGAGGCAACCTTCTCCCGGGCGCGGTTCTGCACGGTGTTCAGGGTGGTAAGGGGGCGGCTCCACGTGCGCAAGGAGCGGTGCACCCCAACGTGGGCCAGCTTGCGCATGGCCTCTGCGGGCTCGTGTCCCATGATGGCCAGCACGAACATCGCCTGGTCAGGACCGACGAAGGTGTGGTTGATGCCCGCCGAAGCGATCTTCTCCACCCCCCGTCCCCGCACGCTGTAGCTGGCGCCGTCGTACAGGATCTCCGCCTCCAGCTCAGGGGGGATGACGGAGGCGGTCTTGGTGAAGCCATCCGCGTCCTTGTGCAGGACGACGTTGCTCCGCAAGGGGAGCCACCCCACGTCGGCCGGGATGGCATAGTGGGTGTCCTCCAGCTGCTGAGGACCAACCAGCCCATGGGCCAGAGTGACCTTGATCTCCTCTCCCAGCATGGTCTCCACCAGGAAACCCTCATTGCCCTCCGGGTCTTCCAGCCTTCCTTTAATGGAGACCGGGACGAGCCCCACCACGCTGCCCTGGCGGGAGAGGTAGAACATTCCAAACCCCTTAGGGTCCTCGTCGATGAGAGCAGAGCTCTTGCTGATCAGGTTGCCGGCGATGGCATCCTGCACAGCAGACTCGCTACCGTTGGAGAACACAGAGGTCAGCAGCTGCGTCCCGTCGAAGTCCATCACGGAGGGAAACACCCACCCTGCGAGCTCCTTGCCATCAACCGTCCGGACCTTGTACTGGCCAAACTCCTCCGCCACCTTGATGGACACCTCCGCCATCACGTCCTTGACCACCGGGTCAGCATTGATGGTGACAGACCCATCATCCTCCACCCGGCGCACCACATCGTGCCCCAGCGTCTTCTCCGCCGTGGGCCTGTCCATGTCCATCTCGGTGTCGGCCAGGGCGTTGGGGTTGGCGGTCTTGACCTTGAACCCTCCCCCCTGCAACCGCAGGACCTGGACCACCACGGGAGGAACCCGGGAGGTGGCCAACTTCATGATCTCCGCTGCCGAGGGCGCCGGCGCCACGGAGGCGATCTTCATCAGGGCGTTCCGGGTGGCGTCGTTCTCCCTCAAGGCATAGCGCAGGCCTGGGTCCTCCAGCTCACGGTCCAGCCGACCCCTGTCCCCCAAGGAGGCCACAGGGAGCACCTGATCCAGAAGGAGAGCAGAGCCCATCTTGCTGAAGCTGCCTCCTGACCTGTCCGGCGGGAGAAGCTGGTCCATCAGGTTGTTGTCACCGGCGCCCTTACGGGCGGCCTCAAACATCTGTGGCCGAAACATGGCCCGCTCGATCCGCTCCTTGGTCAGAGGCCACGCCCGCCCACTGTGCTTGAACACATCCAACGGGAACATCTTCCCCTCATGAACCACCACCGGGATGGCCGCGATGTTGGTGTCCCCGCCGCCACCCTCGTCCCGCGGGTTCATGGCCAGCTTGTTGGACACGATCACCATGCCCAGGGCGTAACGCTTCTCAGAGTCCAACTCCTTCATGTCCAGCTTCGTGTCAAACTGGCCCACGAAAGGCACCTGGCGGTGCACCTCGTTGATGATCTCCGCCTGCCAGTCGTCAGTGTTCTGCGACAGCCTCGCCAGGGGAGCGGCCTGCTTGGTGATCGTTTTCTTCGTGTCGATAAAGAGGTCCATGGCCTTCCCTATTTGATGGCTCCGCCTGAAGAATCTTCAGCGGCAGACGTTATATGTTCCACAACGGCGTCGGCAATGGCTTTGGCCATGTGCCTGGCCTGGGTCTTGTCCATGAAGATATTACCCTTGGTGTACGTGATCTCCATGTCCTTGGTGCCATCCGCCTTCGTGACCTGCTTCGTCTTCGCGCCCACAATCCCGTCGGTCAAGATGGGAACCGTGGTGAGCTTTTTGTACAGCAGGGCTTCCAAGCCCCTTGCATTCATTGCCATTATATGCTCACCCGCACGGTGTTAGAAAGCGCCTTCTTGAGCTTGGAAATGATCCCAGGCTTATTCGCGGGGGGGATTTGGGGGTGGTCCTTGGCGATGTGCTCCGAGAGCCAAATGAACAGCTCTTCCCCGAGCACGGCGCTGTACATGGGAGAGGCGCCAATTAGAACTTGCACGGCCTTGATGGTCTTGATGCCCACCCAGTCCTCGCTGCTGAGCCCGAGCCCCTTTACCATATGGGGGCCCATAAAGTCGTAGGTGGATGCTCCTATTACCGTGACGTCGCGCTTCCCCGAAACCGTCAAGGAGTCAGACAGCGCCACGGTAACATCCCGACCTCCCGTCAAACTCTGCTCGAACTTCCCCATGACATCCTCAACCACACCCCCAGAGGATTTCACCTGAAACTTGTACATGGCTGTGGAAACAGACCCACCATCCACGTCGATCCCCACAGGGGCCACCGCCACCTCGTATCGAACGGAGGAGCCCACGTGCCCCGCTTGGATCTGCACGGAGGCCTTCTTGTCGTTGACCTTGTCTCGCAAGGAGAGCCGCCACAAGGTCTCCGCAGAGGTGCCCGAGCTGGCCTCCTGCCTGTCCACCTTCCAGAACAACCCCCCACCGGGGGTCTGCAACTCGTAGTTCTCCGCGAAGTCCCTGATGGTGTTGACCACCGGCACCATGATGCGCTGGCACATGGGTGTGGCCGAGATCTCAATGACCCCGCCGCGGTGCAGGAGGATCTTGTTGCCGTCCCTTCCAGTGAGCGCAATGGTTCCCGGGTTCACACGGTCCCGGCCTCCACGGTAGGAGGCCACCTTGTTGGACCCGCCGGCCCCTGTGGAGCCCACCGAGCCCTTCTGTGCCTCCTCACTCTCGTTGACCGGCTGGCCCGCGTCCACCTCCGGCTCCGAGCTCCGCGCAGACCCTTCAAGCTCAGGCCCCCCGATGAAGCCGAGGATGTAGTCCGGCTGGTTGTCCGAGCCGTGGCATATGACAGCGATGCACCCAACCTCCGGCAACGCCCAGATCCCTTCTCCCGTGTTGGGGTGGAAGTAGGGCGTCATCATCTGGACGTCCTCCAGGGGCTTGCCATCGTCTGTGACGACGGTACAGGTGTACGTGGTGAGGTTGACGTCTTGAACTACGCCCTGCTCGATCCACGCCGCCTCATATTCAGAGCGAGCGACTGACATCAGTACCCTTGCGGCCGCCTGTTCCCTCCCCCGAGCATGGTGGCGCCGGCGGCGCCTACGCCCACGGGGATCGCGGCCGTGGCGGCCATGGCTCCCACCGGAGACCCCATCACGTTGCGCACGCCACCCATCCAGCCAGATTTGCCGCGCTCGACGTTCGCCTTGCCCATGTACTTGCCTGAGCCCTCAGTCCCTGCCTTCCAGAGCTTCTTGATGCCGGCGCCCCAACCCTCCTTGCCCGCGCTGCCCAGGACGCGCTGGGAGGCCGGCAAGGCCTGGGTGCCCTCGCGCATCCCACCCCCGAACAGCCTACCCCAGCCCCCTACACCTCGAGCCAGGGTGCCTTTGGCCTGGGACTTGGCTGTGGTTGTCCCCACCGAGATAAGATTCCCGAGGGGTGCTGTGGGCACGGACAGTGCCATTTTCTCCATCTCGTCAGCCATGGCGGCCAGTGTGATCTCGTTCATGGTCTACCTCAATATGGTTTCTTGTCCGACTTTCCGAACTCGGCGCCGTAAGCCATCCCAGGGATGGGGTTGGTGCCGTGCAGCTTTGACGTCCAGCCCCGCGTCGCCCCCTCCATCACGTTCTCTTTTAGTCTCTCCCGATTCATTCGGGCGAGCCAGTCCGTCTGGGTATAGTTGGGTACCTGGTTGATGCCCTTGAGGACGGGCTCGACCCTGGCGGGCTTCAAGCCCCTCTTGATCAGGTCCCTGTTGTCCGCCCGTGTCCTTGAGAGTGGGACCAGGTCTCCGCGGAGAAGCTGGGCGTTGTCCCCTGGGTCAGAGATCTGACCATTGTTCGTGACGTTCCGGACAACCACCTCCACGTTCCGGCGGCGGATCCCCTCCGATTTGTAGAGGTCATGCAGCTCCCCAGACATGTACCCCTGCACCTGGTCCAGACCGGTGAGCGGGAGCATCTCATTTGGGTTCGCAGGTCCCTGGGAGAGCCGGTCCCCACGCCGCACCTTCGATCCCTTCTTGAGGGGCACGAGCCCCTTCCTCCCGTACGAGGAGGGCACACCTCTGTCTTGCGGGATGTAATGCTTCTTCCCCCCGATGGTCACGTCGTGACCACCCGCGGGGTTTTTCACGATGCTCTGGACAGATCCCGTCACGTGGCTCAAGGGGGCTGACCCCGGGAGCTTTTGGGGCATGTAGAGCAGCTGCTGGACGCGCTTGAAGTCATCTGTGAGAGCTGCCTGCGCCTTGCCCGCCTGCCCGACTGGGGCAACACCACCCTCGTGGAATACCCGCATGGAGAGCTGAGTAGCCCGCTCCCCTATCGCCTGGGTGGACGCGACCCCGGCGTTGAAACCGTTCTCAGGCAGCCTGCCGTCCTCATTCATGCCGTAGCACTTTGCGCAGAGCCCCTCGCCGTGGTCGCATCGAAGGGGGGATCTCACCACGACCCGCTTCACCTTGTTGTTTCGGAGGCGGTCCACCACACCCGGGGTCATCAGGGTGCCTGCGCGGAAGGTGTGCTTGCCCGCTTTGGTCGTCTCGGCCAGGTGACGGTCCAGCACATCCGGCTCATCGAGGGACAGAGCGATGCCTTTCCTGGTCCCACAATCCTCTGACACGATAGGCGTCCCGAGGGAGACGTTCATCACCTGCTTGGTCAAATACCCGGGGTCGCGGACGGCCTGGACCTTCATGATGACACCCTTGCGGGCGCCAGACTGGGCGGTCCAGTAGTCACCGACATCGAGACCTTCTGAGTAGGACTTGCGGATCGGATGGGGGAGGGTGCGGCCGCTTGTGTCCGTGGCCAGCATGGGCGCCGCCACAATCTGCCGGTAGAGAGTCATGTTGGGCTTCATGCCCGACTCTTTCATGTGCCACAGGTTAGTCGGGTTCTTCCCGTGCGTGGCCTCTATCCCCTTGATCATGCGCTGACTGGCCCGGTCGTACGCCGCGATGGTCCCCGCCTCTTTAGCCTCAGCGGACCCCTTGCCCGCCTCAATCTTGGCAACCTCTGCGTCCGCGATCTTCAGGGCGCGCTCGCGCAGTGCCTTGTCTGGTTTGATGTCATCGAGGCCCAGGGAGAAGGAGGTCTCCGTGGCGTACTTGTTGCCTAGATCCTTCAGGCGGTCAGCTGCCACGGCGAAGGAATCCTTGTGCTCCCGACCCAGGCTGGTGAATAGGGCCGTGGTCCCCTTCTTGTTCATGGGTTGTGAGCCGTCCAGGATGGGCTTCCGCAGCGCCGCGGGAACAGTGCGAGACACCAGAACGCGGCCCATGGTCGTCCTCGTTCCAGCGATGGTGGCCATGTCGGTCATGCCCAACTTCCCACTCTCCACAGCCTTGGCGGCGTCACCCTCAGACTTGAACTTCTGGGTTGTCCTGTTGCCCTCCCGTGTGAGCATGTGCAGCCCAAGCTGTGCTTCGTGGGTCGGGGTGTACATGACCCCCCCGGTGGAGGGACTGAACAGGTTGTTCGAGGGCAGCATTTTGTACGCCTCAGCGACCGCGTCCTGGGACAAGGGGACGTAGGCGTTCATCTGGTCACCATCGAAGTCCGCGTTGTAGCCGCTCGTCACCAGCGGGTGAATCTTGATCGCCTTGCCGCCGATGAGTTTCGGCTTGAATGCCTGCACGCCATACTTGTGAAGGACCGGGTCGCGCTTGAGGAGGAGGGGGCGCTTCTCGATCACACGAGCCAAGGCCCGCATGGCCTGGGGGTCGTCGTTCTCCACCATCTTCTTGGCCGCCAGGGCGGACACACCAGACAGGCTGCTCAGCTCGCTGACGACAAAGGGCTTGTAGGCCTCCATGGCAGCCTTGCGAGGGATCCCTACCTCGTCCAGGCCCAGCTCGGGATCGGGCACGATGACGCCACGCATGCTGAGGTCCTGGCGGCGCTTGATGAGGCGCTTCTGGAAGTAGCCCTCGGCCGGCTTGCCCGTCTTGCCTGGGACGTTCGGGTCCACCTTGTGCCCACTGATGATGTCGAGCACGCCGCGGAACTGCCTGTTCTGGTAACCACCCAGTCCTGCCAAGGACTTGAGACCATCGTAGACGGTCTCCCGCCGGCGGTTGATTCGCTCTTGTGTGATCGCTGTGGCGTCGGCGTCGTTGAGCTTGCGGGAGGCCAGGGCCAGTGACTTGTACATCCCGTTGAGGTCGTCTTCGCTCACGGAGCCGTCCGGAAGAATGGACAGTGGGCGCATCGAAGGGGGCATGACCGGAACGTGCTGGGTCATGTACGCATCCCGCGGGGAGATCTCGTTGTCCTTCAGCACGTTCAGATACCGCACGCGACGGTTGACCCGGTCCAGGCGGTTTCCAGTCAGCCCAGGCTTCTGAAGCTGCTCCTTCGCCGCTGCGATCTCCTTGTCCACGTCGATGCGGGTCAGCAGCGACTCGATGGCCTTGCCGTGGGTGAGCCCCTCCTCCGGCGGAACGAGCGCCCCGGTCTTGGGGTCCACGCCCGTCTTCCCAGACATGATGGCTGAGAAGTCCTTATCCCGGATCCCTGTGACCCCCACGATACCTTTCTCGAAGATCGGGTTGGGCATCCTCTCAGGCAGTGTGATGTGGGACCACTTGGTTCCATCAAACCCACCCGTGATCTTCTTGTCGAAGAGGCCCTTCTTCTCCGGCTCCTCCGTTTTGCTGACGAACATTCGGCCGGCGTCCTTGAGCTCCCCGTTGCTCATGGCGATGACCTGCTTATCCGTCATGGGTAGCAAGGTCACGTCGTTGCCCTTCTTCTCCACGTTGACGCCCAGGGCCTTCATGTATCCCATGAACTTGTTGTAGGCGAAGGTCGGCTTGGGCGGCGGGAGAGGGTTCCCGCTCTGCACCGCAGCCCACACCTCGTCGCTCATGTCGCTCTTGTAGGTCTGCATGTCTCGGATGTTGTGCTTGGCCCCGTGGGCCAGCATTGCGTACATGCCGAGAGCATCCATGGACTGAGCACTGTGCTTCCCGCCCGCCTTCGGCTGCTTGTCCATATCGTACAAGTAGCCCACCCCGCCCGAGCGGGACGTGAGCTTCCGGCTGATCTGGTGCTTCAGCTTGTGGACGTAGTGGGGACCCACGAGAGCACTGCCCATGGCCTTGCCAGTCTTGGGGTCGTACAAGGTCTCCTTGTCCGTGAGGCCGTGAGCTTTGAGGTCGTCAGATACCCGCTGGCGCCAATCTTCGGTGCCGTCGAAGTTCTGAATCTTGTACGTCTGGCCCGTCTTCTCCGCGATCTTCCCCGCGGCCGTCTCCATGATCTGACCAAGGTTGAGCCGCCCAGGCACCCCCGCCGGGTTCAGGGCGATGTCGATGGGCTTCTTGTCCCCCGTCTTCGGCATCTCCTTGTCCGGAAAAATGGCCGTGATGATCCCCTTGTTCCCATGCCGACCCGCTATCTTGTCGCCGATCTCCGCCGGCTCAGCTGTCTTGACGTGCACCTCGGTGCGCTTCCCCCGCTTCACCACGTTGGTGACCACACCTGGATGGTCGCTTTCCCACCGAATGGAAACGTCGTCGTAGGGCTCCACCAAGCTGCGGTGCATCTTCCGCATCTGCTTGGCCTCGTCGTTCCCCGGGTCGGTCTTACGCAAGGCTGCTACGAGTATGTCACCAGGCTTGACCTCAGTCCCCGGCCTGATGACTCCGGCGGAATCTATCTTCCCCAGCTGCTCCTTCGTGAGCACCGTGGGTTTGTTCGCGACGAACTGCTTTCGGTTCATGACGTGTTCGTCGGTGACGTCCATCCCCTTCTTGTGCATGTGGACGCTGCTCAGTTTTTGAGCAGCACTCTCACTGATGACAACACCATCCTCAAAATTGTAGCCCTTCAGCGGCGTGTAGGCGGCCCTGAGATTCGTCCCCATCGCCAGCTGGCCACCACGGGTGAAGTTGGTGTCGGCCACCACCTGGCCTGCCTTGACCTTGTCCCCCAGTTTCACGGACGGGTCGGAGTGCAGGAAGCTCTTCTCGTCGTTGAGGGGGAAGTTGTCGTAGATCTGAACCTCGTGCTTCTTGCCCTTCTCATCCTTGATCGTGATGCCATCCGGGCCGATCTTCACGACCTCCCCACCCACAGAGGCCTTGTGGCTGCTCTGGGCGCCCAGGACGTCATTGAAGGTGCGCTTGGATGGGTGGTTCGCAGACACCATCGTCTGGACCAAGGGGGCTTCCCTGTCCCGCAGAGGAATGGCCTGCTCCATGTGGCGGCCTGCCATCGTGGACCTGTTGCCGGAAGTGTTTTGGAGGAACGGGATGAGGTTCGAGGCTGGGCTAAAAAGCTGAGTGGGGGAAGGCATCACGTAGTCCGCGTCCTTCATCAAGCCTTCCGCCACCCTGTTGTGCGGACCTGCGATCTTGACCTTGGTCTTCCCCCCGATGGGTGTGGGCTTGCCCTTCTTCCACTGGATCTGGTCGGACATGACCACGTTGGAGTTGTACACCACCTCCGGCCCGACCATTTCTGTCTTGCCCGTCTTGACGTTGAACATGGGGATGACAACGCCGTCCCCCTTCTTCTGGGCGCCGTAGGAGAGCTGGAGGGTGACGCCCGCCTTGTCGGACTCCGGGGTGTGCATTGGATCCAGGAAGCCCATATGGGAGTCGTCCACCAGCTTGGCCTCTCCCGTGATGCGGTTGGCGTCGGAGATGCCACCCTCCCCCATCAGGGTCGTGCGCATGCCCCCACTGATCATCTCCAGCGGGTTCACCTGGTCCGGGTTGTTCTTCAGGCTCGTCTTCGTGAAGACGGTCGTGACAGGTTTGGTGAACAAGTCCGGATAAATGACGTGGTCCACCCGCTTCTTCCGGTCGATGTTGTTCCGCACCTTCTGGAGGATGTCCTTGCTCCTGGCCACGAGGGCCTCGGAGACATAGTCCTCCGTGCCTCGGAACCTCTTGAACATCAGCGCGTCGCGCTTGTCCGGCTCGTCCTCCCCGCGGCTGATGCCCAGCAGGCGCCCAGCGGATTTGGCGAGCACCTCCCCCGTGACGTTCGTGTGCTCCCCACCCAGGGTTATCCTGCTCACCTTGGGGTCGAGCTTGGCCTCCTCCATGAAGCTCTTGAGGAACTGCCTCGCGTCCGTGGGGCTCTCCGCAGCCTTCCCCTCCATGGTCTGGTAGAAGGACATGACAGCCTTGTCCCGGTCTCCTTTGGAGTTGGCCTTCAGGACCTCAGGACCCCACTGGTCTTTGAGTGATTCCTCTGATACGCCCATCTCCTGCATGAGGGGCAGGAGGGGGATCGCGGCGGAGCCGGACTTGCGGCGCATGACAAACTTGGCCGACTCAGGGTCGAACTCCACCTGGAAGCTGCGTCCCTTGAGGTTGAACTTCGACTCCAGCTCACCGCTCTCTGACACCCGGGAGTACACGCCCGGGCGGAGCTGCCACTGGTTGTCCATCTGGTATTCGCGGCCTCCCAGGATGTAGGAGTGCCGGGGCGTGATCTTGGGCAGGTTCATCAACCGGATGGTCCGCCGGTCAACCTCCTTGCCATCCGGGCCCATCAGGGAGACGTCAGCTCGGACAGGGACGGTCCAGTTGCCACCCTTCAGCTTGGCGTCCTTCTGCCCGCGTAGGTCATCGAAATCCTTGTTATCATCCACAAGGACCTCGTTGAGCTTGATTGTATTCCGGTTTCCCGCAAGTGGGAACATTCCCGAAACTGTTTCCGTGACCCTTTCTTTGAGAGCATCGAAGCTCTCTCGGGGCTGGAGACGCGCCATCTTGTTTGATCCTCCTGCTCGTTAGACTACCAGAACTACCTACAAATACGAAAGGGCCAGAGAAGACAAGAAGGAAGTTGCCGCCGCATATTGGAATAAGGGGGGTACATGGAAACCAAAGGAGACACCATGACCAAAAATCCGACACATGAGGACGACGTTATTGAGACCCTTTCCCCTGACACGTGGGGGGACACCGAGTCGGAGGACACGGACGAGCAGGAGCAGCAGGACGACGGGGGGTCGTCGGAGGACGCCGATGAGTAAGAAGAAGATGTTCTGGATCCCATTCCTTGTGGGCTGCTTGTGGTCCCTTCTCGGGCTCACGGAGGAGGCCAACGAGGAGCTGCGGGATCGGGTGCGGAGACAGCGTGAGTAACGTCTTCTGCCGCATCTGTGAGGGCGTCGTTGAGACGCGAGTCCCAGCCATCTGCCTGAACGTGGGCAGCTTCACCCGTTCAGGGGACGGCTGGGAGTTCGGGGAGGAGTTGTTCGATGACGGGGAGGAGTCCCTGTTCTTCCACACACACTGTGTGGAGGAGGGCTTCCCGGACACCGACGCAGACGGGAACAAGGTGTGCCCGTACTGCGACTGCCGACTGACAGGAGAAGAAACGGTCTACGCCTTCGAGCTGGGCCACCTGTACCAGGGCAGGGATAGGGAGATGGCCTTCGAGGCCGACGGCCCCACGGTGTACGTCTGCACGGAGTGCGCAGAAGAGGGTTTCTCAGGAGTTGAGGAGGACTACATGGTGGCAGCGAGGATTCTAGGAACCGGCCCATACGCTGGTGATTAGATCGCTGCTGACTCAGGTCCTCTCCGCGGTGGCCGCTGCTCAGGTAGTGGCAGCCCCGCGGAATTTTTACTATCGCCACCAAGGGTGCTCACCATCAAACCCAGAACGAGCTGGTACAGCTCCCTGTTCTGCTGCCTGATGTTGAGCAGAGCCGTGTCGCGGCTCTGGGGGTCAAGCTGTGATAGGTAGCTGGCGAGCTGCTGGGCTTGAGCCATGAGGTCCAGGTTGACTGCCCCCGCGTCCTCAGGGGAGGTTGGAGCCGGCTGCTGGAGCCCGAGGTTCAGCGGCGAGGACATGGACTGCATGGCCCCCGGAGCCTGTTGTGGCTGGGGTGGTGGCCCTTGGGGCGGCCCCTGCATGGCCTGTGCCTCTGAGACAGGCGCGGCGTTGCCCTGGGTGCCAACCCCCTCGGCCTCAGCACCAGGCTCCCCTGGGGCGGGCTGGCCGGCCATCTGCATCTGCTGGGCCTCCATCTGGGCCTTGACCTGGTATCGCATCGAGATTGCCTGGGCCTCTCCCTCGATCTCGGCCTGGCTCACGCGCGCCTTGCGCAGAGCGTCGGCGCGGCCGTCGGTCTCCTTCTGGATGACCTTGTCCTCCTCCCGGGCGTCGATGTCCGCGAACGCCAGCAAAGTGCTGTCGGAGATCTTCCCAGCCTGGGAGAGCTGGAAGTAGTAGGCCTGGCGCTGGAGGTCGTCAGCCATCTTGAACGGCTGGAAGCTCGTCGTGATGCTGGGCCAGTCCATGTAAGCCGACACGGAGCGCACGACCCAGTCCAAGAGGCGCTGGTGGTCCTGCATGTAGCCCTGGAAGACGTTCTCCAGCATGCGGAGAGACACGTTGGAGCCGGAGTAGCTCATGCCCCCAAAAATCAGTTCCTGGGGCACACCCATGCCCGAGAGGATCTGCTCACTCCAGATGCGCACTTCCTGTCCCAGCAGCAGGGCACGACCGTCCCCCCCGATGGACTGGGATCCCACAGGGAAGGGCACCACGGGCATGTAGTTGTTGTCCATGCGCCAGCGTTTGATCTCGCCGGAGATCATGGCGTGCCACTTGGTGAAGTTGACCGAGTTGTACGCATCGGCCAGGCCCGAGCCGGACTGCGGGAACATCATGCGCAGGGGCACGATGTGCTCCAGGGCGATGCTCTCCTGTGCTTTCTTCAACACCTGGAGGTAGAACACATCCTTCAGGACGGGGAGCACCAGGGGCATGCCCCAGCCGCGGTCCTTGCCAGCCAGGGTAGGGCGCTTGAAGTGGAACAAGTTGTCCGGGGAGAAGACGATGGCCCTCTTCTTCCTCAAGGCGTCGATGAACAGCTGGGGGACCTCCTCGATGACGTGCTTCTTGCCCATCGTGATGTCGTTCCGCAGCTGTCGAGGCATTCTGTAGAAGTAGGTGGTGCGTCCCGTGACATCGGAGTACTGGATGTCGATGTCCTCCGGGTTCCACCTGAGGAGGCGGATCCCACGCGGGGACCGGATGTACTGATCGGACACCTCAGCCTCTCCGTGGGAGTGGCATTTTGGGCACTCGAAGTAGAAGGACATCCCGCGGAAGTAGTACTTGGAATCCTTGGCCGGGAGGGAGTGCTTGCACTCCTTGCACGTCAGCATCTTGATAAACGGATAGAACAGGCTCACCAAGCCATTGCCGTAGGTGAAGAAGTCCAGGCCAATCTCCTCCTGGAATTGCCTGTACTGGAGCTGTACTTCCAGGAAATTCTTCCAGGTCTTCTTCTTCCCGTCATCATCCGTGTGGAACACGATGCTGCGCAGTGGATACTGCGACATCTTGAACACCACAGAGTTGATCAGGGGGTGCACCATGAAGAAGTACCGGCACCACTTGAACATGTCTTTGACAGTGGTGGGCAGGTAGTTCTGGCTGATGTCGAAGAAAGGGCTTGGGTACTGCAACCCGGTGGAATACGTCCCTGCTCGTCCACGCGTCTTGGCGAAGCGGGATGATGGCATGCCACCCTGGTTCATTGGGTCTCCTGCGGACGCAGGAGGCGCGGCACCATGTTAGGAGCCACGGCGCCGTGACTCATGGCCGCCCCCGTGGCCATGCGGGCCGCCTGCACTTGCCTCGGCGGAAGGGATGCGGCCCCCTTCGGGGGGGTATGCCCGCGCAACTTGTCTACTCCCCGCCCGAGCAGACTCCCGACCCGGCCCCCTGCGGTGGCGGCCAACATGCCCCCCACCAAGGGCATCCGCGTGGCCAACATGAACGCCGCCGTGTCCCCCAGGGTTCCCCCCGCCTTCTCGGCAGTGCCCTCACGCGTTGAGCGATCCATGATATTGGGGATCGCCATGGGCGCGACCAGCCCGGCGTTCAACACCTTCTCCTTCGTAGATGAAGAGTTCCAGGCAGCTTTGAGGGTCTCCTTCGGCTTGGTCACCAGGCCTTTGGCGAAGCCCGGGATGCTGGTCACACCAGCCCTTTCCGCAGTGGCGAGACGCGAGACGTCCGCCTTGCTGGCGCCTGGGCCCAGGCGCACACGGCCACGCCCAGTGAGGCCGTGCCACTGGTTGCCCGCGGTACGCCTACCCCACCCAGCAAATGCCTTCCTCCCTGCCTTGGATGCGAGTGGTGCAGCACCACCCAGGGCGGCCCCACCGGCTGCGCCCACCAAGGCTCCACGCAGACGGTTATCGGAGTCTGCGGCAGCACCACCGGCGGCACCCACGCCCGCGCCGATCCCCGCCCGCGCCAAGCCACTCGACGCAGGGCTAGTAATCCACCTTCCCGCACTGGAGAGCAGCCCAGCCTCCTTGATCCTTTCGAGCTCTTCGGCGAAAGCATGTGCTTGTACGAGGTTCACAGAGCAGCCTCCAACTGGATCTTCAGCTGGAATCTTCTCATCCGCAGGTAGTCTCGCGCAACCACAAGGCGTGCGACCTGTGTGTCAACTGCTGTTTCTTCCAGGGGTACATCCTCCATACTCGTGCTCAGCAGGCTGTTATACCGGTCCTTCACGGCACTCACAGAGGACTCGACCTCCTGCAACCTGATCAGCTCATTCAACTCGTCCTGGCTGAACTCAAGAGGCGGGGGCGCGTACATCACCCCCCGGTCAAACAGTGACGCCGCGATGAAGTCCTGCACTTCTTGGCTGTACTCAACGTCTTGTCGGACGTGCTCCAGCATGTCTACTGCAACCATGAGCTGGGGGATGGTGGGCTTCCGCAGCACCTTGAAGTCGGGGATGTTATTGTTGAGCGCCTGCACCACAGGACAGAAGACCTCCCACTTCGTCCAGACCCAGTCGGTGATGTGCGCCGTTCGGATCGCTTGGATCTTCGCGCGGGTGTGGTGGGGGAGTGACGGCGCGAAATCTTTGTGGATGTGCTCCCAAAGCGTCTCTGGCGTCCAGGCAAAGTAGTTCGGCCCGTACTTGGAGAGCAGAACCGCACCAAGGACGAGGGGGTGGGCATCATGGTGGGTGAAGAGGTTCTTCGCGGTGACGGGCGAAGGTGTAGCATCACCGCCCTGGCGAGCCGGTTTTTCCGGGCCCTTTAGGGCCCGTGTAAGCTGCTCCTCATGCTTACTCACGGGCTGTGGACTACGTCAGGACGACCGCGAGCTGCTGCGAGTGGAGGTTGCTGGCTTTGACCACCACCCCCGCGATGTCGCTGGCGGCCATGCCCGAACCGGTCAGGGCCGGGACCGTGACGCTGATCTGGGTGTCCGCCCAGGTCGCCGCCGGGGCCGTGCCCGTGGCGTGCAGGGGGAGACAGTCCACGCCGCCAACCGTGACAGCCTCCTCGGCGTAGTTGCCGGTGCCGCCAATCAGCGGGGCCTCAGCAGCCGCCGCCGGGGTGCCAGCGCCAGCCACCTCGTCGTCCACGCAGCGCATGACACCCTTCATGGTGCCTCCGGCCTTGTTGAACTCCGTGGCGATCTCCGCGGCGGTGGTGGCGCCCGCGTTGATGTTGATGGTCACCTTCTTGGTGGCCAGCGCGACCGACAGGGCGCCCGTGTCCAGGATCTCCAGGGTGTACTCGCTGTCCCCGGGCTTCATCATGTAGAAGGTCAGCTCGGAGGTGGTGCCGGTGTTCAGCACCAGGGAGTCGAAGGCCTTGGAGCCCAGGAAGTTACGGCCCTTGAGGATGACCGTCCCGCCGGCGGCCGCGAAGGCGCCGCCGTCGATGAAGTCCAGCTCGGGCCAGCTGGTGCGCTTCTTGATCCCGGTGTCCGCAGCCTTGTAAGCCGCGTCCATGGCTGCGATGGCCGCCGTGGCCGTGCTGCCGCCACCACCGTCGACCGTGAGAGCCTTGCACTGGACACCGTCGCAGACCAGCTCGATGGCCAGGGAGTCGTCAGCGGCCTTGCCGGCCAGGGCCGGGACGGTCACGTCGACCTGGGTGTCGGTCCAGGGGCTGGCCTGGTGCTTGGGCAGGCACGCCACGCCCGCGACCTTGATCGCGAAGCCGTCGTACTCGCCCCCGCCGCCGGCGAACTTGGTGGAGGAAATGGCCGCGTCGAAGGCGCCGGGGGTGGTCTCCACGGCGAAGATCTTGCCGTAGGTGTCCTCGCCCAGCGTGTTGATCAGGGTCGTGATGCTGTTGGCGGTCGAGACCCCCACGATCACGGTGAGGGTCAACACCTTGCCGCTGATCGCCACGAGCTCGCCGACACCGGTCGTCACGACCACGGAGAGCCCCGTGTCACCGGGCGTGAGCACAGTCAGGGTGATCTTGCCGGCGCCGGCCTTCTGCACCGCGACGCTGTCGCAGGTCTTGCCCTGGAGCAGGTTGCGGCCCTTGAGGACGATGTCCCCGCCGGCCACCAGCAGGTTCCCGTCCAGCCAGTCCAGCTCGGGGAAGTTCAGACGGGCCTCGGCGTTGATGAAGCCCTTGTCCACGTCCTCGCGCAGATCGGCGATCTCGCTGCCGGGCTTGGAGAGGTGAGGGATCCGAGGGACCTGCGATCCATACGACTTGCTGTCATTCTTGCTCATGTCACACTCCTGCCCTGTTCATGATGATCTGTTTGTGCGGCGTCGGCAGGGAGTCGAACGTCTCCTGCGGGCTCTCCGCGAGTCCTTCTGCGATGTCCTTGCCCAGGACCTTGGCCAAGCCGGCCTTATCTTGTGCCGCAGCAGACAACTGCGCGGCGGTGATCGTCTTGTCCTTCACCGTGCTGGACCACTCGGCCTTCTTGACGATGCCGAAGGTAGATGCACACGGGTCAGGGATCTTGCTGTCCCACTCGAAGTGGAGATCGTGGTCCCTGTCGAACCGCTCCAGGGCGGCTGCGAAGTACTCGGGCTTCACTCCGGCGTACTTCTCAACCATGTCCAGCAGGGCCGCGGTCTCGCGGTCCTCCTCCGTGAAGTAGGGAAGCCGGCTGAGCACGGCCACCTTGACCCTGCCTGCCGGGGCGTACCCCGGGGCGGCGTAGTCGCGCATCATGTCGGGGACAGGAAGGCCCATCGCGTCGGCCGCGGAGGCTACCTTGATGCAGTACATCCGGCGGTCGAAGGGATCGAAGCAGGCCCGTTTCTCGATGTCCATGAAGTAGCGCAGGGCGGCGTCCACCTGCTCAGGGGTGTCGATGGGGTACATCGCCTGGCCCTCCTTGACGAGAGCATACCTCTCGATAGGGAGGGGGGCCTGGGGGCGCGGGGCCGGAGGCTGCCCGGTCACGTCCACATGGGGGCGAAGGACGCTGGCCGTCTTCGATATGGGCTGCTGGCCGGGGTAGGCGTTCATCTTCTGGTTGAGCTTGTCCTTGGCTTCCTTGAGGCTAGAACTCCCCTCCGAGATGGCCATGCCGCCGGTTAGGGCCGCCATCGCGGCGCCTACGATGGCGATCTTCTCCAGCTCCTCTGGGGGAGCCAGGTCGTACCAGGAGCACGCCTCGAGGAGATTGGCTGCCGCGGTCTTCTGCGCCTCGGCCGGGAGGGCGTCCCGGTTCTCCATGAAGTACATCACGGAGAGGGCCGTATTACCTGCGTCCACGCAGGCGAACTTCCTGAACTTCTCTCCACCATCCAGCATGACGAGGGCGAACACGTCGTCGGGGAGACCGGCCAGCTGCCTTGGCTCCAGGCGCTCGGCGGTCTTGATGAACTCAGGCAGAGCGTTCAGATCTGGGACCCTCGCCCGGAGAGTGCCCGCGCTGGGGTCGTCGTAGAAGTCAACTGAGCTGTACTTCATGCCTGGTCTCCGGTTAGTGGGGTCAATAATATCCGCCTGGGAGAAGGAGTGTCAAGGCGGCAAAAATGACAGAACGACGCTATAAGGTGGTTACTCTATAGGCTAGTACCCGGATTAACTCATTGAAAGGAGAGAGCTTTTGTTCAAGAGCAGACGAGTACCCGTCCGGCCCTCCACGAAGGACCGACCCAACTGTTACGGTCGGTCCAGGCACTTCGAGGAAACGGACTACCACTGCCGCAAGTGCGATTGGTTCCAAGAGTGCGGCGATGAGGTGTTGGGCAAGTCCCAGGGGGGTGGGAGAGGAAGCGCCTACTCCCCCGCGAGGAAGGAAGATCGAGGCGTGGAGTTTTCTGAGACGGAGGCGGCCGACATGCAGGAAGGTGAGTCCCCGTTCGAGAGGTTCTACAAGGACGTGGCGACCGGCGCCTGTCGTGGAGGGATGTATGAGGGATACCGGTTCTTCTGTCGCTTCAGGTTCTGACCTGCGCTTCGTGGTGAGGCACCCTGACAAAGCCTATCTGGGCAGTCAGCTGTTCTTGCCGCGAAGCAAGGTCAACACGTTGCTGATCAAGGAGAGTCTACTCTTTCCCATCATTATCAACGGAGAGGTGGGAGACCTTCCTCTATGGAAGGATGCCCCGGATCATCTGGTGGTCCCCCAGAATTTCCTCTCCCCAGAGAGGTTGGAGGACATGGGCATCGAGGTGGTGGACATCCGCGCGCGGGATTTTCCCTACGTGGACATCAGGGACAACGTGATCCTGGACTTCAAGGAGCCGGACAAGGACTACCAGACTCAGGCGTTCGCCCAGTGGCAAGCAGCAGGCCAGAGGGGGCTCCTGAACCTGGCGTGCGGGAAGGGAAAAACTGTAGTTGCATGTAAGTGCATTGCACACAGTAAGACCCCTGCCCTGGTCATCGTGCACACCACGACGATCCTCAAGCAGTGGCTGGACAGGATTAACCAGTTCCTGTCCTTCGACGGAGAGGTGGGGCTCATCCGGGGGAAGCCGGAGACCTGGGACTGGAAGCGTCCAGTCACCATCGCCATGCTCAAGACCATGGCACTCTACCCGGATGCCATCACGAAGGAAATGCGGCGCCACTTCGGCACCGTCTGGTGGGATGAAATCCACCACCTGGCTGCTGACACATACTGCGTGACTGCGGACATGTTCCCTGGGAAGCGCAACGGGCTCAGCGCCACGCTGAGTCGGGAGGATGGGCTCCAGCCGATCTACCTGTACCACATCGGCCGCCCCTACTACACGTACCTGCTCCAAGAGGCTCCCACCCGGATCTACTTTCGGGAGACCCCCTTCACCATAGACAGGCACCCCGACGTCTGGGAGCAGGTGACTGATAAGCTGGGCCGAGTCAACATCTCCAAGCTCCGCACCTACATGGGGTCGCGCGACGACCGCAACGAGTTCCAAGCACAGGACTTGCGAGATGCTGTTGCCGCCGGCCGGAAGATCCTGGCCCTGAGCCACAGCGTGGACCAGCTCAAGCTGATGCAGGAGAAGTTCCCCGAGGTGTCCGGCCTGTGCACCGGCCGGGAGTCGGAGAAGAAGAGGTGGGACGTACTGAAGAACAAGCAGCTCATCTTCGGCACCCACCAGCTGGTTCTGGAAGCCATCGACGAGCCTTCCATCGACATGATTGTGTGGCTGACTCCTTTCGGGAGCCGCCACCCAGAGGGGGGCATCAACGCTCTCCAGCAGGGGATGGGGCGGGGCCAGCGCATCCTGGAAGGGAAGCCTCCGCTGATCGTCCTTTTCTACCACGACAGGGCCGTGAGAGAGTTCCACCGCATGTGCCTCAAGCTCAAGCAGCAGCTCTCTCGTTGGCCCCCGGAGAAGGGCGGCCCGTACGAGTTCTCCGTCATCAAAGCAAGGCAGGGTGTGGATGGAACGTGACCCAAATCAGCACCTGGAGGATCTGTATTTCAAGTGGAGGAATTGTCGGAAATGTGAGAACGCCTGCAAGGACCAGACCCCAAACGTCTGTGATGGGCGGACCCACATCGTTTTTGGAACTGGGAATCCCTCTGCGGATATCTTGGTGATCGGGATAGCTCCCGGGGAAGCTGAAGACAAATCGGGCATCCCCTTCTCCGCGGAGACGGGAGTCGTGCGGGACGAGTTTCTTCGTGACGCCGGCCTGGCCCGGGCAGAGATCTACAGTCACAACCTCATTGCCTGTCGCCCCTACGTCGAGGTGACGGACCAGTGGCGTGGGGGAATAAAGAGAGAGAACCGCGACCCGAACGCGGAGGAGCGCCGGAACTGCCGGGCCCTGCTAAATGAAATCATCTACACGGTTGACCCCCTGGTCATCGTGGGGATGGGCAAGCCCGTTGTGGCTGAGCTGACAGGACTGAGAAGCATCACCATGACCAAGATGGTCGGAGAGGTGATGCAGTGCACGATCCCGGGACGCACAGGCGACCCGATTCCCTACACCTTCATCCCCATGTTCAACCCGGCCTTCCTGAGCCGGCTGCCTGACAGGTCTGAGGGCAGCCACTGGTGGAAGACCCGGATAGCCTGGCAGAGGTTGACCTATATCACTGACCACCTGCGGAAGGCCTACTACGGGGAGAAGCCACCCACACGTCCTTTCAAGAAGGAGGACGTCTTCACCGCGGAGATGAAATGAGCAGAGCGCAAGACGCCGTGGACCGATTCACGGAGGCCGAAGACGAGCTGAGAGAGTTCGTTGACCGACACCCTGAGTTCTTTGAAGAGCTCAGCATGCTGATCGCAGACCGCAACACGGCCTTGTCTGAGGCCAAGGCTGCTGTAGGAAAGGAGCTGACCGAGAGCAACAAGAAGCGCCACCGCGTGGGCCTCATCGGTTTCAGCAAGAGGGAGAAGATCACCTGGGATGGGGACGTGTTCGCCACCAGGGTGCCCAACAACGTGAGCAAGCTCTTCCTGAAGTCCCGTGTGATCTGGGACGTGAATGGTGCTGAGGTGGACCGCCTCCGCCGCATCGGGGAGATCCCGGAGGAAGTGGTCAAGGCGGCCCGCATCGTCAAGGAGTCTCTCTACGGCGACACGGGTGACCCCAAGCCCATCGAGCTGAAGGTGCCGCGCAGTGAGTAGGCGAGCTCCCCGGCGCCCCGCCAGCGGCTCCGGGCATGTTCGGGCGCAGGCCCGTGACCACGAGACGAACCATGTCGAGAAGGTCAAGGAGGAGTCGTTTCGCGTCCACGTCGAGGATCTCCCCGACGGTGACGCACGCGTGATGATGCAGCATGGCTTCAAACATTGGATCATGCTGGAGGGCTCGGGGATGACCGTCGAGTCCACGTGCAGCGTTGAGATTTCCTGCGAGCAGAGCGAAGAAGTTCTTGCACGCGCAGCGGAGATCGCATCAGATAGGGCTTACAAGTTCGGTGCCTCATACACGAGGAAGGTGCTCAAGGATCTGGATGATTTCCAGCGAGCCGACACCGAGGTGGAGCGAAGAAGATGAAGCGAGCAGGTGGAATGCCAGTGTTTGACGCTGTGCAGCTGATGGAGCTCTCCCTGAGCCGTCTGTCAGACCCCTCCTCCCTTCCTACCGCGTCCTTCGCGCTTATTGAAAGCGCCACGGATGCGACACACGGGAAGTGCTCCCGTGTGGGTCAGGTGTTGATGAGCGACGAGTCCAAGCTGTTGTTGGAGAAGTTCGTCGACTCTCTCGAAAATGACATGGTTCATCAACTGTTCCCCGACACCGAGGACAACGACAAGGAGAAGGAAGAAGATGGAGACGCAGACGACGCAGAACCCCGAGGACTTGCTGGCTCGGCAGAGGACCCTCCTCAGCTTTGAGGATGTGCGTGAGAGGGTGGCCAAGGACCACGAGCGCAAGCTCTCGGATGTCACCCTGGACATGGCTGACATCAAGGTGGTTCCCCACGACAGGAGCAAGTACGACGGCGTGGTGCTGGAGGTCCCCAAGATGGGGGAGCTCACGGTCACCAAGTGGGCTGAGCGCCAGCTCGGCTCCGCCCTGGGCGTGAACTGGGAGAAGTGGTTCGACCCCCGGTTCGTCAGCCCCGAGGACATGGAAGATGAGCTGATCCGCCGCTTCAAGGGGCGCAACATCCGCTTCAAGGTGCGGGGCTCCAGCTACGGCCAGGACTCCGGTGTGGACGACTTCGACGGGTACATCCGCGGCTTCGTCTCCCCCAAGTTCGCGTCCATCGACGATGAGAGGATCTTTGACCGCCTCCAGCGCAACTTCGGCGGCTTCACCGCTGACATGCGCTTCATGCAGGACCACCTCGGCGGCGACTTCCTGGACGACCGGAGCAGCCACTACTCCGTGGTCAGCGAGATGGTGAAGCTGGGCGAGCTGACGGAGGAGAACAACTACCTCTACAACGCGGCCCAGGCCGAGGGGCAGCTCCCGGACGGCGACTACATGTGGTACGGCTGGCACCTGCGCAACTCGGAGGTTGGCTTCTCCGCGCTGAGCATCTGCTCGTTCACCTACCGGCTGCTGTGCCTCAACGGCGCCATCCAGATGACCGACGGTGGTAAGGTGCTCTACCGGATCCACCGGGAGATCTCCGACCCCGACATCGACAAGCTGCTGCGCGACGCCTTCCGCAAGCTGGGTGGCGTGTGGCGCAACAATATGAACCACGTTCAGGCGCTCAAGGATGTTGCCGTGGAGAAGCCTGACGCGGAGCTCCGTGACTTCCTGGGCAGCGTCAAGGCGCCCCAGAAGTTCGTGGACGATGCCATCGCTGCCTTCCAGGAGGAGCCCCACAAGACCCGCTTCGGCGTGATGAACGCCATCGCCCGGGCGGCTCAGAACACCATCGGGGACATGAACAAGAGGTACGACCTCGAGGGGCTGGCGGGCCAGTACACGATGCAGGCTGCCTGAGAGCGGCCGTGAGCGGGTATAACCCAGAGCTGCTCTTCCTTTCTCTGGTGATCGAGACAGGGGAGTTCAAACCAGTGGTTCAGTTCGGCCTCCGGGAGGAGATGTTCACCTCCTCGGAGGCCCGAGCTATCTTCAACTGGATCAGCCGGTACTACAGGGGGGACGACACGAGAAATCTCGTCCCGACCTGGGAGATGTTCTACGAGGTATTCCCTCGGACGGAGATGCCTGAAGCCCCCGTCCGAAGGATTACCCCGGAGGCCATGTGCCGCGACCTCATGAACAGGTGGCTGGGGCGCAGTGCTATCACAGCTGTGGAGATGTTCCAGGAGGGCTTGGACGAGCTGTCCAACCCGGAGCTGGCCGTGGAGACACTCATCCACGACCTCCGCGTGCTTCGCCTTCGGGCGAGGAAGGGTAGGGACGTCATCCTCTCCGAGCACGCCATCGAGGCGGTCGAGCGTTACATGGAGGCCAAGAACTCAACTTCGCTTCCTGGGATCCCTTTCCCTCAGGGGTGGGGCTACCACAACAACGACGGCTCACCGAAGATCCTCGCCAGCACGGGAAGGCAGGACCACCCCTTCAACGAGCAGACGCGCGGCATGAACCCCGAAGATCTGATCATCATCTACGGGCGGCCGAAGTCGATGAAGACGTGGATCTTGGTGGATATGGCAACAGAGTGCTTCTACCGGCACCACTGCAAGGTGCTCATCTTCACCAAGGAGATGACGCCCTCACAAGTACAGGACCGCATCAACGCCAGGATGGCACAGGTCAACTACGGCGCCATGCGCTCAGGTCAGCTCTCCGATGTGGACGAGTCCTTCTTCTTGGGGCTGATGACGCATCTGAAAGAGGACGAGGCCCGCCTGGTATCTCGTGGACACGACATGGGGATGCTCATCACCTCCGGCTGGGACTCGGTCTCAGACGACGTGGACTTCTTGTTGGCCAAGGCTGACGAGTTTGAGCCTGACATCATCTTCGTGGACGCGGCTTACTTGATGGAGGAGGCCTCGGGAAACAAGTCGCAGAGGGCCTTGTGGGAGCGGGTCACGGGCATCTCGCGAACCCTCAAGAAGATTGGGGGGAAGTGCGAGGTGCCCGTGGTCGCAACCACCCAGGCCAACAGGAAGGGAGAGGAATCTCTTGGCAGCAACGTGGCCGAGATTGCTTACAGCGACGCATTTGGCCAGGACTGCACCTTGGCCATCCGGGTCATCAAGATCTTGCAGGAGGAGAGGGACGATGCGCAGCTTGCACTCATCGTTCCTGCGGCCCGCGAGTTCAACCTCGCGGGCATCTTGCTCGACGCCATGCCTGCGGAGTACTTCAAGCTGGCTCAGGTCTACCGAAGCCAGAGCCGTGTCAAGGCCCTCATCAAGGCCGAGGCGGAGATGGTTGCCAAGAGCATCGACGAAGAAGCCGCAGCTATTGTGAACCAGATGGGGCGGGGTCGTGGCGGCCCTGCCGGGAGGAATCCCAGGCGCCGTCGTGGTGCTGTGGATGAGGCAGAGCAGGTCCGCTTGCGTCAGGAACGCTTCGCAGATGCAGCAGCCGCGGAAGAGGGGTCCAGTGAGTGATGTTCAGGATGTCGTAGAGGAGCTGGCCACCAAGCACCTTCGGTGGTGGCGGCGCTCCAGCGACGATGAGATCACAGGACCGTGCCCCTTTCACGATGAGGCATCGACGGGAGCATTCCACATCAACACGCAGACCGGAATGTTCATCTGCTTCTCCTGTCAGGAGCGTGGGGGGCTGTTCTCCCTGATGAAGAAGCTGCGCACCCCTCGGGTGGTCATCGACGCGGTCATGCGCCGTGTCGAGGGCGAGCTGGATGGTGCCTGGAGGAAGAAGAAAAAGAAGGGGGAGAGGGAGCCATTCCTGCTGCACGAAGCCCTGCTGGGCGTGTTCGACAGGTGCCCCACCTCCTTGCTAGAAGACGGGTTCAATATGGACCTGCTCCGAGCCTATGACATTGGCTTCGACACGCTACACGGTCGGATCACTTACCCCATCCGGGACCATCACGGGCGGTTGGTAGGTATATCCGGAAGGACGCTGGATGGCTCGCTGCCGAAGTACAAGATCTACATGGCGAAGCAGCTGTGTGAGTTCAACGATAAGGCCTACGGGGGGTACTACTTCATCCGCGGGCAGTTCCTCTGGAACATGCACAACGTCATCGCCGACCTGCGGGCCGGAGATGTCAAGAGGCTGAACATCGTGGAGGGGTTCAAGGCGTGTCTCTGGATGCTCCAGAACGGCTACCGGCACACGGTGGCCTCTCTGGGTGTCTTCCTCACGAGGCACCACCTGGCCCTACTGGACAGGTACAACGTGGCCGTGAACATCTTCCTGGACAACACGGAAGATGCTCGGGCCGCAACAGCGAAGATGGGGAAGCAGCTCTCCCCTGGGCACGACGTCTATGTCAGCCGGTACCCCCGGGCACTGGAGGACGGGTGTCAGCCTGACGACCTGCCAAAAAAGGCGCTGCAACTGGTGGTAGAAAATGCACTCAACTACGGGAGATGGAGAAGCGAATGGATGACTACACAGATCTGAATCAACGGATGAGGGGAAAGGTGAAGACGCGCAACAAGGCCAGCGGCGGTGGCAAGCCCTTGCTGGGACTGCGCTACGGTGCCCGCTGGACGCCCAGCACGAAGTGGAGCTGGGTGCACCTCTGGCCCGAGAAACACACCGGGTTCAACGGGGCAGACACGCCCTACTTCGAGTACATGGAGCACTTCTCGAAGACCCGCAACAACCAGGGGAGCGTCTGCTCCAGGGAGTGGGTGGAGGACGACCGCGGTGTGCGCAAGAGCTTTGGCAACTGCGTGGGCTGCTACGAGCTGGACATCGCCGAGGGGGATGGCGAGAAGGGCGACAGGGCCGTGAGCGACATCTCGCTGCGGCCGCTGGCCGCGTTCACCGGGGTCCACCTGGCCGACTACCACCTCGTTGAGGTCACCGACCGGGAGACGGGGCGGGTGGTCACCTACAAGAAAGGCAACAAGTGGCACAAGCAGGGCGATCCCATCATGCGGCGGGTCCCGTGCATCGGGCGGGGCTGCGAGCACTGCCAGGCCCGCGCGGAGAAGGTGTTCGGGAAGTACATCCACTGGTCCCTCGGGACTGGCCACTTCGGGGCGCTCAGCAACTTCGTGGGTGATCTGGCTCACACCTGCGCCAAGTGCGGGGACAATCTCGTCGAGATGATCTACATGTGCCCCAACTGCTCACACAAGATCCTCGACCTGACGCCATCTGCTGGCAACACCATGACCGACGATGCCATCTACGACATGGTGTCTCAGCCCTGCAAGTGCCGGAACTGCGGCAAGTCCATGCTGCCCCGGCCGATCTACGAGTGCGAGGGTTGCAAGAACCCGCAGCCCCTGGGGCTGTTCGACGTGAGCTTCCAGGTGCGCAAGACCAGCGACGAGTTCCCCAAGCTGGACTTCGGCACCGTGCGCCAGGAGCCCATCCCCGAGGACCTGATGGAGATGTTCCCCAAGGGCAACATCCTGCACCGGGTGTTCAAGGGCGACCCCATCCGCAAGCAGATGAAGGTCTTCAACCTGGGCAAGAACCCCTTCGGGTCGGAGGAGGCGGTGGACTACCGCCGCAACGATGATGCTGAGGAGCCGGAAGGCGCCGATGAGGAGGAGCTCCTCTTCTAGGGGAGGCCGTGACCCATGTGGTATCAACTGCCCGAGACCGAGTACATCGACGACCCAATCCGAATGGAGCAAGTCGCGCGGGAAGTTCGGGCTCACCGGCGGGCCGCAGTGGACACGGAGACCACCGGGGTGGATCGGCAGAAGGACCTTGTTGTCATGTGGTCCATCTGCCCCCACCCCGGTGTTCGCTACGCCTGCTCGCCAGAAATGCTGAAGGTGTTGAAGGGGGAGCTGATTGACGACCCACGCATCGAGTGGGACTTCACCAACGCCCCCTTTGACTTGTCGATGCTGGAGAACATGGGAGTTCCTGTCCCGGCCGGTCCTGTGCACTGCACCCTCATCATGGACTGGCTTTGGGATGAGAACCGCAGAGGTCGGCATGGCCTGAAGGAAACGGCCTGGGACCACCTCAAGCTCAACATGGATGAGCTCTCAACAGTCGTGAAGAAGCAAAGGGGAGAATCTGTCCCCGACGCCTTCGCCCGCCTCATGCGGGAGGACTTTGCCAGCGCCATCGACTACGCCTCCAAGGATGCTTGGGGCACCCAGGCCGTCCACGACAACCTCATGCTCAAGCTGCGGGATGTCGAGACGGACACGGGCCTATCCCTACTGGACCTGTACCTCAAGGTAGAGGTCCCCTACACGAAGATGCTGCACATCATGGCTCGTCGTGGTGTAAGGGTCGCCCCAAGCTACCTGGAGGACCTCCGGGGCCCCATGCAGCAGGAGTTGGACAAGGTGGCTCGGGAGTTCGCTCGGGCCGCCGGCCGCGAGATCAACCTCAATTCCCCCAAGCAACTGCGCGACTTGTTCTTCGGGGAGCTTGGGTGGGATCCCATCAAGTGGACGAAGGGCGGAGAGAGCGGGAACAGGCAACCCTCCTGTGATGAGGACACCCTCAAGCTGTACGCCGCGCAGGGCAAGCCGTTGGCCCAGGTGCTGATGAAGCACCGAGGCATCGCGAAGATCAAGGGCACCTACGTGGACGGGCTGTTGAAGCACGTTGGGCGGGAGGACCGGATCTACACGAACATCAAGCAGCACGGAACGGTGACGACGCGGCTCTCTTCTGTGTCGCCGAATCTCACCAACATCCCCAACCCGGAAGATGACATCTACCGCATCCGAGACGCCTTCATCGCGAGAGATGGTCATCGCCTTATGGCAGCGGACTACAAGCAGCTGGAAATGTACCTGCTGGCCCACCTCTCTGGTGACGTCAGGATGCAGGAGGTGATCCACAAGGGGTGGGACGTGCACATGGGCAACGCGGCCATCACGTACGGCGTCCCCTACGAGGACATCGTGGCTGCAAAGAAGGAGGCCGGGCGTCTCGAAGCAGCTGACGTCCCCCACGACCAGTGGCCGGAGGAGGTCACCCAGCTTCTGCGCTACAGGCGCAACGCCAAGGGTGTTGGCTTCGCCGTGACCTACGGGGAAGGCGATGCTGCCCTCGCTGAGCAGTTGGGCGTCACGAAGCAGGAAGCGGCCGACACGAAGGAGGAGCTCTTCGACCAGTACCCAGGTCTGCGGGACTTCATCTTCGACACACACGATGACGTGGTGGCCCGTGGGCAGGTGTCCAACCTGCTGGGCTACATCAGGCACCTCCCAGAAGCTCAGTCTGACTGGAAGGGGGGCTACTGGACCAAGAGTGGTCGCTACGTGCAGAAGCGCCCCGGCCCCTGGGCCGCCCGGGCGCTGAGGCAGTCTGTCAACCTTCGTGTGCAGGGCACCGCCGCAGCGGTGGTGCGCCTGGCGCAGATGTTCATCGAGGGCATCGACGGCTATGAGAATGAGCATGCAGACAGGCTGCGCGAGTTGGGGTACGAGCAGATCCTCCAGATCCACGATGAGGTGCTGGCGGAGTACCCCACCGAGAAGGGCATCGAGGCAGAGATTGAGAAACCGCTCCGCGCGATCATGGAGCACCCATTCCACGACCTCCCTGAGCGCCTGGGATTGAACTTCCGGGAGCTGGATGTGCCGTTGCGCATCGACATCGGGACGGGGGACACGTGGGCACAAGCACACTAGCGAAAAGGAGAAGCAAGTGGAGAAGTACGGTGTGAAGACGGAGGACGAGATGGTGAAGACCGGGGCGGAGGGCAAGAAGGTTTGTCCCCTCTGCGGTGCCGAGCTGGACCTGAGCGGGAACGTGCCGCGCTGCCCCAAGCACGGGACGGAGCCGTTCGAGAAGGAGAACGATGGCCGAGAGTAAAACTCCCAAAAAGACTCCGGCCAAGAAGGCGGGGCGCAAGGTGCCGGCCAAGAAGGAAGAGCCGGTCAAGAAGGTGCGGAAGGTGAAGGAGTTCGAGCGCCCTTCTGCTCGTGACGTGGTGGACTTCATCAACCTCCGCGTCGGGAATACGGGGCCTGTCATCCGCTCAGCGGGTGACTCCTGGAACGTGTTTGACCTCCGGCGCCCCTGTGGGATTCTGGCCCTCGACCTGAACACGGGTGGGGGTCTTCCTGCGGGGGGACTCAGTCAGCTGGATGGTCCGGAGAGCGTGGGCAAGAACATGCTCATGTACCACCACATGGCGCAGATCCAGAAGCTCTATGGCCACAACGCTTGCGTGGCCATGGCCTGCTTGGAGATGCCGCTGGACAAGAGGTTCGCCCAGATGTGCGGCGTTCGCATCGCCATGTCCGCCTACGACATCGACGTGGAGAACAGGTCACGGGAGAAGAGGCACGAGCCGCCCATGACCATCGACGAGGTGCGGGAGGCCCGGGAGATCCCCACGGTCGGGGAGTTTCTCATCCTGGACCAAGGTGGGGCGGAGGCCATCCTGGAGGGCACGTTGGAGCTGGTGAAGTCCAACCGCTGCCAGCTGATAGGGCTGGACTCCTGGGACAGCATCCTGACCATCAAGGAGCAGACGACCGCCATGGGAGATGTCCCCCAGGTGGCTTCGCCGGCCAACCTTCAAACGCAGTTCATGAAGAAGCTGTGCGACGACGCCTTGCGCCCCATCTACAGGTGCGCTGACTGCGGCGGCGCGCCTCTCAAGAAGGAAGTGGTGAGCTACGATACCCGCAACTACAGGTACGCTTGCGAGTACTGTGGCTGGAAGGGGTTGGACCCGGAGGTCGAAGTCAACGAGTCCACCATCCTGGCTATCCGGCAGGTCCGCGCCAAGATCAACCTGATGGGGAAGTCGTTTGGCAGGAAGTACCAGACCGGTGGGGCTCACGCCCTGCGGCATGGGAACCTGGTGCGCATCAGTCTCCATGCCGGGAAGGTCATCCGGGAGGGTGGGGAGAAAGGGCCCGCCATTGGCAAAGAGGTCAACTGGGAGATCCCCAAAGGGAAGACCGGAGCCAAGGAGAAGGGAGCGGGGGCCATCTCGTTGTTCTACCAGCCCCTGCGCTACGACATCCACAACGACCTCATCAAGACGTGCCTGGAGCTCGGTGTCATCGAGCGGTCCGGGGCCTTCCTGGATATCCCCTGCCTGGACACGAAGATCCGTGGGAAGAACAACCTGCTGACACTTCTGGAGGAGGACCCTGGGGTCATCTCCGCTCTGCGGGAGGCGGCCTACATCGCGTTTGGCCTGGACCATGTGAGGTTCTCTTGACCTCCCTGGTCCTCGACATGGTCGCGGCCCCCTACGGTCATCTGTGCTGTGCCTGCCGGGAGACCGGCGACACGCTTCACGTCCGTCTTTACTTGGGCAAGGAGTGCTTGAGAGAGGCGCACGTATGCAGTGGCTGTTTGGGGGTCGGGGCTGAGGTGGAGTTCGCCCTCCCCGAGAAGGTGATGAAGAGCCAGGCTGTCCTGCGAGAGTCCCAGCGGCTTGAGCAGGGGCTCGCCAACGACATGGGCGGGCGCCCCCAGGCCGGGTCGGGAAACTCAACCCTTCCTGGTCTGCGGGGTGATGTCCGTGTCGAGGGCAAGTGGAGGTTGCAGCACAAATTCTCAGACGGTTTGAAGGGTACGCGGCTGAAGTTGTCCGACATGGCCGACACCATCCGTGTGGCCGCCCCCAACGAGATGCCGGTGATGATCATCGAGTTTCGCCGGCTCAGGGAGTCGCTCGCCGTCCTTCCGTACAACACGTTCCTGGAGATCAAGGAGGCCCTGAATGCTGACGAAGATAGCTGATTTAGAGGATCCAGATGCCAGGGAGCTGCTTGGGAACGTGACTGTCGTGTCGCGCCTGGACGCCTTCCTGGAGGAGAAAAATACCCCCCGCCTTCCCCGCAGGGGGACGTTCACGGCCTCGGACCTTGGGTCCTGGGATGGGAACAGCTTCTGTGGGGATTACAAGGTGGGCTGTGCCAGGAAGCTCTGGTACAGGCACCGGGGGGAGGTGGAGCAGCGGTCCAACATCGCGCCTACTCTGCGCCGGCGCCTGGACCTCGGCACGGCCGGGCACGAGATGCTCGACGGTTACTTCGAGAAGATCGCGGAGGAGTCGGGGGGGTCCGAGGAGTTCGTGCCGGAGCATCAGATCAACCCGGAGGACGGCACCTCGGAGGTGGCGTGGGAGTGGGGCATCATCGTGCGGGTGGATGGGGTGTACTCCATCCACCTGTCCGACCCTGTGCACATCCGCTTCTGCCTCGAGTTCAAGACCGAGACGGAGCAGAACTTCCAGAAGGTGCTCAAGAAGCCGAAGCCCGAGCATGTCACTCAGCTGATGGTGGGGATGGCCTGCTGGGATCTCCCGGCGGGTGTGCTGGTCTACATCAACCTGAACAGCGGTGCCATGGTGGAGCACCGCGTTCTGTTTGACCAGAACCACTGGAACGCCGTGACGGAGAAGATGCGCTACGTGCGCAAGTACTCCATCAACAACATCGAGCCCAACCGAGAAGACGGGTTCCACTGCAAGTACTGCAAGTACAAATGGGTGTGTGCTCCACCGAGCAAGAAGAAGCGCAAGGTGCACACCATCCGCATGCCAGGAGGTGGTTAATGGCCCGCATGGACAGGGGGTTCAACCTCACAATGGAGGAGGGGAGGACGCTGTACAAGGTCAGTGGTCAGGCCCTCACAGAGGTGAAGCGGCGTGGCTTGGCTCCTTGTGGCCGCCCGATGATCCACGACAAGTGGCACGACGAGGATGGCTTCCCCATTCTTCCCAGGAATATCGGGAATGTCAGCGACAACGACATCGGGGAACTCTACAACGTCTTCCTAGAGTGGTATAACTACGCCAACGGTCAGTTCGCCGTGACGCGGAACGAGCTGGCCGTGGCGCAGAAGAGGGCAGGATTTGTCCTGTCACGCCTGATTGAGGACGCTACAGGAACGGTCAAAGAGAAGGAGGCCAAGGCCAGATCTGACCGTCGCTACGTGGAGGAAGACGCTTCCGTGACTGAGCTGGAGAGTCGGCGCAACCTGCTGGACGCCAAGGTGTCTGAGTTCTCTCAGGCCATCAAGTCCATCTCGCGCCACATCTCCATCCGGGAGAGCAAGAGGGAGAAGTTCAACCGTGGGAGGAGCATCACCCACGGGGGGAGGCCGGCGCAAGACCGGGCCGTGTTCCTTCAGGGGTTGGAGGAGGGCTCCCCACGAACGGAGAGCCCGATGTCCCGCAGGGCCCCCGACCCGGAGAAGCGCCGTCCTCCTGTGCGGAGGAAGGCTCCTCGGAGGCCCCCGAGTGGGTGAGAGGCGCCGACTAATCGTGACCCTGCCTCTTCCCCCGTCCACGAACCACTTGTACTGGACGGACAAGAAGGGGCGGCGGCACAAAACAACGGAGGCAGTGACTTGGATCCGTAATGCACGGCATACCATCTTGGAGGAGACAGACCTTGTCGCCGACACGGGCTGGCCCCGCCACCACAGGTACGAGATGACCGTCTACGTTTACTTCGAGGAAGTGGACAACGCGGGTTGGTATCTGCGATGGGCGGGGGACTCCAAGCCGGGGGCCAAGCAGCCCCACCGAGCAGGAGACCGTAGAGCAAAGGACCGCTGGAAGAAGATCGACTTGGGAGAGCGCCGCAAGCTGTTGGAAGACACTGTGACGAAGATGCTCGGTCTGGATGACAGCAGCATCTTCAGCAGCACCTTCGTGAAGATGCGCGACGCGGACAATCCCAGGGCGTTGGTGGAGGTGAGGGAGATCGGTGATGCGGCATACCGCTGATCACTACATTCACCGCTACGTGGTGATGTGCAGCCCAGGTAAGGGGCAGCGCAAGAAGAGGGAGGAAAAGGAAAAGAGGATCCCGTGGGAGGACTTCAACAAGACCGAGCTGCTCCGCCTGGCTGCTGAATCCAGCGGCACGAAGACGGGGCGGCATCGGCTCTGGCGAGCTCTACACCGTGGGCTTCCTCGAGAGGCGATTATCAGGTTAATCCGGGGAGGCATTTCTCCGGGAGACCTACCCGGGAACCCTGTTCACCGGATCCGTGATGTGGTGACGTCGGTGCTTTTTGACAACTGGCGTCACATAAGAACGCAGCTCAAGTGCAACGCAATCTGTGGGCAGTGCCCTGACGCGAAACCACTCGAGTGTTATTTGGACAACGAGCACCTGGTCTCATTCCGGGACCGGGGAAAACTTGACTGAGGAGAACTGGGAAAATGGCTGACAAGAAATACACGAGGGAAGATCTGGGAGACATGATGCGCGCCGAGGTGGTGACTCTCGCCACCGAGCTGGGCATGGATCAGGACCAGGCGTTCAAGGCGGAGTTCGAGGACACCGTGGAGTGGATCCTGGAGAACCAGGATGGTGGCGGTGGGGACGAGGACAAGCCCAAGGCGGCGGCCAAGAAGAGCCCGCCGGTCAAGCGCAAGGCCAAGACCCGCGTGGTCAAGAAGGACACCAAGGAGGAGGAGGAGGAGGAGGAGCCGGCCGCGGTTGTCAAGGGCTTGCACATCGACCTGAGCTCTGTGGAGAAGAAGGTGGATGAGCTCCTGGGCCTGAGCACGGAGCTGAACGCGCAGATGGGCAAGGACGTCGAGTCCCTGGGTGAGCAGATCCAGGAGCTCCGCGCGGACCTGTACATCACCCAGCAGCTGGTCATCGCCCACTTCAAGCTCTTCGAGAACCCCAAGGGCGTGGACAAGATGGTCAAGAAGCTGGAGGACCAGGTCGGCGGCGGGGAAGACGGGGGAAACGACTAGAGCTTCCCGGAGAGGCCCTCATCGGCCTCTCCGTGGAGCGGTTCGAGTCGCTCGACCTCCCAGGTCTCATCGAGTTGATGGAGCGCCTGGGCCTACCTGTTGGAGGCGTGGAGACTCTCTCCCAAGCACGCACCGTCCTCCTGAATGACGCCCTCTGATCTGGGTATAAGACAGACGTTAACCACCCAACAGGAGGTTGTGTCTGTGACAAAGAAGAGTGGCAAGAAGGAGTTCACCCAGTTCCCCGTAACGGGGTACACGTATTTGGAGAAGGAGGCGGAGAGGATGCGCGGCTCGATGGCCGAGTACCCCGCCCGCTACCAGTTCTGCCTGACCTTCCAGTTCCCCGACAGCGGCACCGCGAGAATGGTGCCCTTGACAGGGGAACCGGGAAAGGCGGAGGGGGACTGGTCCCTCAAGAAGTCGGGGACCACCACCCAGCAGGTCCGGCACCGCATGGGCCAGCTGATGGAGGCCTTCCCGCTGGGGGCCAAGTTGAACTGCTTCCCCACCAGGAAGCGGGGAGGTGGGGAGGGAGAAGTATTCTGGAAGCTGGCCTTTGAGGGCCTTCCGCCGGCGCCCAAGCCGGCCACTGTGGAGGATGCCAAGAAGAGGGTCGCCGCTGCCGTGATGCCCTACAGGCGAGTCCTGGCGGGCAAGAAGGCTGCTGCCAAGAAGCCTGCCGGAAAGGCGAAGATCCTGTCCGTCGTGGCAGATCTTCAGAAGAAGCACGGCAAGGCCAGCGAGTAGTTGATGAGCCTTCGGGCTGGAGGGGGCGTGGCCGCGCCCCCTCCCTTTTTTATCTCGTAGACGCGATGATCGCCGCGGTCCCGCCGGCGGTCACAACGAAGCCCACCGCAAACCACAAGACGGGGGACCTGTACCACCTGGTCAGCTTTGAGATGCGCCGGTCCCTGTCCGCCACCTGTGTTTTTAAGTCCATCACCTGCGCGCCCAGAAGGTCCGTCTTGGCCTTCGACGTGGCGGCCTGATACTTCAGCTCCGTCTTGAGTACCCGGCGCCCCGCCTTGCGGTCCAGCCAGCGCAGGCGCCGCAAGGTCTTGACCCGCATCCCCAGGTCGATGACCTTCCCCTTCTCCAAGAGGATCCCCGCCTTCGGGGCCTTGGCCCCCTTCTCCAGCGCCACCGACTTACCGTGTGACCCTGGTCGAAGGACCACGTCCTCTCCAGGGCTAGTGCAGTCGTAGGAGGGCTCCACGTCCTTGTCGTAACTCCCGGTGGGGCAGGGGGCCGCCCAGGCAGGTAGGGCCAGCAGCAGGGCCAGCAGGATAATAGTCGCTTTCATCATGGCTGGGGGACTCCTATACTTAAAAGGGGAAGGCGCTCTGTGTATAAGAGAAGTAGACACTAACACAGGAGATATCATGGATATCATCTTCTTCGTAGGTTGTGCAGTTGTAGTAAAGACCGTTACCGTCGTGGCCAAGTTGGTCAAGACGGTGCTCCGCTAACGGAAATAGCGGAGTAACTTGGCGGCGCGCTTAACGGGGCGCGCCGCCTGCCTTCCAAGGAATCCCGCGTCCTGTGTTATTTTAGCCGCCCCCCGAGACAGCTTCCCAGGAACTTGGGCCCTCATGCGGAACTCATCATATTCTGCCGCCGCCTTCTCTGGGCTCATTCCCAGAGCCTGTAGCTCGCTGAGGATTTTCCTTTTATTTGCCCTCCCCACCCCCGCAGCCCTGTTCGCAGATCTTTTGTCAATGCGGTTCTCTGCGGGGCGGAAGTCGTCTGTGTGGGATGCAGAACCCCCCGTCTCATTGGAATCGCGGTATAGGCCCGCCTGTGCATGCTCCACTCCTGAGATTAACGTCCCGAGTGAACCTCCTCCAGGGAGCTTCTGAGCTACATTTCGTGCAAACTGTGTGACCGGTGGGGGTGCTATCGCAGGCACCACTTTATTTATTATCCTCTGCCTAAGACCGGCTTTGGGCCCACCTTTTTTTGCGGCCGCAAGTGTGTTCTCTTGGAGCGGGCGCTCAAAGTGTGGTCCGATGTCCTCTATGCCATGCTGTGCTTCCCCGAGATTTCGCAGGCCTCTCGCAGTACGCATACCGGAGAATAGGCTGCCCTTCTCTGCGATACCCCGCGCGACATCCTTGGCCCCCCGATTCTGTAGGGCGTTTGAATACGCGCCTATCTCCCTTTTCGGCCTACCTGGCATAGCGTGTGATACATCATTTGCCATGTTCCACGGATGTCTAATGCCCTTATCCGTCGCAAGATTTCCTGCAACGCCGAGCTGTGCCATGGGGTTCATGGGGTGCAATCCCATCCCCTGAGAGGTAATGTTCATTAATTCTTTATGACCAACCTCTCCGTAAGCAATCTTCTCCAGCTCGTCGAGCAAGGATGCCAAAATCACCGTGTCCATATCAGCTCAGCGCCTCCTTGGCGCTTGACGCCATGTCAGGCACCCACCCCAGGGTGGCACCTGTCCCCAGACCCTTCACTGCGCTGGAGAGCAGCTTCCCCCGCCGACCCGTGGCCAGGCCAGCAGCCAGCCCGATGGCGCCACCCACGCCCGGGCCCGCCTTGCGGATCCGATCCCATGTGCTCCGCTTCTTGGGGCCCTTCGCAAGGTGCTTGTCCCACTCCGCAGCGGAGACCCCCTTCGGTGGGGGCGGCTCAGCGATCTTCACCAGGCGGCGCTTGGATGCCACCAGCTCCTTCAGGCGGTCCATGGGGACGGTGGAGATGGGGCCGAGGAACTTGGGGCTGTTGTAGTGCTTGAGGAAGGCCTCCTTGGCCTCCTTCTTGGACCGGAAGCCCAGCATCACCTTGTCCTCGTCGTAGGCTCCTGTGTCCTTGTCCTTCTGGTGCACCACGTGGGCGCAGGGGGCGTCCTTGTCTGGTCCGACGTAAGCATCCACCGGCTCGTCATCAGCGCCGCGGGTCCGCACGATGTAGCCGTAGGGGTGCTTCATCTTAGTGCGCCACTCCTTGCCATCGCCATCCTTGCCCTTCCGGACGGACCCCTTGCGGTTCTCGATGGCGATCTTCAGGCCCTGGAAGTCCGTGTGGCCCTGGAGCGTGTACCCGATCTTCTCCATCTCATCGAGGAAGGATGTAAGCATTACACTGCCCATTGGGCTGCCCTCCCTACCCGCTCAGTTGCCCGCACAACTGGGTTCATGTTTACCGCACCCCCTGCGAGGTTTTGTGAAGACCGGGGAGCCCCCTGCATTAACTGATTGTACTTCGTGGGGCCTTGCTGCGTGTAGTGCGTGGAGCCTGGCCCATACTTGCGCTGGTACCTCACTTGCTTATTCTTGAGGATGCCTTTTGCCATGTGCGGCTTCATCACCGCTTTCGCGCCCGTGTTCACTGCACGTGAAGCGGTGTTCACCGCAGCGCCCGATATGGCTCCTGATATGGCTCCTGGGATGGCTCCAACTCCTCCGGTGGTTATCCCCCCCACGGCTGCCCCCTGGGCACCGCCCTTGGCTGCTGCCTTGAGCGTGGGGGCCAAGACCTTCTTTGCCCCGCCCCACAACTGGCCCGCCCCCATCAGGGCTTCCTTGCTCATCGCGTTACGCAGGTCTTGGAGGTCACACCTGTAGAGCACGCGCGCCACCTTCTCTCTAGTCGCAAGGTGCGCCCCGGCCTTTGCCCCCAGGTAGCCGCCCCCGAGCGTGCCCAGGCTGGCTCCCAGAGCCAGGAGCTTGGGATTCCTGGTAAGGGCTCCGGGGATCACTCCGAGGGCTGTGCCCGCGGCTCCGCCTACCAGGGCGCCCTTGAGCCCCCCATCAAAGCGGCGGTTGAACGCCTCCTTCCTTTGCGCTCTCTCCCGCTCCTTCGCTGCCTGGTCGGGTAGGGGGGCCTGCACCGCCTTGGCCTTCTTGATCTTACTCAGCTCATCCATCAGCCCGCCCACGAGAGCCTGCTCCTTCGGGTTAAGCTTGCGCCCACGCCCGAAGTTCCTGTCGCCGACGTAGACCCGCCTCTTGTACAGGTGGGCTGTGCCCTCGGGCGTCCCGATGCCGACGTGAGGACCCCCGCGACCCTTGCCGAAGTGGACGTTGCCGTAGTTGATGTGCGTCTTCTCCCGCGCCCCGGGGATGGAGTCGTTGACTCCTGGGAACCTGCCCGCCTCCTTCGCCTCGCGCGCCCAGGTCTGGACCTCCTTATCGGTGACTGAGCGTCTCACTTCTCTCTCCTGAACGGGCGGGAGATCTGGTCCCCGATGAAGTTCACGTTGCGCGACAGGTTCCCCAGCATCTTCGTCACCCCCTTGGGTGCCGTGCCGGACATGAACGTCCTGTACTTGCTGCCTGCCTCCCGGCGGCCCAGGCCATGCTCGGTCACCATCTCCTGCACGACCTCCTTGCGCAAGACCATCCCGAACTCCTGCGCCCTCCTTATCGAGTCGCGGCCCGTGCGCGTGTTCTTGTTCAGATCGTCCAGCTTGGACACCCCTGTTGTGCGGCCCACGAATCCCGCGGCTCTTTTTAGTCCCTGCTCCGCGTGCGCCGCTCCCGAGGAAGCCCACCCCAAGATGGTTGAGTCCTCTCCGCCGGCGCGAAGATACTCCGACACGCGCGGAAGGTTCTTGAGCTGCCTGCGGGACGGCTGCTCGAAGTGGGGGGCCACGTCCATCAGGGAGTGCTGCGCCTGGCCGAGGTTCTTCAGCCCCCTCACCGCGCGGATCCCTGCAAGGCGGCTCTCGGGATCGGCGGCCGCGCGGGCGATGTCCTTGACGGCAACAACCTTGTCCCCCGCCAACTCCTTGAGAAGCTTTTCCTTCGTGGCAATGGGCATGGCGTGAAGCCGCGCGTTGGTCGGAATCCAGGGGTGGCGGATCCCTGCGTCGGTGTCGTGATTCCCTTCCAGAACCAGGGCGCGCACCTCCTTGGAGGGCTTCCCGCCGCCCATGGCCTTCCACGTCTCCTCCATCAGTTTGGTGTGGTTGGGGGCTGTGAACGCGGCCTTCTCTACCCCACCCCCTTCGATGGCGGACAGCATCGAAGAGCCGAAGCGCCTCTGGATGAGCTTCTTCGTGGCGTTGTCTGTGGCCTTCCCCAAGAGAAGACCTCCACCGAGGGCGCCCAGAGCACCCCCCACGCCAGCACCGAGGAGACGATATTTTGGGGGCGCCAGAAGCGCCCCTATCGGGGCACCTGGGAGAGCTCCCATGACGGCTCCCCCCAGACGGGCCTTGTTTACCAGGGAGCGCGCTTGCTCCCGAAGGTCTTCCGCGGTGGCTGAGTGCTGACTCTTACGAACCAGCCGCCCCGTCTTTATTAGAGGTCGTCGACCCACTTGGCTACTTCGTCCTCTCCCTCTCCCGTGAGCTTCTTCTTCTCTTCCGCCGTGTCCTTCTGCGCCTTGACCTCCCCGGCCTCGCCCTCCTTCCGCGCCTCGGCCCTGTCCTTCTCACGGTCCTCCCCCGCTTTGACCACGGCACCGACGGCGTCCTGCCCTGCCTCGAAGGAATCCTTCGGGACGACCTTCGGCTCCTTCTTGCGGCGGAAGATCAACCAGAGAACCAGCGCCACGGCCAGCACAACTCCTACAATGATCAGCCATCCCCACCAGGGCATGCGCGCCTCCTAATATCGGTAGATGGTGACCCTGCGCGTCGGCTGCGGCTCAGGGCGCCTGTTGTTGATCGCGCGCACGAGCTGGGCGTTGCGGGTATCCTTCCGCATCTCTTGGCTGCGCTCCTTGGCCCTGCGCGCGCTCACGATCCTCTGGGTCATGAACCTGTCCACCTGATCGTTGTCCTTCGGGTTGATCCCTCGCAGGGTCTCGATCTCGTTCTTATCCGACGCGCGCAGAAGAGCCCCCGTCCCGGCCCCGGGCAGACCGCCGCCGATCAGCCCCGCAGCAGCCCCACCCAAGCTCCTGCTGGCAAGGCCCCCCATGATGCCACCGAGGCCAGCTCCTGTGAGCCCGCCGGCGAGTAGGGAGTTCCCAAGCCCACTGGGCTCCTCCTTGCTCTTGTCCCGGACGTAGTCCATCAGGACCTTCTTCTTGAGGTGCAGAGGCACCTCCGTCTCGGACAGGGTGTCGTCAGGGTTGGACCGACCAAACACCTCCCCCAGCTTCTCCAGCTCGTCAACGAGCCCGGCCAGTATGACGCTGTCCATTTACTTGTGCCCCGATATCAGCTTCTTGACCGTGGTGTAGACCTCCGCGCTGAACCCGGCCGCGGCCAGGCCGAACAGGATCTTCGTACCCCATCCGGCCGGCATCGCCTCCGGCATAGGGATGCCGGGGATGCACACCAGCCCCGTCGCGATGACGTAGGGCATCAAGGGATTGAAGCGCTGGAACCAGGGGTTGGTCTTCAGCCCGCCCTGGCGCACGCCTGTCGTCGGCTCCTTCTTCGAGCCGATGTTGCCCACCGCCGTGATGAGGCCAGAGGTGACCACACAGATCAACGCGAACTGCCAGGTCACCAGAATCTCAATGATCTTGTCCATGGTATTTCTCCTACGCGCCGGACTTGTTCAGGTCGGCCAGAGCCGCGCCCGCCTTGGAGGGTCCCCAGTGCGAGCCCATGTTGAAGATGAGCCCCGTGCTTATGGAGTAGCAGCGGTTCCCCATAACCATGCCCTTGTCCCCTTGGAAATCTATACCGTGTGAGGGCCACGACGTGTGGGCGAACAGAGTCCCGCCGCACGTGTTGCCTACCGCTGTCAGGTAATCCCCTGTGGCGTAGAAGGAATACGCGGCTCCCCCACTGTCGTCCGCGTCCATGTAGCTCACACGATTGTTGCTGATCTTCAGCCCCGACAGAGCGCCACCGTGTACCCCGTACGTGTGAGCAGGGGCATTGCCCATCGCACCCGAAGCGGAGATATCAAAATCGTTGTTCTCCACGATGGAGTCCACCGCAGCAACCTGGATGAAGAAGATCTTCAGAGGGGCCATCGCAGTCAAGTCGTGCACGAAGTAGTTGTCTGAGACCTCCGCTCGACCACCGGTGTAGACGCCGTAGAGCTCATCGCTCTTGCTCGCCAGGTTCGCTCCACGCGGCTGGTAGAACTGGTTGTTCAACACCGCAGCCTCTTTCGCGGTGTAGATGATGTACTTGAGGTTGTCTTTGTTCGCGATGTCGCCGCAATCCTTGAAGGTGTTCCTCTCAATGATGGACACGTGCGAGGCAGTACTGTTGAGGTGGATCACCGCACTGGTGGTGGCCAAGTACGTGCCAAACCCGCACAAGATGAAGTCGTTGCCCGCAATCCGAACCTCACCCAAGGCGCCAACCCCTGCGACGCCCGTACGGCACGTATCCACCGTGTTGCCTGAGATGGTGACCTTGCTGATGTCGTCCAGGTAGATCGCGGTTCCTCCGATATACCAGAACTCGCTGTCGGTGACCTTGGCCTTCAGTTGCGTGGCGCCGTTGCCAAGGACCACACCATTCTTCCCGGCGGCCGTCTTGAGGAACGAGTTGCCCTTGAGCTTCGTGAAGTCAGCCGCGACCACCACCATGTCGGCCGACGTGTTCGTGGAGTCATCCCCCAGCGTGTTGTCGTTGAACGCGCAGAAGTTAGACGCCAATAGGACCATCGAAGACGTCGCGCTGCCGTTGGCCCCGAGGGTACATTCGGACACCTTGGAACGCTTCGTCCCCGTGTCGAGATGGATGGCGTGGTCCGTCGCGCCCGTCCCGTAATCCTCGATATTGCAGCTCGACATGTGGACGCGCGTGTCCTTGCCATAAACAGAAATCCCAGCACAGCCTGAGCTGTTGCAGCCCGAGATGAAGGCCTTCCGCTGCTTGTTGAGATCCACATCGGTGACCAGGCAGTCGGTGAAGTCGCAGTTCGTCACCCAGGCGCAGCTGCTCGCGGCGTTCCCCGCCCCAGTAGAGAAGTCAGCAGTCACGCCATAGTTGCAGCTGTCAAAAGTGCAACCCTCAACCTCCCAGAGTGAACGGCACGATGCGTTGTTGGCGTACACGAGGACTCCGCAGGTGCCATCCACGACCTCGCAGTTGCGCACCGATGCCTTCCGGTTCGTGGTTCCCTTGAGCGAGATGCGGATGCCGATGGTTCCGGGAGAACCGCTCCCGGCCTCGATGTAAGAGTCCTCCACGACGCCCGCGTGGCCGATGACGATGCCTGCGCCACCGTAAGACAGCTTGACGTTGGACAGCTTGTTGCTCGTCCCTGGCATGTTGAACATGATGCCTGGAGAGGACCCCGAGGCATTGGTGACGATGGCGTTCCGGACAGAGCTGTCCCGCACGTAGAACTCCCCGGCCTCCGGGTCGTTGACGTAGGTCTCCGTCGCCCCCTGGAGCACGCCCCCACTGGGGTAGCGCATCACGATGTCCTCCACCGTGATCCCCTCCACCGTGAAGGGGGTGCCATGTGCCCAGAGCGCAGCATAGCCGAAGCCCCCGGCGCCGGCGCCGCTCTTCTCGAAGTTGACGTTCCGGATGGAGCTGTAGCTCCCCGGGTTCAAGAGGGCCGCCCTGTCGTCGTTCTGGGGGTTGGCCTCTGCCCAGTAGAAGGACAGGTCCTGAAACGAGACGCAGTGCTTGTTGCAGTCGAAAAGGTGATCGGTCACGGCCAGGCCATCCGTGGCGATGATGGAGCTCTGGATGCCATCCCCTCGGAAGGAGAGCGAAGGGGGGGAGGGGGACTTGAAGTTGAGCACCACCGTGCTCGCGATCTTCAGCATCCCCTTGACCTGGATCTCCGCGTTGAGGGGGGAGGCGCTGTTATTGGCCCAGGCCGCCGACATGGCATCAGCCAGGTTGATGGCAGCTGTGATCCCCTCGAAGGTGCCCGGAAAATCACATCCTGCGGCGTCCCCCACGGTCATCTCCGTGCACTGGTTGTGCTTGTCCTCCCCCCACAAGAGAGCCCGCCCGTAACCTGTGGCTCCCGCGAAGGTGTTCGTGCCTGTGTCCAAGAAGCAGTGGCCGAGAAGGGTGTCCGTGGCCAAGACCTCGTTGGCCTCACGGATAGTCACCGTCCCAGCCGCGGCCACGACGACGAAGATCATCTTGTCGAAGTCGGCCACGAGGAGAGTCGTGTCCCCATCCGGCATCGCGTGGTACTCGCCGTTGTGCAGGATCTCCACGCTGCCCAAGGTGATTGTGGCGTCATCCCCACTCGTGGCCCCAGGAGTGAACGTGACGGTTCCCCCGAGCATCCTGTTCCCCTGGAGGCCCTGGATTGCGCGGTGGTTGCTGTTGCTCGCTCCTACAAGGCTCTGGCGGAACACCCCCGACAGGGCCGCGTAACCGGTCTCGGCCAGCTTCACCGTAGCTGTGGCCACGTCGTCTTGCAGCCCGTAGGCGCCCAGGTCCAGGTCGCCGATGAGCTTGCGGCTGCCATCCGTGAGGAAGACGTGCGCCGGGGCCCTGGCCGCGTTGAAGATGACCCCCTTGGCGATCATGTCCCGCATCTTGTCGCGGTTGGCTGGAGCAGACAGCTCCTCGAAGAGGTGAGCCACACCGAAAGCGAAGACCACGGGCACACCGTCGGGCAGGTCATGGGAGGCGGAGATGACGGCCCCGGTCACCGGGTGCACCGTCTGGAAGGTGATCAGAGGAGCGGCCTCGAAGCCTCCCCCCACCACGCTCGCCACGTCGCCGTTATCCTTGATGGTCTTGACCACCACCCGGGAGCCGTCCGTGTCCAGGACCTCGTTGTAGTTTTCATCCAGCACCGTGATGATCTGGTTGCGGACGTGCTGGTTCTCCGCGCCGTAGAGGGACGTCCCCACCCACACGTTGAGGCCCGTGAAGGTGAAGCTCCCACCGTTGCCGCCGGCCGGGGTGAAACCCACGTAGTCCAGCTTGGCGAGGGACGACTCGTTGGCCGCCGAGAGCCACGCGTCGTTCTTTCCCAGGGCCACTGCCATGCGGTTGGCGATGATGGACAGGCCGTCCTCTCCCACCTCCACGACGCGACTTCCGAACGGGCCAGCCATGTCCACCCAGTTCACCTTTGCGCCGTCGGTGTCGTAGAACAGGTCTCCTGGTGCTGCGTTACCATGCGGGTGCGGAAGGGGCATCGGTGAATCTCCTACGCGAAGCGGAGTTCCCAGCGGAACTCCAGCTCGAAAGCGGCCGTCTTGGGGATGGGCTCAAAAGCATTGTAGGCCACCAGCAGCTGGCGACCAGACCCGATCTTGGACGGGATGACTGCCCCGTCGTAGACATCCGCGGCATCGGGATCTGCCGTGGACAGCATGAGCCCCGCCTCGGAGAGCGGGACAACCGTGTAGGGGCCCACCGCGTTGAAGTCAGAGAGGCTGAACCCGCACACCAACTTCAGGGTCCTGTCACTGTTGGCGAAGACCACAGGGGTCTGTACGGGTTGGAGCCAGGTGGGGGAGGCGACTCTGATCTTCACAGGCCGCTCCAGCTGGAAGACCGTCTGGTCCGTGTCCGCCTGTTGGTTCCCCACATCCCCGGGCACGAGGCCTGCGGAGGCTGGCGGGTAGTCCGTGCTCAAGGGAGTCTGGTAGGCCTTCCCGTGGGTCTGGACGTCCCCACCGATGCCGAGACCCATGAAGGAGACGAACTCCCTGGGGGGCTCACTGTGGTGGTCGTCCTGCCCCACATTGGGGGCGATCACCCGTGCGAGGTACTGGCGCCCCTCATCTACCCAGATGTTGTGCTCTCGCCGACACAGGCCCGGAACGAGCTTCCCCCGCTCCCGGACGTCGATCTCCAGGTTGTTCTTGATCTCCCGGCCTTCACCGCCGAGTGGGTATTCTCGCAGAATCATTGCTCACCCTGATTGTATTGCTGCTGGCCCATCCATTGCAATCACGGAGTACCAGTCAGCTTCTTCACCCGGTGGTACGTGCCCGCCGGGTAGTCCGTGTCAAACTTGACAGCCCCCACACCGCCCTCGTACGGGGCGGGCCCGTACAACGGCACCTCATCCTTCCCGCCACCGTCGTCGAAAGCCCAGAACCAATCGAAGGGCATCTTTCCCCCGGCGTGGTCCCCCCACATGTGGACGGAGGTGTACATTGTGGGGCACAGGCGCCGGCGGTCATAGAGGAACAGCGGGTCTCCGTCAGGTGGGCCATCCCATCCCCAGAGGTTCTCCCCCGAGCCGTTCACGTCGTCGTACTTGAACGAGCCCTGCTTGGCTGCGCAGATAGGGTCATCGAACAAGTGCATGGCGCCCCAGAAGGTCAGAGCGTCGGTCACGTCGATCTCATCCGGGGGGAGCCTCTTGAGGGCCACCACCTTGGCCTTGGTGTACTCCGGCCGGATCTCTTTGATGAACGCGGAGGCGAAGATCAGGTTGGTCACGGAGAACACATCCACGTCGGCCCGGGCCAGGAAGGTGAAGAACTTGTCCACCTCCAGCATGGATGCCTGGTGGTACCAGCCCCGCCACCAGCCTGGGTCGGACACCCAGTCCTTGATTTCCACCCCCTTGGAGATGGGCGCGAACTGGTTGACGGTGTCCCCCACCACGTAGGGCTTTCCTGTCAGCGGGTTGTCCGCCAACATCGTCTCACCGTCGCTCTCCCACACAACATTCCGGGGGACCAGGTAGGACCTCGTGACTTCCTTGTCATGCACGTCCTGGATGAGAAGGCGCATGGCCTTCGCGCTGAACATGCTGTCGATCTCTTTGATCTTCCCCCTCTCTTCCGCGAAGGGGAGGCCCAACAAGATCTGGGAGCCGAGCTTGACATTGTAGAGGGACGGCCCGTGGAAGAAGGAGAACCACAGCCCCTGCACCGCTGAGAGGTAGTCCAGGTTGTCTGTGCGTGCGTCGAAGCTCTCCTTGGTCAGCCCCACACCGCGCCCGAAGTTCCCCTCGATGGCGGGGCTGTTGTCGATGTAGGAGATCTCCGCCCACAGGTCCTGTGGAGGGGGGTTGTCCAAGGAGAACGTCCCCGCGACGAACCGAATCGCCCGTACCCCCGCAGCATCCGTGCTGAGCTGATATTCGGCGTTCTCCTTGAAGACGGCCGGCGGGTCGAGGATCACTTCTTGGAGCTGGGGGATGCGGGTGACCAGCTTGTCCACGGGGATGTTCCTGGTGCGCAGCACCCCCATGTACGTGATGTCGAAGTCAGCGACGCTACCGGACATGGCCTCAAGCAGGGCGCGCGGGTTGAACCCGAGAACACTGCCCTTGGCCGCCAGCACCTCACAGCGCACCTCCTCGTTCTCGTGGTAGCCTGTCTCGCGCACCTCGAAGATGGCGATGTCGCCCTCCCCCACCCCCTCCTTCTCGAAGTCCGTGACAGGCGCGGTCACCGTGGAACACACCTCCCATGCGGCATCCGTATCATCCACGAGGGCCACATCGCCTGCCAAGGACGTGCTGGACACGGGCCTCACCGTGACAGCTGCACCGCCAGCGAAGCGGAGCAGGGAGCCCGCAGAGACGCCCAGCATGGACACACCCGGGTCCGTCACGTTGAGGACCTTCAGGTCTCCCGCGTCCCGCGTCCCCAGATCTCCGCTGAAGGAGTTCTCCGTGTCCTCTGTCGTGCTGAACCCGAGGGACGCATTTGCCGTCCCGGAAAGCTGCACCACCAAAGAGGACTCGACTGTGAGCCGCAGGTAATCACTTCCTCCAGCCGCCACCACGTCTGCGGTCTTCTCCACCGTCAGCGCCTGGTCCATGGCGGTGTTCACCTGAAGCGCGACATCGGCCGCGGACAAGGATGTCCCGACGAAGACCGTGGTGAACACCCTGCCATCCACGGACAGGAGGAGGGTCTTCCCGTCCAGGTTGATGCCGGAGATCGCGCCAGACAGGATTGGGCCGCGCATGAACCGGATCTTCTGGAGGGTCAGGCCCTCGAAGTCTTCCGAGTGCAGCGTCCTGTAGTTGAGCCACCTCCGCTGGAACAGGCGGGGGATATCCCTGATGCTCTTGCCGTAATCCATCTGCCAGGCCGTCATCAGGATGGCCGAGAGCGACTGCGACATCCCGGACCAGAAGGTCTCGATGACGTCCCGACCGTCGAAGAGGGACCAGAAGTCGGACAGGTAGTCCCAAATCATGCTGAGGTCAGGGACAAACCCGAGAGGGTAGCCCCTCTCATGGATGTTGACCGACCCTTTGGTGGGGAGGCTGTCCAGCTCCCCGTCGTTCACGATGAGCTGGAAGGAGTACATCCCAGAGATGTCGGGCACCCAGGTGGGGTTGGGCACACCCTTATCACTGAAGAAGGCGTCCTGGTGATACACGGTCCATGAGAGGCCCGTCCCCGCCTTGATCTTGTCCTGGGTGGTGATCAGTTTGCCGTCGTCAAAACCGACATCACGCACCCATGCCCCCCCGCTCAGTGCCCAGTTCGTGGTGGCCACGGTATGGAGCACGTCCGCAACGACCAGGATATCTCCCGGCTGGAGTAAAGGGGCGTTCTTCTTGCTCCAGGTGCCCGCTGGCGCCTCCAGGAACGACGCGTAGCCATCTCCTCCGCTGTCTGTGGCCGTGGCCCCTGTCCCGGTGAGCTGGTACTGAGATCCCTTCGGTACCCCCACCACCGACCACGTGTACCCGAGCTGCTCCCCCTCGGGGTCATAACTGGCTGCCCCGTTCATCTTCACGATGGCCTGGAGGCTTGCTGTCTGGTCCTGCCCGGCCGACGCGATGGGCCTCTTGTTGGGAACCGAGAGGGCCGAAGAGAGGCGTAGAGACTTCAGCTCCAGCACGATGGGCCGCTCGGGCTGGCCCCATACCTCCATCCGGACGGAGTCGATGGCCGCCTCCGGGGAGTTGGGCGCCACGCTCGTGTACTGCAACTTGTGCCCTGACACGGCGACGTCAGCTTCCGGGGTGATGTAGATGTCCATGATGTTCTTGGAGCCATCCACGACCATGCGGATCGTGTAGTAGGAGCCCTCGGAGAACACCTGGTGGCTGCCCACGATGGGCATGACCGTGTTTCCCACGGCGCTGACCACGGCGAGCCCCTCTTGTGAGAGGAGGAGGCCGCCCACGTTGTCCTGCTGGTCAAAGACGGCGATGAACATCGCAGACTTGCTCAGGTCTCCGAGGTTCCGGGGGAGGCTGCTTGCCAGAAGCGTTGTCTCAAATGTGAATCGTTGCGGGACGTTGAGCGGGATGTAGAAGGAGGTCTCCTGCTCGTCGTCGCTCATCATCACGAACTTCCCGGGGGGAGTGGTGATGTGCGGCGTGGCCCGGCTTCCCACATACCCCAAGACCAGGGGGAGGGTGTCGATATCTACTGAGGTCAGGTCAAGAAGGTCAAAGGACATCGCTGCCATTCTATCCGTGTGAGCACAGGCTGGTCAAAAGCAAAAGAGGTTCCTACAATAGAAGGATGCCGCACGTAGAGCAAATGGACCCACGCATCATCCGGAAAATCCTGGAGGGGTACACCGACGAGGTTGGTGTCGAGGTGTCCACAGATGATGATCGTTACGCGAACACCTTCTGCCCCCGCTGCTCCGGTAACTGCCGGAAATCCGGGCCCGGCCCCACCATCCTCAACGCTGAGCCCATCCCCCAGTTCAATCTGGAATGCCTGTCTTGCGGTTGTGTCTTCAGTCCCAGGTCAGGCCTGATCGTGGAGATGGGCAACCTCGGGCTACTTGAGCCCCCAGAGTACCTGATCGGATAGTTACAGGGATCTGGAGAGGTTGATGTTCCCCACGTAGAAAGTGGAGACGCGCCCGGCCCCCACCTTGTTCGATGACCTCTCAGCGATCACACGCCTGTCAGTCTTCCAGACGACGGTGACCATGACCAGTGGGAGTGAGACCGACTCAGCGTGCCTGTTCTGCAACACCCCCACCAGGTCACTCGCGTACAGGAAATCCTCTGCCCGCAGCCCCTGGATGAAGCTCAAGATGTCCGCCTTCAGCAGCTCCTCAGAAGAGCCCCCGACATAGGATGCAGAGAGATACAGGTAGTTAGGCTCCAGATGCCTGACCAGGATGCTGGCGTTGAGCGTCCTCTCCAGCTCCTCCTGCGCGAACGCCTGCGCCTGCTCCACCAAGGTGGCCTTCTCGTAGTTGAACTCCACATACTGCCCAGACAGGAGGGTGGCCTGCTCCGGCGTGTCTGTCTGCCCGGGCTTCAAGAACCGCCGGCCCATCTTCAAGACGGTCTGCTCTCGCTCGGAGAAGGTCAGCGTTTCATCCAGGGTGGTCAGGCGCCAGCCCTCCGACTTGTGCCCCCGAGGCACCAGGAGCGTGTCCCTCATGATGTTGAACTCGTTCCCAGGTCCGAGAGAAACCAGCTCGACGTCGGCGTAGTAGAGACCACCCTCCTTCTGATTCTGCATCTGGGTGGAGCTGGTACGCTGCACACCCGGGCGCTCAATGATGAAGTGCTGACTGTTGCCCGCCTGGCCCGCCAGGAAGGGGGCTTCCAGCTGGAGGCGCATGTGGTCACAGGTGCTGCCAGACAGGTAACCTACGCTGACCACCGTGTACTTTCCCTTGGCGGCCGCGTCGTTGTCCGTGTCCAAGGAGGTGGGGAACCCCAAGACAGCGTTGGCAGAACCCGTCGCCCGCAGAGTGAACGCGAAGTCTGCCTCGAGGCGGAGGTACTGCTTCCCGGCGTCCGTGTCGTCCTCCTTGTACGCTACCGTGCTGCCCAGCCGGCTGTTGATCTCCGTGATCAAGTTATCCACAGAGGTGGAAGAGCTGGTGAGCGTCACCGACACGTTCGGTCCGTTCTCCAAGGAGAAGATCAGGGTCTTGTTCTGCACCGCCGTCGGGTAGGTCAGGGCCGAGAGGTCCACCGTGCCCTGCACCGGCTGGTATGTGATCTTCACCACGTCACCAGCGCGTACCTCCCTCTTGTAGAAATCCACCTCATTCCCGCGCGAATACTTGCCCGGGATGGCCAGGTTTGTGGCGAGCTTCTCGCTCACCACCATGTCAGAACCAGACGTCACGACCAGGTTGTTCGGGGGGCTCTCTGAGGATGCCGGGACCACCGTGTGGTTCAGCTCCGGGTCCGGGACGAACGTCATGTAGGCCGACTCGTCCCCGAAGACATCGTAGCGGAACTCAGCCCAGTCCTCATCCTCCTCTGAGAAGGATCCAAGGACGCTGTTAGGTGGATGCGCGTATGCTCCAGCAGAAGGCAGCGCCGGCGGCCGGTAGGCACCGCGGACCTCAAAAGACGTGGGGGAGAGGAAGTAGCAGCGAGTACGTCCCAAAGACCTGGTGCCCACGCGCACCGTGGCTCGGACATCCGGCAGGGGGAAGACAGCCTTCCTGTCCTCTCCCACCCAGGATACAAGCAGGCTGCCGGGGGACAGGACGTCCAGGTGCCAAAAGCCGATGTTGTCCCCCGTGAGGACGTACACGGAACTCTTCTTCTCCACGGCCACCTTGTCCCACGCCACCATGTCCTCCGAAACGATCTGGCGGTTGTCCATGTTGTAGGTGGTGGAGAACCCAAAGAAGCTGCTCGCCGTAGACAGCGCATACTGGAGAACGAGCCACCTGGTGGAAGACCGCAAGGCCAAGAACTCCTTGCCATCCTTTACCACCAGCCCGCCGATGCCTGGGGAGACTGCGTTGATCACGGCCAAGATCTGGTCCCGAGACAGCGTTCCGCTGAAGTTGTAGATGAGGGGTACACCACCATCGAAAGAAAGGTGCAGAGTGAAGGGGCCCGCCCCAAAGCTCAGACCAGAAGAGATGTCCACCGTCCCCACGATCCCAATAACCGCGTCGCCCACCGTCTCGGTGGTCCCCACCCCAGTGTTCACGAACTCAGTGGCCAGGCAGTCCACA